>JABAOC010004228.1_pt2 | contig 26272 bp, 30 predicted proteins | sample 7062161 | NCBI WGS metagenome assembly JABAOC01 (sample SAMN14538625, study PRJNA623070) | marine sediment metagenome | biome: marine biome [ENVO:00000428]; feature: marine pelagic biome [ENVO:01000023]; material: deep marine sediment [ENVO:00002113] | place: India: Gulf of Khambhat ... | reverse complement strand
AGGCCCATGGCTCTCAGCTTCTGCAAAGTTTCCTCAACATCAGGGTATAGCATCACGTCTGCGTAGTTCCACCACCGATCAGCGATCTTCTGCGCCAAGGCTTTTGCATTCTCTTCGATTCCAAGCCGCCTCAAGATCAGCAGATTCCACCGGATCCAGTATTCCTCAAACAACACCGCCAGTTCTTGGATATCAAGTTGCTTTTCTACCTCCTTTTGTGCATGAGATATCTCCTCTACAGAACGCGTGATTCCATGGGCTTCAAGCATCCTTCGATAAACCTCTGGAATCTCCGTGGTGGAGACTAGGGTTCCTCCTAGATCCAAGAGAACAGCCTTCACCGAACTTTCTCTTTCAAATTCATTCATCATGGGATCCAGCAACTTCGTGAAAAAATAAACGCGAGTTCTTAAACTTTATCGTAGCCCAAAATGAATTTATGATTCTTTCACAAAGCACATTAAGACGATTGCCAAGAGAGTCAACGAAAGAGAGAATACAAAGGGCGCAAACTTCTCGAAGGTTTCCCAGAGTACTCCTGCAATCAGAGAAGCTGGCAGCGCAAATAGGCCGACGATAAGCTGGAACACTCCCAGAATGCTCGCTCTATATCTAAGCGGGGACAATTCGGACACGAACGCCCTCTGCACGGGATCCGCTGCTGCTCGATGAAGGCCGTACAGGACGAATAACCCAGTGATTCCCTCAAACGAGCCAACATAGACAAAGCCTAGGCACATCAACCCGAAAAGGGAATAGGACAGAATCAAAATGGATCGCCTTCCCACCTTGTCCGCAAGCTTGCCGAAAGGCAACGACATCACGGAGGCGACTGCAGTAAACAACAAGTATAGCATGGGAATAAATCCCGTTTCAAAGCCGAGTTCTCCAGCATAGACTAAGAGGAAGGAGCAGCTGAAGGCTCCGAGAGCAAAAACAGCGCTCAAGAACAAGAACAACTTGAGGTTACCGCTCAAATCCTTTAGGGCAAGCCCTTTGAAAATCCCCTTGGTCTTCCTTTCCTTGATGAGCAGTAGAATCAATAGAGCGCTGATCAGAGACGGAACAGAAGCGAGAAGAAATATGCTGGTGTAGCCCCAGCCCAAAAGATTAAACAGAACAATACAGGCAATAACACCGCAGACACCACCCAGATTGTCCATGGCTCTTAGAAGGCCGAAGTTCCTTCCCCGGTTTTGCTCCGTGGACACATCGGCGACTATCGCGTCCCTCGGTGCACCTCTGACCTTCCCTGACCTGTCTAGAATCTTGAAAGGTATCAGCTGTTGCCAAACTCTAGAAAGGGCATATCCTACTCTAGATAGAGATCCAAACAAGTAGCCCGTCCAGATGAAGACCTTTCTCTTTCCAACCCTATCTGACAGATAGCCTGAACCAGCCTGCGACAGAGAAACAATCGCATCTCCCAATCCGTCAATCAACCCGAGGATAGCCATATTCGCACCGGGAAGTGCAGTCACAAATAACGGCCAGATTGGGAAGATCATGTCCGAGCCGAGATCATTCAAAAACGACGCCGCAGCGAAGGCTCCAATGACATGATTCGCGCTCTCTTCCTTCATAAAGTCGCCTCCTGAGCCATTCTATTCCCGCAACTCATGAAGAATATTCCGAAGATCCGTTATGTTAGGAATCAGATAGTCCGCCACTTCCCTCAGCCCGCTCTCTTTGGATTTTTCAGTTAGAAGACCGACTGCTAGAATACCCAGTTCCTTCGCGGGCCTCAGCTCGCTAGCCATATCCCCCACCACAATAGCGTCCTCTGAGTTACAGTTTGCCAAGGCAAGAGCACACTCATACAATTTCTTTCTCTGCTTTAGAAACGGCAGAAAGGGAAGAGATGAGAATCCAAAATGTTTGGCTGCCACCTCTCTCGTGACAACCTGACTGAATAAGCCTTCTAGGCCGAGAAAGTTTAACTCCAATACGACTTCAGCGACGGTTTCTCTTGAGGTTACGCAGAACAACCTATATTCTTGAGATAGAGCGTTGAGGGTTGATTTTGTGTCTTTTCTGAGGATGGAAAGTCCGTATCTCTTGACGAAGGCTGATGACCAATAGTCAACTAGCTCATCGGTCAATTCCAATCCTAATTCACGGATAACATCAGAATAAGAGGCTTTCTCAAGGCAGAGTCGCCTAATTCTAGGCCTAGAAACAACTAAGCCAAAATTATTAGCTGTATCAGATATCGCCTCAACCTCTCTTTCGAGAATATCCGTCAATGTTCCATCCAGATCGATGAACAGGACCTTTATTGTATTTCGCCGCATTTTCTTCCTTCCAATCGCATATGTTTATGATTACATATAGCTCTTGGTCTAATCTAAAAACCAAACAAGTTTGGTGGGCCCGGCCGGATTTGAACTGGCGACCACCAGGTTATGAGCCTGGCGCTCTAACCAAGCTGAGCTACGGGCCCCACATTCTAATTTTCAACGCCTCTCTTATTAAACTATACGACAATGGTTTTGCTATGTTATTTTTCAACCGAACCAAGAAAACAAAAGGATTTACACGATGTTTAAAGCGTTGTAGAAAATCTCGGTATCAGAACGCGTGCGCACAATAAGCTGACAGCACTAGAATCAATCAAACTTTAAATATGTCTGAGAAATCTCAGATTAGACGATGCCGCCGTAGCTCAGTCTGGTAGAGCAACTGACTTGAATAGCTATCCTATCAAGGTTGAGGCTGTTAACCAGTTGGTCGACGGTCCGAATCCGTCCGGCGGCGCCAATCCCTACTCAACCTTGGCCAGCATCAAGAAGACGCCGATACCTATCAGCACAAAACCAGCAACAATAAAAATGCTAGAAAGCCAGCCAGAGGGAACCGCAGGCGGGGAATCAGGCGGACTGACATACGTGTAAAAAACAGTCAGGGCACCTATAATCATAGCTACCAAACCGAAGAACTTCTCTGCAATTATTAGTCCCACCGGAGCCTCACTCATCTCATCCGCTCCTATTCTGACCCTACTCTTACACGCCCCAAGCATATTTTAAGTTTATTAACTGATCATAAGTCAATCTGCCATTTCCAGCTTCGCTGGCAGATATTCATCGACGATGTAAGTCAAGCCGTACCTGCTGAAGGCCTCCTGCTCAGCCTTCTTTCTAATCTCCAAAAACTTCTTGATCTCCCTTCGCCACAACTCCCCCTCATAACGCGGGTCCTTCCTAAGATCACGAAGACGCTTGATGTCCACATCACTCAAGGCATCACTCGGTAGCTCATAATCCACAATATCAGTTGCCCAAACACCGTTCCACGTAGCGTCTGGCGTTGTCAGCTCTCTGAGGTGAGCGGCGTTTGCCGAGCCCGAGATTATCACCATCGCAATGTGCATACCCCATGGATCGCCATCGGTGAAGATGTGCACAGGCAGATCTAGCTCCTTGTTGAGCCTGTGGATGAAATGTCTGGTTGCGCGGGGAGCTTGACCAGCTGTCAGCACGAGAAGCGCGTTGAACTTCTTGTGAACCATCTCCTCGATAAAACGCGTAAACAGACCGCCCTTCTCGATGGCTATAACCATATCGGCGCTGGTTTTGACAAACTCCGCGGAGGTTAGGGCAGGCCCGATCATCACACCGTCCGGATGGGACATCAGATTAAGGCGTTTGCCCTCATACCCGGGAACCGTGTATTCTATGGTTAGATCCCCAAATATAGCCGAACGCTCCTCTGGAAACACCTTGAAGTCCTCCCGAGAGAGCCCCATCACGGTCTCAAGATCTGTTATGATACTGTTCGATTCCGGCTGATCCTTGAAGGGCACCTCATAAGCCTGCGCCGAGTAATACACGTCACGGAGGGTCGATGTCTTCCGTTGCTCGGCCAATTCACGGGCGAAGTAAGCTGCCCACACCAGCTGCGTAAGGGGTCGAATGTGGCGGATGTTCCGGGAGCTTCTGCGAACCCTCTTGTCACCGAGAACATATTGCCGAACTTCCGGACTGTAGAAGATATTCTGCGTCGATCGGCTCGGCATCTTGATCCAAGGGAATTTGCCCTTCTCCATCTGCCCATAAAGGCTCCTCCCCATTTTCTTTAATCCTCTTAAGACTTCCTTTCTCTTCTCTGCTGCTGAACTCTTAACTTTCTTCTTCAAATTTCCTCACACTCCTCAACAACGTTTCGATATCTGGTGTCTCTTTCTTTCCCGCCAATTCCGTGGAAAACTGAGCGATCTTCGGTAGATACTTCGAGAAAACAGAAAGCCTCCTTCTCTCTCTTGCAACATGCTCCTTTCTAGTCAGAAAACGTCGTAATTTACGAGCCGCCTCTCGGATACCGTTTAGAATTTCCCTTCTGACCTCTGGTCTGTCTGCGATAAACTCCTTACCGACTGTCTTGTATGGAACCTTTGTGCTGCATAAATGGACCAAGATAGCTATGGGCATCTCAGGTGAAACCTTGTATCTCCTCCAGTTCATCGACTTGATCACCCTAACCGTCACATCGCTAGCCTCATCATACAGCAACGGTATTCTGTTGGCAAATCGGTAAACGAGAATGTCATCTTCCTTCGGTATCTCCCCACCGTATGCTATTGCCGTCTCCACAATGAAGGGATGCCCAGCATAGGCGGAAGGCGAACGCTGACAGACCGCTATGAAATCTGGCTTCAGCTCCTTAAGAATCCCCGCCTTCAACAGCTCCTCACCCAAGGGGGAAAGGCAGCTAGCGTCAGGGCGCATGAAACCGTCAAATTTCTTCATCATCCGTACAAGCTTGACAACTTGCTGAGGCTTCAATTTTCTCGGATCCTTCTTCTCGCCTATCTCAGCGAACTTCAAAAATTGTTGGGCTGTGCGCTCACCGACTCTGTGAAAGTGCTTCTGCATGAAGTCAAGCATGTTTCTACAGTTTGTAATTTTCGCTAGGCGCTGGATGGTTTCCACGTCAACTCCGTAGGGATGGGGAAGGGTTTCCTCGGGTGGTGGCGGCATTTCGGTGGTGACACGTGTGAACCTGTAGAGGCGGCCTTTAGGATCGACGAAGGTGATGTTTGCGTAAGGGGTCACCATGGCGGTCTGTTTCAGGTATTCCAGAATCTTAGGCATTGCTCTGAAGTAGTCGCCCTCTAAAGAGTATTCAACGGCGCTTCCGTGCCACTCCGTCTTGTTCCTGTGCGCCTTACGATCAAGAATTATGGGGCGATTTCTTTGAATGTCTATCATGAGCTTGTACTCATAGGTCTTGGATGTACCAGTGCTAGAGGCAACATAGACAGGTTTGTGAGTGGTGATTTGCCCATAAAGTATTGCCATGGTGCCGCCAAGCCCAAACGTGCCTCGAGCCTGTCTGAGTTTATACTTTGAACCGAACAAAACCTGACCAAACGCTGAGGGTATGTGGCGCGCCGGAACACCAGACCCGTTATCCTCAACTCTAAGCACAAAAACTTCTCCCCCTTCATCTTCCTGGGATAGTCGAATGTAAACCTCTGGGGGAACTCCGTGAAGATCTGAGGCGTCGAGAGCATTCTCCACCAGCTCCCTCACCGATGAGAAAATAGCCCTTGAAGGATTTGTGAAGCCGGCTATGTCTCTGTTACGGTAGAAGAAGTCGGCGGGACTTATCTGCTCAAAGGTCTCTACCACAATCTACCCTCCAATTTATGATTTATGTGATTAGGTATCGTGTTATGCCCTTAACTTTTCTGGAGGCGTTTCCCACAGTTGCATCTTCTTTTTCTTCAGTTCCCTTCTCTTCTTGTGGAGAAATCTATACATAGTGCGGTGTAGGCCCCCCTTGATCAGCTTCCAGATAGCCTCTCTAGCTACTTCAGCTTGATCCATGTCTCCTATGACAGAGATGGTGTGCCCATAGACTGATACATTGGCTTCGGTCAATTCTTCTATTATCCTTCTGGTTTTTCCTTCTTTTCCGATGACCCTTCCCTTCAGCCGCTTCTGGTCAGACTGAGATTTTCCCACAATATCCCGCAGGTCTATAACTTCTAATACGGTGTCTTCTTCGTCCAGCAATCTAAACGCATGCTCTGGGGAAAAACCCCTACCGATAGCCATGATCACCTCTTTGGCTCTGAACAAAACTGAAGGATCTTGTGCCGTCGGATTCAAGGATATTGTTACGTCACCGGTATTGCTGCTTATGCTCAGGTCCACGGAGAGCTTCTTCTCTATTCTTTCTTTCACGCTACCATCAGGACCTATGAGAGCTCCTATACGCTCTCGTGGAATCTTGACGAAGGCCCTAGCGCTTGCCACCAGTAACCCTCCTGTACGTCTCCTCCACAGATAGCACATCCACTCCCAGTTTTTTGAAGTATCGGTGTAGGTTTTCTAGGTCTCTTATCAAGAATTTGCCGGCCATGGGATGCTTAAATAGAACCGCCTGTGACACGTCGAAAAGCACGGGCGCGCCCTCCCATATCATGATGTTGTATTCGCTTAAGTCAGCGTGTACAAGCTCTGCTTTCCGATAGAGCTTCTCCACATAGGTCAGCAACTGCCTGTAAACCATCTTGGGATTCTGGAGAGGAATCTCCTTCAGGAGAGGCGCACTGACCCCGTTCTCTCCGATAAACTCCATAATCAATACATTATTCTCAACGTTCATCGGCTTCGGAACCCTTATACCCGCCTCGTGTGCCCTTCGCAAGTTCTTGAACTCTTTTTGGGCCCAAGCATAGACGACAGATCGTGTGTCTCGACGAACATGGGCGAATCTTGGATCGCCCTCTATGTATGGAAGCATTCCCTTTTTAAACTCGGCTGAGATTGTTAGGTAGATTTTGATGGCGAGTTCTCTTCCCTGAGAGTCTTTTCCCCAATAGATTCTCGCCTCTTTACCCGCTTTGACAACGCCATATATCTCGTCAATGGCTCCTTTGTTCAGGAAATCGTATATCGTCATGAGTGTGGAGCGATCAAAAACTTCCTCCAAAACCTCATATTCTTCGCTTCTCTTCTCCTTCATCAACTGTTCGGTTTCGTACTTCTTCTCCTTTCGCCGTAGCTTCCTGTCCACCTTCTTCCGAAAAGACACCGTACAGTCTCTCTCATGAAATGGTGAGGTATCCCTTGTCCTGAAGCCACGCTGCTTGAGCCCTCGTGTACCGCCAGATGATGTCGCCGCGTTTGTCGGACTGAAAATCCCACGGGGATACAAGGACTATATCTCCCTGCCTTATCCACGTTCGTCTTTTCATCTTCCCTCGGATTCGACAGAGGCGCTCATGGCCGTCCTGACACTTCACCATAATCCTGTCGTACCCTAACATTTTTGTGGCTACGCCTAACACGTCATTTGCGACTGGAAGGACCATGCGCTCGCGCATCTCTTCCTCGCTGAGAACCTTCTTTTTTCCCAAAGAGCCACCTCAAGACTTCTTCTAAAAGAGAGAAGAACCTTCCTTAAATACATTAATAAAAAGATTCTTAGAATCTCAAAATCTGTGCGTGTGGCACACCCGAAATATCTAAAACCGCGTCTGGATGAATCAGTCCTCTCTCTATGGCTTTCTCAACTATATTTCTTCCAACCATGTTTACAATAGTACACTGATCCATCAGATCAACAGCCTCTTCCACACTCATCTTCAGCCCGTCGTAGAAGTCCTTCCGCACCTCAAAGACTATTTTCCCGTCTCTCAAAACCTTTCCTAGCAGTTCGACGTCGCAGACGGCTAGAAGCACGCGCCGACCCATTCTCCGCACATTTACATAGGCTTCCAAGTTGAGCACGCTTTACATCGGTCTTATCGATGATCGAGCTCCACACGCCTCACATATTAAGAAGTATAAGCGTTTCTCTTTCATAATTTTCGTATCTGGTCGCTTACAAACAGGACAAGTAACAAACTCCTCAGCGTACCTCTTGATTAACCGCTCAATCGTGTTGCGCCCAAACTTCCCCTTGAAGATCGCTCTTGCTCCATCTAAAGTTCCCGCGGTTGCCATCTCTTTCGAGAGAAACTTTAGCAAGTGTTGTGGATCACGATTGAGCGTGTCAGATATCTCTTTGAAGTTGTGAATTATTGTTCGCATGCCTATGACAAAGCTACGGGACCTAGGGATCTCGAATCGTTTATGCTCGAGCACTTTTGAGGGAAGTTGAGAGCGTGCACGCTTCAGCAATTCTTCGTAGTCCATCTTCATCATCTGGTGCTCCAGCTAATATGTTGGCGAAACTCGCACATAAATCCTCTTCAGTTTTCCTATTTTTATCCTTGTCCCCTCCAAGATCAACTCTTATATCATATGTTCTTCCTACGGCTTCACTAAAGCTTAAAGAATGGTTCCTCGGATTACTTTAATTCTCAGCGGTGGAGAATATGACCAACTCTTTCCCTCATCCCTACATTCCAAACTCTATCCAAAAGATAAAGGAAGAGATGATGGGAGAAATCGGGATTGAAACCATAGAAGAGCTCTATGTGGATGTTCCCCAAAAGTTCAGGCTAAGACGAAGACTGAATGTCCCTGGTACCAGATCAGAGCACGATGTCAGAAAAGTCGTTGAAGAACTCCTGTCCAGAAATAGCACCCCTCTGGATATGCCCATATTTTTGGGGGCCGGTTGCTGGCCACACTATGTGCCAGCGGCCGTTGAGACCATCGTTCAACGGACGGAGTTTCTCACCTCGTACACGCCCTATCAACCCGAAATCTCACAGGGTCTTCTGCAAGCTCTTTTCGAGTATCAAAGCATGATCTGCGAGATCACAGCGATGGATGTTGCCAACAGCTCAATGTATGACTGGGCTTCAGCTCTAGGTGAAGCAGTTCGCATGGCATCTCGCCTGACACATCGAAATGTCGCCCTTGTCCCAAAAATAATCCATCCTGAAAGACTGGAAACACTGCGAACCTATTCCGAACCTGCGGGAATACGCATCGAACCCATCGATTATGACTCAGAAACTGGTCAACTCAACATTGAAAATTTGAAGGAGAAACTTTCAGGCAAAACCGCTGCCGTATACGTTGAGAATCCTACATACCTCGGCTTCATCGAGACTCAGGTGAAGGAGATCGCTGAGGAGACGCAAGATCGCGAGGCGCTTTTTGTCGTCGGGGTTGATCCCACATCACTCGGGGCACTAGAACCGCCGGGCGAGTATGGTGCGGATATGGTTGTTGGTGAAGGGCAACCGCTAGGAAACCCGATGAATTATGGCGGGCCCCTTCTCGGCATATTCGCTTGCAGAGATGATCTGCGTCTGGTTAGGCAAATGCCTGGGCGCGTGGTAGGCATGACCACCACTTTGAAAGATGGAAAGACGGGTTTCTGCATGGCTCTACAAACTAGGGAGCAGCATATTCGGAGGGAGAGAGCGACGTCCAACATCTGCTCAAACGAGACGTTATGCTCTGTCGCTGCTGCGGTTTATCTAGCTTTGCTCGGACCAAAAGGTCTGAAGGAGTTGGGGGAGACCATAATGAGCAAGTCGCATTATGCCATGCAGGTTCTGGAGAAGATTGATGGAGTTAAGGCTCCACTGTTTAAGGCTCCGCATTTCAAGGAATTTACAGTCAATTTTGATGCAACCGGAAAAGCCGTCAGCGAGGTGCATCGCGACCTTCTGGAACGTCAGGTTCATGGAGGAAAGGACGTTAGCGAGGAGTTTCCAGAGCTGGGTGAAAGCGCTCTTTACTGTGTCACAGAGACGCATTCAAAGGAGGATATTGACAGCCTCGCTTCTGCTCTGGAGAACGTTCTTGGGAGGTGATCCTAAATGTATAAGCAGGCGCGTTGGGATGAACCGGTCATTTTCGATTTAGGCCGTGAAGGAAGAAGGGGCCATATAATACCCGATGTTGAAGAAGAGATCAAAGGAACCGTAGGAAATACGATGAACCTATTGCCTGAGAAGCTTAGGAGGAAGAAGCCGCCTAGCCTACCAGAACTCTCAGAGACGGAGATTGTAAGGCACTACACCCGCCTTTCTCAAATGAACTACAGCGTCGACCAAGGCTTGTATCCCCTAGGAAGCTGCACCATGAAGTACAATCCGAAGATAAATGAAATCTTGGCCAGATCGCCCTCGATAGCCATGATCCACCCGTACCAAGACGAAGAAACGGTCCAAGGCATCTTGGATATCATGCATAAGCTCTCGAGATGGTTGGCGGAGATCACGGGAACCTGTGAGGTAAGTCTGCAGCCAGCCGCGGGCGCCCACGGAGAGTTGCTGGGCACGCTGATTATGCGAGCGCATCACATGCTGAACAATGAACTTGAGGATAGAACGGAGCTCATAATTCCAGACGCGGCTCACGGGACGAATCCTGCGAGTGGGACTATGGCTGGATTCAAGGTTGTGGTTGTCCCATCTGACGAGAACGGATGTGTGGACCTTGAGGCAATAACAGACGCAGTTTCAGACCGTACAGCGGGGTTGATGCTGACGAATCCAAACACACTTGGAATTTTTGAGAAGGACATCGAGGAAATCGCCAGGATAATTCACGGGGCTGGTGGGCTTCTCTACTATGATGGCGCGAACCTTAACCCTATCCTCGGAAAGGTTAGACCTTGCGACATGGGCTTCGACATTGTACATATCAATATCCACAAGACTTTTGGAACTCCTCATGGCGGAGGAGGGCCGGGAGCTGGTCCGATAGGAGTTTCGAAACAGCTTGCGAAGTTCTTGCCAGTTCCAAGGATAGAAGTTGACGGCGGGAAATACTATCTGGATTATGACAAGCCTCACAGCGTCGGGAAAATCAGATGCTTCTATGGAAATGTTGGTGTTCTGTTGAAGGCTTTTGCTTACATTCTGAGTTTGGGTGCTGAGGGGCTGGAGGAGGTGGCGGAGGTTTCCGTCTTGAACGCAAATTATCTGTTGCAGAAGCTGAAGGAGATTCGTGGCTTCGATATTCCTTACGCAGAGAATCGTCCCAGAAAGCACGAGTGTGTCTTCAGCTCAGATAAACTGTACAAAGAGACGGGGGTACGCGCACTCGACATCGCAAAGAGGATTCTCGACTATGGTATGCACTCGCCAATAACATACTTCCCGCTGATAGTAAAGGAGGCTTTGATGATTGAGCCCACTGAATCCTATGAGAAGGAGGAGCTTGACAGGTTTATTGACACGATGAGGATGATATCCGATGAGGCTTACTCTAAGCCTGAGGGTGTATTGAATGCCCCCCAGAACACTGCTATACTCCGCTTAGATGAGGCTAAGGCTTCTCATCCGAAGACTATGACCCTGAGCTGGAGGATGCATTGGAAAAAGAAAGGGTAACCCTTTCTGCCTATCATCACCATGCTAAAATCTTATTTAAGAGAAGCATGTCTATCTGTTAGAGTTTGTGGAGATAGAAGATTGACCGAGTTAGAGGAGCGGGTGAGGGAAGAAGCGGGGAAGGTTGTTGATCCAGAGACCGGCTTGACCTTCAGCGAGATGAAGATGATCACAGAGGTGGAGGAACAGGAACGTGGAGTGGTGAAGATCAATTTTAAACCATCGAGTCCCTACTGCCCAATCGCCTTCAAGCTTGCCATGGACATTAAGAAAGCCGCGGAGAGCGTTGAGGGAATAAAGAAGGTGCTGGTATATTGCCGTGGCCACACCATGGAAGAGGCAATCAATAAAATGGTCAACAAACCCTAGATGAAGAGTTGTCCCCACTTTCTTGGTATTTAGTGGGATTAGTGTTGTGTAAGAACTGCGTAGAAAAACCCTGACAATCTGGCATCTAAATTGTGTAGATTGCCACATTAATTAGAACTACGGAAACATAAAAGGCTACAAGAATCTTTAGAAGACCTCGAAAGACTTTCTCGGCGAAGCTCCACTCATTTGGACTAGCCACCTTCTGAGCAACTACGAACAGCAGTCCAAAGAATAAAACTAGCCCGATCTTGATCCAAGCCGCCAAGAAGAATCCGACACGCTCCCAGACGTACAACGTTACAGGATTGGCCTCATAAGCTGGCACTGTCATCAATATGTCGAATACATTGAGTGAAAGCAACAACAGAAACCAAAGCTCAAAGGATGACTGCTTCATCCAAATTCTCCTTTCTCAACACTCAAAAGATGCAAACACTTTGAAAAACGTATCGGCAGCTCTAGAAATTTTTAAACTTGGCTAATTTCAGCGCCCCTAAACATAATCTTCAATGGGCCTTAACTACTCCAAAACTACAAACAATTTCTAGATTTATTTGGAGCCTATTTAGTTCATATAGCAGACCTAGGTAGAGGTCTATTCGTGTCCTGGCTCCTCTCTTCGCCTATCTACTCACACACCTCGCCTTCTAAATATGTTGAAGAGGTCCTAACAACCCTAACATCAACAAGCCTCCCCAACAAAGCCTCATCAGTCCTCAAAACCACAGGCTTGTAAGCAAAATTCCTACCAATCAACGACCCAGCTTTACTCCCCACCTCATCGACAAGAACCTTTCCCTTCCAACCCAACCAAGCCTTATTCCTCTCAAGAGAAATCCTCCTTGCCAAACGAGTAATTTTCCCACTCCTTTCCTTCACAGTCAAAGAAGATAGCTGCTCCATCTCTTTTGCAGGTGTGCCTGGCCTCGGAAAGAACCTTGAAACGTTTACGATTTCTGGCTGAATCTCCTCCACAAGCTCCATAGTACGCCCAAAAGCATCCTCACTCTCACCCGGAAAACCACAGATAACGTCTGTGGCTATTGTTATTCTCGGAAACTTCTCTTTGAAACAGCCAACAATCTTTCTGAAATCCTTTACTGAGTAGAAGCGGTTCATACGGTCCAGCACTTCATCATCGCCGCTCTGAGCAGGCAAGTGAAGAAACTTGAAAACTCTCTCATGACTGTAAGCATCAACCAAATCGTCCAGTATTTCTAACACTCGATTCGGGGTCATCATCCCAACACGGACAAAAAAGTCTCCATCAATCTCACATACCGCCCTCACCAGTTCAGCAAGATCTGTATCGATGTCTTTCCCGTAGCAAGCAGTGTCCTGAGAGGTTAGCCATATCTCTCTGGCACCAGAATCCAAATCACGTTTCACTCTCTCGACCAACTCCTCAACCTTATAGCTCCTTAGATGTCCCCGGGCAAACCTAACACAACAGTAAGAACACGAACCCAAACAACCAAAACTAATCGGAATTATCCCAACAACCTGATTAATAGGAAGCCTGGGCAAATCTGAACTGGGCATCGAGTTCCTCCTCAACAACACGACCTTCTCTCCACCACAGACAGACCTCACAACCTCAACGATATCGCAACCCAAAGCTGGGCCAACAACACCGTCAGAATCAACCTCAGCCTTCAACCTTTCAAGATTTATCAGAGGAAGACAGCCGGCCACAATGAGTTGCTTGCCCTTCGGCGCACTCTTCAACATGCTTATCATCCGGTTTTCGGTGGGCGACTTCACCGCACAAGTGTTGTAGATTAAGACATCTGCATCCTCAGTCTCATCAACAACCTCATATCCCGCCTCCGAAAGACAACCAACCATAGACTCTCCATCAGCCTTGCTAGTCGGACAACCAAAACTCTCCATGTGGATCCGCTTAGCTCTCTCAGCCATCTCTTTCTCAACCGCCCACACAATACTCTAGAAATCTAGACAACAACTCGTAGACATTGGTTTTAATCACACAAGAAAAACATAAACATTCCGAAAGGACCCTGTTAACAGCTAGACCACCTGAGGGATAGGGAAAGTTTTATAAGGTAAAGGCTTTTTATGTTTGAAACATATTTTAATACTAACACATAGCAATATAAGTTCTCTGTATCGTCTAGTCCTGTATAACAAGTATCTGCAGGAGGAATACAAAACGAGACTAATAACATTACATCTTCCCGAACCCTACATAAAGGCGCTGGACAAACTGGTAGACGAGAAATATTATCCAAATAGGGCAGAGGCTATTCGAGTGGCAGTGCGAGACCTTCTCAACGTTGAGGCATGGGGGCGAAGGCCGAACAATGCTTAAAACCGTCAAGAGAATCGACCAATCATCTCAGCTTAACGCAGTTCCGAAGGATTTTGATCGATCAGTGCATCATGCTGAGACTGAAATGTCGAACCTTTTTGACATAGATCCCTATCCAAAGTCCGAAAAGCCTCCAAAGATAGAGCTCAGCCTACATCAGCTTGAAGATTTCGAATAGCAGCAATCTCCGACTTCGAGAAACAGACACGCCCACCGTCTAGCGTCATCTTGATGTGTTAAAAGCATGTCAGCTTCACACTTGATGGGCTAGTCGGCCACGAGTATTTTAGAAAAGTCTCAGCTCAATGATTTTTTCCGATGCACTGAGATCATCGTCTCTTTGAAGATATTCTACTGTTATGCGCGCAAAGATTGCATGCATCATGGCCTTAGGTATAGGATTAGAAGCATTGATCAATTTATTTAAGAATTCCGAGAAAAGGTGACCAGTAGTCGGGCGCATCAAGTTTGCTAGAACATGTTCTCAGAATGGCTGCAGTAAGTTTTATCTAAGTATGGGCATATGAGAAAATCAAGATGTTGTCAGGAGAGTTGGAGAATGCCAAAAACCATTGTATGTATCAAGCAAGCAGTAGACGTAACCGAAATGAAAGTAGATTCGGCAACTAGACGGCTGATAACCGTAGACGCACCTCGAAAGATAAGTGACTTTGACAAGAACGCGTTAGAAGAAGCCGTGAGATTGAAGGAGAGGCTTGGAGGAGAAGTGATTACCGTGACAGCCACTCCGGAAGATGCCAAGATGACCGTCCGAGAGGCTCTTGCGATGGGCGCCGACAAGGCATACATATTATTCGATCCATCCCTTGAGAACTGCGACACACGGGCAATCTCACACGTTCTCTGCGAGGCGATCAAAAAGATGGGAAAGTTTGACCTGATTCTCTGCGGTGAGGCTTCTGTTGACAGCTACTCGGCTCAGGTAGGCTCACGCTTGGCTGAGAGGCTAGACATACCGCAGATAACTTATGTGAGAAAGCTCGACTTTGATGGCAACACTGTTATGGCTGAGCGGAGCTTGGAAGAATGCTACGAGACTGTTAGGGCTGACACCCCAGTATTGCTGACGGTGACCGGTGAGATTAACGAACCTAGGATTCCTTCTCTTATGGCAATCATGAAGGCGTCAAAAAAACCGATCATCGAATGGAATCTGGAAGATCTCAACATACCGAAAGAAAATGTTAGCGCGGCCGGATCTGCTATACAGGTGATAGAGGTTTTAGCGCCAAAGGTTGAGCGCAAGAGCATAGGAATAAAAGGAGAAACTCCTGATGAAGTGGCTGAAAAGTTGGCGAAGGCGCTTATCAAGGAAGGTGTTGTAGGCAGGTGAAATCGATGAGTGAACATAACGGCGTTTGGGTTTTCTCTGAAAAAATGGGGCTGATGCTGGAGTTGCTCGGAAAGGGGAGTGAACTCGCCGAGAAACTGCAAACAGAATCAGCCGCGGTTCTATTAGGGGACCAAGTAATGCATGAGGCGAATGAGATGTTCGGATATGGAGCAGATAGGGTTTACGTTGTTGACGATCCTTTGTTCAAAGACCCTTCAGCCGACCCTTATGTCAGCGGATTAGCCAGCCTCGCCAAACAATACAAGCCCGAGATTCTGCTAATCGGCTCAACAAAAAGAGGGAAAGAACTGGCCTCTAGGGTCGCTTCAAGACTGAAGACTGGGTGCGTACCAGACTGCACGCATCTAAGCATAGATGAAGACGGGCAGTTGCTTATGGGGCGAGTGGTTTACGGTGGAAACGCCGTTGCCACCGAAATCTGCCGAGTCAGGCCACAGATCGCGACGGTGCCTCCCCGCGTTTTCGAGAAGCCGAAGTATGAAGAGAAGAAAGGGGTGATAATTGAGGCGGATATTGCACTCGAGGAGCCCAAAACTAGGGTCGTTGATGTTAAGGAAATCGAAGCCGCGAAGGTCAAGATTGAGGAGGCCGACGTCGTTGTTGCTGGTGGACGCGGGGTGGAAAAGAAGGAAGATTTCAAGATTCTTGACGAACTCGCAGAGGCCGTGGGTGGGCAGGTAGCTTATACCAGACCTCTCTGCGAGGACAAGAAGTGGTTCACAGATTGGATAGGCCTCTCAGGCCACAAGATCAATCCTTCTTTATACATCGGATGCGGAATTTCAGGGGTGATTCAACACGTGGCTGGAATACGCGACTCCAAGCTCATTGTAGCCATAAACAAGGACCCAGAAGCACCCATATTCGAGGTTGCAGACTACGTAGTCGAAGGCGATCTGTACCAAATAGTCCCTGCACTTTCAAAGGCGCTAAAGAGATTACTAGGAACCAGTTGAATCGGCTGATCCTTTTGTGAATAAGAAGGGAGAAGAGGCGCTACTTGTAGGGTATGTACTCTCTTCCCAGCAGTTCTCTTGCGACGACGATTTTCTGAATGTTCAATCCTCCTTCGGCGCCTACGACATAGGACATTACGCCACGCCACGCGTATTCAAAAATGTATTCTTTAGTGTATCCCGCTGCTCCAAACCAGATCATTGCTTTTTCAGCTGCCTTCATAGCTAGGGAAGGCCCCTTCCATTTAATCATGGATATCCAGTTCGCAACATCGGTCGGCTTGAAGGTTTTTGCCTCTGAAGTTTTCTCGGGCATCCCTTCTTCCTTATATCTTATGTCTTGCATCCATGCCGATTTTCGAGTCATTAACTTTAATGCCTCCATTTCCATGTATAGCTCAGCCAGCTCGAACTGAATTGCTTCGTACTTGGCGAGAGGTCGTCCAAAAGCTTTCCTTTCTTTTATATAAGGCATTGCATCATCGATAATACGTTGGATTATTCCCACACAACTGGCTCCTATCATCAATCGGGCGTTATCGAACCCTTCCATCGTATAATAGAAGCCTTTTCCCACCTCTCCTAACCTATACTCATCTGGAAGCCTCACGTCCTTCATCGTGAAGCCTCCGGTGGAAAGGGCCATTCTGCCAGAGTCCTTGTAAGGTTCTTGTACCTCTACCCCTTCGGCATCTATCGGCAGGAAGAAGGAAGTCATGTTTCTGTGAGGAGCTTCTGGCAGTGCTGGGCCTGTTCTCACGTTAATCCAGTAGCCACCGCCCCATTTCTCGCATTCTTCTGTGCCGCTGATGAATGTTTTCTCTCCGTTGATGACCCATTCATCTCCATCTTTTTTGGCAGTTGACTTGAACGCTGCGACATCTGATCCTCCTCCTGCCTCCGTAGTTGCTATACCAGCGAATTTCTCGCCTTTGATTGCTGGTTCTATGTATTTCTCTCTAACAGTCTTGCTGCAATACCTATCGATGGTGAATCCCCAACCGGTCTCAACAGCCATAAGACCCGCTGCGGTGGCAATTGTTGGATCATAGTATCCTATCACCTCGGAGATCATGCCTTGAGTCAGCCAATCAATGCCGGAACCGCCATGTTCCATTGGAACCGTTCCCATGACGACGCCTAAGCCACATAACCCCTCAACGATTTCTTTAGGAAAGGGGTGCCCCCTATCATCCATTTCTCTAACTTTTTCAAACGTTAGATGTCTCTCACACCATTCCTTAACGCTTTTTACCATGAGTTTCTGATTGTCGGTTTCTGTGAAATCGAACACGTTTCTTTCCTCCTAGGTTTTGAATGCATCTAACCATCATTACATTTAAGCATTTTGTTGAGAAGCTCATCGAAATTGCCAGATACACAAAAGGCTTGGCATTTCAACTTCCTACGCCGTAATAAGCACATAGAAATCTACCATACGCATTTTTGGATGTCTACTCTGTTCCGTTCTACGTGTTTTTTTCTCCAGAACTCATTCATGCGCTTTTTTCGCAACTGATTTGAGGTTTCCTGCGTATCTGTTTGTAGTGTCGCTATTACATAGAGGGAGACAAACACTGTAAGCTATTTTAGGCTGGGTTCATCTGTTAACCCACAATCTGGAGACCTACTGACTTTGCAAGGAAAGAGCTGTAATATAGAACAATAAACGGTGACATAGTGCGAGAATATCACTAAAGAATCTTTTCCAGAAGCTCGTCAACAGCACTGCGATTTAGCTGTAAACCCAGCCTTTCCATGTCGATTCCCATTGCAAGCCCCAACAGCTGTGTGTAATATAGAACAGGAACATCCAACTTAGCTCCCACAGTAGCCCCTAAGCTCTTCTGCCTCATGTCAAACATCATGTGACAGGAGGGGCAACTGTCAACCAATCCGTCTACGCCTAATTCCTTCAGAGCTTTCAACTTCAGCCCAGCGAAACTGAAGGCTGCATCTGGCTGTGAAAGCAAGAGCAGACAGCCGCAACAGTCCAGCTTCTCGGGATAATCAACACCTTCCGCTCCCAACCACGCTAGCAAATCATCCAGCTTCTTCGGATTCTCAGAGTCGTCAACTCTCTCCCAGCTGCTTGGTCTCAGGCTGTGGCAACCATAATGGGGCGCGAATCTTAAGCCTGCAAGGTCTCTTTTGACCGATTTCCTAATTCTCTCTTCCCCAATGAAGTTGTGAAGAAAATCGATCGTGTGCCAGACTCGCACCGAATCCTTAAGCTCTAGTCCTTCCTCTCGCAGCAACGAATCGACTTTTCTCCGTAGCTCTTCGTCTTGGCTCAGATACTCTTTGGCTTCAGAGAGAGATAGGTGACATCCACTGCATGGAATGAGCAAGTTCTCCAAACCCGTCTTTTCGGCAACGGCTCGGTTTCTCGCCGCGAGATAAACAGAGGCATAGGTATTCACACTCCTCACGGGGAGGCCGCAACATGAGGCATCCTCTAAATCGACCAGCTCAACACCCAACGTTGGGAGGACTTCCCTGACAGACATCTCGTAGGCGTATTGTATGGTGGGGATGACACACCCCCAATAGATGGCAACCCTGAACGTCATCATCCCCCTAGAAAGTTCCTAGAGCCTTCATAAGGACGGTCTTAAACCGGTCACTCGCCTCGCGAAACCTCGGCAACCCTAGCTTATCTCGATCAACTTTCTCCATTTTACGAGTCACAGTCCGCTGAGGCTTTTGAACAAACCCTGTCTCCAGAATTGTACTCACGGACTTGAGAAAGCTTTCAGGAACTGTAGCTTCGGTCTCAACGGCCAGGTTCCTCAGAGCTAGAATCAGATCCACGGGGGCGACCTCTTGTGGGCATCGCTCCTTACACTTCAGACACATGGCGCAGGCCCATAAGATGCCGGAATCGATTACATCGTCGATAAAGCCAAGCCTTGTCAGACTTACCACTTCATGGGGCTTCAGTTCCAGCATCTTCATCGATGGGCAGCCACTTGTACATCGGATGCATTGAAAACAATTGTAGGGTCTATGATCTCCAATCTTGGTAAGGACTTTGGCACGAAGCGCTGGATCGGGCTTCTTTGTGGTCATCAGATCCAATGTGGACATGTTCTTAACCCTCAACGAACAAAGCCACATATATAGATATTATTGTAACGATCGCAAACCTTTTCTTAAAGGCACATTTTCTTACTTTGAACCACTGCGATCAGGTTGTATAACCGTGAGAAGCAAGCGAAGCATATTGGTGATCGGAGCGGGAATCGCTGGGCTTCGAGCGTCTCTGGATCTGGCCAGAGCTGGGCTTGGAGTGTATTTGGTTGAGCGAAATCCCCGCATCGGTGGACACACGCCACTTCTCCACAGAGTGCTCCCGACATTGGAGAATTCCGAGGAACTGGTCAAGCCACTAATTGAAGACGTTACTAAACAGGAGAACATCAGAATTATCCCCTATTCCGAGATTGCGACGGTTGAGCGTGGCGAGAATTCTTTTGGTGTGACAATTCTGAAGAAGGCTAGATATGTTGATGAAGAGAAATGCGCGCTTTGTGGCGAGTGTGAGAAGGTTTGTCCGATTGAGGTTCCAAAGGAGTATGAAATGAACCTCTCTGCGAGGAAAGCCGTATACCTCCCATCTCCTTATCCAATCCCGCAGACATACTTGATTGACAAAGAGCATTGCCTCTACTTCTTAGACGGCTCGTGTCATGCCTGTAGGGAAGCTTGCCCGGAAGATGCCATTGTTTATGAGCAAAAACCGGAAGAAGAGCGCATTGATCTAGACGCAATAATTGTGGCAACAGGTTTCAAGCTTTATGATGTAGAAAAAAGAGGTCAGTACAAGTATAGTGTTTATCGAAATGTCATCACTGGAATGGAGTACGAAAGGCTGTGTCACCCTGAAGGACCGACAAAGGGAAAAATTCTGAGAATTGACAATCTGGAAGAACCGAAGAGTTTAGTTTACATTCTATGTGTCGGGTCGAGAGAGGAAGACAACAACGAATATTGTTGCAGAATCGGCTGTCTGAACGCCTTAAAACACGCGTTTCTCCTTAAAGATCAGTATGGAGCAGAGGCGGATGCCCACATTTGCTACACAGACATCCGAGCCGTTGGCAAGAATGGTGAGAGCTTTTATCGGCGGGTCAGAGAGTCAGAAGTAAACCTCATCCATGGGGAACCCTCTGAAATCAGAGAACTCCCGGACAAATCGCTAACAATTGACGTCTACGACCAGGCAACCTCAAAACTGCTCTCTATTAATGCCGACATCATCGTTTTAGAAACTGGATTGGAGCCAGAAACGGGTCTTCATAGAAAACTTGGACTTTCCTTAACTCAGAGCGGTTTTTTCGAGGAGAGCCATCCGCAGCTTGCTCGAAACGAGACTTTGGCTAAGGGCGTATTCTTGGCTGGTGCAGTTCAAGAGCCGATGAATATCGCTGCTACTATGACTAATGCATCTGCAGCGACCATGAAGGCTCTCATTTCGCTACGGGAATGAGTCAGCCACAACATCGATTCTTTCTCGATGTACTCCAGTTGTCTGAGAATTGTTGTTTCCTTTTATATGTAAGTCTGTTTCAACCTGTTGGCGGAGTGTGTCTGTAGGAGTTGGAATTTTACGAGGTTGTTAGGCGGAGGCGAAGTATTCGGCGGTTTCGGACCGAAGGCGAGGTAGAGGCGGGTGTGGCTGAGCGTTTGGTGGAGGCCGCGTGTATGGCGCCTAGTGCAGGCAATAGTCAGCCTTGGCGATTCATTGTAGTTCGTGACAGGGTGTTGTTGGGGCGTCTGGCTGAGGTAAACACGCGGTTTAGTCGTTTGGCCTGGGAGGCGTTTGACAGCCGAACGGCGAGAGACATAGCCAGTCGGGGTGGACGTTGGAATAAAGGCTACGTGGCTGAGCTGCCAGTGGTGATTGTGATTTGCTACCAAGTCGGGGTCAAGGGTATTGCGGATGAGTTGATGTTGGCTTCAACATGGTGTGCGATTGAGAATTTGTTGTTGGCGGCGACGGCTGAGGGATTGGGATCCTGCCCCTACACTTTATTTGAAGGCGAAGAGACGGCTGTCAAGAAGTTTTTCGAAGTACGAGACAATTACAGGGTTGCATGTATCGTTCATATCGGGCATACATCGGAGATGCCTCAGTCCCCTCCTAGAAGAGAAGCTGAGAAGATTGTAGGTTATAACAAATTTCCAAAGAACAGATAGATGCGATCAAACATGCAAAATCAAAATCTTTCAAGCCTAACGATGCCAAAAGATTGAAAACAGCCAGCAACTCTTAACAGCAACTCCTGAATTTGGCGCCTGGGAATCAGTTTACATTTATGTTCAAATTCTCGGCGAATCTTAATGCATTATATGGAAGATTTCTGAAATGTTTGAAGTGGCGGACAAATAGAAGTTCGAATCTCCACCGGGCTACCATTACATCGTACAAGGATCAGCGTTTAAAATCTCGCGCGTACATGCATGTTAACTCTTTTTTCCTAGATAATAAATCATACCATGATAGTGGGGCCTGTCATGAAAGTCGAGTTCCAAACCCTCTAAATGAATTATCGTCTGAAATCCCGAAAACAGCTTTTTGATTTCTTCATAAGAAAAGTAGTGAACATAAGCCCTTATGCGATGGACAAAAAAAGTGCTTTCCTCAACAGGAGTTTGCTGAGACTTTGACTTTTCACATTGAGGATCGCTCGTTGAAATAACCGAAACGTAGATGAACCCTCCTTTCACGACCCCCTTTCGCATCCTATCAATGATTGTTTCTATCTCGTTCCTTTTTAGAAAATTTAGGGACGCACCAGTAGACATGATAAGAGAATATCTGTTTGTAGGTATCCTAAAATCTCTAAAATCGCCAACATGTGCCTCAATGTCAATATTCCTATCCTTTGCCAGTTGAAGGCATCTTTCAATAGCGGTCTTAGATAAATCAATGCCTTCAATGTTGAATCCTCTCTCCGCAAGAAAAAGCGCGTTTCTACCCTCGCCCATCCCCAAATCCAGAATCTTTCCTTTTAGAAATAAATCTAAAAAGTGCACTAATATGAAATCAGGCTTCAGCCCCCATTTACAAGCTACTCCTTCATACAGTTTTTCGAAATAATCTTTCAAATTCTCACCTCTTTAAACCTCGTTTTAAAAGAACTTAAAATTAGCGCTCTTTTCATCTCACGAAGCTTTAGTATTTAATCCATGCCCTCATACTAGTGGATTTCGCCTACGCAATGTGTGACAGTAAAAGGTAGATAAGCCACTTCAAATATTATTAAAACCCGTTTCATGAACATTTTCCATAAAGGACTTGAAATCGAGTTTCAAACCCCGATAATTTAAACTGATATTTGAACCTAACCTGTGGCAAAGTCGATGTTCAATTAGAAACCAAGAATTTAACCTTAGATGGAGGTTTGGCGCCGGGAATGGGATTCGAACCCATGCGGTCCAGTAGGACCACAGGCTCTCAAGGCCTGCGCATTATCCACTCTGCCATCCCGGCGTCAATCTCACTGACTGTGCTTCATCTTAAAATCTTTTTACTTGGCTTTTAATCGGTAGCCTCATCGATCAACCTTACACAAAAAGAAACTAGCTACGGAAGAGGCTTGCGTATTGCCTTGTTAGTCTGCCAGTTTGTATATTTTGAGGTTCTTGCTTCCTGAGACGTATTCTATTTCGCCTTTACGCTCCAGCTGCTGAAGAAGATCTCTCGCAATGCTTATGCGTAAGTCTAGGCGTGAAGCCACCGTGTAGGGTGTGATGGCTCTCATCTTCTTTATCTGGCTGAGAACGCTCTTGGTCTCGGGAGGGACTATTCCGCCGATACTTTTCTCGCTTGTTAACCTTGGAGAACTCTTTGGTTTCGGGGTTTGTGTTCTCTTTTGGACCCTTTCCGTCTTCTTAAGGGTCTGCTTCTTCTTTCCGCCGCCCATCTGTTCTCTCCGAAAATTCTGAAGAAGCATGGTCGCTTATAGGAGTTCCTATGCCTGAGTCTAGTAAGATCAGGCTACTACGCTGATTTCCGCTTTATGTTCTCTCCGCCACTCATCTAAGGGAATAGAGAGTTCTTCTTCGATTTTCGCTCTATGGATGGAGTTCATTGTGCAGAACGGGATTATTCTCCCGTCGGGCACGGCGTAGTGTATAACGCATTGTTGCACCCTCTCAAGGTCGAAGTTGTATGGATCCATAAAATGCATAGATGATATCAACAGCATCTTTCTGTGAAGTTCACCTAGAGATTCATAGCTTCCCGTCTTCAAGATAGGCCATAAATACTTTCTCAGCAAGCCAAACTCTGTGTGACGCAGTGCGCCTAGCAGCCGCATCTTGGCTCTTGTTTTGTGGCCTTTTGAGGCTTCTTCATAGACCTTGTTCATTGATCCAATGAATTTTTCGACGTTGCCGTAGCGAGTTATCGGAACCATCTGCCCGTCTTCAATGAAGATGTAGGTCGCCATCCCACAGTGAGGATGCGCCGTGAATTCCACGTATCTCTTGTCTTTTAACGCGCCAACGGCCCTAGAGATGGGGACAACTGTCGGAACCGGATAGAAATCGGAGACCTTTATCTTTCCGTCTGTCTGCGCTTCAACGGCTTTCATGAAGTCTGGGATTGTTATCCGCATCTTTTCCCTCTCTTGCTCTGGCAGCCTGCCACAAAGCGACACTGGTTGAACATTGACGCATCTAATCACATCGAAGTTATCAGCTGCGAATTGAATGATATCTCCAAGCTGGTGGTCATTGACGCCTTTAATTAGCGTCACAACCAGAACTACGCTTTGTAAACCCGCCTCACGACAGTTCTCGATGACCTTCATCTTCGTTTCCAGCAAGTCTTTCCCTCGAGTGAACTCATAGACCTCCGAGGTCAAGCCGTCAAACTGCAGGTACAGGGTGCTCATCCCTGCATTCAACAACCCTCGACAATACTCAACGCTGTGCGCCAGTCGAATGCCGTTTGTGTTGACCTCCACATGGCGGAAGCCCAGCTCCTTAGCAGCCCCAATCAGCTCAAACAAATCTTCCCGAATTGTGGGTTCTCCCCCGGAGAATTGCAGCGCCGTTGCGGGCACCGGATCATTACGCCTCAGATTCTCCAGCATGGCTATGATCTGTTCCTTCGATGGTTCGTAGACGTATCCGGCTGTAGCGGCGTTGGCAAAGCAGACAGGACATTTCAGGTTACACCTATTCGTGACATCGATTATGGCTAATCCGGTGTGGGATTTGTGTTGGGGGCAGATTCCACAGTCTAAGGGGCAGTCTTTCTCCGTTTTCGTGCGGGGATTGTGGAGCCCATGTCCGTCGTACCGAGACTTCTCGGCGCGCTGATACTGTTCATAGTCTGACCAGTACATGTCTTGGAATTCTCCATGCTCGGGGCACTCTTTTTTGATGTAGACTTTGTTGTCTTTTTCGAATATGGTGGCGTCTAAGACCCTGAAGCATTCTGGGCATATGCTTCTAGTCTGCTTTATTAGTTGCATTATGACACCACTGAGAGTTGTAACTTATATAGCCTAGGTTCGCCAATAGGATATAAGAAGCTTTCCAGAGGTTTCAGAAGGTGAAAAAGGTTTGTCTGTGAACGAGGAGGCAACAAAAACCCTGAGAGAAATCGGCCTAACCAGCTATGAGACCAGAGCGTATCTAGCCTTGATTCAAAGCGGAGTGATGACCGCAAGCCATGTAAGTGAACGCTCCGAAGTTCCATACTCGAAAATCTACGAAACACTGAATTCTCTTCAGAGAAAGGGCTGGATTGAAACCGATAAGGGGCGACCCACCCAATATTATCCCAAGTCTCCCTCGGAGGCTTTCCTGGCTATGAGGCTTCGTTTAGAGGAGAAGACAAGGTTGTGGAAGCAGGCGATAATAGATGAGCTGCAGCCTCTGTATGAACGCAGGGAGTTCCGTGAGAAGCCTGACATCTGGATTCTGCGTGGAGAGTCCAGCGTTTTGGCGAAGTTGCAGGAGATGCTGGATGGGGCTAGGAAGGAACTGATGGTTGCGGCTCCAGGATTTGCGAGAGTTTTTATGGACGCTGGTGTGCCAGCATTGAATCGTTTGCAAAGTGGCGGGGTTGATATTCGGGTTATGGTTACTGGAGGTTGGAATGTTGAGGAGTTGAGGGGTTTGGGAGAGATCCGAGTTAGGGATGGTATGTTTGGTGGGGGCATTATTGTGGATGGGAGGGAGGCTCTGCTCCTTCTTGGTGAGGAGAAGCCGACTCTAGTCATATGGTCCAGTCACGTAGGTCTGGTGCAATTCGCCAAAGATTACTTTCAACACCTATGGAGAACAGCAGAGGGCCTCTGAAGTCGAGCTCTTACATTCACAATCAAGTTGAGTAGTGAGCGCCGCGTTCGTGGAAAAATATGTTTTCTTCACTAGAAACTGAATTAACATGGTAGTGCTTATCTGTGTATGTTAGTTTGCCTTGTTTTCATCTCATGTGCACACAGAAGTGGGCTTCTTCTTTACATATCGTCAATATCTGCCTGCTAGCTATTTTTGATGATGCTCACTTTTCCGCTTCTTCTCACCTTTATGTTAAGGGGTCTCATTCCAGGCCTTAAAGATCTAATCTGATAATGATCTGATGTGACCTCCTGAGCTGAATTTCTTATAGAAGAACGCTTATGGGTAAACTCTTTGAGCGGGTTGCTTTCTTCAAGGATGTGCTTGGGTATGGAGAATTGGGCAACGACCTTGCGACGGTTGGTAAGAAGGAATATGGCCTTATCTGGTGTTTGCTTGCGGCATTCAATTGACAAGCTTCCGCATGTAGATTCTCCGCGTCTCCACGCTTCAACGAAACCGTCAAAAAAAGCGTGGGCATCAATCTCATACTTCATGGAGACCAAGGCAAGATACTGAAGGAGCCTAAAATCTGCAGACGAGTGCTGCTTCCCGCGGGGTCGACCTCGCCCCCTCGACACTCTTCTTCGCATTTAACTCGTTCCCAGTGCGCA
>JABAOC010003457.1_pt2 | contig 26273 bp, 22 predicted proteins | sample 7062161 | NCBI WGS metagenome assembly JABAOC01 (sample SAMN14538625, study PRJNA623070) | marine sediment metagenome | biome: marine biome [ENVO:00000428]; feature: marine pelagic biome [ENVO:01000023]; material: deep marine sediment [ENVO:00002113] | place: India: Gulf of Khambhat ... | reverse complement strand
GCCTCCTCCGACTCAATGTCACGTGATGCTCAGCCGCGCCGCATTCGTAAGAAGCCGGCGCCCACTGGGTAGTATGACCTTCAACCGGCGTATGCGTCATGCGTCGGACGGTCGCCTGCCGAGCAACACGCCAGATCGGTTTCGCATCGGCACCCGCGCGGCGTGAGGCGGCCCCGTCCGGGGACACGATGACGCAGTGAGACTCCTTTCTCGCTCCATTCTGAGCCAACAATATAGTCTATAGGGACCGCTGTGTCAAGCTTCTTTCTTCAGAACGTTGCGGAGAATGGAGATTGAGTTCATGATGTTTAAGGAAACCGGTCCTCGGAATTTCCTTAACTGGTTGTGTCTCAAGCACTTGTGGTTTCCGCCGGCCTTCTTTGCCCCGCCGGAAGAAGCGTGCGCTGCGCGCCAGCGGTCAGCGACCACAGAGGATTATGACCCGCCCGGAACCTCGTTCGGTGATGGGGCTTTGTAGAGCCCGAAGTCACAGAGCGTCGGGCTCACGCGGGAATCGAGGATCCGCAGACGCACCTTGGAGGTCGTGACATCAGGGAAACGGAGCAGCCGCTGGTAACCGACGGTCGTGCCGCGGGCGAATTCCTTCCAGTCGCCGCCGGCCCAGGCGTCGAGAGCGAATTCGGAGATGCGCTGACCTGTCTTGATGTGCTCGGCAAGCTCCGCCACGTTGAACGTGCCATCCCGGTCCAGGTCGAACTCCACGCTCGCGGCGGTCGTCCAATCGTCGGTGGCCCAGTAGGTTTCCTCGTCGCCGTCGGTGATTTTGTCGGCGGCGAACGCGGGGTTGTCGCCCTTTACATTGGAGGCTCTCGCTCTTGCTTGCAGAGCGAGGTTCTCGGCGAAGATGGCGTCGAGGACCTTGCGGAATTCGCGCAGCCGCTGCACGTCGTTTTCGTGAATCAGGCCCCTTCTATCCGGCGGGAGATTCAACAAAAGAACGCTGTTGTAACCGACGGAGCTGAAGTAGATGTCGAGCAGGTGCTCGACGGACTTGACCTTGTCGTCCTCTCTGGCGTGGTAGAACCAGCCCGGTCGGATAGAGACATCGGTCTCGGCGGGATACCAGATCAGCCGCTCGCCGCCGCCGAGGGCGTTGAGGCTGCCCAGGTCCTTCTTCGTCGGGCTGATGAAGCCGAAGAGCTTATCATTGCGGTTCATCACGCTCCACTCGCTCTCGCGGGCGTAGCCACGCTCGTTGCCCACCCAGCGAATATCCGGGCCGTTGAAGATAACCGCGCTCGGTTGAAGCTCGCGAACGATGGCGTAGTAGCCGGCCCAGTCGTATTCCATATCCTTCGCGTCGGGGCCTTTGGCCCCGTCGAACCACACCTCCGTAACCTCGCCGTAGTTGCTGAGGAGCTCGCGAAGCTGGCTCCTGTAGAACCGGTTGTAGCCCTCCGTGTCACCGTAGGTCGGCTCGTGGCGGTCCCAGGGTGAGAGATAAAGGCCGAGTTTCAAACCCGCCTCGCGGCAGGCCTGGGCCAGCTCGCCCACGATGTCGCCCTTGCCGTTCTTGTACGGGCTGCTCTTCACCGAGTGCTCGGTGTACTTGCTGGGCCACAGGCAAAAGCCGTCGTGATGCTTGGCGGTAAGGATAATCATCTTCATACCCGCATCCTTGCAGGTTCTGACCCACTGGCGAACGTCGAGTTGGGTCGGGTTGAAGATGGCCGGGTCCTCGGTCCCGTCGCCCCATTCTTTATCCGTGAAGGCGTTGACCGTGTAGTGGATGAACGCGATGAATTCCAGCTCCTGCCAGGCCAGTTGTTGCGGCGACGGACGGACGTTGGCCGCCTGGCAGATCAGTGCCTTCCTCCGGTAGTTCTCCACGGATTGTCCCTGGCCTAAGCCGTCATAGACCCGAACGTAATCCACGACGAACTCATCGGGTAGCCTGGCCTGAGTGATGTTACCGCCCCATTTGCCTATTTCCTCCGTAAGCTTGGCAAACTGCGGAACTTGGGACACTCCACCGGCGCTGGTGCGCCACGTTTCCTGCCCGTTCACATAGAACACATACTCCCGTGGCGTCCAGTACAGGCCGAAAGTGTGAAAGCCCTCGCTCAGGCCCGGGACCGTGAACGTGGTGCCGACGTGCTGATGCTCCTTGCCGTAGCCATCCCAATGCAGGTTCTGGGTCGTGCGATCCTCGCGCCAGGGCTTTTCCATGATGTCGATCTCGGTGCCGTCGCGGCCGCCATCGCCGATCTTGCCCACACCGTCCGCCATAAGCCAGAAGGCGGGCCAGTGGCCGGGCTGCTCGGGGAACTTGCACCGGCACACCCAATAGCCGTACCGATGCTCGAATCTGCCTTTCGTGCGGACGGCCCCGCAGGTGTACCGGTCGCCATCTTTCCTCGTGCGCAGGATCAGATGTCCCCGGCCGTCGAGATACGCGTCCTCTTTCACCCAGTAGCCATCCCGCCGCTTCCAGTCGCCGAGCAGTTCCCATTTCGATTGATCGACCGCGTTGCCCTCGAACTCATCGCTCCAGGCCAGCTTCCAGGTCTGGCCCTCCGGCAGCGGGGGCAGGAACTCGCCGGTGCCCTGGCCGGCGGGAGAAACCGAGACAGACAGTGCCATGCAGCAGCAGATGAACAAGGCGCATGGGATTCCGCGAAATGGCAGGCTTCTCATAGTGCTCCCCGATCAATTCGGTGGCGTTCTCATCCGTTTTGTGGCCTGCAGGCCGGAAGCGACGGTGGCCACAACCATGAGCGTAAGGACAACCGTCGTGAACCAGTGTCCCCAGGTCGCCGTTTGCACATGGGCCGTTTTGATCAGCACGGTCCCGATGGCGAAGGATTGAACGAACATCTTGATCTTGCCCAGAGCGACGGCGCCGAAGTTGATGCCGCGTGCCTCCGCGATATGACGCAGGACCGTGACATAGACCTCTCTGGCAATAAGAACCGTTGCGACCAACCAGTGAATGACTGCCAGTGTGACCGGCCCCCGGTCAAACAGCTTCGGCACACCGATGATGGCAAAGGAAACGAAAGCGCCGCAGACCAGTATCTTGTCAACCAGCGGGTCAATCATCCGACCGAACTTGCTTGTGGCATTCCACCGCCGGGCGATGTAGCCGTCCACCATATCCGTCAGCCCGGCGATGACGAACAGAACGAAGGCAACGTCCAGGAAGAACGAACGCCCGGCGACGCAGGGCGAATACAGAACTATCAGCAGGAAAATAATCGTCAGCCCGAGCCGTGTGAATGTCAGTATGTTCGGCACCCATTTCCACATGGCGACGAGTTTACTGAGGCTCGGAGACCGCTTCAATATCAAATTTGCCGGACGAGCAGATCATAGCCTTCCGTTGTGATCACCTCTGTGTCCACAAATTGGCCGGGCGAGGCGGAGCAATTCTCGATGAGGCAGATGCCGTCGATATCCGGCGCTTGCCCATAGAAACGCCCGCGGCCAATTGCGGGTTGCGAATTGCGGATTGCAGATTGAGGCCGCCGACTTTCTCCGCCCTCCAGCCTCCGGCCTGCGGCCTCTACGAGGCAGGTCAGCCGGCTGCCGATTCGCCGGCTGTTTGCGGCGAAGGCGATTTCCTGCTGTGCCAGCATCAACTCCTCGAGCCGGGCCTGCTTCATCTCGTCGGGGACCTGATCGGGGAACCCGGCGGCGGCAGTCCCGGCCTCCGGAAAGAAGGGGAAGGCGCCGAGCGCGTCAAATCGAGCCCACCGGATGAACTCCAGGAGCTCGCCAAACTCCTTCTCTGTCTCACCCGGGAAGCCGACTATTACCGTCGTTCGCAAGACAATATCGGATACGGCAGTACGAAGGTTCTCGATGACTTTTCGCAAACTATCTTTGGTGTCGGGCCGGCGCATGGCCCTGAGAATCCTGTCGCTGGCATGCTGGATCGGAAGATCGAGGTAACGAACGACCTTTCCGCTCTTCGCGATGGTCCTGATAAGGTCGCCCGTGATGCCGGTAGGATACGCATAGAGCAGCCGCACCCACGACAGGCTGGCAATCTCCCCCATCTCTCGAAGCACAGAGACGAGCCCGCCTTTCATCTTCAGGTCCCGACCATACAACGTGGTGTCCTGCCCTATGAGGTTCAGCTCCACCGCCCCGGATGCGACCAGTTCCCGTGCTTCAGCGAGAACCAGCTCGGGGGGCTTGCTCCGAAACGGGCCGCGGATGGAGGGGATCGTGCAGAACGAGCAGCGATGGTCGCACCCTTCGCTGATGCGAAGATACGCCGAGTGGACCGGCCCGATTCGCAGCCTGACCCGGTCATCGGCAACCATACACGGGGCGGGCCCGCGGAAGATTCGCGGCTGGTCGGATGCCAGAGTGGCGCGGATCACCTGGACGATGGCGTCGCGATGTTCCAGGCCCACGATGGCATCGATGCCCTCGGTCCGGGTGAGAAGCTCGTCGCCGAGGCGCTGTGACAGGCAGCCCGCGACGACTATCTTGCGGATATTTCCCATCTTCTTACTCGTCACGGCCTGTCGGATGGCTTCAAGAGATTCGAGCGTCGCCGGCTCGATGAAGCCGCAGGTGTTGACGACTACGACGTCGGCCCGCTCGGGCTCGCCCGTGATGAGAAATCCCGCCTCCACGATCTGGGCCAGCATTCTCTCGCTGTCCACCACGTTCTTCGGGCAGCCGAGCGCCACGAAGCCAACCGTCACGTTTTTTCGTTCTTTCCTTGTCATATGAATAGATTAGCCGGAAAATGAGATTTGTTCATCCCTGTAATATAGGCAAAATGAGAAGCCGGATTTTTGTTAATCCAATCAAAATTGCCTTGACGATAAGAGAAAGGATGCAATAGAATTCTCCTTGGCGCCGTCTACCTGCGCGGAAAGGAGGTTTGAGGGGTAGAAAAAACACAGATGGAGCTTCAGGATCATAGGTAGAAACGACTGGTACAGGCCCATGGGTAATGACAGCCACAAGATCAGCCGCCGTGAGAGACTGCTTGTGGCTCTTTCTATTCTTGCGTCCGTGGGCCTGGTTGGCTGTCAGGACTGGCCGGACGAGCGTGTCACTGCGATTGAAGCACAGAACATCCTGCGCGAGCTCAGCGAGATCGAGGCCGCCGAGGAGCCCAACATCCCTGTTCCCGCGGTTTACAAGTTGCCCCCCCAAAAAGTGAAGCAGCTCGTCGGGGGGGTGGAGGAGTGGAAGCTGTTTTACTTCGCCAGGTATCACACGGCGGAGAAGATGAGGGAGCTCATCCACGAGCAGTTTGCCGTGCGCGTGTTCGATGAAAAGGGCAAGCCGCAGACCCTCCTGCACGATTACACGGTCACGGCCAACCCCGAGACCAATCAGCTCATTGTCCGAGCGCCCACCGAGCCCGACATCGATGCCATCCTGGCGGTGATCGAGGCGACCGATGTGCCGCCGATCCAGGTACGGATCGACTGCATGGTCTCGGAACTGTACGCCGACCTGACGATGGACCGCGAGACCACGCTCCTCATCCAGAACCTCTTCGGCGAGGGGATAGCGCTGGGCGGCAAGGTGGACAGTAGTGGCACTCTGCTGCCAGCCTTCCCGGGCGCCGCTTTGCGGGACCCGGCCCGAGCGAAATTCGGCCTCAAGATCGGCGTCAGCCGGGGTGAGGAAGGGCACCGGTTCGAGGCGCTGGTGGATATTCTCGTGTCCCGCGGCTACCTGAAGATCCTCATGAATCCGACTCTTGAGGTTGTCAATGGACAGATGGCCAAGATTCAGGCCAAAGAGCACGTACCCCTGCAGCAGATTTTCCTGAGAGGCGGCTACGGCGACAGCTCCTTCATTGAGACGAGGACCGAGTACTACGACATTATCGACTCGCTCCAGATCACGCCACATGTGTATGCCGACGGGTATATCGGGTTGGAAACCCAGGCGCAGATCGCTGCCTACCTGACGCCGGAAGGCATCAAGCAGTTGCCCATCGTGACCGAGCGGACCGTGACCAACAAGGACAACCGTATCCGGCACGGCGAGAGTCTCATCATCGGTGGCATCCGCAAGACCGAGAAACGGGACGTGGTTCGCGGCGTGCCGATTCTGAAAGACATCCCTATTCTGAACCTCTTGTTCTCCGGCCGGGATTTCGAGGAGCGGGCCAAAGAGGTCATCTTCATCATCACACCGACAATCTCCACGGGCGGCGTGCCCAATCAGGAGATGATGGATAAGGTGAGGGAACGGCATACCTCGCCGATGACCCAGGCGCTGCACGAGAAGATGATGGACCCGCTGGGCACGAAGGCCCGTGAGCAGGAATATACACGAGAGCTGGAGGCGGCGCGCAGCGCACAGCAGGAATCGGAGGCACAGAGAACGGCCGCCCGGCTGCAGGCGATGGAAAAGGATCAAGAACTCCAGGACCTGCGGGTCAAACTCGAGCGGGCCAAGGCCGCGGCGGAGGAAGAGAGCACCAAGGCCGCGGAAGCGGTTTCCAAAGCCGAGCAGGCCGAACAGGCCAGGATCGAAGCCGAAAAGGCCCAAGCCGAGGCCGAGAAGGCGAGGATCGAGGCCGAAAAGGCCCAGGCCGAACTCGAAAAGGCAAAAGAGAAGGCCAGGATCGAGGCCGAAAAGGCCAAAGCCGAGCTTGAAAAGGCAAGAGAAGAGGCCCAAAGCCCCCCGGAACAGTCCGCGCCAGACACCCAGCCGCCGGCCGGGGACGTGAAAGAGCCGCCCCCGTAGGATGCACAGAAAATTGAGAAGCCCGAGGAACAAACGAACGAATCGGAACCGCCCCCGCAACAGTCTCAGGAAGAGACCGCCAGGCCGCAGGAACAAAAACAGAGTTGAGGCAGCCTTGTATGGAGGGCCGTAGATGGATAACGTGGGCAACAATTCCCAACGCAGCAACAACCTGGATGAACCGATACCATTCGACATGGGCCCTGACGAGCCGAGCCGACCGGAGGTGAATCCGGCCGGCAGCCCTCCAAACGTCTCGCGCGCTCCCCTGAATCTGGGCGGAGGCGCCGGCGCGCCGGCTCAGATTCCGAAACCTGCCGCCCAAGCGCCGAGACCCCCGGCCTCGAGACCTCCGGGCGTCAGACCCGCGGGGCCCAGACCTGCCGCGAGTGCCGGCCTGGCTGAGCGGATTACCGCCTGCAAGACCTTCTTCACCAAGCTGCATCCCGGCGCGATCAAATTCCTCGAAGAACAGATCACGGGCTGGCTCAAGGAAAATCCCTCTGTCGTGGTCAAACGCACGAACGTGATCATGGGCGAAGTCCAGGAGAAAAAGACCGAGCCTAACATCGTCATCGTCATCTGGTACTGAAAGTCCCGCGCGGGCACGGTACTGCATTTCGCAGGCAGCGCCAGCATCACACCGTCAAAAATCCTGCCGGCGCCGGCAAGCAACAAAAGCGGCCTTCCTGCCTGCGGGGGATTCAGGAACATGCCGTCCGTATCGGGACCACCCGCTCCGCTCCCCCCGGCGCCGCGCTGTCGGCGAAGAAGGTCGATTTTTCGGGACCCGGACTCCGGATACGGGTAATTGACACATCGTGGTGCGGCCACCGTCATTCTCGCAAAAGCAGACAGCCACGGGATTTGCCGGCAAATTATCGGCATAAAAGTGCTTGACACGGGGTGCAGATTTCATTATTTTCGGTCAGTTTGGCGGTTCGTGTCTGCAGATCAAGAATAGTTCAGAGTTATTTGGAGCTTTTTGTGGCTAAACAGTTGGCGCGTGAACTCATCAATGCTGGGGTCCACTTCGGGCACGGCGTCAGCCGGTGGAATCCGAAGATGGCCCCGTTTATCTTCGCAAAGCGGGGCAATATACACGTCATCGACGTAAAAGAGACGCTCAAAGGCATACTGATTGCCAAAAGACTGCTGGCTGAGATCGTATCGTCAGGCAGCGATGTCGTCTTCGTCGGGACGAAACGGCAGGCCCAGAAGGCCGTCGAGGCGGCGGCAAACCGATGCGGCATGCACTATGTCTCGGAACGATGGCTCGGGGGCATGCTCACCAACTTTCGCACCATTCGCTCCCGGCTCCAGCGGCTGGAACAACTGGAGTCGATGGAGCTGGACGGAACCATGGAGGCCGAAAGCAAGAAACAGGCTTCTCGTTTCAAGCGGGAGATGCGCAAAATTCGCACGAACCTCGAAGGCGTGAGGAAGATGACGCGGCTGCCCGGGGCCGTCGTCGTGGTGGACGCAAAGAAAGAGTACCTGGCCCTGCGCGAGGCCCGTAAGCTCGGTGTCCCCACGGTCGGCGTCCTCGATACCGATTCAGACCCGGACACGGTCGACGTCGCCATCCCGGCCAACGATGATTCCATTCGTGCCATCGAGATCATCCTCAATGAGTTGGCCGACGCCGTCGCGATCGGCAAGACGATGGTCTCCGTCCGCCAGCAGGAGATTGCGCCCAGGCCGAGACGGGTTCGGTCCCGACGGTCGGCCATGGCACGTGCCGACGGCGCGCAGGCCTCTGCTGTCGCAACCGTCGGCGAGGAAACGGCGGAAGGCGAAGAAACGCCCTCGGCGCAGGAGAGCGAGCCGGCACAGGAGCCGGAGCAGCCCTCCTCCGGCACCTAGCACCCGGCGGCAGGCGCCTCCACATACCTGCATGGTAGAACGCGACAATCAAAATGAACGGGAGTCGGTGACATGGCGGAAATCTCGGCGGCAACAGTCGTAAAACTGCGAAAGATGTCCGGACAGGGCATGATGGACTGCAAGAAGGCGCTGGAGGAAGCAGATGGGGATATGGACAAGGCCATGGATATCCTCCGTAAGAAAGGGCTGGCCACGCTGGCCAAGCGTGCCGAGCGCGAGACCTCTGAGGGCACCGTCGTATCGTGGCAAAGCTCAGATGGCAAGACGGCGGCCCTGGCCACCTTATGCTGCGAGACGGATTTCGTGGCCAAGAGCGACGACTTCCTGACACTGGCCCGCGATATTCACGACTATATCGGCTCGGCCGCGGCCGACCAGGGACCCGAAAGCGTGCTCCAGACCGTCATCGCGGGAAAGAGCTTCCAGGAGGTGCTCACGGAAGTCGTGAGCAAGACGGGAGAGAAGGTCCAATTGGGCGACTACGTGAGATTCCGCGTCGAAGGCACGGGGCTGATCGGCATCTATATCCACTTCAACAAGAAAGTGGGCAGCATGGTGCAGATCGATGCCGATAGTGAAGAGGCTGCTCAGTCGCCCGTGATCAAGCAGGCGGCCTCGGATATCGCCATGCATATCACGGCGAGCAAGCCTCTGGCCCTGGATGCTGCCAGCCTCGATCCCCAGGTAATCGAGCGGGAGAGGGCCATCTACGCCGCCCAGGTGCAGAACAAACCGCCCGAGATTGTCAGCCGCATCGTGGAAGGCAAGATGAAGAAGTTTCATAGTGATTATTGCTTGCTCCAGCAGCCTTTTGTCAAGGACGACACCAAGACCGTAGAGCAGATGCTGGCTGAGGCGACCAAGCAAGCCGGCGGCCAAGCGACCATCAGGCAATTCGTCAGATTCGCCGTGGGGTAGCCGTGATTGGCGCAACTTGGCGGCTGAGCGAGACTTACGCTATACGGAGAGGTGAGTTTCGGACCATGGGAGAATGTAAATACAGTCGCGTGCTCCTGAAGCTTTCCGGAGAGAGTTTCTGCAAGCCCGGCGAGTTCGGTATCGACGGTGCGGCACTGGAATCGCTGGCGGAGCGGATTGCGGAGATTTCCAGGCTTGGCCCCCAGGTCGCGGTTGTTGTCGGCGCGGGCAACTTCATCCGCGGCGAATCGTTCTCGCGAAAGAGCCACATTCCCCGAAATACCGCAGACTACATGGGCATGTTGGCGACGATCATCAATGCGTGTGCCCTGCAGGAAACTCTGGAAAAACTGGGGCAGCCAACCCGGGTCCTGAGCGCCATCGCAGTGGCGGCAATGTGCGAGCCGTTCATCCGCCGCAGGGCACTGCGGCACTTCGAGCAGGGGCGCATCGTCATCCTGGCCGGCGGGACGGGCAACCCCTTTTTCACCACCGATACCTGTGCCGCTCTGCGGGCCGCCGAGCTCGAAGCGCGGGTGCTTGTGAAGGCCACAAAGGTGGAAGGGGTCTACAGCGATGATCCCCAGAAGAATCCCCAGGCGAAGCTCCTGCCCAAGCTCTCGTACGACGACGTGCTGAAGCAGGGCTTGCGGATCATGGACCATGCCGCCATCAGCTTATGCCGGGACAACCATATCCCGATCATCGTCCTGAATATCTTCAAGAAGGGCAATATCACGAAGGCCGTTTGCGGCGAACCGGTGGGAACCCTGATTGACAGTGGATGATTGCTGTTCAAAGGGAAGTGCGCTTCCACCAATAGTCCATAATCCTTAATCAATAATCAATTGGAATAGGTGTAATCGATGGCAACGCAAGCAGTCGTCTCAGAAGCCAGATCGAAAATGCAAAAAGCCGTGGACGTGCTCCAGGACGAGCTCAAATCATTCCGGGGCGGCAGGGCCACGCCCGCACTCGTGGAGCACATCAAGGTCGAATACTACGGCAATCCCACGCCTTTGAAATCTCTGGCGACGATCTCCGCGCCCGAAGCGGATATGCTGGTGATCAAGCCGTTCGATCCCGCCTCCGTCAAGGATATTGAGAAAGCCATCAAGAGCAGCGACTTGAGCATCGCGCCCATCATAGAAGGCAAGTTCATCCGGCTGAATATCCCGCCCCTGAGCGGCGAGAGAAGAAAACAGCTCGTGCAGCAGGCCCGGCAGAACGGTGAGCAGGCCAAGGTGAGCATCCGCAACATCCGGCGGGACGCCAATAAGAACCTCGAAAAGCAGGAAAAAGACGGGGAGATTACCGAAGACGACCTGGATTCGGCCAAGAAGCAGGTTGATGACATCACGAGAGAACTCTCCGAGAAGGTGGATAAGACCGTCTCGCAGAAGTCCGATGAGATCATGAAGGATTGATTGAACCGCCCCGGTCAACCGAACAGCATGGCTACAGGCAAGCTGTGTCGCGCAGAGGCCGGTTTCCGTTCCTCATACAGGCAAGCACTTACAGTCCACGGCCGTACAATCGCGGTAGCGCCGCTCTCCCATACCACTCACATTCGAACGGCCTGTTGTGCCGTGGAAGCCCTGTGCTTGCGTCCGGCATGAAGAACTCATACGAATTAGGAAAAATCCTTGCGCGGCGGACTCCGTCATCCTGAGGCGAAGCCGAAGGGATGACACACGGGACGCAAGAATTTTTCATAATCCGTATCAGTCGTGGACTTTCTTCCAGTGGCAGAGGCGAATGATTACTCGCCCTTACTTTATTTGCCTGGCCTGCCGCGAAAATGAAGAATGCCCCTGCAACTACAGAGAACCTCTGAATCGCACGCGTCTACGGCCGGCACAACCTGCGCCGTGAACCCGGAAAACGCCGAATCGTACCACCAGGGGGCAAACTCCGGGCGGGCAGGCCCGAGATTTCTGTTTTTTGACCAGAAAGGGCTTGCACCGCTACAGGTCATGGACGAACTTTAGGACGACTGATTCGGAGGTTGACAAATGGAGAAGCAAATGGAGACGCAAAGGCAGGACACGGCAACCCCGAAGGAAACGATTCGGCCCAGAATATGGCTCTGGGTACTGGGGATCATACTGATTCTCATCCTCTTGATCGTGCTGCTGGTTCCCGTGGTCCTCTCTTCCGGGCGGTTCACACGCTGGGTTCAGGCCAGGATCAGCCACAGCACGGGGGGCCAGGCGGACATCGGCGACTTGACGGTTGGATGGCTGAGTGGAGTGCGGGTGGCGGACTTCAGCTTCCGAGGCCAGAACGGCTGGCCCCAGGTCGATGTCGATCACATCACGACCCAGCCCAGCTACAGCAGCCTGCTGACGGGCAACTTGGCGTTGCGCCGCACGGTGATCGATCAGCCGCGCATCGCCATCGACTTGAGAGAGCGCCCGGCACCGACGGCGGAAGAAGGCCCGCAGGTCGACATGGACGATCTCGCGCGCCTGAACGATGTGGTCGTTCGCGATGGCAGCGTTCAGGTTACCGGACGCCGCGGTGAAACGATGAAGGTCGCGGACCTGGACTCGACGTTGAGCATACGCAAGCCGGGACGCACCTCGCGCTTCAACGTCGATATGGTCGTCGCCCAAGCGGATCAGCCGGGGCGGATACAGGCGGCCGGACAAGTCACGCCCGACCGGAGAACCGGCTGGAGCCTGCGCGGCACCACAGGAGACCTGACCGTGGAGGTCAATGACCTGAGCCTCAGTTCCCTGGCCCCCTTCCTCGAACTGGCGGGAGTCCAGGTGCAGGCACAGGGGCAACTCTCGGCGAACGTCACCGGCGCCATCCAGGACGGCCAGATCGAAAACCTCAGTGCGACAGTGGTCGGGGAGAACGTCAATGTGACCGGAGAGGCCCTGCAGGGGGACCGGCTCCAGACCTCGCAACTGAACGTCAAAGCCAACCTGACACAGGCCAAGGACGTGGTCAAAATCGATCAGTTGAACGTGGAAACCGACTGGGCCACCCTCTCGGCGACGGGCGCACTCCCCAAGACGCCGCAATCGCTGGCCCAACTCCTGGAGAGCGGCTCGGCGTACGACGTGAGAGGCAACTTCGATGTGGACCTCGCCGCCGTTCTCTCGCAAATGCCCAACACCCTCGGCGTCCGGGAGGGCATGGAAATCACCGGCGGGCGAGCCACCGGAACCANNAAGCCGGTCGCGCCACCCTCATCGCCAAGGCCCAGGTCGCCGGCCTGGCAGGAACCGCGGACGGTAAGAAACTCGATCTGAGCGAGCCGGTGCTGGCCACCGCACGACTGTCTTCCGACGATCAGGGGGCACAACTCGAGAGCCTGAATGTCTCGGCACCGTTCGCGAAGATCAACGCCAGCGGCAGTTTCAAGCAGATCAAGTACGACGGCCAGGTCGATCTGGCCGCCCTCCAGTCGGAACTGGGCCCCTTCATCAACCTAGGCGACTATGAGATCGCCGGCCAGATGACGACGCAGGGGCAGGTTTCGATTCAGGAGAAAGCCACCGATATCTCCGGTTCGCTCTCGGCCCGGCAGGTCGTCCTGGCGGCGCCCGACGGCAACAGTGTCTCCGAGCCGCAGGCCGACATCGACTTCGCGGTGGGCCTTATCAAGGACAAGCAGGTCCTCGCAATCGATGCGCTCAAGGCCGATGCCAGCTTCGGGACCATCAGCATCAAAGACGCCACCATCCCGATGGGACGCGGTTCCCCGGCCCCGATGAACCTCGCCGTCACCGCGCGCGACGTGGACCTGGGTCGGCTCAAGCCCTATGCGGTGTTCTTTGTCGGCTTCCCGCAGGAGCTTGCGCTCGGCGGAATCGCACAATCACAGGTCGACGTGACGAAAGAGAAAGGCGCTTACCACATCTCCTCCGATGCCACGAGAATCCAGGACTTCCGGCTGGTCTCGCCCCAAAAGGAAGCCTTCGAGCAGAAGCAGGTGACGGCGGTCTTCAACGTTTACGTCGACCCCAACCGCAGGGAGATCGATGTCGAGGACCTGCAGATCCAGAGCCCGCAGATGAGAATCAGATTCAGCGAGCTCAACCGAACGAGCCAGAACGACACGGCCAAGGTGCAGGGCGAACTCGACGGCCAGGTGGATTGGGCGGCGGTCGGTCAGGCAGTCTCCCTCTTCCTGCCGGACCGGCTCGACATGGCCGGCCGGAGGCAGGTGGCGATCAATTTCACGAGCACGTATCCCATCGAGGACCCGAACGGCCTGCTGGCCAACCTGGACAGCCGGGCATCGCTCGGCTTCGACCGGGCGCAATACGTGGGATTCAACGTCGGCCCCACGGACGTGAACATTGTCGTAGAGAACGGCCTGATGAGAATCGGGCCGCTCTCCACCACCGTCAACAACGGCACGCTGAATTTCGTCGGCCGGGCCAACCTCGGACAAACGCCCGCGCTGTTGACGGTTCCTGCCCCGGTGTCTCTGTTCAAGGGAATCGAGATCAACGAACAGACCACGGAGAAGCTGCTCAAGTACGTCAATCCCATCTTTGCCGACGCGGTCAGTGTCACCGGGATCGCCGGCTTCGAGCTGCAAGAGCTGGCAATCCCCCTGACGGGCGGCAACACGGGTGCGCGACTCGTCGGCACCCTGTCGATCGACCAGCTTCAGCTTGGCGCCTCCACGCTGCTCAATCAAATCGTCGGCGCGTTCGGGGAATCGGTTCGCGGGCAGACGCTGACCGTCCGGCCGACCAAAATTGCCTTGCAGGACGGTGTGGTGCGATATGATAATATGCAGGTCGATGTTGGCGATAATCCGGTCAACTTCAGCGGGGCCGTCGGCCCGAATGGAATATTGGATATGACGGTTGTCCTGCCTTATACCATCGAGGGCCGCACCGTGCGGGTGGGAGAGGAAGGGCGGGCCGGCCCACGGATTGCCCTGCCCCTGACCGGCACGATCGAGAAACCGGAGTTGAATCTCAAGAAACTGCCTGAAACCTTGCTCAAGGAACAGATCCTTAAGGGACTCGAGGATATTCTCAAGCGACGCTGACCGATGAGAACATTGAAGGACCTGCTAAGCACGCCCACCGCCAGGCTCGGCCGCTTCGGCCGGTTCGTGGTCTTTCAGTATCGGCTCTGGTCCCACTGCCTGGGACTCCTGAACAAGAACAACGCCGCCCAACTGGCGGCCGCCCTGTCCTACTACACCATCTTCGGGATCGTCCCGCTGGCCATCGTCGTCGTGCTGATTTTCCACTCCGTGCCCGGATTCTCCAAGACCGGCGAACAACTCAAGAAAATCACTTACAACGAGCTGCGCCTGACGCGAATCGAGTATCCCAATCCGGATAATCCCGAGGAGCATGTCGTGCTGACGGAGTATCTGGATGAGGCTATCAACCGCTTCTTCGGCGGTCTGAGCAAGGGTTCGCTCGGCCTGGCCAGTGCCGTGCTGGTGGTCTGGGCGGCCATCCGCCTGCTGTCCCTGATCGAAAGCGCCTTTAACCGCATGTGGTATGTTCCCAAGGGTCGCCGGTTTCTGCACCGGGTGATCAATTACTGGGCCCTGTTGACGCTCGTTCCGCTGCTGCTCGGCGTCGGACTCTACGCCACCACGAAATACGCCGTGCTGCAGAGAATCGAAACCGGCGTCTTGACGGCATTGAGTCCTTTCGTCTCGTACATGGTGTCCATGCTGGCGCTTTTTCTTCTCTATCTGGTGATGCCCAACGCGAAGGTGCAGGCCGGCGCGGCCATCTGGGGCGCGACGGTGGCGGCGCTGGTCTGGAGCTTTGCCCGGTGGGGCTTCGGCGTGTACGTCGTGAAGCTCATTCCCTACAGCACGATCTACGGCGTCCTGGGCCTGATCCCGCTGGGCGTCTTCTGGATTTACATCACCTGGTTGATCGTCCTGTTCGGGCTGGAGTTGACGTTTGCGACGCAGCATTTCGAGACGCTGGAGGCGGCGGAGGTTCGCAAGACCCAGGAGGCGGAGGGTCGGTTCATCGCCAACGACATGACGGGCATCGCCGTCGCGCGAGAGATCGCCGCGGCGTTCGAGAGCGGTCGAACTCCCGTTTCGACCGACGATATCTGCAGCCGGCTCGACATACCCGGCGAGTTCGGGCAAAAGCTTCTGGACGAGCTTGTCGACCGGGGCCTGCTCGCCAAGGCATCCGAGCCGAAAGCGGGCTACCTGCTCGCCAGGGACCCCGAGCACATCAGATTATCTGATATCACCGACGCCGTGGCAGCCGCCTCCTTCGCCCAGCCCCACCTCGACGAACACAGCAGCCTGCATCAGATCGTGCAGGCGCAGCGTGTCCTGCTGGCAGATCACAATCTCAAAGAGATCATCGACGTCCAACCTGCGTCACAAGAGGCGCTGCAGCCCGGCGAAGACTCCCGCGAAAAGGACAGCCCTCACGAAAGCCTGACATCGGGTCCATCGGACGCGTAGGTCGTATCCAGCATGATCGAATTCTGTCGTCCTGAACGAAGCGCAGCGCAGTGAAGGATCCGGGCTGCGAACGGCGAAACGTCTCTTCCAGGGGCCAGATCCTTCGGCTTCGCCTCAGGATGACTGAGTCTGTGCCGCGCAAGAATCTCCCATAATCCGTATTACTCGCTCTTGACAGATACGGGCCGACTCATGGTTTCCTTGAAGCGTCCCAGCTCGTAGTGGCAGTCCAGCCAGAGCGCCGGCTCGATTGGCGCCGTTCTATCTCGCCCAGCCCGCCCAAGGCGCACGGTAGTTTTCGGTGTAACCGTCAGATCCACATGAGCCGTTCCACCCCTATCCGGAATCGTCATGGTCTGAGAACCCGGCAGTTGATAACTCTCTGTATCGCCGCGCACCTCGATGGTCAGTTTGGTCCCGCCGGCCACCGACGGCACGTTGAAAGCGACAGGCAGGGTGTACGGCTGGTCCTTCTGGGGCTTATTCGGCAGAACGACCGCGAGGCTGTCGTACAGCAGCCGGTGGAGTTGGAGGCNNTTCGTGATTTCGAGATGGTCGATGACCTGCCCCTCCGTGTCGATAGTGTCCATGGTGAGCTTGTCGCCTTTGATGTGGAACAGGCAGAAATGATAGACCGCCTTGGCATAAACATGATGGGCCGAGGGCTCCACAGGATACAGCGGGGCCCCGCCGCCGCCGGCGGTGATATACGTCACGCAGTTGCCCTGCCCCGGCGGCTCAGCCGGCCGAAAACGCTCGTACTGGTGGGAATGGCCCGTTATCACAAAATCAATCCCCGGCGCCGTGAAGGCGGGCAGCGCCTCCCCCTGCCGCCAATTGGACCAATGGCCCCCGAAATTTACGCTGGGCACATGGTAGCTGACGAATTTCCACCGGGCTGCGCTCGCGCCGGCATCCTCGGCGATCTGAGCGACAAGCCGCTCGTGATTCACCCCGCGGGAGACATTGTCGGCACAGAAGTAATGCAGCGGGCCGCAGTCAAATCCAAAGTCATTGCCGGCGCCGGGCGGAACGAGCAGCTTCTCGTAGGTACCGTTGCTCCCTTCGTGATTGCCCTTGGCGATGTAGACTGGGACCCTCTCCATCAGTCCTTTCAAGGGTGCAAAGAACTGCGGGCCCCATTGCCGGTAGTCATCGCCGCGGGAGACCAGGTCACCGCCGTTGACGATGAAAGCGACATCATGTTTCATCATCTGCTCGACCAGGCGCCGGTGTATGTTCACCTGCGTTCGGCTGTCGCCGTAGACGATGAAGCGAACCTCATCCGTTGAACGCGGAACGGTGCGAAACTGGTAGACCTCGCTCCGCAGGTCCGGCCCGACGACCCGGTACGAATACGTCCGCCCGGGCTTGAGGTCTTTGAGCCAGGCCTTGTGAATATATACGGTCTTCTGCGCCAGCGGCAGTAGCCCGGTGCCGTAGGTGACTTCCTCTTCGCTGCTCTCCGAACAGGTATCGAGATTGCCCCTTTCACCGTAGCGCACCTGACACGGCCCCCGGGTCTCGGTCTCCCACATCAGGGCCGCCCGGTCCCGGCACACGCGCAACAAGCAGGGTCCTTTGGTGATCTTGCCTTGTACGGCTTCGACCTGTGCCTGCGGCCGGTAGGCACAACTCGATGCTATCGCCGCCAGGACAAAGGCGGTTAGTGGCGGAAGCAGTCGCCGCACGCTGGTGTTTCGTTCACTGACGGTCCCGTCTCGGCACGATCGTCTTGGCTGCACGTTTCCCTTTCTCCAACATAAGACCATAAAGAGACTGAGAAACCACCTCAAAACGGCAATGTCATTCTGAGCGAAGCGAAGAATCCGGGCTACGAACTTGAGGAACCTCTCTTTCGGTGGCCAGATGGTTCGCTCCGCTCACCATGACGAACCAAAATGCCGTTTTGCGACAGTTTCTAAGCCTCACTTGTCAGCCTTGCTGCCTGTAGCGCAATGAAGTAGAGTCCGAAACCGAGCATCGCCGCGGCACAGATGGCCAGTACGAGGCGCTGGCCCTTCGGGCCCAGGAGCACCGAACCCTGGAAGCTGGCCCAGGACAGGGCCGTCAGCCAGACCAGGTCACACGACCAGTGGGCCAGCGCGAACAGAACGAAGGCCCAGACGCCGAATCCTTTGGCGGTGGTGATCAGGGTCAGGCCGACGCTGGCCCACCAGATCAGGAAGTAAGGGTTCCCCGCCGACAGAAGAAACCCGGTTGCCAGCGGGCCGCCGCGTGTCGCCGGCGCTTCCTCAGTCCCGGCCCTCCCAAGCCCCCGGAACATTTGAACGCCCATGAAGATCAGCACACCCCCGCCGATCAGACCGATGGCGATACTGACGGACGGCAACGTCAGCAGCCTGCCAACGCCGAAAATGAGCAAGACCATCAGCGGAAACTCAATGATTCCATGGCCGATAGCTATCAGTGTTCCGGCGAAACGGTGCCGGGAGCCCATCCCGATGGCGGCCGCCGTCACCGGCCCCGGCGCCAGAGCACCCGACAGTGATATCCCAATGACGCTCAAGAGGAATTGCAGCAAATTCATGCAAATAACCGTCTATTCCCCAATGATCTTGACGAGGACGCGTTTCTTGCGCCGGCCGTCGAACTCGCCGTAGAAGATCTGCTCCCACGGGCCGAAGTCGAGCTTGCCGCCGGTGACGGCCACCACGACCTCGCGTCCCATGACGGTGCGCTTCAGGTGGGCATCGGCATTGTCCTCGGCAGTATTGTGCCGGTATTGGCTGTAGGGCTTCTCCGGGGCCAGCTTCTCCAGCCAGGTCTCGAAATCCTGATGGAGGCCGGACTCATCGTCGTTGATGAAGACGCTCGCCGTGATGTGCATGGCGTTGCATAGCACCAAGCCCTCCTGAATGCCGCTTTCCTCGAGGCATTGCTCGACCTCAGAGGTAATATTGATGAACTCCCGCCGGTGCCGGGTATTGAACCAGAGCTCTTTCCTGTGGCTTTTCATGAAACAACCTTTCCTGTGTTTGGCGGTCGAAACGCCGTTACACGATGAGAGTATCCAACGATGGCGATTCTAACACGTTTCCCAGCAGGGCGAAATAACTCCTTGCAGATTGGCCCGACCCTGCCTATCCTGTCTGTCGTATTCACAGGAAGAGATCAGAGCTTCAAGTTACGGTCGTCTCGGGGGTCAGAACATGCAGAAGAAGACGATATTCTGGGACGTGGACACGCAGTTCGATTTCATGAAGCCCCAGGGCGCGCTCTATGTCCCGGGGGCCGAGGGCATTATCGACAGGGTCAGCGAGGTTCGCCGGTTCGCGCTGGACAACGGCTATTCCATTCTCTCCGATGTCGATTGGCACCGGATGGACAACCCGGAGATATCGGAGCAGCCCGACATGAAGACCACTTTTCCGCCCCACTGCATGGCGGGCCGGCCCGGCAGCGAGAGGGTCGGGTACCTGGGAGAGGTTCCAATCGATTACGTCGAGATCGACGAGGTCCACATGGATGAACTGCGGAAGCTCGTGCAGAAGGGGCAATTCCACATCGTGATCAGAAAAGAGAGCCTCAATGTCTTCGACAATCCCAACACCCACAAACTGGTGGATATGGTCAAGCCCGAGCACGTGGTCGCTTTTGGCGTCGCCCTGGACTGCTGCGTATACTATGTGCTCACGGAGCTTGCGAAACACAAAGGCGTAAAGCTGTCGTTGCTGAAGGACGCGACGAAGGGCCTGCAGACCCGGCCCGAGGAGGAGGTATACGACGAGCTGCGCAAGGCAGGCGTCGAGATCACGACGTTCGAAGAGATCAAAGACCGGTTGTCGGTTGCGCAGCGGGTTTCGCCAGACGTCCGACGGTCGCCGTAACGAGCGGCGCGACCGTTAGACGACGGACGAGGGGTACAGCATGTGGCTGATCAAGGATACGCCGGCGCTTTTCACGGACTTCTACGAGCTGACGATGGCCCAGGTCTATTTCCGCAAGGGCATGGGTCAGACCGCGTACTTCGAGGTATTCGTCCGGCATTTGCCCGAGCACTGGGGCTTCTTCGTAATGGCCGGCCTGCCGGAGGTCCAAAGCTATCTGCAGGAATTCCGATTCTCTCAAGAAGACATCGGATACTTGCACTCGCTGGGGACTTTCGAGGCGGATTTTCTGGACTACCTGGCGGCGCTGGAGTTGCGGGTCAATATTCGGGCGCTGCCGGAGGGCACCGTGTTCTTCCCGAACGAGCCGATCATGGAGGTCAGCGGCCCAATCCTGCACGCTCAATTGCTGGAAAGCTATATCCTGAATATCCTGGGCTTTTCCATCATCGAGGCGACTCTGGCCGCCAGGACCATGCGCGCGGCCCAGGGCATTCCCGTCGTGGACTTCGGTTTGCGCCGCTGCCAGGGACCGATCTCTTCACTACGCGCCGCTCGCGGTGCCCAGATGGCCGGCTTCAAAGCGACCAGTAATGTCTTTGCAGCCCGCCTGCTGGATTTCCCGCCCTCCGGGACGATGGCCCATTCGTTCATCGAGGCCCACGAGTCCGAGGAGCAGGCCTTTCGCGCCTACGCCGAGCGGTACGGCGAGAAAGCGATCCTGCTGGTCGACACCTACGACAGCACCGAAGGAATCAGAACCGCCGCCCAGGTAGCAAAAGACTTTCTGGCCAGAGGCACCAGGATACACGGCATCCGGCTGGACAGCGGCGATATCGTCGAGTTGAGCAAGTTCGCCCGGGAGCACTTCCAGAAAGAAGGTCTTGCCTTCCTGACGGTCTTTGCCAGCGGCGACCTGGACGAATTCCGGATCGCCGACCTGCTGGCCGCCGGCGCCGAGATCGACGGCATCGGCATCGGCACCCGTTTTGCCGTCTCCCGGCACGCCCCGGCCATCGGTATCGTCTACAAAATTGTCCAATACGGCGACCGGCCCCTGTACAAAATTTCGCCCGAAAAGGCGACACGTCCGGGTCGCAAGACCATCGTCCGGAGGGGCAGCAAGGTCTACGAGAAGGACGTTGTCAGACCCCTGGACCCAAACGCCGATGACCTGCTCCAGCCCTTCACATCCGCCGAGCCGATGCCTGTGATCCAACGACGACTCGCGAACGAGCTGGCCCATCTGCCTGCTCCGATGAAGGCGGTCCGGAAACCCGGTCGCTATCCGGTGGAATTCGCATAGACTGTCGGCCACGATGGTGCGGAATCGCGTGACAGGAATTCCATTCTTGACATCGTGCACCTCACGCGATAGGATGTCACTTGGAGTCCCAAGTTACCAAAAGCTGTCACAGGCCTTAGGAGATGCCCAATGCTGGACAAGAAAGCCGACCTGGCAGGTCCTGGAATCGGCGACTATGCCGAACTCGAGAAAGTCCTTCCGCGCGACTACTGCTCTCTCTTGTCGCCCCGGGAAACGCAGATTGCCACCTACGCCGCCAAGGACTACATCGAACAGAATCTCTGCCAGGAGCTGAATCTCATTCGCGTCACCGTCCCGCTGATCGTGGATGTCAGCAGCGGCGTCAATGACTACCTCGACCGCGACGGCTCGCGCACCCCCATCCGGTTTCACATCTCCAACGACCGCGACAGGAATCCCGTCGATGCCGAGGTCGTCCAGGCCGCGACCAAGTGGAAGCGCATGGCCCTCAAACAGTTCGGCATGCAGCCGGGCGAGGGCCTGCTCACGGACATGCGGGCCGTCCGTAAGGACTACTTCCTCGACCACGACCACAGCGCCTACGTGGACCAGTGGGACTGGGAGCTGGCCATCACCCGCGACCAGCGCAACCTCATCTTCCTGAAAGAAGTCGTGCGGGAGATTTGGAAAGTGCTCAAAGGCGCGGAGACGCACGTGCAGCAACTGTTCCCGCAGTTGAAGACGGACAAGTACTCGGACCTGCCGGAGGAACTCACCTTCCTGCACGCGGAAGAAATCCTGGATAGATATCCCGATCTGCCACGCAAGCAGCGGGAGACGAAGATCGTCCAGGAATACCCGGCCGTGTTCATCATCGGCATCGGCTGGGTGCTCCGAGACGGCTATCCTCACGAGATGCGCGCCGCCGACTATGACGACTGGGTCACGGAGACTACCCACAACGAAGACCAGATGATGCATGGCCTCAACGGCGACATTCTCGTCTGGAACCCGGTGACGCAGCGACGACATGAGCTCACCTCCATGGGCATCCGCGTCACGGCCGAATCCCTGCGCAAACAGCTTGAGATCTCCGGCCAACTGGATTTCCTCAAGCTGCCCTACCATCAGGCGATCCTGAACGACCACATTCCGCTGAGCATCGGCGGCGGCATCGGTCAGTCTCGAACGTTCATGCTGCTTCTGAAGAAGGCGCATCTCGGCGAAGTCAGCGCCGCAGTCTGGCCCCAAGTCCTCAAGGACATGTGCAGAAAGAAAAACATTCACGTAATCGAATAGGTCACCGTCCACATCAGAGGATTTGAGATCCTTGAGGGTGAGGCCACAGAGTAATCAGGCAAGCAGTTTCCTGTAGACCTCCTCGATGGTATCGACCATCGTGTCGGGTGCGAATTTCGTTTTGACGGATTCGCGGCCGGCTTGGCCGAGCCTCTCGCGGAGCGCTCTGTCCTGAATCAGCTCGGCGCAGGCCTCGATGAGTTGGTGAACGTTCTTGGGCTCGATGAGGCGGCCGGTGTTGTCGTTGACGACCTCGCGGGCGCCGTCCACGTCGAAAGAAATCGCGGGCCGGGCGCAGAGCATCGCCTGGGGAAGTGTGCGGGCCAGGCCCTCGCGCAGCGAGCAATGGACGAGGATGTCGGAAGACTGGATGGCCAGCGGGATTCGCTCCGGGGACATCAGGCCGGTGAATCGGAAGCGTTCGACCAGGCCGAGATTCTGGATTTGCTCCTTGTGCACATCGGCCAGATTGCCGTCTCCGACGAACAGCCAGAGCACGTTATCGAACCGCCTGGCCAACTCCCGGGCCGATGCAATGATGTAATCGTGGCCCTTGAGCTCGAACAGACGGGCGATAGTGACCAGAACCACCGCGTCCTCCGGGATGCCGTACTTGCGCCGAAATTCGCTGCGCTGTTCCGGCGGGATGGGAGTCAGGAACTGCTCTTCGTCGATGGCGGAGTAGGCGGTGACGTAGGGCTTGTCCACACCGATGCCTTCGGCCTTGTTCTGCTCGGTCATGGCGTCGGCGACACTGATGAAATAGTCCGTTCGCTTGGCGGCGGCCTTCTCGATGGCGATGTACAGTCGGTTCTGCCAGGGGCCCTGGTACGGATGAAAGGACAGCCCGTGAAGCGAGTGGACGACTACGGGGCGAAGGACCGGCGTCGTGGCGCGGGCATCCCGCCCTTGTATCTCACTGCCTGGCGCCGGCAGGATGCCGGCGCGACGCAAGGCCGGGACGGCCCTGCCACGGGGGTCCCATTCGCCCTTCAGCGACCAGGCGGCGTAGCGGCCCAGGATACCGGCCTTCGCGCTGTGCGTATGGACGATGTCCGGCTCCAGCTCGCGCAGCCATCCCTTGATCTTGGCGTAGCTGATGGAGTCCTTGACGGGCTCGATCGCGCGGCGCATCTGGTCCACGACAATCGTCCGGTACTTCTGGCCCTTCGTCTGATCGAAGAGCTGCCCCTCCGGGCCGATGGCAGGGCCGGTGATGAGCGTGACCTCGTGCCCCCGCTCGGCCAGGAGCCGGCACGTGATTAGTGTGTTCTCCTGCGCGCCTCCGAGGATCAGCCGTGTTATGATGTGGACGATCTTCATTTCAGAGTACAAGCCAAATAGGACCGATAAGACCTATCTGCTCCAGGACAACCATTCCCCAACAAACTGTAAATAGTAAATCGTCAATCGTCAATCCCACGGGTCGATGCCCCAGAGCAGCAGGACCGCTGCACTGCCTTCGGGCCCTGTATATAGGCCAGGAAGATACCGATAGGGTCTCTCCCGACGAGCATCAGTATCGAATCCACATCAGGCACAGGCCGTGGGGCGGGGCGATCGGGCCGGCGGCCGTCCGGTTCTTCGCTTCGAGGATTTCGGGGATTCTCTCCGGCTTCCACCGGCCGACGCCCACTTCCACCAGCGTTCCGACGATATTACGAACCATGTTGTACAGGAAACCGTCACCCTCGACATCGACATGAATCCACCGTCCACCCTCTGTCTGCTCTTCCGCCGCGTCACAGCGAAAGACGGTGCGGACCGTGTCCTCCCTGTGGTCGGCCGCCGCCGCGAAGGAGCGGAAATCGTGGCGGCCGGCCAGCAGCCCGGCCGCTACGTTCATGGCCTGGACATCGAGCTGCGTCGGGACGTGCCAGCAATGCCTCACGTGGAGAACCGGGCGAATCGGGCCACAGAAAATCGTGTATCGGTAGAGCTTGCTCGTGACGTCTCCGATCACGTCAAAGCCCATCGGGACATCCTCGGCCTTGACAATAGCTATCGTCTCGGGCAGGCGGTCGGTAATGACCCTGGCCAGGTTCTCCGTGGGGATGGGCGAATCGACCTGGATCAGGCCGACCTGGCCCAGGGCACTGACGCCCGCATCCGTGCGACTGGCGCCGCAGACCCGGGCTCGCGGGCCGAGCAGACTCCGCAACGCCTCCGTGAGCACCCCCTGTACAGTCGTAAAGCCGGGCTGGATTTGCCAGCCGTGATAATCGCTCCCGTCGTAGGCGATGGTCAGCTTGACATTGCGAAGAGTCATTACCGATCGAGCAGCAGCTCGGCGATCTGGATGGCGTTCAGGGCGGCGCCTTTGCGCAACTGATCGCCGGCGACCCAGAGATTGATGCCGCGATTGTTCGGCAGAGATTCATCCTGGCGGATGCGCCCGACGAAGACGTCATCCTTACCGGTGGCGTCGATGGGCATCGGGAAGCGGTTGTGCTCGCGGTCGTCCAGGACGGTCACGCCCGGGGCGGTGTTGAGCACCGCGCGCACCCGGTCCGGCGTCATCGGGTTGGTGAACTCGAGATTGATGCTCTCGCAATGGGCCCGCATGACCGGGATGCGGATGCACGTCGCCGTGATGGCAATCTCCGGGCAGTCGAAAATCTTGCGGGTCTCCTTCACCAGCTTCGTCTCTTCCTCGTTGTACCCGTTCGAGCCCAGCAGGGAGTTGTGGCTGAAGCAGTTGAACGCAATCTGGTGCGGGAACACGTTGCGGGTCGGCGGCTTGCCGGCGAGAATCTCACGGCTCTGGCTTTCCAGCTCGAGCATTGCGGACATACCCGCCCCGCTGGCCGCCTGATACGTGCTCACGACCATCCTCTTGACCGGATTGACCTTGTGTAACGGCCAGACCGGCACGATGCCGATAATCGTCGAGCAGTTCGGGTTGGCGATGACGCCCTGGTGCTCCCGAATCTTCTGCGGGTTGATCTCGGGAATGACCAGCGGGACCTGCGGGTCCATACGGAACGCCGATGAATTGTCCACCACGACGGCCCCGGCCTTGACGGCTGCCGGGGCGAACTCCCGGCTGCGCGAGGCGCCTGCGCTGAACAGAGCGATATCGACGTCCGCAAAGCTGTCCTTCGTCATCTCTTCGACGGTATATGTCTTGCCCTTGAAGGGGATCGTCTTTCCGGCCGAGCGGCTGCTCGCCAACATCTTGAGCGAAGCGAACGGGAAATTCCGCTCTTCGATGATGCTCAGGAACTCCTGACCGACCGCGCCGGTCACGCCTGCGACTGCCAGTCTACATGCCATGCTCGAAAACTCCTCACAACTGTTCGGCCAAACGGAAGGGCAGCCAACCGCCGGCTGCCCGCAAGAGTTCGCCGCGAGTTCGTAGAACTCTTCCTTGTATTGCTATTATCGACAAAATGCAAGGGACATTCGCCAATATCCCGCGTTTATTCCCCGAACAGGTGTGTGAAGAGTAGCACGGGCGTCTTGCCCGTGGGAAATTGGCCACTGGCAAGGCCAAGATGGCCCTGCAACTCATGGGCAGGGTGGGTTCCCAAACGCGATGTCTTGCGTTTGGGGTCCCATGCCCATGCTACTGAAAGCGGCGTCCTCACGCAGCCTCCAAGAGGCCGGATGGACACCTTTGCCAGATGGAGGCCATGATTGAGGCGGTGATGATGCACACAAAAACGAATACGGCGGCCGGGAGCGTGGCCCTGGGGCCGAAATAGGCGAGGGCCAGGACCGTCCCCAGACCGGCGTTCTGCATGCCGATCTCAATAGTCAGCGTCCGGCGGCGCCGCACGTCCATGCGAAACAGCGACCCGACGCCGTAACCCGCCGCCATACCGCCCAGATTGAGGACCAGCACGGCCAGCAGAACGACGCCGGTCAGCTCGTGCAACTGGTCTCGGTTGAGAGCGATGACCAACGAGCAGATGAA
>JABAOC010007246.1_pt1 | contig 26362 bp, 16 predicted proteins | sample 7062161 | NCBI WGS metagenome assembly JABAOC01 (sample SAMN14538625, study PRJNA623070) | marine sediment metagenome | biome: marine biome [ENVO:00000428]; feature: marine pelagic biome [ENVO:01000023]; material: deep marine sediment [ENVO:00002113] | place: India: Gulf of Khambhat ... | reverse complement strand
ATGTAGATTTAAGCACCAATCAACTCAGCGAACCTATTCCATCGGAGTTTGTCTACTTGACTAATTTATACTATTTAAAATTAAGTACTAATCAATTTACCGATCTTCCTGATTTGTCACATTTATCCCTTTCTTATTTATTTATTGAAGAAAATCGTTTCACATTTGAAGATATTGAACCTTATATTTATAAAAATCTTAACTCATTTAAGTATTCTCCCCAAGCCAAGGTGGGTGTGATCGAGAATATTACAAAAACAGTGGGTTCATCGGTAACTTTTTCCGTAACCGTGGGCGGTACGGCAAACCAGTACCAATGGTTCAAAGACGATGAGAGAATACCAGGCGCCACAAGCACCAGTTACAGCATTTCAGGGTTAGATTACGACGACGCCGGTTCATACATCTGCCAGATTACCAACACCATTGCCACGGAATTAACACTGGAGAGCCATCCGAAAATATTGATTATTGGGGACATTCCAAATCCTGATAACATGTTGCTGAATGGCGATTTCTCCATTGGAACCAACCACTGGCAATTATGGGTTAATCCAGCGGCATCCGCCAGTAGCGTCGTGCAGAACGGCGAATATGTGGTTAACATTACTAATGGTGGCAACGAAACTGCTAATATCCAATTGGTTCAATTGAATTTACTCATCGAGAAAAGTAGTACTTATGATATATCCTATGATGCCTATGCCGATGCCTCCAGAGAGATCATTCCCTATATGGCCATGCGTAATTCGCCCTGGACCACGTACGGAGGGTATGAGCCGGTGACCCTGTCCACGGTCAAGCAGAACTACGTATACTCCTTTACTATGAATCATGCCACGGATGCGGATGCACGGATTGCCTTTGATCTGGGTAATTCCAATACCAATGTAACCTTTGACAATATGTTTTTAACAAAAAGAAGACCTGCAAACATGCTGTTCAATGGAGAGTTTACCCATGGGACACCCGGCTGGTATTTGTATGTGACCTCACCGGCAGTAGCGAGCTGTTCCGTGCAGAACGGGGAATTGGTTGCATCCATAACCAATGGGGGCAATAACTCATGGGATGTTCAATTGAATCAGCGTTCTGTATTGCTGGAAAACGGCAGTACGTACCAGGTTTCATTCGATGCGTATGCAACATCTCCCCGGCAGATCATTCCCAATACCTCCATGGCCCAGGCCCCCTGGACTGTATACGGAGGCTATCAGGCTGTGACGCTGTCCACCACGAAACAGACCTATACCTACTCCTTTACCATGAACCATGCTACGGATCCCGATGCGCGGGTGACGTTTAATCTGGGCCAATCCAGGGCGGATGTGTATCTGGACAATATCATGCTTACCAAAGGAACAACACCCATCGAGGAGCCATTCTCTTTAAACAGGCAATCTCAGATATTCAGTCTGAAACAGAATTACCCCAATCCCTTCAATTCAGAGACTCATATCCGGTATAACATCGCCAGGACATCAAAAGTATTATTGAGAGTTTTTGACGTTCAGGGCAGAGAAATTCAGACTCGGATAAATGAAGTCAAATCGCCGGGGCAATATACAGTTACGTTTAACGGTCAAAATTTGCCAAGCGGTATTTATTTTTATCATCTTCAAGCAGGATCGTTTTCGGAAACAAGGAAGCTTATTTTACTCAGGTAAGGGGAGGAAGGTTTAATACCCGAGGTGTATCTAAAAATCTTTCGAAAAAGACTTCCGAAGTCTCAAAGACTTTGGAAGTCTGCCATCAATACTCAAAATTGCGATCGGATTCCCCCGGATAGGCATTTTAAACGAGCAAATAATAAATTCAAATTTATCCATTAAAATGAAAGGTACTAAAATGAAAACATATCACCCTACGAAAAGCATACGAATTTCACATATCCACAATCGGTCATTTGTACGGCCAATTCACGGGCATGTGCTGTTATTTATCTGCACAATGCTTATCTTTATCGGCACAAATTTAAATACAGTGTCGGCACAACCTTCCGGCGGGCCATATGGTCCGATTCGGCAAACGTACAAAATGCCAAAGGTAAAAGGTACCATTTATTACGTGGCACCTGCCGGGAATGATGAAGTCTCAGGAAAAACATTTGCTGAACCGACAACCATCGAATCCGCCATTGAACGTGTACAAACCGGCGATATGATTATTATGCGAGGCGGTACTTATCGCACTGGCAATTTGATTTTAAACCAGGGAATTACGATGCAGCCGTATGCAGATGAACAGCCGGTGCTCAAAGGAACTTATGTGGCTGATAAATGGGAGAATCTTGGGAATGGCTTATGGACTACTTCATGGTCGCGATTATTCCCTTCCAAACCAGATAATTGGTGGCGGCGGCACCGGGAAGGGAAGAAAACGCCGCTGTATCGTTTTAACAATGATATGGTGTTTGTGGATGGTAAATTCCTGCAAGCCGTCGGCTGGGAAGGCGAGGTGAATGAAAATACCTATTACATTGATTATGACGCCGAGACGGTTTATATTGGCATCGATCCGACCGATCGCTTGGTGGAAATCACGGCTTTCGATGTGGCGCTTTTGAGAACGACCAGGGATATTCATGGAAAAAAATCGGACCGCAAGGGACCTAAAATTCGGGGAATCACATTTACACAATATGCCTACCGGGCGCTTGAAGTTGAAGGAAAGTACCCCGAAGGCTTATCAAATGAGGTTGATCACGGCAAGGATGTTGTGGGCACCACATTGGAGCATTGCACAATTTCATACTGTTCCCGCGTTGCCAGTTATTTAAAAGGCGATTCCTTAACAATCCGCCATTGCCGTATAAGCGATACCAGTACAGAAGGCATTTACATCATCAGCTCGAACGATGTTTTGCTGGAAAAGAACATTTTCACCCGCAATAATATCGAGCACATCACCGGCTACTATCCGGCAGCGGTAAAGATTTTCAATCAATGCTATCGCGTTACCTGCAATGATAATCTGGTGATCGATCTCCCCTATTCCAATGGCATCTGGTACGACGTTGGGAATGTGGACGGTCGTTTTCTTAATAACTGGGTCGAAGGTGTCGGTAATATTAATAGCAAATTTTCCATTGAACAGCCCTGGCCTAGCGATAATGGATTTTTCTTTGAAATCTCCAAAGGCGCCATATGCGCGGGAAATGTGTTTGTCAATTGTGACCACGGGTTATGGGTACTCAACAGTTCGGATGTTCACATCTACCATAATACATTTGTAAACAGTACAACCTGCATCGCGCGCAATGCACGAAGCGCTGCGGGCGACCACTTCGGCTGGCATCCCAGCACAGGTCCGGATGTCGACGAACGGGATGGACACATATTCGTTAATAATTTGTTATTTGGAGATAAGGAATTCAACCGTCTCTTGCTATATGTCTGGCAGCCGACTGCATTGTGCGATCGAGTCAACAACTCACAACTGAAAATGCTCGATCATAATGTATTTGTGCGTGCTTCGGACCAACCGGACAATCCGATAATTTTGTGGAGTCCAGAACAAAACGATAATTGTCGCTTGACGTTTAATTCGCTTGAAGGATTTCAGAAGCAGCACCCGGAATTTTCTATCCACAGCCGATATTTTCCCGATTATAATGGTCCTTTATTCAAGAGTCTCGAACTGGGGAATTTCCAATTGTTGCCAGATTTTCCGGCATTGAACGCAGGAACCAAGTTGCCGTCTGAAGTCAGCAAATTTCTCGGTCAAGCGAAACGATATATCGGAGCTTATCCGCCTGTCCAGTAAAGCGTTAAATAACGCTCGATTTGAGACAGATGAATGTGCTATTCATGTTTTTTCTCTAACTTAAATTATTCATGAATCTTCACCGTGAAGGCACTAAGCAAAAAATAATCAATAGAGTAAACCAGGGCTAAATTAGAAACTCAGATTTAAATTAGAACTTCGAAATGACACAAAAATTTTAAGTTTGCAGAAGTCAAAATCTTAAAGGAAAAGATGAAATGAGAAATTCAATTTGGACAAATTTATGGCTGAAAAAAGTATCCATGCTTCTTGCCGGTACTTTATTTTATATTTTCATGTTTAACAATTGTGCCAATCGGAAGCCTACTCTCAGCGCAGCATTTTACAGTTTTGAATACGATGGTGAAAATTATCGTATTCGTTCGATTTCTTCTACGAATAATGCATTATCATTTAATGAGCTTATCGGCAAAAAATTTGTGGCAGCAGATTTTGACCAGGATGGATTCATAGATGAAATCACCTTGGGAAAGATAAGTTTGTCTGAAGCACAAAAAATTTACGATTATACATTGACGATGCTGACCAGGCAAAACAAATTGCGTGAAGTTAGTACTAAAATCAATGTGTACCAATATGGAAATTCTGAATATAATTATGAGATTAAAAGTTTTCGCCCTGCTGATGCTGAACCTTTTAATCAATTTAGGATTATTAAAAATGGTCGGATATTGAATCCTCCGATTATAATGGGTATTGACCAAAAAGCTGATGGTAGCTTAGATGCGATAGTAAAAGGTACCATATCGTTAGAGAAAATCCAGACGCTCTATTCTAACTTAATAAAGAAAGGTTTAAAAAACAATAAATCGATTGAAATCGATAATATGATTCTCGTGAAATAGTGCAATATTGCCGGATACAAATCTCTAGCTTGATATATAGGCAATTATATTTAGTCCCTCTTAATACAAGAAATATTAAGGAACTAATAATGTGATAAGGATAAATAAATTTAGTGCGATTGCACAACTAAAATTAATTATATCGATTTTCACCCTATTCATAATTACTCGTATCGTATCAGCACAAAACCAGGACAATTTGCTTAAGCTTAATGAGCTCGATTATTATGAAACCAGGGGATTAAATGTATTTGTATTTAGCAACTGGTATAACAGTAATTTTAGTGATTCCAAAATTAGCGGTATTGAAATAATCCATCATGGAGTCAGAACAGTTACAAATGGTGATGTGAGATTAAATCCAACTCCGGAGCAATGGGATCCCATCCCAAAATTTATTGCACGAAAGGTTGACAAAGAATATAATGTCATCGAAGCCTACCTGTCTTATCCGGATTATGAGTTTGATTTCAGGATTAAAACAGGACTTAAAAATAAGGGCATCTCGATAAGTGTGTATATTGATAATCCTCTTTCTGAAAATCTTGACGGCACGGCAGGCTTTAATTTAGAATTTCTTCCTTCAGCATATTTTGAAAAGGCCTATATGATGGATGGAAAGAGTGGAATCTTTCCGTTCTATCCAAGTGGACCAACGAAAATAAACCAATCAGGGAAAACAGAACCATTGCCAATTGCTTCCGGTAAAAATTTGGTGCTTGCTCCAGAAGATCCCTATCGAAGAATTTCAGTATCTGCTCAGCAAGGAGAGATATTATTGTATGATGGACGTAACAAGGCCCAGAACGGCTGGTTTGTTCTTCGGAGTATTCTTCCTGGTGGAGCAGTCGGGAAGGTATTGGAATGGTATCTGGAGGCAAATACTGTTCATAATTGGATCCGAACCCAGGGGATTCGCTATTCCCAGGTTGGGTATCATCCAAAACAGCAAAAAATAGCTGTCTTTGAATTTGATAAAAATGATACTTTTATGCATTCTGCCAGGCTATTAAAAATAACAGAGAAGGGTGAATATATTACCAAAGTTGAAAGTGAGTTAAATTCCTGGGGAAATTATCTCAGGTATAAATATGGTACCTTTGATTTTTCTTCGATAAAAGATCACGGGCTGTATCTAATAGAGTATGATAGTATAAGAACAAAGGCATTTAGAATTGATGAGACGGTGGACATAGATAATTGGCATCCGACATTGGATGTGTTTTTCCCTGTTCAGATGGATCATATGTTTGTTAATGAAGCCTATAGAGTTTGGCATGGTGCCGCACATCTCGATGATGCATTGCAGGCGCCTGTCAATCATGAACATTTTGATCTGTATGCTCAAGGCCCAACTACTGATTCAACCTATAAACCGGGCGAACAAATACCTGGCTTAAACATAGGCGGTTGGTTTGACGCGGGAGATTATGATATTCGCACCCAAACACACTATTATGTCATCCTTAATTTGGTGCAGGTGTGGGAGAATTTTCGAATCGATCGCGATGAAACTTTGGTCGATCAAAAAAAACGTTATGTCGATATTCATCATCCTGACGGGAAACCCGATCTTTTACAACAGATTGAACATGGCACCTTGGCACTTGTGGCACAACATAAAGCAATTGGTCATGCAATACCGGGAATTATTGTTCCAACTCTCGAACAGTACACGCATCTTGGTGATGCTGTTACAATGACCGATAATTTAATTTATAATCCCAAGCTGAAGCCTTCTGAAAGTAAGGATGGCATGAGTGGTAAATTTGATGATAGATGGGCATTTACTTCTAAATCAACTCCATTGAACTATGGATCGATTGCTGCGTTAGCAGCCGCGAGTAGGGCGTTGAGAGGATATAATGCTCCGCTTGCAGATGAATGTATAACAATTGCGGAAAGAGTATGGGATGAAGAACATTCTCATGAACCTGACATTTTTTATCATGGCAATACGACTGGTTGACCTTTAGAGACCGAGGAATTAAACGCAGCGGTCGAATTACTAATTACTACCAAAAATCAAAAATACACAGATCGAATTAAGGAACTTTGGAAGACTATTGAAGACAGATTTGCCTGGCACGCATCATTGGCAGTAAGAGCGATTCCTTATTTGGATGAAACTTATTACCTGAAGTTGGAGCAATTAACAAGAGATTACAAACAAAATATTGATAATATTAAAATACAAAATCCCTTTGGAGTTCCAATCTCTGAAGGAGGATGGGCCGGGAATGGAAGAATAATTAGTTTTTCATTAACGAATTATCTGTTGCATAAAACATTTCCAGATATCATTGAAGCTGAAGATGTTCTTAGAGGCTTAAATTATATTTATGGCTGTCATCCGGAATCGAACATATCATTTGTATCCGGGGTTGGTGCGGTATCGAAGAAAATAGCCTACGGTAGCAATAGGGCGGATTTTTCTTTAATAGCCGGGGGAGTTGTGCCAGGTGTTTTGATTGTGAAGCCGGATTATCCTGAAAATAAAGAGGATTGGCCTTTTCTGTGGGGAGAAAATGAATATGTAATCAATATCGGATCAAGCTATATTTATTTAGTTAAAGCGATAAATGAATTGTTAAAAAATGAAACTCGCTAATTTAGAGAAAATATGATATTAAAAACTTATCATTAAGAATTAAGGCAAAAAATGACAGCCAGAAAATTATTTAAATTCTCTTTGATTTTTATTCTCATTTCGGTTTTGAATCAATCAACCCATGCCGATGACGGGTATCGTTTATGGTTGAAATACGATAAAATAATAGATACCGAAGTTTTTAATTCATACAAAAAATTGATAAAAGCACAACTCATTATTGGTAATTCTGCTACCAGTCATATAATAAAAAAAGAGTTAGCACTTGCTTTTAAAGGTTTATTCGGGGAGGCAATTCCGGAGAGTAATGAATTGAATGAGAACACGTTGATTGTCGCTCGTCAAAGTGATCTACCGCCTGGAATAGTGGATCAGACCAATCACCAGGTAATGGATTTAAATGCCGAAAGTTTTTTAATTAAAACTGCCAGTATACATAATAAGCCTGTCATCATCATTACAGCAAAAACTGATTCAGGATTGTTATACGGTACATTTACATTTATCCGTCTTTTACAGACATACCAGGACATCAGTCATCTCAATATTGTTTCATCTCCCAAAATAAAACTTCGCTTGTTGAACCACTGGGATAATCTTGATCGCACCGTTGAAAGAGGGTACGCCGGTTTTTCGTTGTGGGATTGGCATAAACTGCCGGACTATATCCATCCATATTACATCGATTATGCCCGAGCCAATGCATCAATAGGAATAAATGGCACGGTGCTGAATAATGTCAACGCGAATGCATTAATTTTAACTTCGTTGTATTTAACAAAGGTTGCAGCACTTGCCGAGGTGTTCCGTCCTTATGGAATTAAAGTCTATCTTTCCATCAGATTCAGCGCCCCGATTGATATTGGTGGTTTAAAAGTTTCAGATCCATTAAACAAAGATGTACAAAACTGGTGGAAAGAAAAAGCTAAAGAGATTTATGACTCAATTCCCGATTTCGGTGGCTTTCTGGTTAAAGCCAATTCCGAAGGACAACCAGGACCTGGCGATTATGGACGGACACATGCCGATGGCGCCAATATGCTTGCCGATGCGCTCAAACCGTATCATGGTGTCGTTATGTGGCGGGCGTTTGTCTATGATCACAACATCAAGGAAGACCGTGCTAAACAAGCCTTTAATGAATTCAAGCCTCTGGATGGAAAATTCAGGGATAACGTTCTGGTTCAGGTTAAGAATGGGCCTATCGATTTTCAGCCTCGAGAACCTTTTCATCCTCTTTTCGGGGCAACACCCCACACACCATTAATGATGGAGTTTCAAATCACCCAGGAATATTTAGGTTTTAGTACGCATTTGGTTTATTTAGGGACGTTATTCAAAGAAGTTCTGGAGTCCGACACGTACGCCCAAGGTCAAGGTAGCACCGTTGCCAAAATAATTGATGGTTCATTATATGGACAAAAAATATCAGGCATCGCCGGGATTGCCAATACGGGTACAGATCGAAACTGGACTGGTCATATTTTTGCCCAGGCAAATTGGTATGCTTTTGGACGATTGGCCTGGGATCATAGCTTATCTACTCAAGAAATAGCAGAAGAATGGATTCAATTATCTCTGTCTCACGATAAAGAAGTTATTGAATCGATAAAAAAAATAATGATGTCTTCCCGGGAAACTACAGTAAACTATATGACACCTCTCGGCCTGCATCATATTATGGGTTGGAGCCATCATTACGGGCCTGCACCCTGGATAAAGGATAAACAACGAGATGATTGGACGTCTGTCTATTATCACCGGGCGGATAAGCAGGGTATTGGATTCGACAGGACAGAGACAGGGAGCAACGCAGTCAGTCAATACGCCAAACCAGTACGAGAAAAATTTGCCTCATTTAACAGTTGTCCCGATGAGTACCTGCTGTGGTTTCATCACCTGGACTGGAATTATAAAATGAGATCCGACAAAATTTTGTGGGATGAATTATGTTATCGATATTATGCTGGAGCCAGAAATGTTACCCGCGTAAAAGAATTGTGGAATAGTCTTCAGGGAAAAATCGATGATGCAATTTTCACGCATGTTAAACAAATGTTGGCAATACAGGAGAAAGAAGCTTTTTGGTGGCGTAATGCCTGTGTACTTTATTTCCAGACATTTTCCGGTCTTCTTATCCCGGCTGATTTAAAAGAACCTGATAAAACGTTGGAATATTATCAGAGTTTGTCTTTTCCCTTTGCTCCAAAATAGAAATATTGCGGTTATTTTTATTGAGGAGGATAGTTAGTTCCTGTTGCAAAATTTCCAAAACAGGTTAAATTGTCATGCCTGCGCATGCAGGCATCCCCATTACTATTTGACCTAAGTAATAGTTTTTAAGGAGATTCCTGCATTCGCAGGAATGACACTGTTTCATTAGATTCCGATTTTTGCAACAAGAACTAGTTAGAGCGAGGGATAAGGCTTAATTTCAATTTGATATTTGAAATTCAAATTGTATTTGTTATTTGGATTTTCATGCCATTAATATAAAGCCCTTTGAAAGGGTGGCAGCTTTTTGTTTAACTTAACGACACTGATTTGGATTTTAATGCTTGAAATTTGCTGCTTTCTCCCCCCAACTTGTTTTCAAATATTTCGATTAATTGCTGCTCTTCCGTCTTGCCGTCAACTCTTCCTCTATTTTAACCATCATTTTATTACTGAGAGGATAGAATATCATAATACCGGCACCAATAAGGGCGGGAATAGCCGAATACAAACTCATTGCCAATTTTATACCCTGGAGTGAAGTTGCTGTCTGCTCCACATTGGGCTGGTAGCCATAAAGAGCCAGAATCCAGGCTAAAATAGCGGCTCCCAGAGCCACGCCAAGTTTCAGGGCGAATAGCGATGCAGACATGACAAGCCCTGTAGCCCGACGTCCCGTCTTTAATTCCGAGTAATCGGCTGTATCCGTGTACATAGCCCATTGTAGAACCGACACAGGACCCAAAACAAAAGAAAAAAGAAATTGAAATACAAACATTAGAATAACATCATTTGGGCTTAAAAAATAGTAAAGCGCCGCGAATAAACCGGCTGCACCTAAACAGCCGGCGTAAGTTGTTCGCTTACCCAAAACGTTGCTGAACCAACTTGCAAGGAGGGCGCCAAGAATGGTCACGAACGAACCCGTCAACAAGAAAGTGGATACCATACTTTCCCAGGAATAACTATAGGTATTGCCCAGAAGCGCCACCTGCTGATCCTTTACAAAATACTGGAAATAATACATAATACTGCCATTTCGAATCAGAATAAATATAAGCTGAAATACGGTCGCCCCACCGATCAATAACCACGGAATATTCCGGGACAAATCACGCAAATCGTTTTTCAAAGTGGTTTTCTGTCCCTTCGGTGGTTGGACCCGTTCTTTAGTCGTTGCAAAGGTGATAAAAAGCAGTACTATCGCTAAAGTGGAAAGAACGACCATCGCCAATTGCCAGCCTAATGCCTCGTCACCTTTTCCAAAATTTTCAACCATCCGCAGAACTGAGTATTGAACGATAATCATTCCGACAAAAGCAGCCACAAAACGAAACTGTGAGACGACTGTCCGGACTCTCGCGTTGGATGTGATGACACCCATTAATGCCGAATATGGCACGTTGATGACAGTATAAAGCATCATCAGCAAGGTATAGGTGACATAAGCATAAACAAGCTTACCGGTAACGCTTAGATTTGGCGTGGTAAATGTTAACACACCCAATAAGCCAAACGGTATGGCGAACCAGAGGATATAGGGTCGAAACTTGCCCCAGCGTGTTTCCGTGCGGTCAGCAATCATCCCCATCATGGGATCATTAACAGCATCCCAGATTTTTGTTATCAAAAACATAATTCCCACTGCTTTGGCAGAGATGCCAAATACATCGGTATAGAAGATGGTTATAAAAAAGATGAAAGTTTGAAAAAACAGGTTAGAAGCAGTATCGCCCAAGCTATAACCGATTTTTTCTTTTAAAGAAAGTTTCTCTGTATTCATAGATTCAATTCACCTGTGAGTTTAATTTGCTTTTTTTATCCGATTCGTTTTAATGCTTTTACAAAATGTTGTTCCACGGCTTACTTCATCAAATTAGTTACAAAAGATTTCAACTGCTTAGAGTCAATTTTTGTATTCCCCGTTCGCTCTTGAAGCGCTTTAACATGTTCCATTACAATTTGCGTCATTACAGCACCTGGACGAGGATAAGCTGCCACGATATAATGAGGACCCGGAGCTGATTCCCCTTCTTCCTGTTCTAATTCAGCCCTGATATTGTCCGGGGATATTAATGAATTGGCATGCTGGAAGATAACCTTATCCATTTTTTTATATACTTCTTTGCTCTCTTTGACCATGCCGTAATAATCAAGCAACTGGGCAAAAACATAATTCGATGTGGTATAGACATCCTGTCCCTGTTCCGATTCTACCTGTCCGCCATTTTCTGTCCGGCACATAGCCCAACCCATAAGAGTACGGTTATTCTTATAAATGGTCTTGAGAATTTTTTTCGCCCGTTCTTCAGAGATAAACGACTCTTCTCCCATGGCAATCAATGCCCAAATTGAATCCAATTGATTGGTCCAGACATCGGTATTTGTTTCTCCTGTTTCTGGATCAAAGCAGGTTACATAATACTGTAATCTTTGATCGTTGTTTTTTTGCTCATCTCGCCACAATTTCTCAAAAACTGCCGAGACTTTTTCAAAGTGTTCTTCATATTCTTTTCTGGCCGGATCATCTTTGATCATCTCTGCCATCCTGATCATGGCACGGCAGCCGGCCATAAAAATAGTTGCATCATAGGCATCTACGCCGAAGAGGGTCAAATTATCAAACGTATTTTTAACTTCACCGGGATTACCCTCGGGGATGCCGTCTCCGTCTATATCATGCGTTTTTAAATGTTCAAATCCGAATTTTAGTGTTTCCCAATTCTTCTTTAGAAAATCGGTATTTCCAGTAAATTTAACATTTCGTAGAACTCTGGTAGCAAGCTTGGGGAAAAGATCCACCCAGTAGTTATCATTATACCAGGCATAATCGCTGACATTACGTAGCGGATGGCCTTTTGGTAAAGCGCCCACATCATGCGACACAGCGCCTTTAACCTTACGAACATCTCTTATTTGGGTTAGCGATATATCTTCATATTCTTCCGGATATGCCTCGAAATGCTGCCTGGCTTCAACAAAAGATGCATGGATATGGTAAAACCGCTTTGAAGTATCTTCTGCCAGAATGGAGTCAATGAACCGCTGACAGAGTTCTTCTTCTATATGGGGAAAAAGGATCAGCATCACCATGGAATACCAATCCACATCGGATGGATTGATATATGCGTAATCAAAACATTCCAGGAATCTAGCAGTATCTTTGCCATTTTCATCCTCAACCCAGACACAGGCATTTGATAACGGGAAGCTGAATTCGTTTAGAATCAACCGGGTCAGTCGCAAGGCGTCATCTTTATCATCTTTATAGGAAGGACTCTTTTGGATTAGATCATAAATCCGGTTCTGAATGGTCAAAGTTCGCTCCAGCCAGTGAGGATAATTTTCCAAGGCAATTTTCGCCATATCCACCGCCCGGGTTTCTTTGTTTTCAAAATGTTTGATATATTTCCGATCAAATTCTTTCCCGTCAATAAACCGCTGTGTCGGAAAATCTAACACAATTGCAAAAGGAATTTTCTGAGATGCTTTCGGTTCTAATGTGAAAGTTAGACTGATGGCTGCCCCATAATCCTGATTTAATATTGGATTTCTCTTTTCATAAAAACTGCCATCATCATTCAATAATAAATCCTGTCTAAGCCTGTTCAAGCAGAAGTGGGGATGGGTGTCTATGGCAACATCTTCAAGTTGTAGGACAGCGATTACCATCCTATCCGAACATTCCGTGCTTGCCATTACCACGCCAGTCATGGATGAAGAATTGAACGCCTCATGCACGTGACCTTTCATGGGTGCTGAACAAACATAAACCGTATCCTGATCCGTTGGTTTTAATTCCTTTTCCTGAAGATTGACCAGAGATGGTCTGGGAATAACCAAAGTAATTTCCTGAACTTTATTTGAAGTGTTTTCGACTTCAAACTCTTCCACGCTAATCGGCATAAGCGCCTGGGTGTCCCTGGAAAGGAATGGAGAAACCAGTCTTCTTGTCACGGTAACCTTTCCGAGGTTATAAACCATTTCAGCCAGCGGGGTAGCGATAGAAATGGAGACATTCTTTTCAGATACTGGAGAATGATAATAGTTTTTCAAGGCAGGTATATCATCAGGTCCTTCTACCAGCCCGGGATTTTTTGTGGTGAGCATGAAATATTCATCTTTCGCATCTTCCAAATCCTCGTCGGCCAAGATGCGGATAAATGGTGCAGAGCCAAGCTGAATCGCATTTTGATTTAATAAGATCAGCCTACCGGCATCATTCAGTCGATTATACAAACCATCGGGAGATATGCCTATCGAACAGGTTGGGGCACCCTGAAGGGCAATGGTATGGGGGAATTGAAGGGTTTTTGACATTCCTTGAAAATGAACCCGCATTTTATTATCATTGTAGATTTTAGATATTTGTGCTCCTGAAATTGTGAAAACATCGCTTATTTTTAGATTAGAAGATTCTGGCATAAAGCATTTCCTTTATAACTAACAATTTTAGATCACTTTAGTCACTTGCACTTTGCATTTCTAACAATAAGATAAATTCAAAGGATGTTTTTTCCGCGTTTTCAGTTTTTTCTCGGGTATTGCTTGCTGATCACCAAGTTTTATGGGCAATTTGGTTGTAGCGCAAGGCTTAATTTTTCCAAACAGTAAATCAGTTGAAACCCTTATCGAATCCGGCGTGCCGCTGAAATTGCAGACCACGACATCGGCTTCCGCTGTTGTGCCTTCGATGTAAGGATAGTTGGTCACGACGACTATTTTATGCCCTGCTTCCTTGAGTTTCTTGACCAGCAACTGATTGTTACCTGCTTTGACGATTCGGGCGTAGTAGTTGGTTATCACAACAAGGTCCGCCTGTTTAGCAAGCTCGAGACACTCTTTAATCTCATCCTCAAAGGCAGAGAATTCAGTGTCTGTCAGAATGAGATTGGTGGAATGATTGACCATTGCCTCGCAGAATATATGAGAATGATGATAGGGATCTTTTCCGACAAATTCATAAGGAATGCGCTGCTCGATCACCAGCATTTTCTGTTTTGAATTTAATGGCAACATTTTTTTGTCATCCCGCATGACGATCAAAGCCTTTTTCGCTACATTCCAGGAGAAATCGATAATTGCCTTACTGGTAGTAATGGCACGGACTTTTTCGGGATCCATTTCGCCGGCTTTTTCAAACAAGCCCTGGTCATACTTCATCTTCAATAGACGGGTAACCGCGTCATTGACCCTGTCTTCGGATAGCTCTCCTGATTCAACGGCCTGTTTGATTCCAAAGAAGCACTGAGATCGAGATTCATCATCGGCTTTTAGGAGTATCGTATCGCATCCCGCTTTTATCGCCAACGCGCAGGCTCTCGGAAGCGGCCATTGCTTAAGAATGGCAGCCATACCAATCGCATCGGAAACAATCACCCCCTCGAATCCCAATTCGTTTCGTAAAAGTCCGGTCAGGATTTTTTCTGACAACGTCGTCGGGAATTTATCGTCGTACGCGGGGTAAACCGAATGTCCCGTCATAACGGCTTTTACTCCAGCATCGATTGCCGCCTTGAAAGGTACTAATTCAACTTCCTGCATTCGTTTTTTATCAGCGTTGATAACATCCAGCACATCATGCGCATCGGTTGCCGAATCGCCTCTGCCCGGGAAATGTTTCGCAGTTGCCGCAATACCGCCGTCCTGAAAACCTTTGACCAAAGCCACCGCATGTTTGGCACAAATCTCGGGATCATCGCTAAACGCCCTGACCCCGATTTCAGGATTCTTCGGATTGATATTCACATCACAGACTGGCGAATACATTTGCGTTACGCCCATGGCACTCAACTGCTGGGCAATGGTTAAGCCGATTTTATAAGTCAGATCGACGTCACCAATGGCAGCCATCCCCATCGGAGGCGGAAATTGCCTAATGCCTCCGGACATATAATCGTTCTTAAAATCGCCCTCGAAATCAATGGTCGTATGCAGCGGAATTCCCGACGGTCGTTTCAGGGCGATTTTTTGCAATTTGTTCAAAGCCTTGGTATACTCGTCCGGCGTTATGCTGATACCAAAGGTTTTGCCGGCAAAATACGTATTTGATATCGAAAAATAATCTTTGGGTTTCTTAAAATTCTGATCGATCTGGGAGTTGCCCCAGTAAAGATTTTTACAGGTCTCAAGTGCGTATGGTTCCAGGCAAAGACCGCCACAGTGCAACCTGGTGATTTGTTCAATTCCACTTGGTGTCAATATCGTGCCACGCCAGGTAAATGTCAAGAGCTGACCGACCTTCTCTGCCAAACTCATACTTGCTAATTTTTTACTGACAAATGCTTCTCGTTCTTTTGACATTTTTATCCTCTATTTTGTATTTTTCCCAAATTAACGGATAAGAAATTTATCTCTTAACTTTGGTTTAGTTTAGTTAAGTTAACCAAACAAATGGATAAAAGTTTTTTTTAGTCTTCACTCTTCTTTAACATCCCCCCTTGCCCCCCTTCAAAGGGGGGAATCGCTAAAAGTCCCCCTTTGAAGCCTGTGCCCGAAGGGTAGGGGATTTAGGGGGATGTTCTAATTGACAACAATCACCACTTTTGGATTATCCATTAATCAAGGTTTATTTATGATTCCCATTTACCCCATTAGAATACTTTCCAACGTAACGTTGGAGAAATGATATTCAAAACAACCATCAATTTTTGTATTAAGGTTTCAACTATCCTATCTGATGAATAATTTTACTATGGGATTCCATGCTAATTTCTAACGGGGTTTACCACGGTTATTAGGACCAACCCAAAATCCACGCTCATGTTTCCAGCCCGCCTCATTAATTTTCATGTCTTTAGTCTTCCAGCCTGATTGAATCCGTTTTGTTAAATCATCAAATCCTTTATTCCATGTCAAGCCATCCGGAACAGTTACGTTCATGCTACCTGCGGCATTGGCATATCTCAAGCAGGATTCAATGGTATGATTCCAGACAAACGCGGACAGAAATCCGGCAATTGCTGAGTCGCCTGAGCCCAATGCCCCTACAAATTTTTCCTCTTGATAAACAGGGAACCAGAGTTCGCGATTTGACCAGTTTTCAAGATCAGTACATCCTGCCGCTCCCATCTGTTCCAGTCTGTTATGACCAGCCGTCCGAATATACAATCCCCTATGGCCGCATTTGATCATGGCGATTGCTGCACCCATTTTTATTAAATCATTACCTAAAGTGGAAATCTCTTTGACAGTCAGATGATCGAGCACACTCTCCTTAGGACCGAGATTTGCCTTTTTTTCAAGGAATTTTTCTTTATAAAGAAAATAAAATATCTCTTCAGCGCTTGGTACCATAATATCCGAAAGTGGCACCCAGTCATGAAGAATTGCCTTCCAATCCACCTGCCCGGCGTAACTATTGACATCAGGGAGTGAAAGGTCAAGAGCCGTTGTGGTTCCCAATTCTTTGGTCTTGTTAAGAATTTTTGTCAACTCACGACCGGTGTTTTCATAAAGCTTTCGCATCCATGGCGGGTAACCAAAAAGCATTAGCTTTGAACGCTGTACCAGGTCGAAATCCATATCATCATAACCAAACGTATCATTCGCGCCGCAATGATGCAGATAAAAACGGTCGATGCCGGGGATACAAATCGCAATGGTATATGATGTTGATTCACCATCGACCATTTTGATCCCTTTAAAATGGCCTTCATGCTCCTCATACCAGCGAAGAATCTGTTTACCAAAATCATCATCCCCGATCTTGCCAATTAATTCAGTTTTCACACCGAGCCGGCGGATGGATACACCGGCATTGGTGACAGGTCCCCCTCCCACAACGACGCATTCACCCATATTAATCATTTTACCGGGCACAAGAACATCGGTGAGCTTCTCCACACTACCATTAATCGTAAAAGCAGGTATTAAATCAAGACAGGTATGTCCAGCCGCCACAATCTCAAAATCTCTTTTATTCACGATTGAAACTCCTTATGAAACAATTTTGCAGTATCTGACTAAGCAGAGTGAAATAAAACAGTTTAATCATTCTCAGATTCCGTTTGGGAGCCGATTAGAAAACATAAGAATTAATAATATTTTCGAGCATTTCCTGGCGAGCACTCTGTAGGACTGGCTTCTTTTCATTCAAAACCCATTTTTCCACTTCTTCCAATCCAACTTTGCCTGACATCATTTGTGCGCCAATGCCCGAGTTGTGGCTGCTGTATCTTTCCTCGATAAAATTGCTCAATACTTTATCCTCGATAATTTGATGCGCAATAAGAAGACCCTTCGCAAAGGTATCCATTCCGCCGATATGCGCATAGAACAGATCCGTCGGATCAATGGAGCTACGTCTTACATGGGCGTCAAAATTGAGGCCACCTGGTGCCAGGCCGTTTTGGTTTAAAATGATCATCATCGCCATGGTAGTACTATAGATATCAGTCGGGAACTGATCTGTATCCCAGCCCAGCAACAAATCACCTCGATTGGCATCAACGCTGCCTAATTTTCCTGCAACAGAAGCAACAGCCAATTCATGTTCAAAAGTACTACCAGCCAGGGTCGCATGGTTGGCTTCGATATTCAACTTGAAATCATCGATCAAATCATATTCTTTCAAGAAATATAATGTTGTCGCGGCATCCGAATCATATTGATGCTTCATAGGTTCGCAGGGTTTGGGTTCAATCAGAAATTGGCCTTTAAACCCGATCTTCTTTTTATAATCCACAGCCATGTGCAGGAACCGCGCCATCTTCTCCTGTTCTTTTTTCAAGTCCGTGTTAATTAATGTCTCGTATCCTTCGCGCCCACCCCAGAATACATAATTCTCGCCGACAAGTTCTTTGGTCGCGTCGATGGCATTTTTCACCTGTGCGGCTGCGATCGCCATTACATGCGCATTGGGACTTGTTGCAGCCCCCTGCGAATAGATAGCGTTACTGAATAAATTTGCCGTTCCCCATAACAATTTCACCCCTGTCTCCTTTTGCAACTGCTTTGCCATGTCCACCATGGTTTCTAAATTTTTGCACGATTCTGAAAAACTCTCGCCTTCAGGAGCAATGTCACGGTCATGGAAACAATAATAATCGACACCTAATTTTTGAAAAAATTCGAATGCTGCCTCCATCGTTTCTTTGGCGCGATCCATTGGATTGGTAGCCTTCCGCCATTCTCTTTGAAAACTCGTCCCACCGAACATATCAGTTCCATCGCCCATGAATGTATGCCACCATGCAATAGAAAAACGAAGATGCTCTGCCATCGTTTTGTTGCCGACCTTTTGATTCTTGTTGTAGTATTTAAATGCTAAAGGATTTTTCGAATCCTTACCTTCATACGGTATTTGTTTCTCAACTTTAGAAAAATATTTACTCATTATATTTTTCCTTCTCTTTATTTTTTGTTGCCGGTTTATTTGGAAAGTATATTAAAAAAATGAAAGCATTCAGATTTGATTTTCATTGCTGTGATTTTAATTTCTTGCATGAGCTATTTTAAGAACGGCATCAAAGGCCGGCTTTGATTTACATTGACGGTCGAATAGCATCGGATAGTCGGTTCTTCCTTTTATGGGCAGGTAGCTACGCCATGATTGGCCGTCGTGAACAGCCCAAAATGTCACGCGGCTGAACTTGTCCCGATGTTTAAGAAAGAGTGAAAATAATTCAGCATATCGATTTGCCAGATCTTTTTGAACAGAATCCGGCAGGACACTAGGGTATGGATTGAACTTCTTCTGTGTTTCAAGATCGAAGGAGGAGATATCCACTACCTTCGAATCGATAGGATAATAAGGGGGCACGCCTACGTCCAGTTCCGTGATCATCAGTTTGACACCCAAATTTGAAAGAGCCAGGATATAGCTTTCAATATCCTCGATGCGGGGATAGTCCAGAAACCAATGTCCCTGTATACCAATGCCATCCACACGGACGCCTTTGGACTGTAAATTTTTAATGAGCCGAATCACGCCTTCACATTTGGATTTGTGCTCAAAATCGTATTCATTGTAGTAGAGTTGGGCATCAGGATCGACTTGGCGAGCGTATTCAAAAGCCTTGAGCACATAATCTTCGCCGATAATTTCGAGCCATTTATTTTGTCTAAACGTACCATCCGCCATAATGGCTTCGTTGACGACATCCCAGCCATGAATTCGGCTTTTGTAACGTCCCATCACAGTAAAGATATGATCTTTCATTCGTTTAAGCAATGCCTGCCGGCTTAAGGATCTGCCCGACTCGTTCTGGAACACACAATCTGGTGTCTGATGAAACCAGACGAGAGTATGACCGATGATATGCATCTTGTGCTTCTCACCAAAAGCGACATAGCGATCCGCTGCTTCAAAATTATATCTATTCGGTTCTGGATGAAGCTCTTCCCACTTTAGAATATTTTCTGGTGTGATGCTATTAAAGTGTCTTTCCACCAGAGCGATGGCATCTGGTTCATTGCCGTAAATCTGATTTAAACTGAGGGCAGCACCGATATAAAAGTCGTTTTTAAAAACATCTTTCAAAGCAGATTGATCTAGGATTTTCATTTTATTTATGGTTTTTTACGGTTGGATTAATCATATTCAGTTCCCATTGGTGAAATTATAGGTTTTGTGTATAAAAAAAATCGGCTGATCGTCCAGTATGTTAAGTTGAAAAAATATAATTCTGGAGGAACCACCCGATGATGAAGCATCATTAGCGGAACCTTTGTTAATCCTCTCAATGCCTAGCGCATTTTTCACAATATCTATAATCTATTTTACAATAGTCGGCAACATCACTCGCTTACATTTACACATGAAGCTTAACATTACCATTGTATTTAATGCGTTAAATAAATATTGAACCGATTCAAATATAAAAAAGACGTTTTAAAAAGTCAAGAAAAAAATAAGCTTTTTATTGAATAAAATTAATTTAAATAATTACACCTCGGCATTCTCAGTACCTCTGTGGCAAAATCCTGGGATTAAGCCATCTCAATTTCCTTCAAATCAGGAACTAGTAAGTTAATGATAAACAAAGCCAACAAATACACCGATCCGGCGATAATGAATGGGATCAAATAGCTTCCAGTAAACTGTAAAATAAATCCAGTTATATTTGAAATAAACATTCCGCTGATAGCCCCTGCCATACCACCAAGACCAACTACCGAGGCCACAGCCTTTCGCGGGAACATGTCCGATACCGTTGTAAACAGGTTTGCTGACCAGCCTTGATGAGCAGCAGTAGCCAGACTTAAAAAGGTAACAGCAATCCAAACGCTCGACGCCTGCGATGCAAATACGATTGGAGTCACACATAAAGCACAGATTAACATTGCTGTCTTTCTTCCCTTGTTGATTGTCCACCCACGCTTAATAAAGAAAGAAGATAACCATCCTCCGCCAATACTCCCGACGTCGGCCATTACATAGATAATGATTAACGGGATGCCGATTTTGTGTAATGTAATTCCATAATTTTCATTTAAGAATTTTGGAATCCAAAATAAATAAAACCACCAGGCAGAATCAGTTAAAAACTTCCCGCTGGCAAACGCCCATGTTCCTTTATACTTGAACAACTGCTTCCATGGTATTTTAATTGGGGTATCAAGAGGATCTGCCTGAATATATTCGAGCTCATTTTGAGATAGTCTTTTATGTCTTTCTGGTTTTTCGTATAACCAGAACCATAATATTAACCAGAGCAGTCCAATTGCACCAGTAAAAATGAATGCTTCCTGCCATCCCCACGTCAATGTAATCCAGGGAACAACAAGTGGCGCCACGACCGCACCAACATTTGTGCCTGCATTAAATATACCTGTTGCCAATGCGCGTTCCTTCTTGGGAAACCATTCAGCCACGGTTTTGATGGCTGCCGGAAAGTTGCCAGCCTCAAAAATACCCAATGCAAACCGGGCAAAGCCAAATCCGAATACAGTTCTGGCAAGTGCATGTCCCATCGCTGCTAAGCTCCACCCGGTAAGGGCAAAAGCATATCCTATTTTAGTACCAATAATATCGATTATTCTCCCTATTCCCAGCAAGCCAATTGCATACGCAGCCGTAAAAGCTGTCACGATATAGCCATATTGAATTTCGCTCCAGCCAATTTCGTTTTCTAAGGTTGGTGCGAGAATGCCGATTACCATTCTGTCAACGTAGTTTATCGTTGTTGCCAAAAAAATCAGGGCGACAATCGTCCATCGAAAATTTCCGACTTTTACTTTTCCGGTATCAGTTCTGTTTTCTAAATCGTTCATGTGTTCTCCTTTATCTTAACAGCATTATCTTTTTTATTTTTGAATGATTGCCAACTGTAATTTTAATGAAATACACACCTGAAGGAATATTTTGGGCATTCCAGGTCACATGATGGGTGCCGGCAAGCATTTCTTTGTCAGCTAATATCGCTACTTCTTGTCCAATCAAATTATATATTTTCAAGCTAACATGATCATCCTTGGGCAATGAGTAAGTGATTGTTGTCGTGGAGTTAAATGGATTGGGATAATTTTGACTGAGACTGAATTCAATAGGGAGCTCTTCATCCGCTTGTTGATGGACGCTTACAATACTCTCCGTATCTAAAATGGCGTAGCTAATGCCATCATACCAGGTGCGGTCAATGTCACCGACGAGCGTATTTTCGGTGCCGATCCTGATTGCTTCATCATCCACAAATACCTCGAAAGAATCATCATCTAAGACCTGGACGCGACCGAGGTAAGCTTGATAGAGGAATGTATTACCACTGCCGGTTAGCACGAGTGTGCTATCATAGTCGCTAGACTCTACCTGCTTACAAGCCATTTGCCGAAACAATTGCATCCTGTTGATAAAAAGCCCCGCTTTGATCCGCCAATCAGCGTCGGGATTTGCCCAGAAGTTGACCCAGACGTTGTATGTTCCTGCTATGGGTATGGTTACATGTGTTTTAAGCGTCGGAGCGTTTTCGCCACTAACTTCGGCAGAGCTTAGAACAGAACCGCCGTTTCCAAAACCGGTTCGTTCATGCCACTGGTTATCTGCCGCTCCTTTGTTGGCATCTGGTCCGGTAGTAATCAGCGGTTCGCCAGTTGAGAGTGTGGTATTGGTGAGTGTCGCATCCATGTAGCTCATCGAGCTAACTGGTTCTGAATTCCGATCTAAAATACCGACAACAGCCGCATCAAACCGCTGAGCTGAGTAGTAGGTTCCTCGCAACCATAACAATGCCGTATTATCTTTATCCCAGGCTGGAACAATAGGTCGAAAATTATCACGAACCGACTTGCAGGTAATTGTTGTCCAGGTCCAACTCGTCCCGTTATCAGTTGTGATACCGTTGAAAATTTCATGAACACTCAAATCGGCATCATTTCGAGGATCAAAAGGCGTTGAAATGTAAATGGTGTTGGGATCATTGGGGTGCAATGCTCCCAGTCCAACATAGTCCTGTTCACTCCAATACATTTTCGAGCCCGCCTTGCCCAGATACGTGGAGGTCCAACTCGAACCGTCATAGCGGGTGTAGAAAAACCGGTGATCCATTTCAGAATTATTAGCCCTGGCTTTAAAAATCGTGGTAATAGTACCGTCTTCATACGTTTGAAGATCAATGGTCCAACAACGGGTCATTGTTATGTTATTAACGACAGTATTAGCAGCAAACACCTGAGTAAAATCAGCAGGCTTAGGGGCAGTTTTATCTGATATATCACTATCTAACGTTGTATCGTTTGAATCGAAGCTTTGACCATTCCTAATATATCCATGATAAATACTCGTATTGTAGTCGCGAGGATGATGTTCGGTGCAGACAAAATCGATACGATCGACACCATTGCTCCAATATTTAAAATATCCATTCACATAGCCAATACTGATATCCGGTTCCGTTAGCAGCCCGGCATAAGTCCAGGTCTCACCAAGGTCAGAAGAAACCATCAGGTTAGGACTCCGTGCATAACAGCGAACAATATTGTAAACTTTATTCTCAGCCGAAAGATAAAAGAGATTAGAATATGTAGTTGAGAAATCTGTGCCTTCTGGAATGGTTCTCCAATCGAATCGTTGTTCCGCACTCCAATCGCTACCCTCATAGATGCGATAGCGGCTATAATCGTCGTAATGCTGAGCATACATCGCCAGATACTTTCCATCTGGTCGAACCAGAAAAGCAGGTGTGTTGTGATCATCACAGCCGACATCCATGAAAGTAAATCGCTGCAATTGTCCGGTCTGAAGATCAAAAATAACTGATTCAATTGTACCATCACGAGAGAAACCGCCAACTCCTGATCCGCTGGCATCGGAACCGATAATCAACTTGCCTGCCGTTATATCAACCACTGTGCGTTCATCCTGATACCAGCACCAGGCGCCGTTATCATTGAACTGAATCAGGTTTCCGCTGACTAGGTCGCTTGCTTCCTGACCGAAGATGAAATTACTTAATAAAATGATAATTATCTGAAGAAGACTGTGGTTAAAAATTTTTTGAGTCATGGTAAAACTCTTCACTTATTTATGACTAACCTTCGAAAAATGAGTAATTAATGCGACCCAATAGTATTTAATTATTGTAGTTATTCAAGAATTACTTCCACTACTTTTGCTTCCTTACTAAGAATTGTTTTTTGGGTTTGTCCATTTGATGTGATTATATAATCACCGTAAAATCCACGTGTTTTAAATACTCCCTCACCATTAGCCCTGCCAGAGACTTCAGTCCACCAATGGTTAAAAACAAGATCGCGATAAGCTAATGCCTGGGGCCTAGGAGTCCAATCTTTTTTCCACATCGCTGCATTGGGTTTCCAATGAGCGCCTTCCCAAAAGCCCCACATTAGAATAGCTTCAACATTGGGGTGCGCAAAGTAAATCGGAAAAAGCTTTCGGAGTTGTTCAGCCTGGGTTTGTTCATCATTAAAAATAAAAAGACACTCGGTGATTTTAATCGGCAGATTGAACCTGGCGAGTTTGTCGAGAGTCTTCTCAACATGCTCAGAAGGAGTAATCGTTGGAAAAGAGTGGGCAAGGTGACCCTGGCAGCCGATGCCTCCGATGGGAACACCATTGGCAAGAAGATTTTCAATTTGCGTTATAAAAGTACTTGCGTTGTAACCTATATCCAGGATACCATAATCATTTACATAAAGAGTAACATCCGGATTGCCAGCTTTAGCGGCATAAGCCATTTCATTGATTACACCGTAGCCGAGGCGACGGCGGAAAAAATCACCGTGAATCATTTCGTTGTTCAGGTCAAACTCTTCCATGCGTCCCTCAAAATGTTTTGTCAAACCAATAGCACGACGGATGACCGCTCCACGAAGCTGGTCGTTATTCAGCTCATTTAACCAGGACATGATGTATTTGTCTTTTGCCCAGAATATGCAGTGACCCCGCATTGGAATATTAAGCTCATGACAGATTTCCATATTCTATCCGCTTTTGAATAATCGACGATATTGTACTCTTTTTCACAGTTATACCATTTTAGCGCGTTTTCGTGGACGGCATAGTTGAAATTCTCGGCAAGAATTTTAAGAAACATTTTTCTGTCTTCCGGAGACATGGCATTCTCATCGTTTTCCACAAGTTGATTTGGAATTGCGGTGCCAAATAAAAATTCGTGACGAACCTGTTGAATTTTAACCTCAGCGCCTGGTTTGGTCTTTACGATGATATCGCCCATTCGGATCTCTGCGATGCGGGTGTTTATTGCAGATGGCATTAACCTGGCAGAAATATCGGCCTGAGCAAAACAAGTCGGTACAAAAAGTATAGTAACAAGTACAAATACTAATATTGATTCTATTTTCATAATCTTTGCTTCTCCTCTGTTTAATTTGACAATTGTGACACCTCAGCACCTGCCAGCAATACAAAACCGATACCATGCACATCGTTTAGTGGTGTCAGTTGACGGTAGTAATAGACAAGATCATCACTCACAACGGTACCAGTACAAACACCTTCGACCTGCCCATCAGGACGAATCTTCGACATTATACCTTCCCAACCACGCTGTGCAATCGAAGCATAACGTGGCTCGATATATCCCTTATGTACTGATCGGGCAATGGCGTAAGTAAACATGGCTGAACATGATGTTTCCAGATATGAATCAACTTTATCGAGCAATTGATGCCACAGTCCCTCGCTCCCCTGGTATTGGGCGATCCCTAAAATGTGCTGTTGGAGTAACGTCAGTAGCGTATCCCGCTGCGGATGGTTTGTTGGCAAGCGATCGAGCAAATCAACCTGCGCCAGCATCGCCCAGCCATTGGCTCGTCCCCAGAATGCAACTCCAGGACGATTCACGTCCGCGTACCAACAATGAACCATCAGTCCTTTTTCTTCATTGAAAAGATAGTGGTGGAATCTGATAACCTGTTGAGCCGCATCATCAAAATATCGGCCATCGCCAGTCAATTCATCCATGCGGGAAAGAAATGAGATTCCCATGTAGAGGTCATCTGCCCAGAGTGTCCATTTATGGGGGAAAGAACGAACAAATGTACCATCGTTTAAACGGGTCTGTTTATCAAGAATATGCTGTGCCGCTTGATCGATATATGTTCGGTAACGTTTTTGCGGATCGCGTTGAAAAACTTCAATCACACTGGCACCCATAGCACCGCAGTCATCCAGTTCTTCCATGATGAAGCGCTGTCCAAATGGATAACTCCATTTGTTTTCTCCCTGGTATTTGCTTTCAAAATATTTGTAGCTATCAAAGCTGAAGGCAACATTCTTGAGCGCAAACTCAATATAGCCAGGATCATCCAAAACTTGTCCCAATTTGATCATGGCGATATTGAGTACGCCGTTCCAGTAACGCCAGTCGTTGTAAGGGCTTTCTGGTTTCAATTGGGCATCTTGAGGCACATTTTCAGTTGACACAAAAGTTTGACCACTTTTTTGATCGATAAATTGAAATGTCGCATTTTTAAGCACGGCATC
>JABAOC010005563.1_pt2 | contig 26379 bp, 26 predicted proteins | sample 7062161 | NCBI WGS metagenome assembly JABAOC01 (sample SAMN14538625, study PRJNA623070) | marine sediment metagenome | biome: marine biome [ENVO:00000428]; feature: marine pelagic biome [ENVO:01000023]; material: deep marine sediment [ENVO:00002113] | place: India: Gulf of Khambhat ... | reverse complement strand
GCTGCTCTACCTGACTGAGCTAACGGCCCACGATACTATACCTAACCGAATTAACTAACACTATTGGGATGCTGTGTCAAAAAGAATATAGCTTTGTAGAGTAGTCAGGATTTCGGATTTCGGCATGTGGATCTGCATTTCATCCGCCTGTGGTAGTACCGTCGATTATTTGAATCTCTCGAGAATTGCCCGTGCGTGAAGGGGAAGCCCCTCTGCTTCTGCCAGGTTAACCACTGCGTCTTTTAGCAGGGAAAGCCCGTCCTTACTGAGATATTGAAAGGTTGGTTTCTTTAAGAAGTCATCTACAGACAGACCTGAAAACATGCGTGCCGCCTGACCTGTTGGGAGTACATGGTTGGTCCCGGAGGCGTAATCACCTACCGGTATGGGTGAAAATGGTCCCAAAAATATGGAGCCCGCGTGCTTGATCTTCTTGAGGATGACAAAAAAGTCATCAGTCATGATCTCCAGGTGCTCTGGCGCATACTCGTTGACGAAATCAATGGCCTGTTCCATATCCCGTGCGATCAGGATGTAGGAATATCTATTGAGGGCGGAGTCGACGATTTCCTTGCGGGCAAGTTGGGGGACTGTACTATTTACGGTATCGGAGACCCTCAGCGCAAGTTCATCTGAGGTCGTCACCAGGACAGCTGCTGCATCTGGATCATGCTCTAATTGGGATAGTAGATCTATTGCAATCAGGTCGGCATCTCCCGTTTCATCGGCAAGGATCATTCCCTCACTTGGTCCGGCAGGAGAGTCTATATCTACCTCTCCAAAGACCAGGATCTTCGCGGCGGTGACATATTTGTTTCCAGGCCCGACTATCTTATCTACCTTGGGAATAGTGCCGGTGCCATAGGCCATAGAGGCAATTCCCCATGGCCCCCCGACCTTAAAGACCCTTGTTGTGCCAGCTATGTCTGCGGCTACAAGGGTAGAAGGGCTTATGACCATACCTTCGTCTGGAGGGGTACAGGCGATTATTTCCTTCACTCCGGCTACCCTGGCGGGCAAGATTGTCATCAGGATGGAACTCGGATAGGCGGCCCTTCTGCCAGGTATATACGCACCAACTTCTTCCAGTGGCGTGGTCATCCTGCCAGCCAGGATACCATCTGCGATGTCAACTACCCACATATCCCTTTCCATCTGGGCACGATGAAACTTGGTTATATTTTCGGAGGCGAATTTCAGCGCATCTATTACCTTTGCATCAACCTTTCCGTAGGCCACATCGATCTCCTCCCTCTTGACCTCCAGGTCCTCTAAAGTCAGGTTGGGCTTATACTTCTTGTAGTGATTGAGGGCTACGTGGTCACCGTTATCCCTGACATCGAGCACTATTCCCCGTACCTCTTCATAGACTGATGTGACGTCTGTGAGGGATCTCTTCATGATGCTCCGATATTGTTCGGGGCTCAGGTCATCTATTTTCTCTGGCTTTAGTATCATCTTTAAATCTCCTGTCTCTTATTTCCCTTTAGGCCCAGACACGAAAGTATCAATATTGAAACTAAACTTGTCACATTCAGATCGCCGTCACCTTATCTGGTATGAAAATTTCCCTTGGTACATCTTCAGTAGAAAACTATAATACATGGGGAGGTCGTTTTCTACCTCTATAACTGTTCACTACGATAAAATGCTGAGCAGCGAGGCCATAAGAAATATTCCCCAAGATCCAGGGGTCTATCTCTTTAAGGATAGGTCTGGAAAGATCCTCTATGTTGGCAAGGCCAAAAATCTGAACAAACGCCTCTCCTCTTACTTCGGTAAGGTAACGGATCAGGCCTATAAACTATCCTTCATGCTCATAAATGCCGATTCAATAGCGCATATTATTACTGGTACGGAAAAAGAGGCCTTGATCCTCGAGGGCAACCTCATAAAGAGGTATCGGCCCAGGTACAATGTAAAGATAAAGGACGATGCCAATTACCCCCTCCTTAAAGTGGATGTTAATAGCAGGTATCCTCGATTGGCTATTGTGCGGAGGATGAAAAATGATGGGGCGCTCTATTTCGGCCCTTTCACATCCTCTTCGGCGGTGCGTTCTACCCTCCGCTTGATGGGCCCTGTCTTTCCATTACGAAAATGTAGGACAAAGGAAATCCCCAGAAGATCAAGGCCCTGCCTGAATTACCAACTGGGAAGGTGCTTAGCACCGTGTTGTCTAGACGTGAGCATAGATGACTACCAGGAGATAGTGGAGCAGGTCAAGCTATTTCTAGAGGGACGCAACAAGGAACTGATCTCGCAGCTACGGGAGATGATGCAGAAGGCCTCAGAGGAGCTTAATTTTGAAAAGGCCGCACGGATAAGAGATCAGATAAAGGCTGTAGAGAAGACAGTAGAACGCCAGACGGTGGTTTCCACTAGGGGGAGGGATCAAGATATTATCGGGCTATCTGGCTCCGGTAAGGAGGCAGTGATTGTGATGCTGTTCGTGCGCAGTGGTTACATGGTCGGAAGCAGAAACTATTCCATACATTGTGAATGGGAGAACTCAGGTGAGGCACTTGAGGCATTTGTGAAACAATATTACAGGGATAAGGAATTTGTGCCCTCTGATATAGTCCTATCAGATGCAATAGATGATAGGGAGTTGATTTCTGAATGGCTGACAGGGATGGCGGGGAAAAAGGTATCCTTGTCGGTTCCCTCTAAGGGAGATACGAAGAAGCTTGTGAATATGGCCGTAGTAAATGCCGAGAATATCCTATCAGAACGGCAGCAAAGCAAGCAGCCGGCCATCCTTGATGAAGCGAAATCCATACTCCATTTAAGAAAAAGGCCAGGGCATATAGAAGGAATAGATATATCAAATCTGAGAGGTGATCTTGCTGTGGCTTCTCTGGTTGCCTTTGTCGAGGGTTTGCCGCAGAAATCCGATTATCGAAATTACAGGGTAAGGGGCGTAGAAGGGATAGACGATTATGCCATGATCGCCGAGGTGCTTAGAAGAAGGCTGAGAAAGTGCGGACCACCGGACCTGTTTGTCATAGATGGGGGAAAGGGTCATCTATCCATAGCCCTGAAGACCATAGATCAGCTTTGCCTTAACAGCCCACCTGATGTCGTATCAATAGCAAAGGCTGATCAGCGAAAGCCAAGCACTGTAGATAGGATATATCTCCCAAGCAGGAAAAACCCCCTTGTCCTCCCTCGGAATCATCCAGTCCTCTCGCTGCTCATGCGGGTCAGGGATGAGACGCACAGGAGGGCAGTCAGTTATTACCGAAAAAGGAGAGCGAAGAAGCTAAGCGAATCCGAGCTCGACATGATTCCCGGCGTGGGCCCGAAAAGAAAGATGGAATTGTTGAAATATTTTGGAGACATTAGATCATTGGCCAAGGCGCAAATTGACGATCTAAGCCAAGTTCCGGGAGTCAGCCAGGCAGCAGCCAGAAGCATCTTTGACTACTTCCATAAGGATCCCTCCAGCACTAGTTAGTCCCCCTTTTGATTACTACGTTGAGCCTTAAGTTAAGTTGATGGACTTGGAGCACCAGGGCCTTCACCTCACTAGAGAATTACAAGACGCGGATTCCTTCGAAGATGAAGGATCTGTCGGGCGAATAAAAAGATCTTGACATGCTCTAGTAAAAGAGTGAAACGGTTCTAGGGTTTACCTTGATAGGATGCAGAAAGGCGAGTTGAACTGTGTGCAAGCGAGAGGTTGATGAAGAGGACCTGGTAATTGGTACAGAAAGAGTAGACGTTCGACCCAACATTTTGGAAAAAGGGGAAGATAGCATAATGCCAGAAGATGAGAGAGTGGAAGGTCAAAGGGCCATGATGGAGGCTCAGGACGCGGGGATACGAGCAAAGCTCAAGAGGTTTGAGAACAAGTTCCTGATCATGAGCGGGAAAGGCGGCGTTGGTAAAAGCACCATTGCCGCCTACCTTGCAGTCAGTCTTGCTAGGAAGGGCCACCAAGTTGGCCTCATGGACGCAGACTTACATGGCCCGAGTATTCCACGGCTCCTTGGTCTCAAGGGGAATATTGTCTCGTCAGGTGCAGGCAGAAAAGGCATACCCCTGAGATTCCTGCCCAACATGCAGGTCATGTCGATAGAGTCCCTGCTTGCAGAAAAGGACACAGCCACCATCTGGAGGGGCCCCTTAAAGATCGGGGTCATCAGGCAGTTTATCTCCGAAATTGACTGGCACACTGCCGACTATCTCATCATCGACTGCCCACCTGGCACTGGCGATGAGCCCCTCACCGTAGCCCAAGTCATCCCGGACACCAAGGCCATCATCGTCACCACACCCCAGGAGATCTCCTTGGCCGATGTGAGGAAGTCCATCAGCTTCTGCCATCAGGTCAACATGGAGATCCTCGGCCTCATTGAGAACATGAGCGGCCTGCGGTGTCCCCACTGCGGGGAGACCATTGATCTGTTCAAGACAGACGGTGGGGCGGTGACTGCCAAGAAGGCGGGCCTCAACTTGCTGGGGAGCCTCCCCTTGGAGCCTGAGATTGTCACCGAAGGTGACAGGGGTAGTATAGCCTGGATGGACAAAGAAGGCCTCCCGTATACGAGGAGTTTTAACCAGATCGTAGATAGGGTTGCAGATCTCACGAAGAGGAGCGGCACAGGCGGTTAAGGAGATATAGGAAGGACAGTCATAAGGAGATTGGTGCTCACAAGCCAGAGGCAAAGCCGATGGAGAGAGATACTCAATCCGTGACCGGCAATTTTCTCATGTAAAAGTTTTTGCCCTGATACTCGACCTCTGTCAAGGAGCCCCTTCTTATCAGATCCGCTATGAGGTTCCAATCTGCGCCCGCCTTTTTCAAATAGGCCCTCACAGCCTCTTCCCTCATCGGGTGAACCGAGGTAATAGCGAGCAGATCCTCTTCGATATTACCACTGAAACCAAACTCGTTTCCCCCAGAGCCAGCTAGATATTCCACATGGGGCAAGTTTTCCCTAAAAAGCTGGTAGGCCATAGTCAGGATCTGATCATCGGCAGGCGACACGCCTATTACTGCGGTTGGTCTCGTAGGGATAGAGATATAGGCCCTTACCGGTTTGAGGAGGGCCAAGAAATTGGCTATTTCCTTGATCTCTTTATGAGTATCATTCACCCCCTTGAGAAGCATGGTCTCCGTAATGATCTCGCCTTTGAATCCCTCGGCAAATTTCAGCATCCCATCCAGAATTGTCCTAAGATCCAATGACCTGTGTGGCCTGTTGGTCCTGAGCCACGTCTTCTTGCTTACCGCGTCGATTTTTAGCGAGACCAGATCTGCCTTTTCTAGATCCTCTCTCACATCCCTGCGGTTGAGGAGCGATCCATTGGTAATAACGGCAATCCTTATATCCAGGGGCCTCACAAGGTCGATATTCCTGCCCAGGTTAATATCCAGTGTAGGTTCGCCATGGGGGACGAAGGACAGATAATCTATTCTCGCCCCCACTTTTTCTAGCCCATTAACCTTCTCCTTAACCTCTCTTGCTAAATCATCTGCCCCATAGAATGCCTGTCGTTCACAACTCAGCTGCTCGGTTTTCCCGATCTGGCAATACACGCATGAGTAGGTACAGACCTTGGGGAGTATGTTGTTTATCCCAAGGCTATGCCCCAATCGTCTTGACGGAACTGGTCCGAAGGCTCTCATGATCCATACCTAGCTTCTACATAGCAGGAGAAGATAAGCCAGTCAATGTTTGCGAGGGGACATCCCGTGATTAGAGCCTTTTTTTGCTTGATTCATGCCCGCTGCTTGCTAAACTAATTGTACCGCTCAGTTACTTGCGATCTGCCGCTGACTAGTCACTGAGCACTAAATGAGGGAGGCCAGCGAGGGTGTGCTTATGAGGGCTTTATCCCTGTTTTCCGGTGGCCTTGATAGCATGTTGGCCGTTAAACTTATACAGGAGCAAGGAGTTGAGGTCATTGGCGTCTCCTTTGAGACCCCCTTTTTCTCCTCGCAGAAGGCTATCAGGTCTGCTCGATACATCGGGCTTCCCCTTAAAGTCGTGGATATTACGGATAGTATCCTTCAGATAGTGCTGCGCCCGAGGCATGGCTATGGAAGAGGTCTCAATCCGTGTATTGACTGCCACGCACTTATGTTCAAGACAGCAGGTGGGATGTTGAAAAGCGAGGAGGCAGGTTTTATGATAAGCGGGGAGGTAGTGGGTCAGCGTCCCATGTCGCAGAACCTCCGATCCCTTTCCATTATTGCTCGTGAATCGGGTTTTGAGGATCTAATCCTCAGGGCCCTTTCGGCAAAAAGACTACCGGAGACCCTTCCTGAGAAAGAGGGCTGGCTAGTGAGAGAAAGGCTATTAGGGCTCTCAGGACGTTCCCGTCAGCCACAGATGAAGCTTGCCAGGGAGTTTGGGATACAGGAGTATCCTGCTCCTGCAGGGGGATGCCTGCTGACGGAGGAGGTATTTTCCCGCCGGTTAAAGGACCTTATATCCGTTACCCCGGGATTCTCGAGACGAGATATAGAGCTTCTCAAACGGGGGAGGCATTTCAGGATTTGTGAAAAGGCCAAGATTGTGGTGGGACGAAATCAGAGGGAAAATGAGCTAATCGCCTCCTTAGTCAGGGAAGGGGATACGCTCTTACGGGTCGAGTCGCTTCCCGGCCCCACTGTTTTGGCAACAGGAGAACTGTCGCCTGAAGAGATTAAGTTAACAGCCTCTATCGCTGCCTCTTACAGTGATGCCGCGATTGATCAGTCAGTTGCTGTCCGGGTGACGAGGAACTCCACACAGTGTATAGTTCTTGCGACGGCGAAGGAAAAGGCGGATTTTCGTCGCTTCATGATATGAGCTCGACCTCGGCCCTACCTCCTTAATAGCTTTTGGAGAAACGATTTCTTTCTGATCTCCTCTATCTTCTTATTTTTCTCCGCAATCTCCCTTTCCTTATTTTCTATAGAGATCAGGGTACTGTCTATGAGCTCCTTGATCTTCCGTTCCTGCTTAGAGAGGTTCAAAAGTTCGATCTTCCGCTCCCTGAGGAGCTCTTTGCCCTGAAAGGTCTTGATATTCTCCGTGATTTCCCTATATTCCCCTCTTTTCCTCCTGAGCATGTCCTTTTGCTCTTCTACAAAGGCGACATCATTCTCCATGCTACTAACCAAGGGATCTTCTGATTCCATGGTGAGAAAGAGATAAACAAAGCAGCAGATTGCAACCAATAGTATCCCGAGAACAACCTTTGCTGTAAATGAAGCAAAGGGAGAGAGGAATGATTTTGTCCTCCCGCTGTAGTCGGCAATTCTATCAGTGAAGGTGTATCTGGGAACTTTCCCACCAAGGGTCTCCAGGGTATCCCTCAAAATCCCTCTTAACTCGAGTGTCCCGGTGGTCAGTTCATTACCCAGATCTGCTGATCGACATTTAGCCTTTATATCGGCATAATCTCCTTTCAGCATTGTGGCGACATCTCTAATCTTGGATAAAGAGCTATCCGGGCTGAGGGTTTTGGGAAACTTCCCCGGAAACTCCTTCTTAAGCGAGGCGAAGTCAGTCTCCAGTCTTTCAAGAGTGGCCTCTATCTCCCCTGATAATCTCTTCAGTATGCCCGCCTCGCATACATATTCGCTTGCTCCAGTTAGCATAATGGCAACATTGTGGATAGCCTTAATTGCCTTTTCAATATCCTGTGGGTCAACACTTGGCACGGCTTACCCTTTTATATGGATTCAGTCGAGAAGGAGATCTCCATCAATCACCGTCTCCTCAGGGATGGAAAACTTCTTTGACGAATGGCTGGTAATGTTCACATCCCCCCTTATAACAACTCCCTTACCGAAGTATACATTTCCGTGAATTGTCAAGGATCTGCAATCGATCAGGGAAGGGGCATTATTGGCAAATCTTTCCCTTAGCTGGTCAATCTTCTTATAGTACCTCTCATCCAGGTCTATCCGTATAGTCCCAAATCTCCTCTCGGGATTTTGGATAATCCTGCTGTCCTCGGTCAGTACATAGCAATCAGACCAGAGGGCAAGGAGGTCCTGAGACTTCTTGACAGGAACAAACCGTGTCCTCGGCACTCGTACGGCCGTAGCCCTTTGAAAAAGGGAGATAGCTGATCCCAGGGCAGTCTCAATTTGGTAAACTTCCGGCGAAGAGCCATCCCTTGGATCAATTCTCTTAGGATTAATAATCATAGGAAGCCCAAGGCCGTTGGCAGCCTCCTCGAGCCTATCTTTCAGAAGTATAAGGTTGATCCATATGTTGTTGGTATTAAAGTATGGGTACACATCTATATCCTGAAACTCCTGTGTTTCTTCCTCGGGACACTGGGCTATATCTCTGAGGATGAGACCGCCGGTCCTCAATTTAGCCAGGTGCCCACCTTTGATGTCTGCCTCTGTTCTGTCTGCAACTTCCATCATGAATGGAAAATCCTGGGAGGCAAAGTAACCGAGTATTGCCTCATCCATGAGCCCGCCCAGATTATCGGAGTTGGATACAAAGGCATATTTATAGCCTTCACTAGTCATCTTATCCAGCATGCCAGAGGTGATCATGGCGAGATAGAGATCTCCATGGCCGGGAGGGTTCCACTCACAATCCCGGTCCATGGGCCACATTGCGGGGCTGAGGTCTTCTTTGAGGACCTTTGGAAATTTGTGCTGTAGAAAGGAGAGGGGAATATCAGAGGCCAGGTCAGGGTATTTGCCTAGGAATTGTATGCTATCTTTATCTGTTTTATAGCTGTTCAGGAGCACCAGAGGGATTTTTATTCCCTGTTTCTTCCGCTGGTTCAGGATTTGTCGAGCAGTAATATCAAGGAAGTTTAACCCATCCTTTACCTCAATGAGGGATTTAGCCCTGGATAAGCCCATGCTTGTTCCCAAACCCCCATTCAACTTAATTATCACGGTTTCCTTAGTTGCCCGGCGTCCATCCTCCGCGAACCCATTTAGCATTTCCCTATCGGCTATATCGCCTTTTGTAACCGGACGAATCGCCTCTCGCGACAGTAATCCCCTTTCCCCTCTCACGAGTTTGTCATAGTAAAATCTAAAGGCCTTGATAATGAGAGGAGGAATTCCCTCTTCTGCCATCTTCTTCGCAAATGGGCGAAATGTCTCCTCTGGCTCCGCCCCTTGTAGCTTGGCCTGCATATACGCCTATTCCCATTATTATTGCTAGAGGTTTTATAGGAGATGATCCGAAAGATCAATAACATTCTTGGTACAATTACTTTGACAACTATACCTCGTTTATATATGTTTGACGAGCGATTGGTCTGAGGACGTAGCCGGGAACGATGACGTCCACGTGTTGATATAAGCGGTTAAGGGGACGAGATCAGTGTAAATAGACTATGAGAGACGAGTCTACATTTCTGGATCAGTTTAATTCATATTTTAGCAGGATAAACCAAGAACTGGACAGGGTACTTGACTCCAGAGTGTCCTTGATAGAAGAGGTAGGAAGTTATAGCTTGCTTGGAGGGGGTAAGAGGCTAAGGCCACTCTTCTTTATCTTGTGCTGTCAACTCTGTAATTACCACGAGAGCGATATATATCCCCTTTCTACCATCTTTGAGTGTATTCACGCAGCAAGCCTTTTACATGATGATGTCCTTGATAATGCTTCCTTTAGAAGGGGAAGGTCATCAGCGAATAAGATCTGGGGAAACTCCGCGGCGGTCCTGGTGGGTGATTTTCTCTTCAGCAAATCTTCTAGGATCGCAGTTGAGAAGAAGCAGGTTGAATTGTTAAAGGTCCTGATAGATACTGCTGTTGTGATGACTGAGGGTCAGGCACTGGAGCTTTATAACACCTATAACTGCAACATGACGAGAAGGGAATATATGGGCATCATTACCTCCAAGACAGCTGCCCTTATATCGGCTGCCTGTGCAAGCGGCGGCATCGTAGCCGGGGCAAAGCAAGCGACGATCCGATCTTTGAGAGATTTTGGTCTCAATATGGGTATTGCGTTTCAAATTGTAGATGATGTGCTTGACTACATTGATCCTGTAAGGAAATCCGGGAAGCAGATAGGCAATGACCTGAGAGAGGGGAAGGTGACCCTTCCACTGATATATACCCTCACCTACCTGGGCGAAGGGGAAAGGGATAGGCTGGAGCATTTGTTCAGAAATGGAAAGGCCTCAGAAAAGGATTATTTGAGGATAAGAGAGCTTGTACAGGATAACGGTGCCATAAATAAATGTCGCGAGGATGCGCAACACTATGTGGATCTCGCCGAAACTTACCTCAGCCCCTTTCCCGACTCAGCAATAAAAGACTCCCTTCTGAAATTAAACCAATTTCTCGTCGATAGAAGTTACTAGCTATCACATCCCTGATCTTTTCTATAGCCAGCAAGATCCAACCGGGTGTCATGATCAATCAGAAGAAGCAGGCGTTTCAGTTTATCATACTTCTGGGAGTTGTTAGTCTATTCGGAGATATAACCTACGAGGGAGCCAGAGGTGTTATCGGCCCTTATTTAAGACTCTTTGGTGCAAGTGCTGTTGCTATTGGTTTAGTAGCAGGGCTGAGTGAATTTGTGGGATATGCATTGAGGCTTGTATCGGGGTATGTTGCGGACAAATCAGAGGGATATTGGGCCTTGACAATTCTGGGTTATGCGTTAATCCTCTCAATCCCCGTCCTGGGATTTGCCGGAAGCTGGCAGCTTGCCGCCACCTTGATAATCCTGGAGAGGATGGGAAAGGCGATCAGGTCTCCAGCCAGGGATACTATATTATCTCATGCGACAAATGGGGTAGGGAGGGGATTAGGGTTTGGTATACACGAGGCCTTGGACCAGGTCGGTGCCATAATTGGGCCTTTGGTCTTTTCTGCTGTGTTCCTTTTGGGGGGGAGTTACAGAGATGGGTTTAGGATCTTGTGGTTACCGGCTTTTTTGACATTGGCCATTCTTCTCATAGCCAAGAGGAAGGCACCAGTGCCAGTGGGATTTGAGACCCAGGGAAAGACCCCGGAAAAAAGGCTTTCCAAGACTTTCTGGTTCTACTCTCTTTTTATCTTCCTCAGTGTAGCCGGGTTTCCAAGTTTCCTGCTTATATCCTATCATTGCAAGGCTCAGGCTATTGTCTCCGATGTCCATATTCCTATCTTCTATGCTATCGCCATGGGTGTGGATGCCCTTTCGGCCGTTGTCGTTGGTAAGGTGTACGATAAGGTAGGATTAAAATCGCTGATAACGATCCCTTTGCTGACGATCTTTATCCCCATCCTCTGCTTTTCTCAGATTTATGCCTATGTACTCGTGGGGACAGTACTATGGGGAGCGGTAGTCGGGACTCACGAAACCATTATGAGGGCAGCCATAGCTGATTTAACACCAATTACCAGGAGAGGCACTGGCTATGGTATATTCAATTCCACATATGGAGTGGCTTGGCTTCTCGGTGCGCCTATCATGGGCCTGTTATATGATCTTTCTATTTCCCATGTAGTTGGCTTTGTTGCCCTGCTGGAATTGATCTCAATACCGGTTCTCTTTTCTGTTAACAGATCAGTGGCATTGCCCGGCATGCAGAGAGGAAAGGCTCGAGAATAGTAGCAGGACTACAGGCTCTGGACGGATACCCTCCCAAGGGGAACGGAATCATCCGGCATAATATCCTTTACCACGGCCCCTGTTATAGCCTCTATATATTCGATCCCAGCCTTTCTATGGCCCCTGACGAGCGGTATCTCCTCTCTAGGGGCACGTAGTAAGATATTCCTTTTATCTCCTACGGTGGGGAGATATGGCCTTAGCCTTTCAACGTGAATGGCAGATTGAACCAGAAATCCCAACGACGGGTGCCACGGTCCGGCGATTATCTCCCCTTCCCTGAGTAGGGATGGGGAAGACATGAGCCCAATCCTGATAACGGGAATCCCGGAACTCTCCAGTCGTATGCAGGCCTGTTTACACAGGCTAACCGTGTGGTTAAGTCCCATTGGAGTGTACTTTCCTTGTTTATACCACTGTGCCAGTTTTGTACCCCTCATAACGAGTGTTGGGTAAAGCCTCACCATGTGGGGCCTAAGGCCAATGACCTTGTCAATGGTCTCCATGAATACCTCTTCGGAGTCCCCTGGTAGACCAGGCATAAGTTGTATGCCGATGGTAAATCCCCGTGCCCTGAGTAGCTGGACTGCATTGATGGTATCATGGGACGTGTGCCCGCGATTGGAAAGTGCCAGCACGTTGTCGTTTATGGATTGTACCCCGAGCTCCACTGTTGATACGCTGAAGGAGTCAAGGATATCGAGCTTGTCTTCACTGAGAGAGTCTGGTCTTGTAGAGAGACGGATCGACTGTATGATATTTTCTTTGATATACGGCCTGACAGCACCCAGCATGTGGGTCATGGAAGCAGCTGGCAGGGACGTGAAGGTGCCACCATAAAAGGCGACCTCTGTTGGGCCTTGGTTGAGAAAGTGTTTTGACTTTATGGCCACGTCAACTGTAGTTCTTATGTCGTCTGGGGTAGGGAGGCGCTCGGAGGCATTGGTTATAGTGCTTTGTTGACAGAATACACACCTGTGTGGGCAGCCTTGGTGCGGGATAAATATGGGTATGATGAAGTGTCTTTTCACCTTTCTAGACAAGCCAAGGCCTCCTTTGCTGCGTTCTGTTCAGCCTCCTTTTTGCTCCTTCCTCTCCCTTTCCCCATTAGATTTCCCTTTAGGTAGACCGCTACGTAGAAGGTCTTGTTGTGGTCTGGGCCAGTTTCTCTTTCAAGTCTGTATTCTGGTGTTAACTGTAGGGCGTCTTGTGAGTACTCCTGTAACACTGTCTTAAAATCTTCAATCGAGGTACTAAAGCCGGTCCTGTTCAATAAGGGGCCAAAGAGCCTTGTTATTACCCTGAGTGCCTTTGTAAAACCTCCATCAATATAAATTGCTCCCATGAGGGCCTCAAGCGCGTCGGTCAGAATAGATAATTTCTCCCTGCCATTTGTTCGCTCTTCTCCCTTTCCCAGCAGGAGGTAATCTCCTAGTTCTAACTCACGGGCAATAGAGGAGAGGCCGTTTTCACTTACCAGTGAAGCCCTATATTTGGACAGATCTCCCTCCTTCATTTCAGGGAAGGAATCCATAAGCAGATTGCTAATAGCAAGGTTGACAACCGCATCGCCGAGAAACTCTAACCTCTGATTGTCCGGTATTCCCGAGTCGCCCTGTTCATAGACGTATGAGGGGTGCCTCAGGGCCTGATACAGTAACCCCTGGTTCTTGAAGGAATAATCAAGTACTGTGGCTAAGTCATCGGGATTTCTTGGCAAACTGCGTCTCTTCATCATGACGGCATAGTAAAGGCAATAGCTTTCAAAGTCAAGGCGATCGATGACTTATGTGAAACCCCTAGAGGCCCTGGCTGTCTTTTTCGAAGCCACGAAGCAGGAACACCGGCTCATCTTGAAGTTAATGGGAAGAGCTGAATATAAAAGTATTTGACCTCTCCTTATCATTTAATATATATGGTGTTTCTGTTAGTTAAGGATAATGCGAACGAATCCAAGAAAGCGTAAAAGGGTCATCCTCAATCAAAAGGACATAGAGCAAGCCCTGAAGAAGATTGCACAACAGATAGTTTCCAAGCATAAACCCTTAGAAAACGTCGTGTTAGTCGGAATCAGGACGGGGGGAGCTTTTCTGGCCTTTCGCCTCCGTGATGAGATCTCCGAGAAGGACGGTGAAAAACTGCCGACTGGAGTGCTGGATATTAACCTATATCGGGATGACTGGACGAGGATAGGGCCCAACCCGAAATTAGGGAGTACGGAGATCCCCTTTTCCATAGACGACAAGATAATTATACTAGTTGATGATGTCCTTTTTACGGGTAGGACCGTGAGGGCCGCTATGGATGCGTTGATAGACTTCGGTAGGCCAAAGAAGATTGAGCTAGCTGTGTTGGTAGACAGGGGGGAGGAGCAGAGGGAACTGCCCATACAGGCCAACTACGTGGCTAAGGAATGGCAGACATCGGGTAGGGATACAGTTAATGTCTATCTTAAGGAAAGGGGTTTCCGCGACCGGGTTGTAGTGGAGGAAAGAAAGGGGAATCTATCGTAGGGAGTGTTTTATGTTCTTTACACTATCTATTCGTACAAGGGATCGCTCGGAGATGGTAGACATTACCTCCCAGGTAGAAGGGGAGTTGAGGAGATCAGGGCTCGAAGATGGGGTGTGTTTTATCTATGTACCACACACCACCGCCGGGATAACAATAAATGAAAACGCCGATCCAAGCGTGATAGCAGATATCCAGGCGATGCTCAATAGACTTGTCCCTTGGGAAGGACCCTATAGCCATCTAGAGGGAAATTCCGCTGCGCATATTAAGGGCACGCTGGTAGGAAATTCAGTTATGGTCTTGGTCGAATCCGGGCGTCTGAAATTGGGAACGTGGCAGGGAATTTTCTTATGCGAGTTTGATGGACCCAGATCGAGAAAGGTACACATAAGATTTCAATAAATAGTGAAAGGATTTCCCTTGACACCCATATGGTGCTCTGTTAAATAGCCTGCTGAAAATCCAGAGTTGTCAAAAAAATGTGTGGGAAAGCTAAGGCAATTTTAACTAAGGAGGAGCGAGTATGTATAGGGTAGAGGTTGATGAAGAGAAGTGCGTTGCCTGTGAGGAATGTGTCGAGGTCTGTCCATCGGATGTCTTTGAAATGCAGGACGAAAAGTCCGTGCCAGTTAATGAAGAGGAGTGCATCGGATGCGAGAGTTGTGTAGAGGTTTGCGAGGCTGAGGCTATTACGGTAACAGAGATTGAGGATTAACACTCAGATGTTGTTCCCACCGCAACAGAGGCGAATAGGGCAGTCCTCCGTTTTGAGATACGATAAGCTAGTTAATAATAGGGTTGGGTACTTAAAATGCCGCTCTTTTTAGAGCGGCATTTTAAGTACCTCTGTTCTGGCGGCAGCTCCTGGGAAACAGGAAAGAGATGGTCGGTGCCCTTCGAGAGTTATGAGGTTTACTCTTTCTTTTCGTGGCACTGGGTGCATTTCGTTGTGGGACCCGTCTTTTCACCAGCTTTCTCTAACGCCTTGTGGCAGCCCTGACAGTTCCTATGGTATGCTACCATCAATTTCTTTACCTTACCCTCGGATTTTACGGGATCGTGACATGCTGAGCATTTCTGGACGGGATCTCCCTCTTTATAGACATTCACTCCCTCCTTGTACACGTGATGACACTCTGTACAGGCAATCTTGTAGTCTACATTGTGTTTCTTGTGGGTAAATGGGACAGGCCCCTTTTTATACGTCTCAAATGCACTTGACTGGATTTTGATTTCATCGGGCTGATCCGTTGCTATAAGTATTCCCGTACCAGCAAGCAGTGCTATAGAGAGGATAACCGTGCTTAGAAAGAAGATCCTTTTTTTCATCAAATCTTATCCCTCCTTTCGTTTTTTAGTCACTATAGATAACTAATAACACATTTGCAAGATAAATTTCCTACTGAAGACCTCCGGCACCCTTCCTGTAACAGATGAGCCCGCACCTCAGGCACCTCTCTGCCTCATTGCGAGCAGCCTCGTCATCGAGTCCCAGTTCCACCTCGCCAAAGTTGAGCCTCCGGTCCTCGACCTCGAGCTCGGGCATTGCAACCCGCTCACTCTGAGGCACCCCCACGAGCTCGTCCACGTCAACCACTGCGCTCTCCTTAGTGATAGTCTCCTCGGGCACGGACACCTCCTTGCCCCTGAGATATAGGTCGATGGCTCGCGCCGTCCTCCTTCCGGCGCCGATTGCCTCAACTGCAATGGAGGCACCAGTTACCGCATCACCACCGGCAAAGACCCCCTCGAGGTTGGTCTCACCGGTCTTCCCATTTTTCACCTCGATGGTATTCCATCTGGTGATACCCAGGCCGTCTTCCTTTAAGAAGTCGGTTACCGGAAACTGCCCGATGGCGGCGATAACGTTGTCCACGGGGATTGTCTTCTCAGTGCCTGGCTTGGGCACCGGCCTGCGCCGTCCCGACTCATCGGGCTCGCCGAGCTCCATCTCGATGTACTCCAAATGTGTAAGTCTGCTATCTTCCCCCATCAGTTTCGTTGGGGCTGCCAGGTAGTGGAAGAGCACCCCCTCCCTCTCGGCCTCCTCGATCTCGATTGCGTTGGCGGGCATCTCTTTTCTCGAGCGGCGGTAGAGCACAGTCACCTCCCTGGCCCCGAGCCTCCATGAGGTACGGGCCGCATCAAGCGCGGTGTTGCCGCCACCGATGATGGCCACCTTCTCGCCCACCGGAGTCTGCTTTCCCAGCCCCCTGTCGATCAGAAAGTGGGTGCCGGGGATCACCCCTTTAAGCTCCTCTCCCTCAACCCCGAGACCCCTGCTGTCCCATGCGCCAGTTCCCAGAAATATCGCGTCGTACCCCTCTTCCCTCAGGGATTTAATGGTAAAGTCAGCCCCCATGCTGACCCCGGTCTTTACCTCTACTCCCATCTCGAGGATCCCCCTGATCTCCCAATCCAGCACTTCCTTGGGGAGCCGGTACTCGGGGATCCCGTATCTGAGCATCCCCCCTAACTCGGGCATGGCCTCGAAGATGGTGGGAGAGTGGCCGAATCGGGCTAGATAATAGGCGCAGGTGAGCCCCGCGGGCCCCCCTCCGACGATGGCCACTTTCTTTCCCGTCTCGGGCGCCTTGTAAGGCGTTATGTGCTCCCGTGAGTGCATCTCATAATCTGCTACGAAGCGTTTGAGGTGATTGATGTTGACGGGCTCCGTCGCCTTCCCCAACCGGCACATATCCTCACAGGGGTGGGGACAAACTCTACCGCAGGTCAGCGGCAGGGGGTTGGTCTCCTTGATCACCGCAATAGCCTTCCGGTAGTTACCCTCTCTGATCGCGCTTATGTAGGCCGGGATGTTGATCCCCGCAGGACAAGTACGCTGGCAGGGGGCAGTGCACTCATCGGTGCGGTAGAGGTGCTGGCTCCTTCTCGTCTCCGAGGTCAACGTAATGATGCGTTTGGGGCAGATCCGCTCGCAGGTGCCACACCCGGTGCAGAGGGCGAGATGCACCTCGGGGAGGCCCTTGCTCCCCAGTGAGATAGCGTCGAAGGGACACACTGCTACGCATGTACCAAGGGTCATGCATCCAATCTCACAGACCTTGCTTCCACCGAAGAGCATCATGGCCGCTCGGCAGTCCCTCACTCCGTCGTAGCGAAACTTGGTCTCTGCCTCCTCGGTATTATACCAGCAGCCCACTCGCGCCTTATCAGGCTCCCTGAGCTCAACGGTCACCCCCAGGATTTGGGCAACCGACAGGGCCACCTCAGGGCCGCCGGCAACGCAGGCATCAGCCGCTGCCCTTCCCCGTGCAATTGCCTTGGCACAGCTTAGGCAGCCTGCAAACCCGCAGGCTCCGCAGTTTGCACCGGGGAGTACTTCTGCTATCTGTTGGGTCACCGGGTCAAGGGGCACATAGAAGAGCCTGGAGGCGATCCCCAGGAGGATGGCCGCAACAAGGCCAATTCCTCCAATGACAAGCAGTCCTACCATAAGAACCTCGTTCTATTGTTGTCCGTTGACCGTCGCAAAACGGATAAGGGTGAACGAATCTCACACCAATCCAATAAAGCCGGAAAATGCCAGGGCAATCAATCCAGCAGTAATAAGCCCTATGGCAGTACCCTCAAGCGACTTGGGGATTTCGACGAGGGCAAATCGCTCCCTCATCCCTGCCATGAGCACCAGCGCCAGGGCAAAACCGCAGGCGGAGGCAAACGAGAAAAATATTGTGGTGATCAGATCATAGCCTTCCTCTATGTTGATGATCGCGACTCCCAGGACAGCACAGTTTGTGGTAATCAGCGGCAGATAGATGCCAAGGGCTTCATAAAGCGGCGGGGCGGTCTTCTGGATTACCATCTCCACAAACTGGACCAGGGTGGCAATCACCAGGATAAAGGCTATGGTCCTTAAATACTCCAGGCTCAAGGGAACCAGGATAAAGTTATGCACAAGCCATGTGAGCATACCTGCCAGGGTTAGGACAAAGATAACAGCCAGTCCCATGCCTGTCGCTGTGTCCATACTCCTGGATACACCCAGAAAGGGGCAATTGCCAAGGAACCTGATCAAGAGGATGTTCTTTACCAGTATTGCGCTTATCATAAGGAGGATGAAATCGCCCATGCCTTAGCGTCCCTTCCGTGCCTGGAGTTGAGTGATGAGGTTCATGAGACCTAATAATATCCCTAAGGCCACAAATGCCCCAGGGGGTTTGAGCATAAAAGCAAAGGGCTCAAATCCGGACCACATGACATGAAAGCCAAGGATCGTGCCAGAGCCCAGGAGCTCTCTTATGCATCCGAGGACAAAGAGAGATATGGTAAAGCCAAACCCAATACCCATTCCATCTGCAAGGGACAGCATCGGGTTATTCCTTGATGCAAAGGCCTCTGCCCTGCCAAGTATTATACAGTTTACCACAATCAGTGGGACGAATATACCAAGGGCCTTATAAAGGGGGTAAAAATAGGCCTGCATTAAAAGCTCAGCGATCACGACAAAGGAGGCGATGATCACGATAAAGGAGGCGATCCGTACCTGGGTTGGGATGGACTTTCTTAAAAGAGATACAAATAGATTGGAGAAGATAAGGACAAAAGTCGTGGCCAGTCCCATAGCAATCCCGTTGATCGCAGAGGTTGTAACAGCCAGGGTTGGACAAAGCCCTAAGACCAACCGAAAGGGTGGAAGAATCTCCCAGAATCCTTTGCTAAACTCAGCCTTTATCGACATTAAAAGATCTCCTCCTTGAAGCTATCTACGTACTCGATTGCCTGCTCTACTGCATTCATAACCCCCTTACTTGAATACGTTGCACCACTTATACCATCTATCTGAAGCTCTCCTTTTACGCTCAAGCCCCTAAATTGGTCGGTAAATGAGGCCTCCGTTACCCTTGCTCCTACTCCCGGAGTTTCTTTTTGGGTGGTAATCGCGATATCAAGCAATGTTCCATCCTTACTTATGCCAACCATAACCCCGATAAGACCCTCGAATCCCTTTCCCTTTCCCTCGAGGGCAACGGCAAAGGTTCTACCTCCTTTCATTGCTGGATATATATCGACCTGGATAGGCTCTCCCCTCTCGTCGGTTACTACCACTATCGTTTTCCTATCTAGTATTGGGTCGTTATCGTAGCCGGTGAGCACCTTTCTTACGGCGGGCTCCTTTACGAATTTAATGGTCTGGTACTGAATGCGTTCCTTGGTTACCTGGTGGACTTTAGATAAGGCCAGGCCCGATGCAGCGCAAATCAGGGTCAAAACGGCTATCATCCTCACGATATCACGCATGCTGTCTCCTCCCATAGGGCCTTGGTTTGAGGTTGTTAAAGAGGGGAGTGGCCGCATTCATGATCAAGATGGCATAAAAGGTGCCGTCAGGATAGCCGCCCCACATCCGGATGATCATGGTAGTCACGCCTGCCAGAAACCCAAATAAAACCATCCCCATGGGGGTGACCGGCGAGGTGACTGGCTCAGGGGCCAGAAAGAATGCGCCGAGAAGGGCACCACCCCCGATCAGGTGAAAGATCACTGGGGGATATATATCGGGATTTATGTATCTCAGAATCGCCGAAAACAGGGCAATACCGAACAGAAAGGAGAGGGGTATATGCCACCGTATAATACCCTTTGCAAGGATAAAGACAGCACCTATGAGGATTGCCAGCCCACAGACTGTTCCTATAGGACCTGGCTTTTGTCCCAGAAAAAGCGGGAGCATATCATAGGAGTAGAAGAGCGCCGGATCCTCCTTGACTGCCATCAAGGGGGTTAGGAGTTCATCGGTGGTATGGGGTGCAAAAAAAAGGCTCATCCGCTCCGACCAGCTGAGCTTGAGCACCACCCAGGCAACGAGCACCGGATTGAAGGGATAGGTACCGAGCCCACCGAAGACCATCTTCCCCAGGATGATTGCAACTGTTGCCCCAACCACCGGGATCCACCAGGGGACACTGGGCGGCAGGATCAGGGCAAGAAGGAGCCCGATGAGGGCTGCATGGCAGTCCCGGTAGGTGAGCGGTCGGTGGGTGAGGTGCTCTATGAGTGACTCAGAAGCAACGGCGGTTACTACCGAGAGGGCCATGATCAAAAGGGCCCTCATGCCAAACAGATATATGCCCACTACCGAGGCAGGGACGAGGCAGAGCAGAAAGGTGCGCATCATCCGCTCAACCGTGGTTGCCCCCCTGATATGCGGTGACATGGAGACGATGAGGCCCGTGGTGTCCAAAGGTGATTCCTTATTCATAGTACTCAATAGTAAATGGCAGAGATCGTATCAGTGAGAAATCCGAAACGATACTAAACAGTTTCAAGTTTCCAGTTTCACGTTTCAAGCAACTGATGCTTTGCATGTCGAAACAGATGCACCAGAGGCCTGCGGGAAGGACACACGTAGTCACAGCACCCGCACTCAATACAGGCAAACAGCCCCTCCCTTTCTGCCACCTCAAACCGATCCCTGGCACAATAGAGGGAGAGGACCCCGGGAAGGAGGCTGACCGGGCAGACCTTGACACAGAGCCCGCAGTTGATGCATTCCCGGTAGTCCCCGACGAGCTGTATCTCATCCTCCTTTAAGGCAAATACCCCGTGGATGTCCTTGGTGATGGGGACACCAAGGTCATACTGAGCCGTTCCCATCATAGGACCTCCGGTGATGAGTTTGGCGGGCTCCCCGGTAAACCCACCAATGGATTCGATGAGGGTGCTGATTTGAGTGCCTATTCTGATCTTGACGACTCCTCGCTTCGCGAGGGCCCCTCCCCCCACGGTAATGAGGGTCTCAACCGGGGGGAACCCCTGGATGCTTTTGCCAACTGAGAGGACTGTGTCCATATCGTAGACCGCTACCCCCACGTCCCGGGGATGTCCATAGGGAAGCGGCACCTCCCTGCCGAGGGCTGCCTTGATAAGGGGAATAGGTAAACCCACGGGGAAGCGGCGGCCATCGAGGGTGACCATGGTGACCTCCTCCTCATCCCCTGCCACGATCTCGGCGAGCTGGGAGGAGGGGGGGCTCTCTTTATCCACTACAAAGACAGTCCGCTCGGCACCGGTAACACTCCTGAGGGCAGCGATACCACCTGGCAGCTCCTCGTTGGGGCTGCCTGCAAGGTATCGGTTGACCAGAAGCGATGGCTCCGGATCAATGGCCGCAATGAGCAGGGTGTCTATTCTCCTGACCACCCTCTTTCCAGTCAAGGCCAGATGGGTCTTGGGCTGGTCAGGGGGCAGCAGGTCAAAGGCTAAGGGGATGGGGAGCATGCCCTTGATGACAAGCCCTGCCCCCTGGATCCTGTTGATGATCTCAGGAGGGGAGAGGGAGATAATGTCTTTCTCCCCTGGAGGCTCTATCCAGGTGTCAGCCCCGTCAGCCTCGATGACAACCGAGGGGAGGAGAACGCCCCGGTGATCGAGGTGCTCCTCGATACCTACCACCTTCCCCGCGATAGTGGCATGGAGGGGCAGGGAAGTGTCATCCTCAGCAGCCCCAATGAGCTGCCCCACCTTTACCCGATCGCCACGAGAGACCACTGGCCTTGCGGGCCCCCCGATATACTGCCGCAGGGGCAGGATCACCCGCTTGGGCAGGGGGGCTTCAACCGCATCGAAGGTGGGCAGCTTCCCTGGCAGTCTTATTCCCTTTAAGAAAAGACCCATGGCGGATTCCTCGAATTCACAGGAAAAAAATCTGCCCCTTCATACCCTAGGGGTTGGTTGGTTGTCAAATGGATTTTAGGGAAAAGGTTGGTATTTCTTAGGCATGGGAAATCCTGTTGACTGGGAAGCAGAGCTATGATTCAATTCTTACCCGGTGGGGAGAGTGCTGCTCCTCGGTCCAGGAGCTGAAAGATGAAATTCTACTTCTACATAGGGTTGGTGATACTTATAGGTGCTGAAAGTCTCCTTTTTGCAGGAATTAAGTGGGTGGGCACTTTCTTTACGCCGCTTGTGTGGACCGGATACATCCTGCTGATTGATGCAATTGTATTGAGGATTAAGGGGAAGTCCTGGATAGCTGGCAGGGGCAGCACCTTCTTACGTATGATCCCGCTTTCCGCTGGATTCTGGTACCTGTTTGAATTCTTCAATTTATTCCTCAAGAATTGGCGTTATGAGGGACTGCCAGCAGTCTGGATAACTGCGATCGGGATGACATGGGCATTTGCAACCATAGGACCAGCACTATTTGAGACTTCGGATTTGCTTGAGAGCATTGGGGCATTCAGGGTAACGACGCGGAAATTCGAGGTTCCAAAAGGCCTACTATACATCCTCATTGTCACAGGAGCGGCATGTCTGATCTGTATCCCTATCGTCCCTCCGACGATAGCCACATACCTTGCCATCCCCCTCTGGGTCGGTTTTATCTTCCTCCTAGATCCCCTCAACGCCATAAGAGGGCGGAAATCCATTCTTAAGGAATGGCAGGCAGGTAATTTTCAGAGGTTTTTCTGTCTGTTTATTGGGGGCCTTATCTGTGGATTCCTGTGGGAGTTTTGGAACTATTGGGCCCCCACCAAGTGGGTGTATCAGCTGCCGTATGCAGCTGGACCTAAGATCTTTGAGATGCCATTACTTGGATACCTGGGATTTCCCGCGCTGGCCTTAGAGTACTACGCTCTATACAGCTTTGTGCTGAGATGGAGAGAATGAAGATCCTCGCATTAATTGGTAGCCCCAGAAAAGGGGGAAACACCGATACATTAGTTAGACACATCTTGAAGGGCTGGACATCAAGGGAGCATACATATGAAAAACTCTACCTCTACGATCATGAAATATGTCCCTGCACCGATTGCCGTAAGTGCAAGACAGGAGATTGTGTGTGCACGATAAANNGTGGAAGCGGCAGATGTGATCATCTTCGGGACACCGATTTACTGGTATGGTCCTACGGGAAAGATGAAGCTCCTTATTGACAGATTGCGGCCGTTCATTGCAACGGGAAGATTAAAGGGGAAAAGAGCCCTTATCGTAGCGCCTTCTGAAGAAGGACCAAAGGCCTGCGGTCCTCTCATTGAAATGCTTCAGAGGTCGTTTGATTATTTGGGGATGGAATTGGCAGGCAGTATCCTGTCTAAGGCATACGAGAAGGCAGAGGTTGCGGAAGACCAGGAGGAGTTAAAGAGGGCCTATGACCTTGGGACTTCGCTCGGCTCATCAATTGGGTGAGGCAGGCGAAAGCAGGGCTCATTTCTCGAAGACTTTTACACCGGGAGGAGGTGAAAAGGAGAAGAATTCCTCTCCGAATCGATCTCTTTCCTCCCAGTCCGTGAGGAGGAAACGGGTCAGTCCGCCTATGTTGTTGTAGATATCCACCTGCTCAATAGCAAACTCTCCTTTCAGTACGATCACTTCTAGGTGGTCAATCTCCTGCCATGGTGGCTCTGGCTTAAGGATAAGATGGTAGGTATTGGTTTCAGGTCTCACCTTAAGGGTGATCTGGAAACTCGCCCCTGTATCCTTGAGGCCTCTCAGGATGTCACTGAGAAGGCGTAACTCCTGTCCAAGCTGCTCGGTGGGGTATTGGTAGACCTCCTTCTCGAGGGGAAGGTACCACCAAAGTGTCTGTCCATCAGTCAGGAGTAGTTCCTCTTGGGGGGAAGCCTGCTCGAGGCGGAGAAAGTGGGGGGGCTTAAAATATAGCCTTCCCCTGGCCACATCATGCCTCTCCGTTTCCCCTAACATCGCCATGGTCTTACTAATGGCCTCCCTGGTATACGTCGCTGCCAATCCCTGAGCATTTCCGTACCTGGCCCTGATACCTCCAATAACTGTTGATAGGGTATCGTCAGGGAGCGCCTTCCCCATGGAGATAAGGCCAAGAAGAACGCAGAGGGCAGTTATGAGGCGATATCTGGAATTCAAAACGGTTCCCTTCTCCTCAGAACCTCTCGAGGCCTGATCCCGTCGGAGGGACCAACAATGCCGTCTTTCTCCATGGCCTCAATCATCCTGGCAGCCCGGTTATAGCCGACCCTGAGTTTCCGCTGGACCATTGAAATCGATGCCTGGCCTGTTTGCAGAACTAATTCCACTGCATCCTGATATTTCTCATCCTTATCCCCTCCCAGCTCTTCCTCACCTTCTTCCTCTACGCTTATATCAGAAACTATAGATTCGTCATACTCTGGTTTCATCCGCGCCCTCAAGAAGGAGGCCACTCTCTTAACCTCCTCTTCCGAGACGTAAGCACCATGAATTCTGGTGAGCTTAGCTACGCCAGGCGGCAAGAACAACATGTCTCCATCTCCTAAGAGATGTTCGGCTCCCATTGTATCGAGGATTGTCCTCGAGTCCACCCGGGATGAGACCTGAAAGGAGATCCTGGTCGGGAAGTTGGCCTTGATGATGCCTGTGAGAACGTCAACGGAGGGCCTCTGTGTGGCAATGATCAGATGAATGCCCGCAGCCCTCGCCATCTGGGCAAGCCTTGTCAGGGACTCCTCCACTTCCCTGCTGGAGACCATCATCAGGTCGGACAGCTCATCAATTATGATGACGATGTATGGGATATGCGCATCAGTCTTTCTACTTGCACCGGGCTCAACTAGTCCCACATCCTTTCTGACCTTTCGATTGTAGACCTCTATATTCCTCACGCCTTTGTCAGAGAGGAGGGTATATCGTCTTTCCATCTCATCAACAGCCCATCTGAGGGCCTTGGTTGCCTCTTTTGGATGAGTGACTACGGGGTGTAAGAGATGGGGGATGTCTTGATACGGTGCAAGCTCTATTCTCTTTGGATCGATCATCACAAATCGGACCATTTCTGGAGAGCACTTGAACAGGATACTATTTATCATGGCACTAATGGATACACTCTTCCCCGTTCCTGTTGCACCGGCAACCAACAGGTGTGGCATCTTGGTGAGATCAGTGATCGCTGGTTGACCAACTATGTCCATCCCTAAGGCAATTGTCAGTTTGTATGGAGAATCACGAAAGGACTGGCTAGATAAGATCTCCCTTAGAGTAACAAGTTTCCTTTTATTGTTGGGTATCTCTATCCCTATGGCTGATTTCCCTGGGATAGGTGCTACAATCCTGATGTTAGATGCCCTCAGGTTAAGCGCGAGATCATCAGCCAGAGACGCCACTTTGCTTATCTTGACACCTGGCGCCGGCTTGAACTCATACATTGTTATTACCGGGCCAGGCACGATCTCAACCACATCACCCTCGACTCCAAAGTCCCTTAGCTTTCCTTCGAGCCGGAGCGCGTTCATTCTCAGGCTCTCTTTCTCAATCTCCGTATCCGAGGATTTCGGGATCTCATCCAGAAGATCCAGGGGAGGGAGCTTGAAATCACCGGCCACATTCATAAAGGGAAAAAGCCCTTGCGTTGATTTACCCAACCTCTGAGAGGGGGTTTCGACAATAGTCATCTCCCTCTCCCTTGCCCTCTCAACCGTCTTGACTGCCTTCTTTCTCTGTTTTGCCCTCCTTCTTCGTTCTACGTATTTAATCCATTTCTCCTTTGTATAGAGGGCAACATTTGAAGCCACGAGCCACATCCTATTGAAAAGGCTGCCAAAGGAAAATCGGGTGATGACCATAAGGGAGATAATAAACATGGCGAGAAAAAGCGTATATGCCCCGAAGTAGTTGAGTATCCTTATACCGAGACTCGCACTATGCGATCCAAGCAGTCCTCCGCTAATCATCGCGTTGCGATAAGGTGCGCCATCGGGAATGTAAAGGGACAGCAGGGCGGAAAAGGCTACTACGAGGAGAACAAGGCTTATCGATATCCATATTGACTTGGAAGGGAACCTTCCCCTGAAAAAGGACAAGGATAGGAAAAGGAGGATGGCTATGGACCAGAATGCTGAAAGGCCGAGGAGTAGAAAGAGGCTACCGGCGAGATTGGCCCCAACAGCCCCAAAGAGGTTCTTTGCCTGCATTACAGACCCCGCCCTTTCCCAGAAAAGCGGATCTTGGGGATGGTAGGATAAAAGGCTTCCCCCGAAGATAAGGGTCAAGAGCAAGAAGATGAGCCCCCATACCTCTCTCTTTATGGGATGCTGAGATAATGCCTTAGACACATGCTATCCTTTCTTGTGTTAGGATCCTGCCGTGCAGTACAATACCACGCAGGATCAACCTTTCTTATTGAAAGCGCCGTCTTCCTGTACACGGGGGCTTTTTTTGTCGGGAATCCGTCCTCACGGAGGCAACTCAGCATCTCTTAGCAGCGGGGAGGAGGCATCCTTTTCTGAAAGAATTGGGTCTATAATAGGCCACTTGATGCCTAGGTCTGGATCATTCCATCTTATTGTCCGCTCGTACTCCGGTTCATAAAAGTCACTACATTTGTAGAAAAATTCCGCCTTATCACTTAAGA
>JABAOC010001523.1_pt2 | contig 26389 bp, 38 predicted proteins | sample 7062161 | NCBI WGS metagenome assembly JABAOC01 (sample SAMN14538625, study PRJNA623070) | marine sediment metagenome | biome: marine biome [ENVO:00000428]; feature: marine pelagic biome [ENVO:01000023]; material: deep marine sediment [ENVO:00002113] | place: India: Gulf of Khambhat ... | reverse complement strand
CGCGGTAGTCATGGCTCGCGGGCTCGGAGCTTGGTCCGACCTGAGAAAGAGGCAGCGTTAGAGAGGCCGGTGAGTTTACCGGCCTCTGCCGTCACAATGATGAGGGCACGGTTCGACTGAATGGTGCCCGTTCAATCCAAACACCGAAGGCTGATGAAAGGAGACAGACTATGTTGTTCGTAGCGTTGCTCAGAGCCACAGGACAGAGCCCCAAGGAGACCATTGCTTGACGAGCGCAGTGGCAGTACCCCGAGGGAGTTCGAGTGGTGGGAGAGTACTGGCTGCAGGGCGACCCGACGGTTGTCTCGATCCTGGAGGCAGACAGCGTCGCCCCCATCATGGCCACAACCACTGAATGGGCTGACGCTTTCGGCATCACCGTACTCCCGGCTGTCACAGTGGAGGAGGGGCTTGAGTTGGCCAAGCAGATGATGGGTGGATAGTTCTCACTATCACTAGGTGTCCCCGTCGGCGGATGGTCCATATGGGCACGGCCGAAGGAGGTCCTAACAGGGCATGACATGACGAGGCGGGACTTCAGGCAGCGAGCACGCCGGCGATACCGCAACAGCGTAGGTAGCCGCCAGGGCGCCCGACGCCACTTTACGCTTGGCTACTCTGAGGCGCGGCGTGGGTGAAAAAGGTAGGGTGGCCCGCCACAACAAACAACAGAGGATACGGAGGATATTGAGATGATGAATTTCGAAGAGAGCGTGGTGATCAATCGCCCCATCGAGGAGGTCTTCGCGTACGTGACTGACTATGACACTCACATGCAGTGGTAGTCGGGGCTCCTGGAAGCGAAGGTGACTTCTGAAGGGCCACTCGGGGTAGGGTCGCGGTACACCTACGTGGCGCAAATGCTGGGTCGCCGACTTGAGACAGCAGGGGAGATCACAGAGCACGAGGCGCCCAATAAGCACGGGTGGAAGGCTACGTCGGGACCGGTTCCAGAGTTCCAGGGTGGCTTCCTCTTTGAGGCCCTGAACGGTCGGACGAAAGTCACGATGCTCGTCGAAGGAGAGCCCGGCGGGTTCGTCAAGTTGGCGGAGCCACTCGCTATCCGAATGGTTCGGCGACAGCTTGAAGCCTCTCTCAGCAACCTGAGGGACTTGCTGGAAGCCGAGACTTAGAGCAGGCCTTGGGACATGGCGACCCAGGAGATGACACATTCGACTGCGTTGGCCACCTTCCGCTTTTCTGCCGGGTACCGATTCGGTGTGAGCAGGGGCATCCCCTTGATACTCGCTGTCTGACAACAACGCACCGCGACTAACGAACGTGCCATGAACAAGCGGATCTACGAGTTTGGCTATCGACATTTCCACATCTCCTGAGAAGTGGGTCCTCGCGAGGAACTTGCGGGGCTGGTGGAGGGCGGACGTACCGCCCCTTGCCGAGCGATCGATCTCGGGTGTGGCACAGGAGCCAACGCCGTGTTCCTGGCGGAGCACGGGTTTGAGGTCACCGGTGTGGATTTCGCTGCCCCGGTCATCGAGAAAGCGAGGCAGAAAGCGAACACTGCCGGAGCAGACGTACAGTTTGTAGTGGACGACCTGACCAATCTTCGGAAAGTAAATGGGAAGTATGACTTCCTAGTGGACTATGGCACGGTGGACGACCTGGGCCAGATAGATCGAGACCTATACGTCCAGAATGTGGTGCCGCTGACCCATCCAGGCAGCCGCTATCTGCTGTGGTGCTTCGAGTGGCCGCAGCGCTGGTGGGAAAGATTTGTCCTTTTCGAGCAAGCGTTCGTGCCAGGCGAGGCCCAGCGCCGCTTTGGTGAGCATCTCGAGATCGAGCGCATCGCGGGCACATACACGCCAAAGATGCGGAGTTGGATGGCGGGCTTTGCTGCGTATCTGATGACGCGGAGAGGAGGTGATGTGGTGGGTCTAGGGCATCAGCGATTTCGTCGACAGCGAGTGGGCTGAATGCGTGGTCAAAGGAAGCACAGGTGAAAAGACACAGAAGGTTCAGTTTGCTCCCGGTTCTGGTGATCATGGCCTTGCTGGGAGCACTCGGCTGCGGTGAGAGCGGAGATTCGCCGCAGCCACGCGGTCGACATACAAATGGGCGTCAATATCACGGGGACCTACTCCTCGCAAGCACCGCAGGTGGCGTTGCGACCGCTGCCTGAGGCAAGACGGCGATGTGGCACTCGGAACGGTCTGCATTGTTTGATTCAGGGCCTGAGAGAACGCCCGATAGCTGACTGGCAAGAAGAGAGGAGACATATGTCATGAGCGCCAGTGCATTAGAGCAGACTATAAGGCAGGCAAGCACTCACCCGATTGTGAGCTGCTACCCGGAAACGTCTTTGGCTGAGCTGCTCTTCGCCCTTGAAGAGCACAACTTCGTTGTCGTGGTCAGGAAAGGAGACGGGCACGTAGTGGGACTGGCGGCACGCATAGATGTCGTGAAGGCTTACCTCAGCGACCCGGATTGGGCAGACAAGCCAGTGAGCGACATAATGACTCCCAGGGAGAGGTTGATATGGCTTCCCAACAGCGTCAGCTTACAGGAAGCGATCAAGAGAATGGTGGCTAGCGATATCCACCAGTTGGTGGTCTGCGGCCCGGCCGAGGGCGGTCGGCACCCCATAGGTGTGATTACCTTGGCCGACGCGATCCGAGAACTCCGAAAGGAGATCGAGGCTTAGCCCAGTAATGTCTGGTGTCACTGCGCATCGATGCGCGGTCCTGGTTGTGACAGAGGCAGCCTTGGTGATATGATGACGGTAGCCGGAAAACTAGATTGGCTGCCCCGTGGGATGGGGATACCCCCGTTGGATGGGATTCCGATCACCCACCGTATGAGTTGTGTCTGTGCCGCGAGAAGGCTCATCTTTGGGGCGGACGATAACCATGGTCTCTGGTTTGGCCAACGTCTCGTACCGCAACGCACCGCCATGTCCCTCCTTGAGGAGCGCCTGTGATGACGATACCCGACCCAGGGTCATCAGGGGGCTACGAGGACGGTGGCGCCGATAGGAGGTCTATTGGCTACCGTGACTTGAGTCGCGATTTGTCAATCACAGGTCAGAGAATGAGTGGAGCAATGCAGACCAAGAAACCAGCGGAAGCAGAGGGGGGAAGACCGGAGCAAGGGCAGCTTGGCGCTGAGAGATCGCGGAGGCGGTCTGCTCGGCTTTTCGTCTTTGTTGCAGCGGCGGCTGTCGTGCTGGGCTCTCTAGCTTACGGGGTCACTTCAAGGGGGCCGGGGCCACTCCAAGAGGGCCCTGCACCTGATTTCACCTTGAAGCTGTTCGATGGGAGTCAACTCTCCCTGAGTGAGCTGCGCGGACAGGTGGTGGTGCTGAACTTCTGGGCCAGTTGGTGCCCACCGTGCCGGGATGAGGCCCCGATTCTGGAGTCCGCCTGGCAACGCTACGGCGAGGCGGGAGTCACCGTCATAGGTGTGGATTATCAGGACACCGAAGCGCCAGCGTTGAGGTTCATCGAGGAGTTTGGGATAACCTATCCGAACGGGCCGGACCCGCGGAGTCGCATCGCGAAGGCTTACGGTGTCCAGGGGGTGCCGGAGACCTTTGTCATCACGCAGGAGGGAGAGATCGCCAAGGTCTTTATTGGGTCGCCTACCGAGGAACAACTCACCGCGGTGTTGGAGGATTTGCTGACCTCCACGCAAGAGGAGTGAGTGCGTCCCAGCAGGCAGATCGCTTTCCTGCTGGTTGCAGCAAAGTCACATTCTGGAGACATTAGGAAGGGCGGAGAATAACTTGACGGGATATTCGAAAGGTCGTTCTCATGAGATGGCTGCAGCGATGTCTACGGGCGTGCGGCGTGCAGCGCGGAGTGGACTCTTGACGGCACTCGCGGTCGTGGTGCTGGTTATGGTACTTGTCGGCTGTGGCAATGGGCCGGTGGCGACATCCGAGTCACTCACCCCAACAGCAGTGAGCCCCACAGGCAGTGCCGGAGCTTCGTCCAGCGGCACGGCCACGCCGACACTCATGGACATCGTGGCTGCCGAAACACGCCACTTCAAAGGAGATCCCAGCGCTCCCGTGACCATCATCGAGTTCGGCGACTTTCAGTGAGGATTCTGCAGGCTGTTCGCCACTGGCGCGTTGCGCCAGATTGATGAAGAATATGTACAGACGGGGTTGGTCCGCTTCGGCTATCGGCACTTCGTGGTCTTGGGACGGCACTCGCAGCAGGCGGCTGAGGCCAGCGAATGTGCCGCCGAACAGGGCGCATTCTGGGCCTATCACGACCTGCTATATGCCAGGGCCACGCGGGGCGCGGACGGTCTGAAGCAGTCCGCGGCGGATTTGGGCTTGGACGTGGCAGCTTTCAGTGCGTGTTTGGACGCGGACAGGTACAGCTCGCTTGTTCGCGCCGAGACCGCATTGACCGAGTCGCTCGGCGTCAGGGGCACGCCGGCCTTCCTGATCAACGGACAACCGCTGTCTGGGGCACAGCCCTTTGATGTGTTTGAACGGATCATCGAGGCGGAACTCGGTGGAAGTGGCAGCTGAATGAGGAGTCAGGGCCTCATTGTAGGTGTGGAACCGTCTGACAATCGGTCCAGCATGGTCTACACACGACTTGTTTGACACCCTCCGGATGGTGCTGTCGGTCAGCATGGTCCTGGCTGGCTGTCGGACCAGCGCCTAGACCAATCGCGCTGACCCCGGACGGGGCAGTGCCCCCGGGCGGGCGATGTCATCGCGCCACTCTATCGCACAGTGGTGGGCTGATCGATGGCGGTCTGCGATCATGTAGGCGGTGGTCGTTCTGGTGAATGGTGCGGGAGGCATGGCCGTGGTAAGTATCAGAGTAATCTTGGCCGATGACCACGCTCTTGTGCGACAGGGGATCCGTCGGTTCTTGGAGGAAAGCGGCGATATCACGGTCGTGGCTGAGGCGGAAGACGGTGAGCGGGCGCTGGAACTTGTGGCCGAGCATCAGCCCGACATAGCCATACTAGACATCAGGATGCCCAAGATCTCTGGCGTCGACCTGGCACGGCTGATCAAGGCCGAGCACCCCCGGGTCAGGATACTGGTACTCACCGCCTATGATGATGATCCCTACGTCTTTGCGCTCGTCCAGGCGGGAGTTGATGGCTACATCCTCAAGACTGCCGACTCCGCTCAATTGATACAGGCAGTTTGCCGTATTGCCGAGGGCGAGCCGGCTCTTGATCCAACCGTGGCCAGAAAGCTCATGGAGCGAGTGCGGGCAGGTCGCCTGGCGATGAAGGCTGATGAGGTTGTGGAGAGGCCTACAGAGCGCGAACTGGAGGTCCTTCGTTTGGCGGGCAAAGGTCTCACTAACAGAGCCATCGGGCGGGAACTGGGAATCAGTAGCCGTACCGTTCAAGGCCACTTGGCCAGAGCTTACTCCAAACTGCAGGTCGGCACTCGCACCGAGGCTGTGTTAAAAGCCGTACATGAGGGGTGGATTACTTTGGACGACAGGGTGGAGTGACGGCTCAGTATGGCTATGAAGGACTGGCTGCAGAGGTTGGGGGGCGATCTTCGCAGTCAGATGTTGCTCTGGATAGTGCTTCCGGTGGCGGCCATCTTGCTCCTTTTGTCGTTCACCAGCATATACAGCCACCAGCGAGCAATGAGGGCTTTGGTGGAGAACAGGGATCTCGCACTCGCGAAGCTAGCCGCCAAGGGAATCGAAGAGGGTCTACATAACTGTCTCCATGACTTGGAAAACCTTCGCGATCAGGGACGCTTCCGTGATCTAGAGCCCACCGACTATCCTGTGCTGCTCCAGGAATACTCGCCGCAGCTAGATGCGTTTGATGAAGGCGTTGCCCTAATGACGCGGGATGGCGAGTTGCTTGGCGCTTGGCCAGATACCGAGGTGTGGACGGCCAGGATGCAGCAGGTGATGCCGTACTTGGAGCAAGAAAGTCTGGGGGAGTCGCCGGCGCTCTTGATTACCTGGGAAGAGCCAAGCTCGCGTCGCACCGTGGCGGCTTGGGTTGTTGCCGGGGTGGGACAGGGCGGCGCGCTGGTCGGCGCGTTCTCGCCGGAGGGCTGCGGTGCAGAGCATACGCTGAGGGACTTGACAGTGGGCAGTGCGGGAGAGGCCTATCTGATCGACGGCAGGGGGGCCGTCCTCTATCCTCCCAACCGCGTCCAGCTGGAAAGCGAGGCAGCCATCCACTTGCGCATGGACGGCACCGACATGGCCGAGGCTGGCGCACACGTCCATCAGGATTTGGCTGGGGAGCCAATGGTGCTGGCGCACGCTCCCCTGGGCCAAGATGGATGGATGGTGATTGTTCAGGAGCCATGGAACGACCTACTGGCTCCCATGATGCGCTATTCCCAGATCACGCCCCTAGTTGTGCTCCTAATCGCCTTGGGGGCCCTTATGACTATCGCTTTGGGGGTGCGTCAGGTGCTCCAACCTTTGGAGGACCTGCGGCATAGCGCCCGCAAGATCGCCGAGGGTGATTTCGTTGCCGCTCGCGATCCGGTCGGTGGGATTGCGGAAATCGATGAACTGCGGATCACTATCAATGAGATGGCAGACCGAGTGCGAAACTACCAGACCGCCATGCGCAGTTATGCAGCTGCGGTAACGTCGGCCCAGGATGATGAGCGCTTGCGCCTCGGTCACGAACTGCACGACGACACTGTGCAGTCGTTGGTCGTACTCTCGCAGGAGCTAGAGAGAGTACAGAGGGATCTACCTGCTACTGCGGAGCCTGCACGTGAGAAGCTGGCAGACTTGCGCGAGATGACCTACTCCATCATCGATCATCTGCGCCGCTACATCGGCGACCTGCGGCCCGTATATCTGGAGGACTTGGGATTGATTCCCGCCCTGGAGAAACTGGCGGATGATTTGGCCGTCGGCGAGGCCATCGCGGTCAACCTGAAAGTTGACGGAACTGTCCATCGCCTGCCCGCAGATGTCGAGTTGGCCACCTTCCGCATTGTACAAGAGGCCCTGAACAATGTGGGGCAGCACGCCGAGGCCTCCAGAGCTGAAGTGAGGGTGCGGTTCGAATCAGACGCCGTCAGTGTCTCCATCGAGGACGATGGTATTGGCTTTGAGCCGCCGGAGACACTCAGCGCGTTGACGGAACGCGGCCGCTTCGGGCTGATGGGGATGCAAGAGAGAGCCGCACTTCTGGGCGGGTGGCTGTCCGTCAACTCGAAGCCGGGCGGCGGCACTAGAATTCTGTTCTACCTGCCTACGTCAGGTTAGTGCTGGTAGCCTACCGGAGCGGCTTTGCCGACAGTCAAACGGCACGCAACAGGCCCGCAGCAAGATAGGGCTCCAGCTTTGGTGCAAGGGCGCAAAGCAACCCTAGAGCACGCCCAGCACCCCAGCCATCAAACCGGTTGGACGCCCCTTGAAGCGGTGCAAGTCATTCTGGTACCTTTGGGGTATATAGGAAGGCGTCGGGGGCAGGGAAGTGCCTGAGGACCCTATCTGCTGCTTCCGGCTCTACCCCATAGACGCTGGCAGGGCTTTCGAAAAAGTGGTGAGCAGATACCAGGTGGGGCATCAGCGAGGGGAAGAAGAGCTCCTCAGCCGCGACGTCGTCAATGATGAGCAGTTCGCCGTTGCCGCTTTCGCCGCCGCAAAGAGGGCAAGACACGGACATGCGGTAGTAGGCGCTGGAGACAGTGAACCTGTCGTACGTGAAGGTCTTGCAGTAGTGCTCTTTCTGGCGAGATAGCTCCACGGCCCACGCCATCTTCCGGGCTAACTCTTGAGGCTCTATCCCCAGCCTGGCCATGGTCGCCTCGTCGTGGACGATGATCTCCTCTGGGTGCTCGTCCTCCAGCCAGAAGTCGGAGCTCAAGTCCGCTCTGTCCCAATGGGCGCGGGGCGGGATGTAGTCCGGGTGTCGTGGTCTGTCCCTCTCACCGGTCAACGATGACGCCTTTCATGGCTGCCGTGCCCGCTATCGCCGCTTGAACACGATGCGGGTGATCTGGCCGTTAATGCTGCAACCTGCGTAGTGTATCACCAAGGGGTCGGATAGGGGTTTGAGGTTTCCCTCGCTCTCTACTACTTGGAGAACAAAATCAGTTGGCATGTGGCGATCCCCTGGCATGTAGTCAAAAGTCCATTGGCCACGGGGAGCGGTTGGATCTGACCCACTCACGTAGAACTCAGAAACCTGCCAACGCTCCCATCGTATCGTGACTCCATCGAGAGGGACATCGTTCGCGTCAATCACAAGGCCCTTGAGGTACATGGAGAAGCAATTATCTTGTTCGATCCTGCTTCCTTCCACGTAGTAGAAGGGCAAGCCGGGCCGAGGAGTTGGTGAGGCCGGGGGAGCGGGGCTTTGCACGAGTGTGCTGCTCGGCGTGGGCTCCGCGGTCGGTGCAGGGGTGAGGATGATGATGGCGTAGGTGGCCGTGGGCCTTGGCTCCACGAGGGTCTTCGTGGGACTGGGTCTGATCGGCTGGGACGCCGACGCCTCAACGGTGGGCTCAAAGGTGCCGAGCGGCGCTTGTCCGGTCTCTCGTCGGGCGGGCATGATCACTGCCAATGTGAATACGATGCCGGCGCAGAATGCCAGAAGGGAACCTCCCACTATGGCTACAATGATTACAGCAAGCCTGGAACTAGGTTTCATTTGTCACCTCAGCCATGTGCCGGAAAATGTCGACGCCGCCGCAACGAGGACGACGACTGATACCGCTAGAAGCACAAGAAGCAACACCATCGCCAAGTCAAGGGGTGGTCCTGGAGCGGCCGCCGGTTCGGACACCGGTGACGTCCGCACTTGAATGTGCCTGTCCTCCTCTCGTGTCGGAGCCGTTGGCGCCACCGGTGTCGTCTCTCTGAGACTCATCATGTTCACTTCGGCGGTCCGAAGGTGATCGATCGCATCTCTGGCCTCTTTGATCTTCCTGGCGGCCTCCTCACCTGCTGATACCGTTCTCTTGTGAGTCAGCAAGTGACGCAACCCCTGTTTCGCCAACTCGTGGTCGGGATTGATGGTCAGCACGTTCTCCAGACAAATGATACGTTCGTCCGTGCCCTCTACCACGCCGCTGAGCCACAGCCAGGCTTTGTCGTTACGCTCATCCAGGTCAATTACCTGGAAGAGCATCTCTCTCGCATCTTCCAGCCTTTTCTCCTTGACCGCATCTACGCCCGCGGCCAGCAGTTTGGCAACCACGACTCGGGGATCATACGCCTCGTACCGACACCGGCAGGGCGGCGTCAGGCACTCGTCCACAGGGATGGCCGGCGCTTCAACAGGGTCAAATACGCGACCTTGCAGCTTCCGGCAGGCACGGCAGGCATCAGGATAGGCCACAAACATGACCTTCAGGCCTCGGTCAGCCAGCTCGACCAGTATCTCCTGGAGACTGTCGGCCATCGCCGCTTCACACCTCGTTGCTCTGAGTTGATTATAGCAACGCACACATCGGCTGGCAAGACCCGCTAGCCTCCCCGAATGAAGGCCATCCTTTGCACGATGTCCAGCAGGGGCTCGACTATCAATCCAGGAACCAGTCCCAGCAGTAAACATAGCGCGGCCAGCGACAGGGTCATGACTGTGAGTAGAAGGGGTTCCCGCTCCGCCGCTACCTTCGCCGAGGGCCGCAGCATGAGGGTCAGAGATCTGACATATCCCAGTACCACACCGACGCCGGCCAGCAAGAGAGCCCCCTGGTAGATAAGGTCATCCCCAGGGAGGGAGCGATAGATGAGCCAGCGGGTGGCGAACCCGTTGAAAGGGGGAAAACCGCCCAGGGCCAGGCCGCCGACGGTGTAACCGATAATGCTCCCCGGAGTGTGTCTCAATGCCTCGCGTAGCGTGGAAACAGTCCCTTCCTTCAGGTAGACACTCAGTGTCCCCATACTCATGGTTATCAGCAGGATCATCAGGGAGCGGTTGACGAGGTGCGCCAGCGCCCCGGTCACACCGGTCAGCGAGCCCGTGCCCAATCCCACCAGCACGAAGCCCGTGTCCGCGATTGCGGCATAGCCCAGCAACCAGCCTGGCTGCCGTTGAGCGAAGGCCAGTACTCCGCCTACCAGCGCTGTCAATAAGCCGGAGAGATAGATGATGGACAGTATAGGGGAGTCGGTTATCAGCCACGGGTGGATGTTGAGTACGCCCAGCAGCAGGGCCAGAACCGTTGTGCTGAGGATACAGATGAGTGTCGCACTCGCCATTGAGGGCGCCCCGCCAGCCACCGAGGGTAACCAGGAGTGGAGAGGCGCCGCCCCTAGCAGAATGCCGAACCCGAGAGAGAGGGCGATGACGGTGAAGCGGATCAGAAGAAGGTTATCAGGGTTCAGAGCATAGCTCTCCGTCAGCCAGGATACCATCAGCAGGCAAGGGGTAGCTATCACCAGAGGGACAACGTAGCCTATGGCGGTCCCCAAGGGGGCGGGCCGCCTTCCATGGACCATGAAGACGAAGATGAGACCAGCCATCTCGAACAGGAGGACCGCAATGAGGAAGGTGCGGATCATGATTGCTGCGCTCAGGAGACCCAAAATCGCTAGTAAAGAAGGAGAGAATGCCCAGCCTTGAGGCACCCGCCAGGTGTACAGGATCATCAGGCTAGCGAGGCTAAGAAGGAACATGACAAGGGCGCGGCTGAAATCGCCCAATACCAATTCGCGACCCATGATGTAAGACGGCTCATCCAGTGGAGTCTGGCTGCAGATCGCTATCAGACTCAAGATCGTGCCCAGCGAGGTGAAGACGGCCACGGTCCAGTAGCGTCTCAGCAAGTACACCGGAATCGCCATTACCAGCGGTGTAAAGATCAAGAGGAGCAGAAGGTTCATCTCTTGCCGTCCTCGGCGGAATGGGAGATCTGCGCTGCTGTAAGGTAGGATATGGCCAGAGCAACAAGCAGATTGACGGCTCCCAGCAAAGCGGCGACGCTCAGACTGTTCTCTAAGGCGGCGAAGAGAACTTCGAACCCTGCCTGGAAGGTGAGGAGACCTATGCCAGCCTTGAAGGGGTCTCTGGCCAGGATGACGACGAGTAGGCCTATCGCAACCAGCCAGCAACAGGCTTGGGAGATGCCCAAAGGCTCGGCAACGAAGGGGTACTTGGTGCCCAGAGCATAAGTCACTACCGCAGCCAGCAGAGCTACGAGCAGTCGAAACGACACGTTCATTGGAAACACATCGAACAAGGGGACCACCGATGGCAGCGCATAGTAGCCTTCCGCGGCTGCTGACTCCCGCCCCCAGTGCACATGCCGCGCCGTGAGATAGAGAATCAGGCAGATCATGCCTCCCACGATCACTTTGATCAGTGCCACGCCCAAGGGCATCACGCGGACGAGGAGCAAGCTGGCCAGGACATACTGAGCCAGCAGCGCCCAGAGACTCAGCCTCCAATCTTCAAAGACGGTGATCACCGTACCCGTGATGAGCAGCCCGACCATCAGCTCAACGTGCGAGAGGGAAGATAGGCTGAGGAAGATATGCTGTAGTGCGTCCATCGCGACCTCTTAGCTACTCAGAAGTAGGAGGCTGACCAGAGTGGCGAAAAGCAGAATCCACGCGAGAGATCGTCCTCCCTCGAAGAAACCGCCGAACTGCTCCAGGATCGAAGCTATGTGATGCGCGGTCCAGCCGACGGCGCCATGGAACCACTCCACCTGGGCGACCATCTTGAGTGTCTCCAGAGAGGTGCCGGCCCGAGCAACGATTGTGGCCCCTTTGAGGTACATGAAGTACCCCAGGGCGAGCGACAGCAGCATGCCCACAGCCAAAACCAGAGGGAAAGCTGACTCTGGGGAGAAGCTTAGGATGGGCACGGCAAGAATGGCGGAAGGAGCGCCATGCAGTCCGGCAAGGTGCCCCATCAACGTGGGATAGACGCCCATGATCACCACGGGGATGGCGAGGCCGGTCATGGCCGCCAGTAGCAGGGGTCGCACCTCGCCCTCGCCCGTGGCCTCCGACCCAGGTGTGATGAACATCTTCAGCAGCGGCGCCAGCAGCCAGCCGTTGGCCAGCAGACTTAGGAGGACGAGGGGGCCCAGGCCCGACTCCAGGAGGGACTGGTAGAGAGACAGCCGACCTACGAACCCCAGGGTCAGAGGCGTGCCCACCAATGTGGCAACACCAACAAGTGTGCAGCTTCGCGTCCAGAGGTCGTAGGGACGTGCCATCGCTTCTCTTGAGGCCTGCCGGCCCAGGAATAGCAGGGTCAGACCCATCGTCAGGCTCATCGCCTGGGAGGAGATGATGATCTTGGAATGAGAGGCTGGAACGGTACTTGCGAGGGCCAGATAGCTTACCTGATTCAGGACAATGTACGACGCCGTCCTCCGTAGACTCGTCTCAAGCCAGAGAGGAAAAGGGCTGAGAACCAGGGCCAGACTTCCTACGAGCAGAACGACTTCCCTGCTTGGCGGCGACGCCACAGAGCCCGGGGTGAGCACTCGAGCCAATAGATAACCGCCGGCGGCTAGAGGGGTCACATACCATGTGATGAGCGTCGGCAGGTTCATCTCCAGATCGGAGGGCAGCGCAACCAGCGCGGGATACAAGCCGAGCCGCAGTAGGGCGGCCAGCAGAAGCAGGGCGAAGACCTTCGTAGGTAGGAGCGGCGCCCGCAGAGAGAAGGACTCCCCCAGTGCTTCCAATAGCAGCAGCGAAGCCAACAGGGCTATCCCGCCAATGTAGTTGATGATGAGCAACCTCAGCCCCGTTCGCGAGGGCGCCTTCCCACGGTGAAGAAAGCCGGTGAGGAACACCAACCCTAAGTCGAGGAAGCCCCAGCTCAAACAAAGCGTGAGGAGATCGGCCGAGAAGACCAGGCTCGCTCCGCCTGCAGCCACGAGGAAGATGCCCCTGTAAAGATGGCTGAGGTCATCCTTCGACCTGGCGAGATCATCCATGGAGAGGATTCCTGCGAGCAAACCCAAGCCTGTCAGCAAGGCAAATAGGAGGGATAGGCTATCCGCATGGTAGCCCAACTCTGCGCCGAAAAGGGGCACCGGCTGCCACAGTGGAACGGTGATGGTGACCGGCTGGTACCATTGGAGAGACGCGGTGATCAGGAGATACGTCCCTGCCATGACGAGGGCCACGATGTGTGTGACCCGAGCGCGAGTCTTTATACTAATCACGGGCAGGGCGACGACACCTAGCAGAAGGATGGTCACGGGCAGGAGGAGTATCATGAGGACATCGTGTCACCTGTGGCAGCTAATCGGGGCAATTCTAGGGCAGGTTCTGGCGTTTGTCAATGGCAGAGAGTGCTTGCGTGTCACAGGAACTTTCGCATCTGACACATATCCGCACGGTGCAGATCACGACGCAGCACGCCTTCTACCAGGTAACCCTGTCTCTCGTAGAATCGTTGTACTGCGGAGTTCCAGTATGTCTTCAAGCTGATCTTGTGACATCCCTCGCGGCGGCAGGTGTCCTCCACTTCCGCGAGGAGAGCCTTGCCAATCCCTCGTCCTCGATAATCCGCAGCTGTGATCATCTGGGACAGTTTCCCCAGTCCAGCTTCGATCTTGAAGACTGCGGCTCCGACGATCCTATCACCTTCGTAGGCTGCCAGAGCGAATCGCTGAACGTCCCACATCGTCGGGTCGTAGAATCCGAAGCGGCGGTCGTCTTCTGGCTTCCATTCGCGGTTGAGGAAGTCTTCTATGGAGCTGTGTTCCACCTCGACGATTTCCACGGTACACGCCTCGGCGTATCTGAGTACTCTACTGCCCTGTGCGTGTCACAGGGTTTCCGCCTCCGACAGGGCGACCCGGACAGCTTGCTCGATTGCGATGTCCTCCAGCTGCTCATCCTTGCTCAGATGCAGGAAGAATTCGAGGTTTCCCGACGGGCCCTTTATCGGGGAGGGAACGAGTCCGCGTACTCGTAGTCTCGCAGCCAGGGCCGAGGTTGCGACCTTTTCCAGGACGGCCCGGTGCACATCAGGGTCCTTCACAACACCGCCTCTGCCAACTTGCTCCCGCCCTGCCTCGAACTGGGGCTTGACCAGAGCTACAATTTCGCCTTGTGGTTGGAGTAATTCCGTAACTGGAGGAAAGACGAGGCTCAAGGAGATGAAGGCTACATCGACAGTGGCGACGTCGATTGGATCAGGCAGACTGTGCAGGTGCCGGATGTTCGTGCGCTCAAGGACGACGACCCGTGGATTCTGGCGCAATCGCCAGGCCAACTGCCCATATCCGACGTCAATGGCATAAACTGTACGTGCGCCTTGTTGCAGGAGACAGTCGGTGAAGCCGCCGGTGGACGCTCCAACATCAGCCACGATCTTCTCCGTCACGTCCACCCGAAAGCGGGACAGGGCATGCTCTAGCTTGATGCCACCGCGGCTAACATACTGAAGTCCCTCGCGGACGGTCACGCTAATGTCTTCGGGGACGCGCTTGCCCGGCTTGTCCACGACGTGATCGTCCACCAACACCTGACCAGCCATGATCAGGCTTTGCGCCTTCCGACGACTTTCGGCCAAGCCCCTGTCTACCAGCAATGTGTCAAGCCGGGTCTTGTGCATCATGTTAGCGTATCCCTGCCAGGGGCAAAAGTCAAACGGTTGACTGTTGCCGGGCAATGGGTTATGATGGTTCCCATGTTTAGGCAGCTGTTGATCACCATGCGTCCTAAGCAATGGACGAAGAATCTCTTCATCTTCGCCCCCTTGCTCTTCGATATCAAGCTCCTCGATGTCGTCTATGTTGCCAGAACCACGCTCGCCTTCCTCCTCTTCTGCCTCCTCTCGGGCGCCGTCTATCTGATCAACGATCTGACGGATATTGAGAAGGATCAACAGCATCCTGTCAAGCGCGGCCGTCCACTGCCATCGGGCAAACTGAGCACAACGTGGGCCGTGAGTGCGGCCGTCGTCCTTCCTATCATCGCTCTTTCCTTGTCATTCCATCTTGATCCACTGTTTGGCCTCGTTGCTCTGTTGTACTTCGCGATCCAGTTGTTCTATTCTTTCGGCTTGAAGGACGTTGTGATTCTCGATGTGTTGATCATTGCGGCCGGTTTCGATTTGCGCGTGGCGGCCGGTGCTGTGGTGGCTGAAGCCGAAAGGTTCTCACCCTGGCTCTACGTGTGCATCACACTCCTGGCCTTGTTCTTGGCGCTGGGTAAACGGCGCAACGAACTGCTACTTCTTGAAGACAACGCCCTTGGACATCGCAAGGTACTGCAAGAGTACTCCCCCCAGTTGCTGGACGAGATGATGGCGTTGGTGACATCAGCGACGGTGATAGCCTATTCTCTTTACACGTTCTCGGCTGAGAACCTCCCTGCCAACAAGAGCATGATGCTTACCATTCCCTTCTTCCTTTACAGCATTTTTCGCTACCTGTACCTGATCTACCAGAGGAATCTGGGCGGCAGCCCTGAGGAGATACTCATCAAGGATGTCCCATTCGTCATCAGCAACCTCTGCTGGGGCATCACTGTGGTGTTGATCTTGTACACGTTGTAGGAGCCGGTGAATTGATCATAGCATTGATCATTGCCATGCATCCCAGACGGTGGCTCAAGAACCTGTTCATGTTCTCTGCCCTCGTGTTTGGGATGAAGCTGGTGGTCCCCAGTCTGATAGTGCGAGCACTGGTGGCTTTCTTCTGCCTATGTCTTCTCTCCAGCGCTGCGTACCTGATCAACGACGTGGTGGATGCGGAGAGAGACAAGCTCCATCCGAGGAAGCGAGATCGGCCCTTGCCTTCCGGAAGGCTCAAAGAGTCCTGGGCCCTAGGGGGGGCGATTGTACTAGCCCTAGTTAGCCTGGCCGTCGCCGTCGTCGTGGACTATCGCTTCGCCCTGACATGTGCGGTATTCATAGTCGTTGAGATCGGCTATTCCCTCCTATTCACCAGATTCGTCGTCTTGGACGTCTTGGCCATAGCCGCCGCCTTCATCCTGAGGGTCATGGCTGGCTCGGTAGTCGCAGGGGCCACCAACTTCTCACCGTGGCTCTATGTGTGCGGCAGTTTCCTAGCGCTTTTCATGGCCCTCTGCAAGCGCCGCCAGGAGTTGATCGTACTGGGTGACCTTGCTCCCGAGCACCGCGAGGTCCTCGCCGACTATGGCACCCTCCTTCTTGTAGAGATGATCGCGGTGGTCACCTCCTCCACGGTCATCGCCTATTCCCTCTATACTTTCTGGGGCGCTCACGTGCCTGAGAACAAGGGCATGATGCTCACCATCCCCTTCGTCCTGTACGGCGTGTTCCGCTATCTGCTGCTCATGCAGCGGCCAGACCTGCCGGGCAGCCCCGAGGAGATGCTGATCAGGGATCCACCGTTGGTGATCAACAACCTGCTGTGGGGCGGCGCCGTCTTGGCCATCCTCTATTGGTTCTAGCCCGCAAGGCGAGACGCCATGTGCACTCCTCAAGGTCTCGCGCTTCAGGGAGGCTATCTCTGGGGCTCTGTGAACTGAGCAAAGAAAAGGCGCCGTGCTTTGGCACGACGCCTCAGATCCGGCTACAGCCCTCTTTATCGTTTCGTGTACTGCGGTGCCTTTCTGGCCCTCTTGAGACCCGGCTTCTTGCGCTCTTTCATACGCGGGTCTCGAGTCAGAGATCCTTCTCTTCGCAGCGTGCGGCGCAGTTCCGGATTCGCTTTCGTTAGGGCTCTGGCGATACCGTGACGGATGGCTCCTGCCTGTCCAGAGGGGCCGCCCCCCTGCACCTTGGCGGTTATCCTGAACGTGTCTTCTGTGGCGGTCACCTGGAGCGGTCTCTTTAGGTGCAGCACATCGGTAGGGCGGGAAAAGTACTCTTCTACCGCCTTGTCGTTCACGATGATGGCAGGCTCCTTCGACGGGTGAAGCCGCACTTGAGCCGTGGCCGTCTTTCGTCGCCCGGTGCCATAGTAGTAGAAGTCGGGTCCGCGGGATATCTCGTCCATCAAGTCGGGAACCTCGGCGGCCTCCAGAGGCTCGGTGGTCTCTGGCTCAGCTGCGGTCTCCTCTAGAGGGGCTGCCTCTTCCACGGCTTCGATTTCCTCAGTCGATGGCGCCTGCGGAATATCCGGTTCCTCAGCCAGCTCCTTTTCCGCTCCCGGTGGCTCCGCTCCTTCTGCGACTTCAACTGCCTCCCGCGCCTCGGCTTCTTGTACCTCGTTGACCTCCGCCGCGTCGGCAGCCTGTGGTACTTCTTCCATATGTTTACCTACTTCTGGCGCTTTCGCCCCTTCCGTAAGCTCGGTCTCTTCCGCCACTACTCATGACCTCCTTGTGTGCAGTTCCGAACGTATTTCTCCCTGCAGGCACGCAGTCCCGCCAACTCACCACTCTAGGGGCTTGGGCTCTTGGGCCTGATGGGGATGACTGTCGCCTCCATAGATCTTCAGCTTCTTCATCATGGCCCGCCCCAGTCTGTTGTGAGGCAGCATGCCCTTGACTGCGGAGCGAATGACCCGCGTGGGGTGTCTCTTCAGCTGCTCTCGCAGGGTGATGCGCGTGAGCCCGCCGGGATAGCCCGAATGCCGGTAGTATATCTTCTGATCCAGCTTATTGCCTGTTACGTGGACCTTCTCAGCATTGATGACGATCACATAATCCCCAGTATCTAGATGCGGGGCATAGATGGGCTTGTGCTTCCCCCTCAAGACCTTGGCTATCTCCGAAGCCAGCCGTCCCAGTGTCTTGCCTTCGGCGTCCACCAGATACCATTCATGCTTGACCTCTGAAGGTTTCGGCGAATACGTCTTCATCTCTGATACCTCAATAGTTCACTCTCACCAGGCAAAGGCCATGAGCTGGAGCTGGTGGACCAGCCAAGCTTCGGTCTCTGGCCTGAAGTATCTTCCTCACGTCAAGAGGCGCAAGTGCTCCTCTGCCAACCAACAATAGCGTGCCTACGATAGACCGCACCATCTGTCGCAGAAAGGCGTTGGCCGACATATCAACATAGATGTGGTTCCCTTCCCTGACACAACTGGCGCGCACAACTTCGCGGACTGTACTCTCTCCCTGAGTTGGCTGGCCGAAGGAGGCAAAATCATGGGTTCCAGTGAGATATGCCAGTGCCTGTCCCATGACTCCCTCTTCGAGGGGCTGGGCATGATGGTAGGCATACCGCGCCTCCAGCGGCGAGCGAATCTCCTGGTTCAAGATCGTGTACCGGTATCTTCGCTCTACCGCGCTGAAACGGGCGTGAAAATCAGACGGCGCACGAGCCACTTCCCTGACGGCGATGTCATCTGCCAGCAACGCATTGAGAGCTCTGTGGAGTTGCTCCAGTGATCGCTTCCAGCCTGTCAGAAAGTGAACGACCTGCCCTCGTGCATGCACGCCCGCGTCTGTGCGGCCCGCTCCCACGATTCTCGTGTCCTGCTGTGTGACCTCGGCCAACACCCGTTCTATTTCGCCTTGGATCGTTGGCTGGTCGGGCTGTTGCTGAAAACCTGCATATCTCGTACCGTCGTATTCCACGACGGCCTTGATCTTGCGGCTTCCAGATGAGCCCTCTAGCATCCGGTTCTCACACACCTCACTCCACCAGTTCTAGGATAGCCATGGGAGCGGCGTCACCTTGCCGTGGGCCGAGCTTGATGATCCGTGTGTACCCGCCGGGGCGGTCCGTGTATTCAGGAGCTATGGTGTCGAACAGTTCTCGTACCACTTCTTTGTCGGTGATTGTACGCGCCACTTGTCGCCGCTCATGGACATCGTTCTCTTTGTCCAGCGAGCGCTTGGCTACGGTTATCAACTTCTCAGCCTCTGCGCGCACCGCCCTTGCCTTGGCCTCAGTGGTCCTTATCCGTCGATGTCGGAACAAATCCGCGATCAGGTTTCTGAATAGTGCGCGTCGGTGACCGCGAGAACGTTTCAGCCTATGACCTGCTACTCTATGTCTCATCGTTCTCTTCCTCTTCAGATTCAGGGAGGAGATTCTTCTCGCTCAGCGCCAGTTTCAACTCGTCGAGTGACTTTCGCCCGAAGTTTCTGATGGCCATGATCTCGTCGTCGCCTTTCTCCAACTTCTCCAGAATCATGCCCACCTTCGTTATCCCGGCTCGTTTCAGGCAGTTGAAGGCTCGCACAGAAAGGTCGAGTTCCTCGACAGGCATCTCGTATATCTTTGGAGGAATGCCTTCTTCCACCGCCTCTTCCTCTTCGTCGATCAGAACTCCTCCGATGTTGGCCACCAGAGAGAAGTGCTTGGCTAGCATCTGCGCCGCCGTGCTGAGAGCTTCTTCAGGCTGGATAGTTCCGTCAGTCCAGATGTCAAGTTTGAGCTGATCAAAGTCGGTAATCTCGCCTATGCGAACTCTATCTACCGTGTATGCGATCTTCCGAATGGGAGAGAATATGGCATCTACTGGCAGCTCCCCTATGGGCAGTGCACCTCTCTCCTCGCTGGCGCTATAGCCCCGTCCTTTCTCCGCCACTAGCTCCATCTCGATTCTGGAATCGCTGGAGTCCAGGGTCAGTAGATGGAGCTCCGGGTTGACAATCTCCACCTCGCTCGGGTAGTCTACGTCTCCAGCTGTGACTACGCCTTCTCCCTCCGCCTCAAGTCGTAGTCGTACGGGCTCATCCCCCTGCAGCCTCATCCTCACCTGCTTCAGGTTGAGGAGTAGGGTCATGGTATCCTCCCTGGCACCGGGTATGGGTGAGAACTCGTGGTGGATCCCATCTACCCTGATGGAAGTAATTGCTGCCCCAGGCAAGGAAGAAAGGAGAACTCTGCGCAGGGAATTGCCGATCGTGACACCGTAGCCACTCTCCAGTGGCCCGACGATGAAACGCCCATATCGTTCGGTGATCGCTTCGACCTCTATCTTCGGCAAAACAAGATTGGGCAACAAGGGGTCCCTCCTCTAACAGCTTCTCCTGTGAGAAACCGTCCTACCTGCTATAGTACTCGATTATCAATTGCTCATTCAGTGGCGCTTCGATCTCTTCTCGAGTGGGAAGAGCCAGCACCCGCCCCGACAGAGTGTTGACGTCCACGCTCAACCACTCAGGCGGGAAACGGTGTTCCATCTCCTGCACCACGTTCCTGAAATATGCGTTGTCCTTGCTCTTGGCGCGGACCGATATCTCGTCACCAGGTTTGACCAGATAGGAAGGGATATCGGTCTTGCCTCCGTTTACTTCGAAATGTCCATGCCGCACAAGTTGGCGAGCCTGGGCGCGAGAGCTGGCAAAGCCAAGGCGATAAACGATGTTATCCAACCTGCTCTCCAGGATCTGCAAGAGGTTCGCTCCAGTAAGGCCCTTGCGCCTTTCGGCCTCCCTGAAATAGCGTCGAAACTGTCTCTCCATGACACTGTAGATGCGACGCGCCTTCTGCTTCTCCCTCAGCTGTATACCGAAGTCAGTAGTCTTGCGCCGGAATCTGGCCCGAAGACGACCATGCATACCAGGGGCATAGGATCGTCTGTCGAAAGCACATTTCGCCGTGAAACACCGGTCTCCTTTCAAGAACAGCTTCTCCCCTTCTCTACGACAAAGCTTGCAAACCGGGCCTGTGTGTCTTGCCATTCTGTCTCCTCTGGCGACTCAATCTCAAGATTGGCTGAGTCGTCTTTCTGACTAGACGCGTCGTTTCTTCGGAGGACGACAGCCGTCGTGCGGCACGCGCGTGACGTCACTGATAGACCTGACCGCCATTCCCTCTCCTTGCAGAGCGCGGACCGCTGCTTCTCGGCCCGGGCCGGGACCCTTGACGAAGATATCCAGCTCCCTCACGCCCATGTCCATCGCCTGCCGAGCTACCTGTCGGGCCGCCAGCTGTGCCGCATAGGGTGTGCTCTTGCGGGAGCCTTTGAAGCCGACCGTACCAGCGCTGCTCCATGTGACCACGTCGCCATTCACATCCGTGATGGTGATGATCGTGTTGTTGAAGGTCGACTGTATGTGCGCCTGTGCGTGGGGAATGTCCCTCCGGACCCGCCGCGGTCCCCGTCTTTTTGCTTTCCTTCGTGCCACCTGTTCCTCCTATCCACAAAGCCAGATTCGCCCCTCTACAAGGCATTGAAGGGGCGTGGACGCCGGGGGCGTACAGTGCCTTACTACTTCTTGGCTCTGGTCCGACGCTTGCCAGGTACTGTTCGTCTTGCGCCCCGCTTGGTCCGCGCGTTGGTCCTGGTGCGCTGGCCGCGCACCGGAAGGTTGCGGCGGTGACGCAGCCCACGATACGAACCAATCTCCTGTAGTCGCTTGATGTTCTGGGTCACTTCTCTGCGCAAGTCGCCTTCCACTTTGTAGTCCCTGTCAACGATGACTCGGATGCGGGTAGCATCTTCCTCAGTCAGATCCTTGACCCTGATGTCAGGGTCAATCCCCGCTTGGGTGAGGATTCTCTGGCTGGTCGACTTGCCGATGCCATAGATGTACGTCAAGGCGATCTCAGTTCGTTTGCCCTTGGGCAAATCGACGCCGGCGATCCTAGCCATTCTTGTCCTCCTATCTCTTGCTGGGCAGGCTGCTGAGCCTGGCGCGCCAGACTAGCCTTGCCTTTGCTTGTGTCTCGGGTTTTTGCATAGCACCCGCACGACACCTCTGCGCCGTACGATCTTGCAGTTCTCGCAGCGACGCTTTACCGATGGTCTCACTTTCATGATCGCACACTCTCCCACAATCGAGTCAGGATCTCGGGCTCCCCGTCGGTTACGGCTATCGTGTGCTCGAAATGAGCTGACAACTCCCCATCATCGGTGACCACCGTCCAGTCATCCTCCAGGACTTGAGTCAGATAGGTTCCTATGTTCACCATGGGCTCCAGGGCGAAAGTCATGCCTGGTTTGAGGACAATCCCTCTCCCGGGCTGCCCATAGTTCGGTATCTGAGGGTCCTCATGCATGTCCCGCCCGATACCGTGTCCCACATACTGCCGCACCACGGAGAAGTCGCGGGATTCAGCGTAGTTCTGAATGGCCCACGAGATGTCTCCTAGATAGCTGCCCTTCCTGGCTTGAGCTATCCCCGCTTCCAGCGCGCCCCGCGCTGTGTCGATGAGTTCTTGAGCCTGTTGACTTATCTTGCCGACCCCAACGGTAACCGCCGCATCGCCGTGATACCCTCGATAGATGGCCCCAAAATCCATACTCACGATGTCGCCCTCTTCAAGGACTCGCGGTCCGGGGATCCCGTGGACCACCTCCTCGTTGATGGCAACGCAGAGTGAGGCAGGAAAACCTCGATATCCGAGGAACGCGGGCGTGGCATCCAGCCTGGTGACCGTCTCGTGTGCCAGCGCATCCAGTTCCGCGGTAGTAACTCCTGGTCTTATCCTGTCTTCCAGCTGAGCGTGAGTGATGGCCACAATCCTGCCTGCTTCGCGCATCAACGCCAGTTCACGATCTGATTTCCTGATGACCATTACGGAATCTTGAGTGCTTCCACTATTCTCTGGTGAACACGCTCTATGCCACCCTTGCTCTCGATGGTGGTGAGCAACTCCTCACCCTGATAGTAATCGATCAGAGGGCTGGTCTGATCCCGGTAGACTCGAATTCTATTCCTCACCGTTTCCGGCACGTCATCGTCACGCTGATAGAGCTCGCCGCCACACACGTCACACTCACCCTTCTCCCGCGGAGGGTTGGAGATGACGTTGTAAACGGCCTGACAATTGCGGCAGGTCCACCGGCTCGAGAGTCGTCTCACCAACTCCTCCTCGGAGGCATCGATGAAAAGCGCTACGTCTACGACCTTACCTTGCTCGGCAAGGAGCTCCTTGAGAGCTTTGGCTTGCTCGATCGTGCGGGGGAATCCGTCCAGGATCACTCCCTCATCGCAGTCCGTCTCGAGTAGCCGCTCGCGGATCATGGCGATGGTAACCTCATCTGGCACTAGTTCGCCTCGATCCATGTAGGACTTCGCTTTCAACCCTAGCTCCGTCTTGGACTGGAGCGCTTCGCGAAAGAGGTCGCCACTAGCCACATGCGGAATCCCCAGTCGCTCGGCCAACATCGCCGCTTGCGTTCCCTTGCCGGCGCCCGGTGGGCCGAGCATGATAACGTTCATCTGCCTCCCTCACACCTATCGCAGGAAGCCTTCATAGTGGCGCATGAGCAACTGTGCCTCTAGCTGTTTCATTGTGTCTATGACCACACCGACCACAATCAGCAGACCTGTGCTGGTGACAATCATGGTCTGCATGGGTGTCAGTGTGCTGGCAAAGAACGGCAGGACGGCCACCACCCCCAAGAACAAAGCGCCCACCAGGGTTATGCGCCGCAACACGCGATTCAAGTACTCGGCTGTGCGCGCCCCCGGACGTATGCCAGGGATGAATCCTCCGTGCCGCTGCAGGTTCTCTGGCATGTTCTGCTGTTGGAAGAGAACGTCGGTATAGAAGAAAGTGAAGCCCACTACCATGATGAAATACAGAATCCAATAGAAAACCTGCTCTTGGTTGAAGATGTTCACAATGCCCTGCGCAAAGCTGGCTACCACGTCGTTTTCGGCATATACAAAGTAATTGGCGATGACCCCTGGCAGGATCAGGAAGGAGGATGCGAAGATCAGGGGGATCATGCCCGCAGAGTTCACCTTCATCGGAATGTGAGTGCTCTGACCCCCATAGATCTTTGTGCCTCTCACGCGCTTGCCGTACTGTACAGGAATCCGTCGTTGTCCCTCATAGATAAAGACGATGGCTGCCACCGTTATGATGCCGATGATGGCGAAAGCTATCAGGCCGGATGGGTTCGTCCGCAGGTCTTGCGCCACGTTTTGAGGGATGCGGGCTACGATGCCGCCAAAGATGATGATCGAGATCCCATTCCCCACCCCTTGCTCGGTGATAAGTTCGCCCAGCCAAACGGCAAACATGGTCCCCGCTGCGAGAGTGACAATAGTGGCAAAGCTGGATAAGAAGGTGTCGGCCGAAAACAGGTTGAAATTCTCAATGACGGGCATTGCGCCTCGGCTGAACACGGTGATCTGACCGATGGCCGACAGCGCAGCCAAGGGAACCGTTATGATGTGTGTGATTTGATTGATCTTGGCCTGGCCAGCCTCGCCCTCACGACTCAGGCGCTCCAGAGGCGGGACCAGCGGCAGCAATAATTGCATGATGATCGAAGCTGTGATGTACGGGTACACGCCCATTGCCACTACAGAGAAGCTGGACATGGCGCCACCCGAGAACATGTCCAATAGCCCCAACAACTGGTTGGTTTGGAAGAGTTGTCTCAGGGCGTCGGCATTTACCCCTGGCACGGGTATGTGGGCCGCGAAACGATACACGACTAGCATAGCTAGCGTGAAGAAAATCTTCCGGCGTAAGTCCGCCAGTTTGAAAGCGTTGAGGACATTCCTGATAGTTTCCACGGGTCTCTCCTCTAACGGCGTCGCGGCCTGCGACCCCTCTTGGGCCTGGTGGTCGGCAGAGCTAGTTCCTCAACACTCCCACCTGCGGCCTCTATCTTGGCCCTTGCACCATCGGAGAAGCCATGGGCCTTGACCTTCAGCGGCTTCTCCAGATTCCCTCTTCCTAGCACTCTGACCAGTTCACGGGGTGATTTGATCAGGCCCGCCTCGTTGAGCGCAGCCGGTGTAACCTCATCACCCTTGTCAAAGCGCTCGTTGAGCCGATCGAGATTTACCACGGCAAACTCTGTCTTGAAGATATTCGTGAAGCCTCTGATACGAGGCAGTCGTCTCACGAGGGGCAGTTGCCCACCTTCGAAGTAGGGCGGGATGTTGCCGCCAGAGCGTGCCTTTTGCCCCTTGGTGCCGCGCCCTGCCGTCTTTCCGTGCCCAGAGCTGTCTCCTCTTCCTACTCTCTTCCTCTTCTTCGTGGCCCCCTTGGGTGGCCCTAAGTCGTGTGGTTTCATAGCTCCTCCGAGGTAAGACTTGCTACCTCTCGGCTGACCAGGAAGGACTAGATCTCCTCCACTCTCACCAGATGCTCTACTTTGTGAATCATGCCCCGGATGGAGGGGTCGTCCATATGCTGCACCGACTGACCGAGTCGGCGAAAACCCAGGGCCCTGATAGTCGCCTTTTGGTCTTCGGAATACCCTATGCTGCTCTTGACCCAGGTTATGCGCAGCTTGCTCCCCCTAGCCATTTGCCTGCTCCCAGAAGGGCAACACTTCCTCCAAGGGTTTGCCGCGCCGGTGAGCCTCCGCTTCCGGGCTTTTCAATTGCTTCAAACCTTCTATTGTCGCCAACACCACGTTGAGGATGTTGGCGCTTCCCAGCGATTTGGTGAGGATATTCTTCACGCCGGCGGCCTCCACCACGGCCCGCACTCCTCCGCCGGCCAAGACCCCGGTCCCTGGCGAAGCGGGCTTGAGAAGCACCTTGGCTGCCCCGAACCTGGACACGACCTCGTGAGGGATGGTGCCACTGACGATGGGCACCTGGATCATGTTCTTCTTGGCTTTTTCGATTCCCTTGCGGATGGCTTCGGGCACCTCCCGTGCCTTGCCGACCCCGGCACCCACGCTGCCCTGACCATCACCGACAACAACCACAGCTCGGAAGCCAAAGCGGCGCCCTCCTTTTACCACCTTAGCCACACGAGCAATGTGGACTACTCGCTCCTCTAGGAATTCCTCTTCCATGAATGTCCTCTTTCCCTCGATCACGGTCTAGTCAGACTTGGAGTCTTTAAGTCCGAAGGTACTGTCGAGGACCGCGCAAGTTCCCGGTCCTAGAACTCCAGGCCACCCGTGCGGGCTCCTTCGGCGACAGATTGCACCCGGCCGTGATACTTGTTTCCCCCTCTGTCAAAGACTACTTTCTCGATCCCATGAGCTTTGGCCCGCTTGGCCAGAACCTCACCGACCACTTTGGCCTGCTCTGACTTCTTGAGCCCAGCAATTTGATCTCGTACTTCCTGATCTAATGTCGACGCAGAGACGAGAGTGTGACCTTCGGTATCGTCGATTACCTGCGCGTAGATGTGCTTCAGGCTGCGGTAGACGGAAAGTCGGGGACGGTCCTTGCTGGTTCGTATCTTCTTGCGCACGCGCACATGTCTGCGCCGGCGAGCCGTCTTAAGATTACTACTACTGCTCATTCGCTCTTGCTCCCACCACTGCTGCCATTGTTCCAGTAAGGTGCTACCCGATCTTTCCTGCCTTGCCAGCCTTGCGACGCACGTACTCTCCCGCGTAGCGAATTCCCTTTCCTTTGTAGGGCTCCGGCTTTCGTACCGCTCTGATCTCGGCTGCGAACCTGCCCACCAGTTCCTTGTCGACTCCCTCCACGACTATGTTTCGATAACCCTTCTCCACATCAATAGTGATCCCTGGTGGGGGGTCGATCTCAACAGGGTGTGAATAACCCACCAATAGGATGAGCTTCTCTCCTTCCATCTGGGCGCGATAACCCACGCCTTGGATTTCCAGCTCCTTGCGGAATCCCTCATGCACCCCCTGCACCATGTTTGCCAGCAAGGCCCGTGTAAGCCCGTGGAGTGACCGATGCAGCCGATGATCGGTGGGTCGGGTGACAACAAGCTG
>JABAOC010012046.1_pt2 | contig 26408 bp, 25 predicted proteins | sample 7062161 | NCBI WGS metagenome assembly JABAOC01 (sample SAMN14538625, study PRJNA623070) | marine sediment metagenome | biome: marine biome [ENVO:00000428]; feature: marine pelagic biome [ENVO:01000023]; material: deep marine sediment [ENVO:00002113] | place: India: Gulf of Khambhat ... | reverse complement strand
GGCCTACCAGATACAATTCATATCATCACCATTCCATTTAATGATTCGGACATCGCACGGCAGGTCATCCGAGAACATGCAAAAGATTTGGCTGGAGTAATTCTCGAGCCACTACTCGGGGCAGGAGGAATAGTTCCCGCTGAACCGGAGTATCTCAACGTCCTCCGGGAAGAAACTGAAAACATTGGCGCTTGCTTAATCTTCGATGAGATTGTTACTGGGTTCAACTTGGCACTTGGTGGCGCACAAGAATATTTTGGAGTTATTCCAGACCTTGTTATACTCGGTAAGACAATGGGTGGAGGAATCCACATAAGCGCTGTTGGTGGGCCAGAAGAGATAATGCAGGTAGCAAACCCGTTAAAACCAGGGGAAAAATATGAAAAGGTTGGGATGGGTGGGGGCACCTTCTCATCCCATTTGATATCTCTTCTAGCGGCGTATGAAACCCTTTCAATTCTGAAAGAGGAAAAAGATTATATCTATCCACGGCTGAGGAATTTCGGGGACAGAATGCGCTCGCGAATTCGGGNNCAAACTCATCTTAAAATGTACCGGAGCCGTTGGAGGGATTGGATTACACTTTTTGACGAATGACGTTCCACCAATCAATGCAAAAAATGTTGAAGGAAATATTCACAAAGAACAGCAACAGGAATACTTTGTACGAATGCTTAACCAAGGAATACACACCATGCATGGCTTAGGGCGTCTGTGCACAGAGCATGGGGAATCAGAGATTGAAAAAACGATTCAAGCGATTGACATATCTATCAAGGCTATAGAAAAATCTTCCTAAAGCTTCACATACCAAATAAAATCCCTATTTACAAGGTAGGGGATCATGATGCATTTCTTTTTTGGAGCTTTATATAAAAAGCTCTATTCCCCAGAATGGACTCTGTTATCCTGTTTCGTCAAGAAAGGGCAATTCAAATTTCATATGAACGCGGATTCTTACTTTCTTCATTTAATTATGATTTTACTCAGAAAAATCTGATCTAATTCCAGACACTGGATTAAAAAAGCATTTGATGATAAAATATTGACATTACGCTAATTTAGGAGGCATTCCTTAAAATGTTTGAAATCTTTTGTACAAGATGTGGTCAAGCTCAGGAAAAAAATATTGAGTGGCGATGCACTTGTGGTGGGCCTTTTGAAATCCTTAATGAGATCCCCTTCGAGCGCGATAAAATTCTCTTACGAGATCACACAATTTGGAGATATCGCAAATTCCTACCTCCAATTGAATACAAATCAATTGTATCGCTAGGGGAAGGTATGACGCCCCATGTTCCATTTGAACTGACTCAGACAAAAACCTATGCAAAATTAGAATATATGAGCCCTACTGGGTCGCTTAAAGATCGGGGAGTTTCTATCATGGTAAGTCACATGAATGAAGTGGGTATTAAGAAAGCCATTGAGAATTCTTCTGGAAACGCAGGGGCTTCAGTCGCAGCATATTGTGCGCGAGCTTCCATTGATTGTGAGATCTTTGTCCCAGAGAACGTTCGTGCCGGGAAAGAAACTCAAATTGTTGCTTACGGAGCAAAATTGAGAAAAATTCCAGGAGGGCGGGAGGCTACTACGGCAGCAGCCCACAAGGTGGCGGATCAAACATTCTACGCCTCTCATCATTGGAATCCGTATTACATCCAAGGAAAAGAGACTATGGTGTATGAAATTGTCGAACAAATGGAATGGAACGCTCCAGACTTTGTGTTTATCCCCGCAGGCTCGGGATCCACCTTCTATGGAGCCATCAAAGGATTCACAAAACTCATGTCGTGGGACATCATTGAATCCTACCCAAAAATTATAGGAGTGCAGTCAGACCAGTGTGCACCCATCTATTCAGCGTTAAAAGGAAGCTCGTTTGATGTGGCAGGCCGCACAGACACGATAGCTGATGGTATTTCAGTAAGAGCACCTGTTAGACTTGATGACATAGTTAAAGCTATGAAACAAGTTAAAGCCGAGATAGAAATGGTTTCTGATCCAGAGATAATCAATTCTTTGAAAATCTTGGGGGAAAAGGGATTTTTTGTAGAACCCACTTCCGCCGTGGTACATGCTGCATGGAAAAAGTGGGTGAAGGAAGGAAAAATCGATGCAGGAAATTGTGTGGTGTTGGTTCTGACTGGTATAGGCCTTAAAGCTACTACGATCGTAGATCAAATTTTTTCAAAAGTAGAACGAAATGCCTAGGAACTTCAGAATTATACATTCTTTTAGTGAAGCGAGTCTAAAGACTTATTGGTGATTTTTAGATCGATTGCTTTGTCCTCACGGGGCACTGAAAAGACAACATAATTAAGCCACAAAGCTTTGGAAATATAACATTGGATTAATTATGTGATAATTCCGGAGAGAGGAGATCTCGAATGAGTAGTTCGTTTGGAAATAAGGATCAGGCCAAAATTGAAACGCGGACAAAGATCGTTTGCACCCTTGGTCCTGCTTCAGAATCGGAAACTATTCTTAAACAGATGATTGATGCAGGAATGGACGTTGCACGAATTAATTGCGCCCATGGAAGTTATGAGGAATATAAGAAACAAGTAAGTACCTTAAGAAGCCTTTCAGATAAGATAGCAATTTTAATTGATCTCGCAGGTCCGAAGATCCGAGTTGGGGAGATGGCTGAGAACGTTGTTCTACAAGAGAATAGTGAAATTGTTTTAACCACAAAAAAGATTGTGGGAAATGATGAAACCATCCCACAATCGTATGAGGAGCTCCCATGCCGAGTAAAAAAGGGTGATACCATATTCATCGATGAAGGTCTTATTCAATTGGAAGTGCTTTCTATTCCAGATGAAGATAAAATTGTTAATCGAGTTGTAAAAGGAGGTCCTTTACGAAGTAAGCGTGGAATCAACGTACCGGGTGCTCCCCTCCTTCGCATTCCAACTCCGAAGGATTACAAAGACATAAGAATGGGTATCGAGTTGGAGACTGATTACTTCGGCATCTCCTTTGTAAAATCACGGGAGGATGTAGAGCGAATTCAGGAGATCATAAGTGACCATGGAGAGGAAACTCCGGTTATTTCGAAGATTGAAACCGTAGAAGCAACTGAACATTTTGATGAGATCTTACAAGTGTCTGAAGGGGTTATGGTCGCCCGAGGCGACCTCGGGGTGGAATTATTGCCAGAAAAAGTCCCTTTGATCCAAAAATTACTTATCAATAAATGTAACTCTGAAGGAGTCCCAGTGATCGTTGCTACCCAAATGCTTGAATCGATGATCGATAAACCACGCCCAACACGGGCTGAAGCGTCAGATGTAGCAAATGCCGTTCTAGATGGCACCGATGCAATTATGTTGTCTGGTGAAACCGCAGTAGGAAAGTATCCTGTTCAAGCGGTGAGGGTAATGGATCAAATCGCCTCAATCGCTGAAACAGAGATCTCACGGACATATCATATTGAAAGATCGACTCCATCAGTACCGGAAGTCATTGGAGAATGTGTGAATCTTGCTGTAGATAGGTTAGATATTGCTGCCATCATTGTATCGACCAAAACAGGGTTCTCCTGNNTCTCCTGCCGTATGATTGCCAAATTACGTCCAAAAGCTCCTATAATTGCAACAACCCCCTTTGATACCGTTTATAGAAGATCAGCGCTAATATGGGGGGTCACTCCCCTCTTAATGAAGGGAATGAGCAGCTCAACTGACGAACGGATCTTTAGGTCAGTTCAAGCAGCCGTAGAAAAAGGATTTATTATCCCAGAAGATACCATCGTTTATGTAGCTGGTAGTCTATTGGGAACTGCAATCATGACGGAGACAAATCTATTCCAAATCTACAAGGTCGCCACAGTTTTAGATAGTGCAAAAGTGATCCACAAGTTTGATTAAGTATGGCACCAAAAAAAACGCTCAAAAACCCAAAGATGTTTTTTAATCCTATTATAACACGTGAAAGAAGATGAGAACAACAAAGAGCATCCGTGGACTGGAATTCGGGCTAGTTCTTCAAGATCCTTTTATTGAACAATTCCTGAGGAACAAGAATCCGGTAGAAATAGCGGATCTTGGGGCAGGAACCAATGATGAGATAGTTATGTCCTTGTTAGACCAAACGCCTCAGTATTTGGGCGAAAAACAAGTGATAATTTATCTAATAGATAAGAATCCATCGTGGTTATCAATTCTTTCCCAAAAACTCCCAAAAAACATACCCGAAATAGTGATAATTCAAGCGAATCTTGAGCAATTGACGACAAAAGTCCGAATCATCGAGCCCACAGTTCGGATGTGCTCCCAATGGAACCGAATCCCAACTATACAAACAATAATGCAGGAATATCGATTTCCACCTGCATGTATGGATCTTGTTGTCTTTAACAGGGATATGATGGGTTGGTTGCAATTCTTCAAAGCAAATACAGATTGTATCCTCCATGAAACGTATAAAATTCTAAAGAGAGATGGGCTTTTAGTAATAACACAACCTGGGCTGAAATGCCATCATCCTCATGATTTACTGGAGATATATGGTTTTACATTTGTAAAACGTGGTGTTCTCCGATTGGATACAGGAACACTCATTGAAAGCTCTGATCCTATTTTTAACAACCCAAAACTCCGTGAATACATTTATTTAGTCTATGAAACTCGTTCCTCTAATCGGTGAAGTATAAAATTGCCTTACTGCCAGTTCAATACAAAAAAGGTATATTATGCATCAAAAGGTGCTGGATTGAGCCTATTATTCATTCATGGAGCAATGGGGACACATCTTCAATGGGATAATCAGATACAGTTTTTTTCGAAAAACTTCCAAGTATTTGCAGTTGATTTACCGGGTCATGGCCGTTCCGATCACCCACAAGACGAAATCTCGATTAATAAATATTCAACAATTATTTCCGACATCATTGCACGATTGGATTTAGATAAACCTGTTGTCTGTGGACATTCTATGGGAGGGGCGATAGGACTTCAACTTGCCATAGACAGACCAAACCAACTTGGGGCACTGGTACTCGTTGGTACAGGAGCAAAGCTTGGTGTGCACCCAGATATTCTTAAAGCCTTCCGTACAAATTGTAGAGAAGCCATTGAACAGTTTCTGGGCCCATGGGCCTTTTCGAAGAATGCCAACCAAGACATGATTAGGGCAGTGATACAACAATTAATAGAGATCAACCCCACAATTGCTGTGGCAGATTGGGAAGCATGTGATGCCTTCGATTGTCGTGATAGATTGGAGGAGCTTCAGCTCCCTACTCTGATAATCGTCGGAGATGAGGATAAACTGACTCCGGTATGGTATTCTGAATATTTATTAAAGCAGATACGAGGATCCACGTTAGAAAAAATCCCGGAAGCAGGTCATTATGTAATGTTGGAGAAATCCGGGGAGTTTAACAAGGTAATGCGTTCCTTTTTAGAATAAATATTTTAGAAAGGCCCTTAAGCGAGGCTATTGGTTATCAACGTGTTTTAAACAGGAAAGAATTAACTAATATTAGTCTCTCTTTAGAAGATAATTAATTAGCTTGCTATTTAGAAAAACCTACATGATCACAAGATGTTTTCTTTAAAGATCCAATTGGCAGAATTATTTTTTTCATAAGATGCTTCAAACATGTTCAATATTTTTTTCAAAATGTTATCTGAGCTTTCACTTGAAAATGTCACCGAGACTTCTAGGATTCAAAATTCTAACGGGAGTTTAATAAATGAACAAGCTTCATTACCCCTATTAACTGGTTATAATTGTTTTTTGGAGAAAAATCATTTGGTTACATTTTTTTCCTATCAAAGTCATTTTTTGTGGGGGAGAAAAATGGCAGACCAGTCGCTGCAACCTGAACCCGAGGGTGAATCACGCGAGATTACCACAACAGAAGCCCTAGATCAATTATTAGGATCTGGAATTGTGAGTTACATCTCTAAGGAAGGGAACAGTTATCCGGTTTACACAGGAAATTGGGAAACCATCCCTTCTAGTCTAGGGGATTTCTTTAAAGAACTAGACTTCTATCTAAGTGCAAAAGATATCGGAAACATTACGACAATTAATGTATATTTCGGGAAAAAAAATCAACGGATCGAACTGGAAGGCTTATTACCCTATGGCATGACCCTGACCAGGCAACCAATCCCAGAAGTAGGAGAATTGATTGCGCTCAATTTTACCCAATATAATATTGATGATAATCTACTGACAGGTTTAATGAATGACGCAGGTGAACTCCTTCAGCAATTGATGGGTTTTTTTCCCCAATGTGAGAAAGAGCCGCGAATTGAACTCATCAGATTTTTAGCTCCAGTAGTAGTTGATGCATTCCGAGAAGGCCACTTAAAAGAGCTCGTACATGAAACAACTGGTTCTGCGCATTATTTAAGAACACATGAAATCTTGGGAACTGGAAAACGTCTTCCGTTGGGTATGGGGGGGACTAAATCCTGGGTTTTCAAAACAATGCATGCTTCCGAAGATACAACCTTTTACTCGCTTGTGAGTTGGATCTTAGATCACTTAGCTCTCTTTATGGACGAATTCAACATATATATGGTGCAACCGGATCGAACCGCTATTTTGGAACACCTTATGGAAAAGGGATTTGAGGGCTTAGAAACTTTTGCAGGAACTCCTATAGAGTGGGTAACACAAGTTGAGGAGGCAATCAAGGATCTTACACTTACAACACCCCAAGAAAAGAGAGTAAGGGACTTCTTCCAAAACGAAATGAAAAGATATGTATCAAAAGTATCGGTTCCTTCTGTTATTCGCGTTTATTTGAAGATGCTTCATGAAAACAAAGGAATAGACAAAGAATTCGAGTATATTGACACCTTCGGAGCTTATCTGCAGCAAATCCTCATTGNNTGAAGATCCCAGAATATTTGTGCAAACTCAAATTTCAGGTATATTTACCGAATTTCGCAAGCAATATGAGATTTCGAGCCAAGGAGCTCTTAATTCTCTAGTCACAAAAACACTCGAAGCAATTCCTGAACTCAATCTTCTCAAAATATACCTTGACTCCGGTTATTTCTGCAACTACCTAACCAATTCTTTAACACAATTATTCAAAAGTGTTGATACAAAGATTTCTTACCAAAAAGAACAGCTGACAGAAAGAGCCCAAATATTAGATGAAGAAAAGATAAAAACAGATGAAAGTTGCCAGATTTTTTCCGAAAAAGAAAAAATCCTTTTGGAANNCTGAGAAAAAGCAGATCAATACAAGAGAACGTTTTCTGATAGATGAGAAAGATAGTTGGGATGAAAAAGAAGCGGAATTAAATACTGAGGAAATTAATCTAGAAACCGAAAAACAATCTTTAATCCAAGCGCAGATGACGTTAAATGAAAGTATCGCCCGCTTGTCCACAGAAAATCAACAACTAATCGCAAAACAAAAATCAATAACCATTAAGAAAGGGAATGCAGAGGAACAACTTCAACAAGCAGCAATCTTGGGAGAGGATATATCACATGAAAGAGACGCACTAATAAGGCAAATTCAGGATTATGAAACAGAACTGAAAACTGTTTATGACCTGCTACAGACCTTGAACGATGGACTTGCTGCTCTTGAAAAGGAGCGATCGGTCGTAGATGAACGAAACAGTATACTGGCCGCGAGAGAAGACATTTGGAAAACAGAAATCGCCAAATTACATGAAGCCCGTGAGAAGTGGTCCTTCAAAATTCAAGGTCTCAAGTGCGAGAAAGAGGCACTAGAAGAAAATTTTACCTCTTTAGAAAAGGATCGAACCCTTCTGAATGAGGAACGCGCTGCATGGGAAGCAGATAGCAGAGATTTGTTCGAAAAAGTCAATGAATTGGAACAAAAGAAGAAGACCCTAGAAGACACACAAGTGGCTCTTCAAAAAATTAAAAAATTCTTGAGACAAAAGATGGAACAAGAATTCGGGGAGATTATAACATACGAAGTAAATGAAATAATAAATCTTGTCCAGAAGTTTCGAACAAAGTTACCTGCTTATTTCGAAGAGGCCTGTAAATTTGGAGGCGCCAATAGGATTGAAGAAGAGTGGATCACTGACATATTGCCAGAAATCTCCCAGGATTTCAAATTAATCTGTGAGTTCGGGGAGCTCAAAGAGCATTTGAGATATTGGGCTTCTCCTGTGGGAGGGGTTTATCCTCAGAGAATAGAGATCTTCTTAACCGAGCGTGATGGTTGGAAAACCGGAAATGCTCTGTTCCTGTTCCAAGACCAAAGAAATCGATTCTCGCAACAAATTGGTGTGGTATTGGCTAAAGAAACGACTGATGGGACACTCTTATTACGCGATCTGCGTGAAAAATGCAGACAAATCAGTGAACACTATGATTCACTGATTAAACCGGAAGCAGGTGAACAAAATGTCCGATAAACGATTGAGTGGCACCATGGCATTACCAGGGATTAGTGATCTTAAAGCAATTCAATTGCTTCAGACCTATCCACAATGGATGGATCAAATATGGAAGAGTAAGACCCTCCCTGAAGGATTAACTCTCGCTCTTTCTCAAACCACAAATATTCCTAGCGATTTAGCAGAGATAATACACTCCTACGGCATAAAGGCTATTGAATTCATAAAAGAATATTACAAACTGATGATAAGGGTTCAGACAGGGGTCGACCTGGAAATTGCGAGAGAAGAGATACGTGATTTGTGGAATCGTTATCACAAACAAATACCGATTGCTCACTTCTTTGCGAAAAGTCTGGAAACCACCGTCAAGCAAGTTCTTTTGGGTTTAGATAGAAAAGAAAGGTCAATCACTCGATCAAAAGACCGAAAAGCAAAACTCCTTGAATACCAGATCCTCCCAACTTATTTAGAGACAACAACCCTAGCACTAACTCCTTGGGTTGAGATGGAAAATCCTGTAGCAACAAAGATAATCGAACAGAAGCAGACCGAGGGCGTTCCTTCGGATGTTTTCTCCTATAGATTGGAGATCTTGGAAACCTTAACCATGGGTTCAAATGAGCTTCCTGAAACGTATCCAAAATTACTCGAAATTACAAATGAGAGACTTCAGAAGTGGTATGAGAAAGGATTTCTTAAGACAGCGCTTTTGGAAATTACCGGATTCGAAAATGTTCTTGAACATGTGCTCAAAGAATCAGGTCTTTCATACTCCCGTCTAACCGAACTCTTAGCTGCAGCGAAAGATCTTGTAAAATTGAGACCATATTTACACATTCTTCGGGTTATGGAGGCCGTGGAAGAGCGATTTAAGCCAAGATTTAGTCAGATTTCCATTGAAGTTCAACTAAAGATGTTTCTCAAGAACGAACTCACAGCAGAGGATCTAACTTGGTTGAAAGGCCTCTTATTTGAGGGACAATCCAGTGAAGCTAGAATACAACGCTTGCGACTAACTGATCAAGAGGTAATTGATAAGTTCGTGGAATATTGGAAGACAAAACAAACCATCAGGGAAGAATTTCATTTAGGGGAAGCCAAATCCGAAGAAGATGCCGCCCTCACTGAGAAATTTGCAGGGAAGATTTTAAATTTTGTAATCTATCGCCCATTGAGCACATTAAAGCTCTTTACCGAATTGTATGATTGGATAACAGTTCATGTCTCGGATATTGGTATCGAAATTCGAGCCTTGAGGGACCAGTATCGACGCATTATGCAAATAGCAAAAGCAATTGGGAACCTTGTAAAAGAGATCCAGATAGTTTGTCCAAATATGGACTCAGATCAAATCCGTACCCTACTTCATTCATCATTTATGGGCGAGCGATATATAGAAGTTCTAGAAAAGATCCCCTCAACTCCATCTGCATTAGCCCAACAAACATTCAGAGAGGATAGCCAATTCAAGACCTATCCTAATATAGTGGCAAACAAAGGTTGGTGGCCCCTCGCCATAGAAACTTTGATTCAATTTGAAGAAAAAGTAAAACAAATCGGAACAGCACGCCTTGTGGAAAAGAAAGACGAGTTTGATCTCGAGAAGGCTTATATAAGCGTTGCCTCAGCTTTAATCAAACAGCTGTCAAATATAAGCGCCCAAGCTTTATCCGGGTCTCATCAGACCACTATATTGCTCGGCTACGATGCTGATTTTTCTATAAGAAAAGCCTTGAACCCCTTGGTGGAGATTGAACGAAGAACCCGAATTGAGCCACTTGAAGTTTTACTCCAAGTGTTAGAAGCGGAAGTACCAATGCCCATGGGAAACCAAACTGCCAAGCAAATCTTGGTAAGTGACATTTTTCGAGATGATGTTGAACAATATGAAACCTTGATACGAGGTATTAAACCACAGACCCATATTCTTGATTTATGCGACTACTTTTCATATGAAATCGTGAGCACCTTAATTAGTAATATGCTGCCTCACTACGAGAGATTGGGACTAGAGAACAATCTAGAGAATATCAGCGATGAATATGTCTCACTTCTGCGTCAAATGAGAAATTCTCTTAGGAAATCTGGAGGCCGAGATGAATGGGGGAAAATGATGACAAGTTTGATGAATTTTTCTGAGAGTATAGAACGTATCCTTGATAAGACACACCAGTTTAAGAATACCTCTCTTGCCCAACTAGCAAACTACATTCTCCAGCCGAGTAAATTTCTCCAGGGTGCTTTAAAAGACATAGGATTTGGACGTAAAGGGATAATTCGCGAATTAATTGAGAAAACTCTCAAGGAAGTAATGATTCTCCAACGTCTTTTGAGACACCTTCGTATGGCAACCATGTGATTGCCTCTTGGAAGGAAAAAGGCGTCTTGATCTTGTAATATGCTAAAATGTCCTTTTTCGTTAATACGAATATGAACTAGAAATAATTTTTAAAATCTCCAGTCAATTAAAGGGTTTTTTTCCTCAGATATGAGAATAATGATGGAACTTTGATATGAAATTGAACTCCCTATAAATTACATAAAAAATCGTAGAAGAATTCAATTTATGTTATAGAACTTCAAGATTAAGGTTTAGTGAAGAGTTTACTAAGAGAAAAGTCAAACTTTTTCAAAGATGATAAAGGGTCACAAAAAGTAAAAGTATTGAATTGAAAAATAGTATGAGGGGTATTTTAATGACACAGCCAAACGAACTTGAAAGGGTTAAGGAACAAGTTCTGGCACAAATACGAAGCGTTGCAATGGAAATTGAGGACATTACATTACGGCAAGAAACCGATCGGGCTCTAAAGAGCTTGGANNGGATCAGAACCAATTTCTAACCGATGCAAACGAGATTCTAGGCAATCTAGTTAGGCTGATTGGTGAATACGACAAAAGACGAAGTAACCTGCGGGCCCTCTATGCAGATCTCGATGAGATCCAACAAGCAGCAGCGACACCAGAGGGGCTTGTTGAAATGTTAGGCTGTTTGGATTATCCAGAGGCTAGATATGCTGCAATAGAACTCATTCAGGCCACATCACTCCTGGCACAACTATCGAGAGGTGTGTTTGTTGGGGAATATGCTGAATGGATCCGGGAACAGGCACGGATGGCTCTTCGGGATCTTCTAGGTACTGGGAAAGGACGCTTTCAAACTGATATTGCGACCATGTATGGTTTGGGGGCTTCCAAGATTCTTCGCGCTATCAGACGCGACCCCACAGGAGGCGAGCTAAGGCAAATGATACAAGAAGAGCAAATTAATTATCCAGCGATTGTATCGGTTGCAAAACGTATTGTGTCAGGCCTTCAAAAAGAAATACTCACACCACTTCTACAAGAAAGTGAGCGTGAAATGAGGGAGGGACTGCTCGCCTACATCGTACCTCCCGCGGAAAGACGTTTGGACGATACTTTGATTGGGAAATTGGCCAAATATGTGGATCCTAAACTTGTGATTCGATCCAGATTAGCAACACCATTTGAAATAACTCTAAAACGAAAATCTGTCCCCCTCTTTGCAAATTTTTTAAAGCTTTCTGACGATCTTGCGAGACTCCTCAGTCTTTTCCCAGCCAATATACACCAAACCGATCGAAAAGACTTGGGTAAAGCTATCAATATGATTAGGACCACTGTTAAGGAACTCTACGAAACAAGTTCTTTACACGACTTAAGTGATCTGGAAGATGAAGAGGAAACAGAGCGTCGCTTCTTACTTCTCCTTCTACGGAAAGAATTCCTCTCGGAATTAAGAAAACGAATTAGTTGGGTTTACGGACAAGTCTCAGAAGAAGTGCCTCTCCCTATGGACGCACGCAAGTTCTTTAAAGGGGAAATAATTACATATGTAGAGGATTTCGCTCAGACAGTGAATGAGCTCTCGATCGAGGAACTTCAAGCCAACCTTGCGGCTTGGCGTAGATGGTTGCACCGTATTGAAGAAAAATTTCATATCGCAGAGACCCAAATGCGTCCATTTTTGAGATTCGAGCCTGACAACTTCATTGCATTAGAAAAGGTAATTATATACCCAAAGCATCTTATGAAGGTTATTTCTACTCTGAAGCGGCGAAAACGCCTAGCAGCAATAGTACGAAGATTAAAAATTACTGAGGACGCCTTGGCCCGTTTAGAGACTTNNAGGACGCCTTGGCCCGTTTAGAGACTTTATTTACGTATTTAGATAAACAACTAAAAGCTTAGGAACGAGATTTAACGTTCAAGCTCGGATAACCCAGATACGATTTAATAGATCTTTTATTACGAGATGGACATCAAAAGAACTCCCAAACACACGATCAGAATTCCCACAAGTCGATTAAAAGATGGCTTTTCCTTAAGAACAAGGATAGCAATCAGAGCTGAAAAAAAAGGACTCACACTAAAAATAGCAGAACTTTTAGCAGCCCCAAGCAATTTTATTGAAACTAACATCAACCACGACCCAATTCCGAGGCCAAGGATTCCAGCTATTCCTAAAAGAGCCAGAGAGTGATGTGATGGTTTTTTCACACTTTTTTTAGATGGATCGAACAATAAGATCAGAAAAAGGAGTAATCCAACCAGTGAAACTCTAATTGCATTTGCTGAAAGAGGAGAAAAATACTCAAGACTAAATCCTAATCCGAACATTGTAATCCCCCATGTGAAAGCGGCTAGAATTGCAAGAACTGCAGGTCCCATGTGTTTTTTTATCGTGGACTCCGAAACATGTGCAGAGTACCTTGATAGTTGAGCTACACTTAGATTTTTAGTAGAACTAACCAGAATGACTCCACTAACAATTATTATGGATGCAAATAACGTTAAGAGGGTTAATTGTTCAGTTCCAAAGATAAAAGTGAAGAATGCAACAAATAGGGGGAATATGTTGCTTATTCCAACAATAAATGAAACTTCCGCGCTTCTTAGACATTTGAAGTAAAGCCAATCACCAAATCCCATGCCGAGGAAGGTAATTGTAATTAAAAACACCACTTGAAACCAATCAAACAGCAACTGACCTAAAAAATCCTCCCAAAGGATTGCAATAAGAAGTGAAAAAAGTCCTGCAGCGGATGTTCTGATTGCATTTGCCAATAATGGTGACGTATCTTTCATCACTAGCGCATAAAGAGAAGGTGAAATGGCCCAGCTTAAGGCTGCTCCAAGAGCTGTTAGGACACCCAACAAAGTGGCTCACCATCTTATCGTTGTTTTGTGAAGATTAACTCGATATATTCTAGATGTATACCATTTTTCTTTTAGGAGCCGGAACGCGATAACATATAATTTCTTCTTTAGCGTCCTTTCAGTTGAGATCCTGTTTCAAGATGGGTCATTATCTTGCTGGGTACCGCCCCTAAAGCGGTGCAGGTTTCGAGAGAGATGCCCCGTCCAGCCGTTATGTCTATGTGATATTTTCCTAACTTGAAAATCTTCTTTGGAAGTCCCTTTTTTCCCAGACCAAAGATCAGACATACAGACTGCTGCTTGTATAGAAGTTGAGCTACAAAAGCAGCATTAACTGTCTTATTCCGCTCAGGCTGACATGTCGTAACAATTATTGTCCCAAGTTGAGGGGGGAAGCCCCCTTTTTCCACAAAGGAGAAATTTGAGAAGCGCCCAGCTTGAGCAAGCTGGAGTAAATATTGCCCTTGTTGCCCTATTGTGGTTGTTGTGGTGATCCATTTTGCTACTTCGATAGGGTTATTGAGATTCGAATCGTAAGGAAAGCCAAATGTTGCAAGGTTACAGTCAAAAGCTAGCGCAATAGGCCCCGCTCGGGCTAAAGCCCTACGGTGGGATTCATGAAACTTCACAGGATCATAGGAGTTATAAAGTGCAATAGTAAGTCGTCCATACATCATGGGATTCTTATGAATATGTTGTCAACGTATTTCTTTTGATCGACTCATTCTACATTAAGAATAGCAAGAACGAGGCCTTATCAAATCAATCACTGTTTAAATTCGTTCTTTTAACATCTTTTTGAAGGAACAAGGATAAACTCGGTTAATACAACGATAGTTATTAATTTTACAGATTCCAAAGCGACTTTCCCACAATTCGAAGGTAATGAGCATTGTATTATTATATTTTCATCTATTATTGATTATTAGCGATGAATAAAATACTCATACCATTGATAACTCAATTAAGGAGCTTATATCTCATTGCAAATTAGAAAAACCGAAAATTTAAAGCCTAAAGCCTCAACAAAATTTGAACTTATTAGAACTCCATGATTGCTGTTAAAACACCATGTACCACACCAAAGGAGCTTGTATAATGAGTAAAATACTCGTTGTAAACTTGAATAATTGTACCGGCTGTCAGGCTTGCGTTATGGCTTGTTCCATGGTTAAAGATAGAGTTTTTGATCCCATGAGATCAAGGGTCTGGATTAGTCGAGATGAAACTCGATGTATGGCCGTACCAGCCCTATGTGAGCGATGTGACGAACAATATTGTGTGGATGCATGTCCCGAAGACGCAATAAGCAAAGATCAAACACTTGGGATAATGATTGTGGATTCTGAAACCTGTACATCTTGCGAATCTTGTATTGATGCTTGTCCTTGGGGGGGAATTCGATTGCATCCAGATTCTAATATTGCCATGATCTGTGATTTATGCGGTGGTAAACCCGTATGCGCCGAAATTTGTATCCCGATGAAGGCGATCCAATATTTAGATGCAGATCCGTCCACAACCGCTGAAGAACGAGAATACGCTAGACAAAGAATCGATTATTTGAAGGCGATTGCAAAGGTGGAGGTGGTCTGAGTTGGATGCTTGGGTAGGTCAGCTCTTACATGTTGATCTTACAAAAAAAAAGATCTGGAAAGAACCTTTTTCAGAGCACCTTGGTGAGAAATTTATCGGGGGAAGAGGACTCAATGCAAAATTCTTGTATGATTTAGTAAGAGATCCGCAAGTGGACCCATTAGGCCCAGAAAACGTCTTAATCTTCGGTACTGGTCCTCTTACAGGTACAACCGCCCCCTCTTCAGGTCGTTCAACTGTTACATGCAAAGGTCCCATAACTAATCTTTATCTAAAAACCAGTATGGGTGGTCAGTGGGGAGCGGAGCTTAAATTTGCGGGATATGACCATTTAATCATTTATGGAATGGCAAAAGCTCCCTCATATCTGTGGATTAATGATGCCGATGTCGAGCTAAGACCTGCGGCTGATTATTGGGGTTTGGATGTCCGAGAGACTGATCATGCCCTAAAACGGGATTTAAATGAAAAAGAAGCAAAAATTACTGCTATAGGCCCAGCAGGGGAAAATCAAGTCAAGTTTGCCGCGATCATGAACTCAGTTTATCACGCTGCAGGACGTGGGGGAGCGGGCGCTGTCATGGGCTCAAAGAAGTTAAAAGCCATTGCCACACGGGGTACTGGCGCGATCACAGTCGCGGATCCAGAAAAATTTACGGAACTTGCAATAAATGCGAGAAAGGCCCTCGCAGAAAGCACTCCCGCCTTGGGACTTTACAACTATGGAACCTCTGGTGGTGTGGAGGCATGGAATGCGATGGGCGATCTACCGTGTTTTAATTTCCAAGCAGCTCAAAATGACAAGGCGCCATTTATCACGGGGGAGTACTTTGTTAAAGCCAAGTACCTGCAAAGACGCGTTGGCTGCTTTGCCTGTTCGATAAGCTGCCACCGCTATACTGTCGTCGAAGCAGGCCCTTATGCAGGAGTTTACTCTGGAGGACCAGAGTATGAGACCTGTTATGCATTGGGATCCGGCACGGGCGTCTTTGACACAGCAGCCTTGCTTAAGGCGAATGAACTGTGCAATATTCTCGGTCTTGACACGATTTCCACAGGTAACGTGATCCAATGGGCTATGGAAGCATATGAACATGGGGTTCTGACAAAAGAGGACACCAACGAACTTAACCTCAAATTCGGAAATGCCGAGGCCCTAGTGCAAGTGATCCCATTAATTGCATGGCGCAAAGGTAAGCTCGGAAACCTCCTCGCGGAAGGGACCCAAAGGGCCGCCGACAAGATAGGCCACGATTCTTGGAAGTGGGCAATGAATAATTCAAAAGGTCTCACGATGTCAGGAACGGACACTAGATTTACCAAAGGTTACGCACTTGCCTTTGCCGTCAATCCAAGGGGACCTGACCATCTGCATTCCCAAGTCTTGGGTGAGTACGGCGGATCACCGGGTGCAATCGCGCTGATTGAACAGATCACAGGAGACAAGAAATGGGCTTCCCCGATTTTCACCGATTATCGCCCAGAAATAGTCCGATTCTATGAAGATGTCTACTCGATCACCGATGCCTTGGGCTTCTGTACCTTCACTGGAGGAGTAGTCCACACGAACCCGGATTACATGAGTGAGATTTTCACGGCAGCGACTGGAATTGCAATGAGCAACGAGCACCTCCTGCTGATTGGGCGTCGTATTCTGACTTTGGAGAAATGCTTTAATGTACGACTCGGAGCCGATAGAAAACTCGATGATCTCCCCTATCGAATGATGCGGGAGCCCGCACCACATGGCGCACGACAGGAAGGCATCACAAACTCCCCTGAAGAACTCAATGCGATGTTGGATCGCTACTATGAACTACACGGCTGGGATCTCAAAACAAGTTGGCCGCGTCGGGAAACCTTGGAGCACTTAGATCTGAATGATGTTGCCAAAGAGCTTAAAGAACTTGGTAAGCTTCCTGAAGAACATTGAACATAGTTATACTTGTAAAATGTGGGCTATACCGCGTTTATAACGGTTTAACGTTCTGACTAAGATATCTACCAAAGCTAGAAGTATTGTAAGAGTCGTCCTAAGAAATATAACGAAATTCCGCTAGAGTTTTGCAAAAAAAAGAAAAAGAGGGGTTAGGGGAGTGGGAGGGCTGTCACTCTTTGTAAATCGCGTAGTAGTCAATGACGTGGTCGTAGTTAACGTTGAATTCCCAGCCGTGAACCCAAGACCTAACTACGTTTGTACCAATAAGCTGAGCTAAGTAAATGGTATTAGCGTCCTCCACGACCAATGCTTGTGCTTGTTTGTAGAGTTCTATTGCCTTGGCTTTGTTAGTTACACTGAGGGAATTTGCTTCGAGCACCAGTTCATCAAATTCGGTGCTATTCCAAAATATCCAATTGAAAAACTGATCTGATCCCCAACAACCATACAAGAAGTCGAATGGATCTGTGAACGTTGGCCACCAATCATGTGCGCTAAGATGGGGGCCTGCTTCGGGATCACAACAGGACAATGCTAACAATTCGTCAAATGGAAAGCCACGTGTATTAAGCGTTACTCCGATTTCAGCCAATTTGCTCTTAAATAGCTCAGCCATAACTCGTTGATAGTCGATTGGGGTGTAGTAGTATAGGTCGAGTGTGAATCCGCCTCCAGGATGGCCCGCTTGTTCCAAAAGGTCAGCAGCCTTCTCCAGATCGAACTCGTACTTCAAGGGGGGATCATCATCATACCCCCAAATGCCCTTAGGTAGCGGACCGTACAGCCGTTCCCCGAATTTTCCTCCTGAAAAGGCTGCTTCAATGGCCTCCTCATATGGAAAGGCGTAGTTAAGTGCTTTTCTTACCAGCAACTTGTCGGTAGGTGGTTTTTGGGTGTTGATCCTCCAGTAAAGTGTATGTAGCGTTGGATGATCGACTACTACGAAGTCGGGATCATCTCGAAAACTATCTATGGTCTCATAAGCAAGTTCCCAAGTAGAATCGAGCTTCCCTTCTTTCATCTCGATCTCTGCGGTCGAAACTTCACGGACGATTTTGATAATGACCGTATCCACATGTTTGCCTTCCCACCCACCCCAGTAATCGTCGAATTTCTTCAGCGTAACTTGCTGTCCATGGATCCATTCTGTAAGCTCATACGGGCCTGTCCCGGAGGTATGCTCTGCTAACCAAGCTTGACCGAGATCTCCATCGACTTCATGCTCCTGAATAAAACTCGGACTCATAATGTACGCGGCATATTGGCTTCCCAGAATGTAATCGAACGGTGCTGGAGAGTTCAATGTGAATTTGATGGTATTCTGATCTAAAACCTCCATGGAGTCAATGACGTATAAAATGTAGGCACCGCCTTCATTTATCTCTAAGGTCCGCTCAAAGCTAAACTTCACCGCCTCTGCATCAAAAGAACTACCATCGTGGAATTTGACTCCTTCTCTTAGATTGAAAGTCCAAGTAAGCCCGTCTGCTGAAGTGTCCCAAGATGTTGCGAGGGCCGGTACAATGGACATATCCGGAGCTACTCTAACTAGGGTTTCATAAACTCGTCCCATTTGAATGGATGAATCATCAAACACAATTGAAGGATCCAGAGAACTCGGATCCGAGCTAAAGCCAAAGACAAAAGTCGTAACATCTGTGTCTGGTCCTTCTTCCTGCCCTATACAGCCTGCAAAAATCATTGAAGCTACTATGATCAATGAAAACGCCATTATGCTAGTTTTTACTGATTTTGCACGAATATTTCTCATAGTTTCACCAAACTTAGGTAAAAGTAATGCAATATTTAACTCTTTCGTGATAATAGCAGACATTAGCATATTGTACTGACCAGTTTCGTGTTTTATACTGCAGTTTTGTACTCATTCAGCTTAACCAATCTTTTTACTGACATTTAGCTTGAATTTTCTAAGAATTTTTAGATTTTCCTCTGTAGAAGATGTCACTGGTCTCACTTGAAAGAATATCAAAGGATTATCGTAGTTTGTGTACTCCAACCAAGATGGCTAGCCATTGCCTCTTCATAGTGGCGTAATAGTATTGATTATGATGCGTAATTGTCTCGAGCAAGATTTTTATAATGTGTTGAATTCCGTTCTTCTCATCAGAATGCAAGAGATTTTGGACTAGGTCAAAAGCAACAAAAGAACAAGTTGAACAGGCTAAAGTTGAGTCGGGACAAATCTCTTCCCATGGCGAGTAGATGTCGATGAAGTTTCGTTATTACCTTCTAAAACGGTTCTTGTTGATGGTCCTCGTTTTAATAGGAATCTTAACTATAACATTTGTTATTTCGAATGTAGTACCAAGCGATCCCGCGCGACTTTGGGCGGGCTCCAGAGCAAAACCAGAACAAATTGAACAAACGAGGGTGAAGTTAGGTCTCGATAAGCCGCTTTACATTCAATATTTCCATTACTTGTCAAATGTTCTCCAGGGGGATCTTGGTGTTTCCTATCACTCTCGACGGCCCGTGACCGAAGATCTTGCAGATTACTTCCCCGCCACCTTCGAACTCACAACTTTAGCTTTACTTGTTAGTATTCTCGTAGGAGTCCCTTTAGGAATCGTTTCAGCGGCTAAGAAGGATACGATCGTAGATCACGCTGCAAGAATAATTAGCATAAGTGGGGTATCAATGCCTTCTTTTTGGCTTGGGTTAATGTTACAATTGTTATTCACCACTACTTTGCATATACTCCCATCAAGTGGCCGTGTGGATTACTTCATCCATCTAAATCACCCAATCGAGCGAATTACTGGCATGTATTTAGTAGACAGCCTCCTTACAGGAAACTGGTTGGCCTTCCTCAACACTATACAACATATGATTTTACCGGTCACTATTTTAGCTTACGGTTCAATGGTTCAAATTAGCAGATTAACGAGATCCAGCATGATTGAGGTGCTTCGACAAGAGTATGTCAGAACAGCTCGAGCTAAAGGGCTTCCGGAACAGATCGTTATCTACAAACATGCCTTGAGAAATGCCCTACTTCCGACAACGACTTTCGCCGGTCTGACTTATGGTTTCATGCTGGGAGGTGCTGTTCTTATTGAAGCTATATTTGACTGGCCTGGCATCGGTCTCTACGCAATGAGTTCAGCACTGATCATCGACTATCCGGCAATAATGGGAGTTACTTTATTATTTAGCATTATATTCACAACAGTGAATCTCATTGTGGATCTACTTTACGCGTTTCTTGATCCCCGAATTAGGTATGGATGAGGCGAATGCGGTCAATACTACTACAAATCAGCAAGAAAGCAAAAACATGGAAAATAGAACATGAATCACAACTGAAAGAGTTGCGCTTTACCTTACACCTCATAAGAAGGAACCCGTTATCTTTTGTCGGCTTTTCCATTTTATTCTTCCTTATTTTGATGGCAATATTCGCGCCAATTATTGCTCCATACCCTGAGGATATTATAGAAACTCATGCCTCAGAGAGATTATTACCACCAAGCTGGGAACACCCTATGGGGACTGATGACTTAGGCCGAGATATCTTAAGTCGAATCATATTTGGGACCCGAGCTTCTTTGAAGGTAGCAGCACTAGTATTACTAATTTCAGCTAGTATCGGCGTAATTTTGGGAGGCATCGCGGGATACATAGACGCCTTAGATGACTTGATAATGAGAATAACGGATATATTCCTGTCTTTCCCCGCCTTATTGCTGGCGATGGCTATAGCCGCGGCGTTGGGCCCTTCACTAACGAATGCTATGATAGCTATAGCGATAACGTGGTGGCCTTGGTATGCTAGGTTAGTAAGAGGTCAGATTCTCTCATTAAAGGAGCAACCATTTATTTTAGCTGCTAAAGCCCTCGGGTTAAGCAGGACACGAATAATATTCCGGCATCTCCTCCCCAATAGTTTAGGAGCAATTCTCATAGCAATGTCAATGGATGCCGGTTTTGTAATATTAACAGCAGCTGGATTGGGCTTCATCGGATTAGGTGCACAACCTCCCACACCGGAATGGGGGTTAATGATAAGTACGGGGCGTATCTTCATGCCCCGATTCTGGTGGTACGCCACCTTCCCTGGTATCGCGATAATGATGACTGTCTTTGCGTTTAACCTTATAGGTGACGCATTAAGAGATATTATGGATCCTAGGCTCAGAAGATAGTTTATTTCAAAATAAAAGGGGCTCGATGCCCAAAACATCTATGAGATCGAATAATGAAGAAAAATATTCTTCGACTTAAATAAGCAACACAATGAAACAATGGATGTGCAATCTATTCGTAATCTCCAACCCCTGGCTGTGGCGAACCACTAGGAGGTAAACCGAAGTGCAAAGACAAACACCTCAAGTAAACTCAAACCAGGACATTTCCAGCTTGGAAACCCAGCCAATTCTGAAAGTTGAGGATTTGAAGATTTATTTCTACACTTACCGAGGAATTGTAAAGGCTGTAGAGGGGATTGACTTTGAAATCCAAAAAGGAAAAATCTTTGGGTTAGTAGGCGAAACGGGCTGTGGCAAATCCACCACGGCTCTAGCGGTAATGCGATTAATCCCTTGGCCGGGAAAAATCATTGATGGAAAAATATTATTGAGAGGAGAAGACTTGCTAAAGAAAAGTGATGAGGGAATTAGAGCCATTAGAGGTAAAAGAGCCTCTATGATCTTCCAGGAGCCAACGAAATCTCTGAATCCTGTATTTACAATCGGAGATCAGATCATTGAAGCTATTAAAATTAATCAAAATATTGACTCAGGCGAAGCGATGACAAAAGCATATGATATTATGAAGGTCGTAGGATTGGCTGATCCAGAAAGGGTCGCTAAACAATACCCTCATGAGTTAAGTGGAGGGATGGCCCAGCGAGTTATGATTGCTATGGCATTTTCATCAGCCCCGGACCTTTTAATCGCTGATGAACCAACTACCGCTTTGGATGTGACAATACAAGCTCAAATATTAGATTTAATGAAAGATCTCGCTCAAAAAATTCATACCTCTATATTCTTAATTACACACAACTTAGGAGTCGTGGCCGAAATCTGCGATAGAGTTGCCGTCATGTATGCAGGAAAAATTGTAGAAACTGCAAAGGTGGAGACCATTTTCAGAGAGCCCGTGCATCCCTATACGAAGAGCCTCATCAAGGCGGTACCTGTATTTGGAGCGACCAAGAAGAAACTGTTAGAGACCATCCCTGGCACGGTTCCCAGTTTAATTGATCCGCCATCAGGGTGTAGATTTCATCCACGGTGTAGGTATACAACGGAGATCTGCCGTGAAACGGAGCCGGAGCCTACCCAGCTGAGCCCGTTTCATACCGTTTTTTGTCATTATCATGACCAGTGATTGCTATAGGGGATTATGGATGTCTAAATCGATACTTGTTGTTAAAAATCTAAAGAAATACTTCCCCATCAAGGGAGGCATGTTCTCTAGGGTTAGAGGAGAAATTCGTGCCGTTAATGGGGTCAGCTTTCACATCCAACCGAGAGAGACTTTAGGGCTTGTGGGAGAGTCAAGTTGTGGTAAAACAACTGTTGGACTGTCAGTTTTACGTCTTGTGGAACCTACAACTGGTGAGATCTACTTTGAAGGAAAAAATTTAGTCGAACTGAACGAAAAAGAGATGAACAAGCTCCGACCGAAGATGCAGATAGTTTTTCAAGATCCGTTTTCATCACTCAACCCAAGAATGAGCGTAAAAGACACAATAAGCGAGCCATTAGTCGCCCATACCTCTATTAGGGGACAAGAAAATCGAGTCAAAGTGATTGATCTGTTACACAAAGTAGGCTTAGACACACAACATTTACACCGGTTTCCTCACGAGTTAAGCGGAGGTCAAAAACAAAGAGTTTCCATAGCACGAGCCTTAGCACTTAACCCTAAACTCCTAATTCTGGATGCACCCACATCATTCTTAGACGTTTCTGTTCAGGCCCAAATCTNNCTTATCTCTTTATTTCTCATGATTTGGCGGTCGTTCATCATTTATGTGATCGAATTGCGGTTATGTATGCAGGTAAACTAGTGGAAATAGCGGATGTTGAAGAAATAACTACAAATCCTATCCATCCCTATACGCAAGCGTTATTTTCAGCCGTACCAGTACCAGTACCCAAGAAAAAGAAGAAACGAATCATTCTGAAAGGTGAAGTCCCCAATCCTGCAAACTTTCCTCCGGGCTGCGTTTTCCATCCCAGATGCCCCCAAATGGCATCAAAATGTACAAAAATAGCTCCATATCTCATTGAAACACAAAAAAAACATTTCTTGGCGTGCCATCTTGCTAGCGGGTGAACTAAATAACTTTTCCTCATTCACCTGGTTCATAATACAGTGTAGAATCTCTTGGATGTTAATTATGGGAATGAGTCAGGAAAAAATTAAATATATTGAACAAACTTCACACAATGGGGATTCTGTTGCAATCGGCACATATACTAGAAGAAAGACTAAGTATCTTGAAAAAATTAATTGAAACTCCTAGTCCTTCAGGATTTGAACAACAAATTCAATCGTACATTCGGATGGAAATAGAGAAGTACGTAGATATAATGTGAAAACAGATGTATTAGGAAATTTAATTACCAGCCGGAACGAACCGGGAACACCTAGAATAATATTAATGGCTCACTGTGATGAAATAGGCCTTATGATTAGTCACATATCTAATGAAGGATACTTATACTTTTTACCTATCGGTAATGTCGATGACCATCTCCTTCCAGGAGAGAGAGTTGTAATTCATTCTCAGAATGGCCCTATTTGGGGAGTAGTCGGTAGGAAACCAATTTTCATACAAACTACAGAAGAAAAAACAAACGTGATGCCACTTAAACAACAATGGATCGATATAGGAGTAGAGAATAAAGAAGATGCTGAAACTATGGTTTCTATAGGCGATCCAGTTACCCTTACTACAGATTTTCAGGGAATCGGAAATAAAGACGTCTTTACTGCCAATGCTCTTGACAATAAACTTGGAATCTTTGTTCTAATAGAGACGTTGAGAAAACTTTCAGATCGTGGCGAACACGAAGCCGCGGTTTTCGGGGTCTTCACAGTACAAGAAGAAATAGGACTTCGCGGTGCGACACCTGCAGTTTACCAAATAAACGCCCATGCTGCCTTCATCTTAGACATAGGGTACCCGTCAGATTCGCCTGATACTTTCGCTGAAAAGCAAGATTTGGGCGATATACGAATCGGAAAGGGGCCCATTCTAGATAAGGGGGGGATTAATAACCCCATTCTATACCAAATACTTTTGGATACTGCTAATAAAAAAAACATTCCCGTCCAACTTCGAGCGATTCCAATGCCATTCGCAAATGAAGCCAAAGTTGTTCAACTATCCCGAAGCGGAGTAGCTACTATATCAGTAAATATCCCTGCGAGATATTCACATTCTCCAAATGGAGTCGCCACGTTAAGAGATCTTGAATATACATCTGAACTCCTAACTCAAACCATATTTGAACTTACTTCGCAGATTAATTTTGCACCTTAAGCTCCTTTTTTCTCCAATGCATTTAAAACGAATATTCATCCTTTAACTCAAAAGCGATTGAAGTGAATATCCGTTGTAATTAATTTTGAGATCAATCTTGGTGATGATTTAATTTGGAGCGTAGAAGTCATTGAACTCAAACAATACAATTCGAATAAAGGTGCTTGGCATTTCTGGTAGTCCCCGAAAGAATGGAAATACTGAATTTCTCCTACAACATGCATTGGATTCTGCAAAAGCAGTCAATCCCATAGGTATCGAGACGGAACTGTACTCTTTTGCCAAGAAGACATTTTTACCATGTACTAGCTGCTATCGATGCCAAAAACTTGGTTATTGTGTTTTGGAGGACAAAGATGATTTTGCGGAACTTCGGGATAAATGGAAAGAGGCAGATGCTGTCGTGATGGCTACCCCAGTTTATCATATGGGCATTAGTGGCCTATTGAAATGTTTCATTGATCGCCTTGGCAACAGCGTGGATTCCCCCTACAAGACTTATCAGAAATGGTTTAAAGTCTACGGAGCCATTGCGCAGGGAGCTCACATCTTTTCAGGTCAAGAACATGCACTCACTGAGATCATAAATCATGCTCTCATCATGGGATGCATTATGGTTTCCGGTGATGCGTGGGAAGCCTATATTGGAGGTGGAGGATGGACGGAAGGGACTGGGAAGAAAAATGCCTTGAAAAAACGATATGAGGAGGGCAGTTTCGATGCAGAAGCCGCGGTTAATGCGAGTAAGAGTGTTGGAAAACGGGTAGCCGAACTTACACTGTTCCTTAAAGCCGGTATACTTGCATATACAAAATATCTTGAAAATGATCCTTCATTTGAATTTCTGCTTGAGCGAATGTGTCAAAAATGAGACGATTTGAGATCCATCACCTTGAATCCAAATTAAAGTAGATAATCGAATTATACAGACTAAACTTTGTTGTGATATTATTACATGTGTCTCACTTTGATGATTGACATAGGTTGCTTATAATATCAACAACCTCGAAAATAGAATCTACCTTATAATCCGGGAGACAAGGCTCCTTTGTTGTTTGTCCAACCTCCGCTAATTGATCAATCGGGGGTGGTGCTGGAGATCCAACTTGGATTGTAACCATTCCCATGTCGTTGGCGCCAGCTATGTCACATACGATATCATCGCCTACGAATGCTGTCTCTTTAGGTTCAACTTCCATTTTTTTTAAACCAATCTCGAAAATGTGACGATGTGGTTTACGCAATCCAACTTCACTACTAACTACGATTACATCAAAGAAATGTTTGAGATCTAGATGCGTAAGAAAATCATGAATGGCCATTGTGCTCGTGAAATTACTTATCATTCCCAATTTGATACTGAAGTCCTCCTTCAGGGTGGTGAGTGTTTCACGAGTTTTCGGGAATATCCGCAAAGATTCTCTGAAGGGAATAAAGTAAGCATTTACTATGGAATGCAGTTTGGGATCGGACTTTTCGGTTTTCATTCCTAGGCATTTTAGCGTTTCCACTATAAAGTCTAGATTTGTAACTTCCTTGTGCATTTTTTTTCTAATTGTAATGTATCCTTGGATTACTTCAGTATAATACTGATGGAATTGAGAATAAGAAACCTGGAAACCTGCTTCAACTAGCAATTGGTGGAGATTTCGTGAAGTATCTTTGAAAGAAAGGTCATGAAATTCTGCTAATGTATTGACAAAATCGAAGAACACTGCTCGCAGTTGCATCATCTATCCCACAAGTTCCTTATCAAATATGCTCGAGCTGGTTGTAGTTTACACTTCTGGAGATATCTATTGAAATT
>JABAOC010000803.1_pt7 | contig 26441 bp, 23 predicted proteins | sample 7062161 | NCBI WGS metagenome assembly JABAOC01 (sample SAMN14538625, study PRJNA623070) | marine sediment metagenome | biome: marine biome [ENVO:00000428]; feature: marine pelagic biome [ENVO:01000023]; material: deep marine sediment [ENVO:00002113] | place: India: Gulf of Khambhat ... | reverse complement strand
TATGGTTTCGAGAACATCATCCATCTGAATGGCGTTCATATCAATCTGTTGCTCCCCTAGTGGGGGTAGCGAATTATACTCTGCCGTGACATCGCTCTGCTGAAACACATCCTGGGCGTCTCCTTCGTCTGGTTCCTGCTCTCGAGATCTGTAAGGGTCCCCTTGTCTACCCTCCCGATCAGGCTCAGCTGTACCACCCGACTCCGCGTCTGCCGAAAGAGGGCTCATAAGATCTGGTGGATGTCCTACAGAGGCCTCACCTGGCAGCACTCTAGACGTCTCATCGTCAAGGGATTCCGTGTGAGCCATCTCGGTTGCTACTGCCTCGAAGTCGATCCTCTCGGGACTTTCTACTTCTGCAGGGCTCTCTCCCTTTTTCTGGCGAGGGGCTTCCAACGCCTCTCTGGACACATCCTCTCGCGTTTTCGTCTGAAAAGCCTTTTCATAGGCTTTTCTCGCCTTTCCCAGGAGTTCTTCAGCCTTTTCAAACGCAGCCAGGGACCTTTTGCTCAAGGAGCCACCATCCAGGGTTAAGATCCTCTTGTACACGGCAATCGATTCAAGATCGAATTCATGAGCGCTGAGTTGCTCTGCCGCAATCTGGTATTGCTGAATCGCCGATTCCCGATCACCAGTCTCCACATAGAGACCTGCGAGCTTCACCCGGCTCTCCGTGTCCTCTGGATTTTCCTCAAGTCCTCGAACCAGCCGTTTGATATCACCCACGACCTTCTTTTTCTTTTTTGAACCAAATATTTTCATGATCCGTTGGAAGATGAATTTCCTGGTATGATAGAGAAACTTTTCCAAAGGACAGCACTGCACAAGCCGTGCCAAACCATCTCTCCAATCCCGGACAAAATGTCAGAAACTCACCCACACATCCTACCCTTCTCGCCACCCCGATGCAAATAGGGCAAGCGACATCCCTTTGACCTCGGACTCCGTTGCGCAGGTGATCTATTTCGGGTTTTGAAGCAGTTTTAGGAGGCAATGGGGTGGGACATCCTCGAAAAATAGTTTGGCTCCGTCTCTACATTCCGAGACGTTCCGCTTCCAACCGCATTGTCGGGATATCCACCAATTCTTCCAGAAGAACATCAGATATCAAGTCCCAGACCTCAGGGGGCAGTTCAACCTCTTCGTCCGAATCCCCATCGTCCGGATCTCTGAAAAGGAAGAGCAGTTCGGTCAGTCCCGAGGCTACATAATTCGGACCGGGCGCCCAGCCATCCCCATCCTGGTCGACGTAGGGATCCATGGCATGTACACGGGAGAGATCATAAGGTGGAGCGTTGAAGCCCATGATGGCATTTATCTCTTCGAGCACGAAATTCGCAACGATCGACTGACCCGTGTATCCCGGGTGAACACCGTCCAGGGTGAAGGCACCCCCCCGAGTCCATTTCCGGCTCAGCACTTCGCCGTTGACGATAACCTCGATTTTGCCGGTCAGGGCGTCGTTCAAGAACCGACCAATGTCAACAAGATGGAAATTCGAGCCCCGCGAAGAAACAGCCATCTTGATGGCCGCATTGAAGCTGTCGATGCGAGACATGATGAAGCGCTGCTCCTCTTCCGAGAGGACGAGACCGTCCCGCTGTTGCCCATCTGTTTCCAGAACCTGGTTAACATAATCCACCGAATAGCCAGAATCCAAGAGGGCATACATCAAGCCGAAGGTTAACAGGGAGATCCGGTCACCCTGGAGCGGATCTGTAATCGGCTTCCCGGGTGGAGCTACCCGTTTGAAGGTTGGAGAAACCGTATAGTCGGGATCCAGCTTTTGGAGGTAGAACTCGAGGTCATCGGAATCAAGTAAATAGCCAACGGCGCTGTAGTAGGGCAAGGTCAGCACGAAATAGTCCACGTCCACGCCCGAAGGTTCAATTCCGGTTCCCAGCCGGTTCAGCAGGTGGTCGTATTGTTTCGCGAAATCATCCAGGTCCGTCAAGTTCCGTTCGATGGCAGCTTGGGTGTAGGGTTCAAAAGAAACTGCGCCCATAGTTTGTCCAAACTCCAGTAACACCTTCAAGAGAGGTTTGATCTCAGGCCCAATTTCATCCAGGGGAATCGGTATAAACTCCGGATTGCTCCCGCCAGCCCCAAGAGCCGCGGTCCCCGAGTCGTTGTTGCCAACCCAGAGGATCACCAGGGCCCTCTCGATGTCTGCCTGAGGGGCGCCTTGATCCAAAAGCCAGATGGCAGAGTCGATTTGAGACACGAATTTTCTCGCCAAGAGGTTGATGGGATACAGAACCTTGTCGCACTTGTCTCCGAGTCGTGCTGGATACAGCGTGTCTGCCATGTGTTCTCGAGAAAAAAAGGATTCGTCAACGCCGGCCCGTTTATAATACTCGATCCCCTCCAGGGAGAAAGCATCGGCACCGTCCACGCCCAGATTCGTCGGTACCACATAAGGTCGAATGCGATTCTCTTGTATGTCGAATAGGGGCTGACGAAAGTGAAGGGCGACACCCTTCGAGAGGGAGAGCGCAATTCTATGAAGATAGGCATTCAAGGTGTTAATCCAGTTATTTGTGCCGTCCATGGTCCCATGAGTCAGGCTATCACCCATACCGATCAATAGAAGACGAGGCGCTCCCGTAAGACCCTGCGGGACCTCTCGTCCCGCCACAAGGGTTTCCGCAGTTGCCGTCGTGAGCTGGTCAGCACCCTGAGCCAGTCCACTGCTGCAGGACCACACAAGTGATAGGCAGATCTCAAGACTCAAGCCGATGCGAAAAAGTCGCCTCCCCAACTTATGCGCCCCTTGTCTCCTTGTGATCGACTCTCCATATTCAGAAGAAAAGCTAGGAACATCGCTGTGATCTCTCGGGTCCTCCCGTTTCGACCAAGAGAACCCGTTTTTGTATAATTGGCGAGGCCAGCATAGGGGAAATGCGGCTGAATGTCAAGGAGAAGGTTGGTTATACAGCAGAAACCCAAGAACCAGCCATACAGAGAAGAGGATCGACACAAAAACCAGAATACCAACGTTTCCGGGAGAGGTTCCAGGTTCCAGCACAGAGATTTTGGGGCTTTCAGAACCGCAAAAAGACCCAGATCATCATTAACACCCCGGCCCCACTAAATGGGTGAACCGAATCCATACCGTAAGATGAATAGCGCGGCTGACCAGCTCAGAATGGATCTTCGTATGTTCACTTTTCTTCGGATTTTCTAAAACAATCCAAGCAGATAAGATCCTTCTCCGGAGGAAGAGCGACCTCCATCATCAGCTCTTTTCCACAGGACGCGCAGACCGCCTTAAACGTTCTCTTGTATACCCGCTTTTTGGGACTCCTCCGTGGAGGGGGCCGTCTCCTTCTAGCCATTTATGTTAACTCCTGAAAGTGGCCTCTTTCCATCTGCCGCCAACGCGTGAAGAGGGTCGCTGCGGATGAAAAGACCCCGGGAGATTTGCATCCTCCCGGGGTCTAGGTGACTGCTTTAGGATCACGAACTCTTGACCACGTTAACAGCTTGCGGGCCCTTCTCGCCTTGGGAGATGTCGAACTCGACCTCATCCCCTTCATAAAGTACCTTGTAACCGTCCTGCTGAATGGATGAGAAGTGCACGAATACATCATCACCATCGTCCCGGGAAATGAATCCATAGCCCTTTTGCTCGTTGAACCATTTGACTCGACCCTTGGTCATGCCCTGTCACCTCCTTCCTTTTTTGTACTGATAAGATGCAAGAGTCTAGCCTTGGTTCCATAACGAAAAACCGCATAAGCTTAGAGAGCTATGCGGCTTGCCTCCATTCCAAACCAGAACTCTTTACACTTACAGAACTAAAATATCCATTTTCGACCTGGCTGTCAATGGCAAATAAGAATGTCCCATTTGTCTCCACGGTTTTTCGGGCAGTTTTTCTGATTGAGAAATATCGAACAATTGAAAAATTCAATAGAAATGTTGCCCAAATCATTTTGGAGCAGTTCCGTGACAGCTTTGCAAGATTACTTCTCCCTCACTCCCACTCTCTATCTGGTCACGAGATGGGCGGGGCTCAACCCCGCTTGACTCCTCAAGGGTTTCGTGCCAAACTTGTCCTGAAATGGATCTGACTATAGGTTCATCGACGAAGTCCCTGACCGTTTCGCGATAGACAAGCCACCAGATCAGACGTGACACAGAGACACCCATGAGAAAGCTCTATCAATACACTTTTGTGATTTTGATCATGGCAATGCTGACATCCGGCGGCAGCACACTCGCTACGAGTCGCGGTATCAGTATCATCTCTACGGAGGGCCAAAGTCTGGATCTTTATCGGGATTACCAGGCGGTTGTGGTCGGGATCAGCAATTACGACTGGTGGCCCAAGCTTCCCTATGCAGCGGACGATGCGAAAGAGGTTGCCGCAAAGTTAGCGACACTGAATTTTCAAGTGAAACTGGTCTTGGATCCGACATTTGAGGAGATGAAGAAAGTCCTCGGTGAGATGGTGTACGACACGGGGAGTGAAGAGAATCGAGCCCTTCTGTTCCACTATGCAGGGCACGGGGAAACGGAAACCTTAGCCGATAAGACCAAACTGGGATATATCATCCCCAGGGACTGCCCCCTCCTCAAGAAGGATCCCATGGGATTTGCCGGCCATGCCATCAGCATGAAGGATATCGAATCGGTTTCATTGAGGGTCCGTTCGAGGCACGTCCTGATGCTATTTGACTCCTGCTTCTACCCCCGTTTGATCGGCCAGCGGATCCGGGGTGAAGCGGGGTACAGGGGATAAGTCCAGAATATGAGGGTTTGAGGGATTTTCAGGTGGTCAGGGGAGGTTGTAAATTGCTGAAGAAATCAAAAAGGAAATTCCCGCGCGTATTCATTCGTAAAAACTGATCAGCCTCTGTCTTAACGCATGGTTTTTGAGCTTTCTCAGAGCTGCGTTTTCAATCTGTCTGATTCGTTCCCTGCTGATACCAAACTGAAAGCCCAACTCCGCCAGGGTATATTCCCTGCACTCATCGATTCCGAAACGCATTCTCAGGATCTCGGCTTCTCTCGGACTAAGAGAGGCTAAAATCCCTTTGATTTCCATGGTGAGGTTGGCTTGTATCGTCTTTTCAAGAGGTGATACGGCATCCTCATCGGCAATGAAATCTCCGAATTCCGTGTCGGTATCACCCACGTGTGCATCGAGAGAGGTGGGCTGTTCCATGCGGACAAGAGAGACCTTTTTGACTTTTTCCAACGGTATATTCGCAGCCTCTGCGATCTCCCAGTGTGTCGGCTTTCTACCCAGTTGACTGAGCAGACTGCGAAAGGTTTTCGCTACCTTCGTTTCAATTTCGAGAACATGGACCGGCACCCTAATCGTTCTTGACTGTTCGGCAATGGCTCGGGTGATCCGCTGCAAAATCCACCAAGATGCGTAGGTGGAAAACTTGTGCCCTCTCTGGTAATCGAATTTATCCACCGCCTTCATCAGGCCGATGTTACCCTCTTGAATCAGATCAGACAGTGAGAGCCCACGGTTCATGTATTGCCTGGCGATCTTGATAACTAGCCTCAAGTTGGCCCTCACGAATTGGTGCTTTGTCTGCTCAACTTGCTGTTGATACTTTCGCACCGCAGACAGAAGGTCCTTGAGCCTTTGTCGAGCGCCAGCAGAATGGGATGTCACCCCACCACGTTTTATCGGATCGACTTGCTCCCGAAGACCGGTATAGAGATCCTCCAGGATATCTTTTTTGATCGGAATTTGATCGAAAAGCGTGCCAATATCCGCCTCATTCCACAGTAGTTCTCCCATGGAGGAACCAGCTCTCTCCTCTTCGGTACTGTCACCTTTGTCCCGGAGCAGCTCAAGAGCGGAGCACACTCCAAGAACCTGCTTCCCTGAGGAGATGAATCGATCCCTCAGAAAAGCATGATTTCCCTCGTCTCTGCGATGGGGATTGGCGGGGAGTTCCATGATGTGTTCAGCCTGGATCTCTTCGCTCTCCATCTGACCCGCAGCGCGGACGATCCATTCTATGCCGACCGGGCTCTGGAGCAAGAGGCGCTTTATCCGTTTCTCGCCCGCTTCGATCTCTTTGGCGAGATCGCATTCCTGATTTCTGCTGAGGAGAGGCATTCCCACGACCTCTCGGAAATAGGCCTCTGCCGGAGAACAGGGGGGATCTGGGAACCGTCTGGATGCGGTAAACTCGTCATCTTCGACATCCGGACACTTCTCCTCATCAACGTCTCCAGACGCCTCTTCGGCAAACTGAAATTCCTCCTCCTCAAGCACTCCTAAGCTTTCGGCACTGCTCATAAACTGATTCCTGCGCACTATTCTTCCCTATTTGTTGAAACAATCCAGGCATAGAAGATCTTTTTCCGGAGGGGGCGGGACCTCCGTGATTAACTCTTTCCCACAGCGGGCACAGATTGCTTTAAAAAATTTCTTGAACAATCGCCGTTTAGGACTCTTTCGAGGAAGGTTTTTCCTTCTCCTGGCCATCTCCACCCCCCACCAAAGTGGGCATCTACCCTTTCGCACCAAACCCGACTTCAACCAACTCCCGTGTAATAAGAGACCCCGGGATTCTCAGATCCTCCCGGGGTCTGGATTTTCGCTTTCCGGATTCTTAGCACTTTACCACGTCAACTGCTTGCTGGCCTTTTTCTCCTTGGGCGATTTCGAACTCGACCTCGTCCCCTTCATAAAGAACCTTGAATCCGTCTTGCTTGATCGATGAGAAATGCACGAACACATCATCGCCATCATCACGGGAAATGAATCCAAACCCTTTTCGCTCATTGAACCATTTGACTCGACCCTTGGGCATGCCTTGTCACCCCCTTCCTTTTTTGTACTGATAAGATGCAAGAGCCTAGCCTTGGTTCAACAAAAAAACCGCATAAGCTTAGAGAGCTATGCGGCTTGCTTCAATTCCAATCCAAACCAGAACTCTTTACACTTACAGAGCTAAGAATATCCATTTTTTTCACGATTGTCAAGGTATTATGGGGTGGAGTTTCCTCAGTTTTGTGGACCCTCATGTCCGTCCTCTTGTGTTAATCCTACTTGGCCGGGTTCGCAAAACCTTAGGAAATACTGAGCTACCTCAATGGGTTTTGCGATCCAGACATCGGTTTTCATTTGGATGTGTTTGATCAGTCTCTCCAGCATATTGAGCCTGGAGAGGCGGCCCATCAGCTGAGGGTGCATACAGAGAACAAAATGACACCCCACCTCATACATGCCGTCAAATTCGGCGGACCAGATTTCATAGACCGTTTCTTGACTGCTGATTCCACTCATGTAGGGAAGGGAAGGATACATATTGAATCCAAAATAGACCCAGTCATCCAACATCCAGTGGATGGGGATTTCAACGAGATGTTTTCCAGCGGCAGATTGGAAATAGGGAACGTCCGCCCCCATCATTGCCGAATCATACAGAAACCCGTAAGTAGCCAGAAGATTCCAGGTATTCTGACTCATCTCCAAGGCAGGGGATCGATAACCCAAGGGCCTATCCTGAATCGTTTTCTCGAAAAGCTCGAGGCCCCGCTCGAAATCCTCTTTCTCCTGCTCAAGGGTCATGGAGGCGGGATTGACATGGGCATACCCGTGAAATCCAATTTCATGGCCCAAACCAGAAATCTCTTTGACCATTTCAGGGTATTTTTCCAGGGTCTGCCCTGGAATAAAGAAACATGCCTTGATCTTCGACTTCTCCAACAGCTCCAAAATTCGTGGAACACCGACCCGTGGGCCGAAGTCCCCCAGGGAGCGCACCACCGGGTTACCAAAAGCGGGGTTTTGAGAAACCTTGCTTAGCCAGACGAACTCTCCGTCGACATCAAAAGTAAAACTAACAGCACATCGGGCATGATTCGGCCATTTCATCTCTCCCTCCTTTTCCACTCCCCCACCGAATACCGGTCATCCCCCTCCCTCAGCCAGAACCTTCTGGTTCCCTATTTTGGGAGCACCACTCGAGAGTCGCCAGGGCGATGACTTTCGTGGCTGTTTCAAACGTCTCCAGATCGACGCATTCATCAATTCCATGGGTGTTCTCCCCTCCGGGACCGAAACTCACGGCGGGGAACCCAAAATACTGGGAGAATCGGGTATCCAGTCCAGCAGCACTGCCCACGACCTCCATTTTTCTTCCCATGACCGACTCCACGGAGGAAATGGCCATTCTCACGAAGGGGTCGGAAGGATCCTGATACCAGGGATCTGCCCGCCACCCAAACCATTCTACGAGCGGTGGATGCTCCCGAAGCCACGGATCGTCCTCGGCAACCTCACGGATTGTAGATTCGACGATTCTCTGAATATCTTCTCTTGTTTCCCCAGGCACAAAGGAAATTCTGCATTCCATTTCTGCGAATCCCGCCACCGTGGAAGGCCAGTCCCCCGCCTTCATGGTTCCAATGTTCAGATGGCAAGACCGGCCAGATCCTTTTTCAAAAAGAGGAAAGCTGACACTAGCCGCCCTGCTTTCGTCGAGCTCGACAAGGCTTTGGTAGATTTTCATCATTTTCCCGATGGCATTCACCCCGAGATGCGCCTTTCCGGCATGGCTGGTTTTCCCTTTAACCTTTATCCGGAAATACAGAATCCCTGCATGGGAAATGCACAAGACCGGATGAGGTTCAGAAATGATCATGCCATCGCCCGTGTATCCCTCAACGAGGCAGGCGAGCGTCCCCCCGCCTCCTCCGGCTTCTTCCTCAATCACGCTCTGAAGGATGAGGGTCCCCTCCGGCTTCTTGCCAATACGGGTAAGAGCCTTCATGGCATAGAGATTGGCAACCAAACCTGCCTTCATGTCCAAGGCGCCTCTCCCGTAGAGGATATCTCCTTCCACCTCGGCGCCCCAGGGGTCGTGTTTCCATTGATCAACTGGTTCAGGAGATACAACATCGGTGTGCCCATTCAGGATGATCGACCTCTTCTGAGACTCGCCCTTCAAGATCCCGACGACGTTTGGCCGGCCCCGGTAGGGAAGATTACTATCCACAAAGGCGACGTGGCTTTGAACCCTCCGACGGTCGGCCTCAAATTTATGAACGTCCAGACCAAGTCTCTCAAACTGCTTCTCCATAAACCGCTGGGCCTCGCCTTCGTTCCCGACAACGCTGGGTATTCGGACCAATTGCTGAAGGGTGTCGATCATATCATCTCTCATCTTCTCTACTGCCTTGACCACTGCTTCTTTCACCTTTGAATCCATCGGGGCCTCCCAGGTTTCTTACCATAGAGGGTCTGATTCTCCTCTTTAAGCAAGCCAGCCTCCATCGATGACCAACGTGTGTCCATGGATGTAACTCGCCTCATCAGAGGCAAGAAAAACCGCCCCCTGGGCAACATCCATGGGTGTACCCAGGCGGCCAAGGGGCACGGCTTCGACCATCCCCTTCTGATAGTTCGGGTCCTTTAGGTGTCTCTCTATCATTCGGGTCCGGATCACGCCCGGTGCAATGGCGTTTACCCGGATTCCAAGAGGGCCATAATCAATGGCCATCGAACGGGTGAGTTGAATCATCCCGCTTTTCGCGGCGCCGTAAGCTGAGATTTTTCTGAATCCAGTCATTCCGAAGACCGAAGCGATGTTGATGACGACTCCACTTTTTTGTCGAATCATTTCAGGGACGGTGCATTTGGACACGAGGAAAACGCTCTTGAGATTAACCTCCAGGACGCGATCCCACGCTTGTTCAGATGTCTCCAGAAGAGAGCGAGACCCGGCCTGCCACCCGCCGATGCCGGCGTTGTTGACCAGAATATCGATCTTCTCAAATTCGTCCAGGGTTCTTTTGACGATTTGGTTGACGGCTGAGGCGGTGGACACGTCGGCCATGATCCAGAAGGCTCGGCCCTCCTTGGATTGAATCTCCCTTACGGTTTCTCTGGCACCTTTTTCGTTCTGATTCGCAACAACCGCGACTTGTGCTCCCTCCCTGGCGAAAAGAAGGGCGACTGCCCGACCGATTCCGCTCGACCCACCGGTCACAATGGCAGCCTTTCCTTTGAGTCTCATTCTGATCTCCTATCTGGACCAATGAGCTGTTGACCTATAGACTCAAACCCCCGTCTACGACCAGGTTGACACCCGTGATAAAAGATGCCTCGGATGAGGCCAGATATAGCGACGCATGGGCAATGTCCTCACTTCGGCCAAAACGACCCAGTCGATGTTTTTCCAAGAAGTCGCTCTCAAGCTTTCGTCTCTCCTTCCGATCAGATACCGATGCGAAATAATTCTGGAGCATGTCACCCTCGACCGAGCCCGGGCAGATGCAATTGATGCGGACATTCTTCGAAGCATACGCCAAAGCCAATGTCCGGGTTAGGGCCACAATCGCTCCTTTGGAAGCACTATAGGCTGCGGAGATCCTGGAAGCTCTGATCCCCGCAACCGATGCGATGTTGATGACACACCCCTCACGCTTCTTGACCATTACGGGAAGCACGTGCTTCACAAAAAGAAAACTTCCCTTGACATTGACTTCGAAAACGCGGTCCCATTCAGCTTGAGAGAACTCTGTGATTGGCACGGTTGGACCCACGACACCTGCATTGTTTATCAGAACATCGATCGTTCCGAAGACGTCCAAAGCCCTCTGGACCGCCGTCCGGACATCGTTCTCCTTTGAGACGTCTGCCTGCCAATCGGCGACCCTCCTCTTCTGTCTTTTCAGAGAATCAGACGTCTTTTGGAGCGCGGCACCGTCGAAGTCAACGAGAAAAACGTGGGCGCCCTCCCGGGCGAACTGGACAGACATGGTTCTTCCGATTCCTCTGGCTGCTCCAGTGATCAAAACAACTTTATCCCTGAATCGCTTCATTGCTTCACCGTCACCCCTCTGCCTGAAGTGGTGGGTCACAAATCGACTCCTCCCACCCTCTTTGAGATGTCGAAAAACCCGGCCAGAACGGGGGTGCTAAGAGAGTCTGACTCTGGGGTCGAGAAATCCATAGAGAATGTCAACCAGGAGGTTGGTCAGGACAAACAAAAAAGCGATAACAAGGACCGTACCCTGAACCATGGGATAGTCTCTCTGTAGCACCCCGTCCAGAGCAAGTCTTCCCACTCCGGGTAGGGAGAAGACATACTCAACCAGCACAGCTCCGCTGAGAAGGAAGCCCCATTGCAGCCCGACAATAGTCAGAACGTTAATCAGGGAGTTTCTCAATGCGTGTTTACCGACCGTGCGCACCTCTGTTAGGCCTTTGGCTCGGGCCGTCATCACGTAGTCCTCTTGAAGGGCCTCAATCAGGCTCGATCGGGTGAATCGAGTGACGACAGCCGCCATAGCAATTCCCAGAGCCACGGCCGGAGGGATCATGGCCTCGAGGTTCGCCTGGGTATCCTCAAGAAAGCCCGCGTATCCAGAGGAATAAAACTGAGGCAGATACCGGGAGATGAGAATAATGAAGAGAACGCCCCACCAGAAGCTGGGAACCGAAAGGCCCAGGATGGAAATGGGCCGAAGAAGATGGTCGAACCAGCTGTTTTTTCTCACCGCGCATGCAACACCCGTGGGGATCGAGATGAGCAGGGAGATGCACGTGGAAAACAAGATGAGTTCCAGAGTTACAGGGAGTCGATAGACGATTTCCCCGAGGATTGACCTCCCTGTCCGGAGGGATTCTCCAAAATTACCCTGGAGGAGGTTGAGCAGCCATCTGAAATACTGGGCATAAAGCGGCCTGTCCAGCCCCATGGACTTCCTGAGGGCTGCGACGTTCTCCGGCGTGGCTTCCTGCCCAAGCATGACCTCTACGATGTCGCCCGGAATAGCGTGAATAGCAACAAACACAATCACGGAGAGACAGATCAGGATGAAAAGCGTGAGCAGAAGTCTTCGAGCCAGATAGGTATGCACCTCACCTCACCTGCCACTGAGGGGAGGCCCCCGGGGGCCTCCCCTCAGATCTTATTTGTCGAGCCAGGTACGATCAAAGTAGGGACGGATGGGTGTCAGAATGGTCCCCTTCACATAGGGCTGCATGGCATAGGCTACCCGCGTTCTCCACGTATAGACTGCAGGCGCCAATTCTGCAATCCTGAACTGAGCCCGGCGGTAAATGATCTTTCGAACGTCCGGATCAGCGACCATCCGGCCTAAATCCAACTGCTCATCCACAACGGGGTCACTGAACCCGATGTTCCACGCTCCCTGGGAATGGAACCAACGGTAGAGATAAGTGTCCGGATCCGGAGTGTAGGAGGGGAACGAGTGAAAACACGCCGTCCAGGTCTCGAAGTTGGTGATGTCTTTGATATAGGCGCCCCACTCAAGAGGTGTGATTTCCACATTCACACCGATGTTTTTCAGGTTGCTCTGAATGACCTGAGCTGTGGGCACGTAGGGTGGATAGGCCGTTGACGTCTTCAACTCAAAGGTGAGTCCCTCGGGATAACCCGCTTCCTTGAGGAGGGCTCTGGCCTTTTCGTAATCGTGCTGGTAACCGGGCAATTCTTGCCAGGGGACCGCGTAGCCAGCCAGGCCCTCGGGAATAGGCGCGGTCACCTTGGCGTTGCCGAGCATGACAGAATCGATGATCTCCTGGCGATTAATCGCGTAGGAGAGAGCCAGCCTCAATTTAGAATTGTCAAAGGGAGGTTTGGAGCAGTTGAACTCCAACATGGCCCAACTGAAAACCGGGACGTCGACCATTTCGATGCCCTCCACAGTCTTGAAAAGCTCGAACAGCTTGCCCCAGACGTTGCTGAGGTCGGCGGATTTGCTCCGCATGGCGGCGACGATCGCAGAATCTTCCGCGATGACCTGAAATCTCACTGCATCGAGGTAAGGGAGCCCCGGCTTGAAGTATTTCGGATTTTTCTCCAGAAGGGTGTAGCTCCCTGGAACCCGTTTCTTGATCATGAACGGACCGGTCCCCACAGCCTGCTTCTTGATGCTCTCATCCTCTACGATCTCCCTTGGGACAATGGCAGCCCATGGATCAGCGAAATTCACCAGGAAAGGAGCAAAGGACTCTTTCAGGATGAACGTGATCGTGTAATCATCCGGTGTTTCGATTTTGTCGACGAGTACGAAATTCTCCCGCCGAGCCGAGCCGGTGGCAGGATCGAGCATCCGCTCGAACGAATACTTGACATCGGCTGATGTCATCTTCCGCCCGTTATGAAAATAGACGTTGTCGTTGAGATGGAATGTATAGACCAACCCATCGGGAGAGATCTCCCATGCTTTGGCCAGTTCCGGGGCAACCCCACCTTTTTCATCGTAGCGAAGTAAGCTGCTGTAGATATTCTGGAGGAGTTGCGACGATCCAAGAATCGTTTCCGTGTGCGGATCGAGACCCAGGGCATCAGCGCCAACCCGCCAGACAAGGGTCCCTCCTGGTTTGGGATCGGCAGCCAAAACAAAACTCTGGCCACCCATCAGGAGAATCACAGAGAGAATCCCCAAAATCATGAGTACCGTTCTTTTTCTTGACATTTTTTGTCCTCCTTTTGTTTGCTTCTTTTCCTCATGCCTCTCGCCAGGGAGATTGGCTGAAGCCATCTGGAAGAAGCTGACTCATTGGAAATAATCCCGTGATTGAGTTGTTGAAATCAGACTTATAGAATCACCTCCTTCCTTCACATCCGTCCTCTCATCTTTGGATCGAGGAAATCCCGCAGCCCGTCCCCCAAGAGATTGAACCCCATAACGGCCAGGCCAATGGCAATGCCAGGGAAAATGCCCATCCATGGGGCTAACTCGATGACGCCTCGGGCTTCATTCAACATGAGACCCCACGAGGGCGTGGGAGGCCTCGCACCCAGTCCGAGGAACTGTAACCCCGCCTCTGACAGCAAGGCGAAAGCAAAGCTCATCGTGATGTAAACGATCAGGGGGGCGATGATATTCGGAAGAATATACTTCACAATCACCCTGAGGTCACTCGCTCCTGTCGCTTTAGCCGCCTGCACATACTGGTTCTCTTTAACCGCCAGGACGGCACCTCTTGTCACCCTTGCCGAGTAAGGAAGATATGCGATGGCCAGGCTGATAACGACATTGGTTAAGCCAGGTCCCGTTATGGCAATGATCAGTATCGCGAGAAGGATAAAGGGAAAGGAGAACATGATATCCATGAAACGCATGATCGCATTGTCCCGCAGCCCACCAAAATAGCCTCCCACAAGTCCCAAGATGATTCCTCCGAGATTCGCCAGGACGACCGTAAAGAAGCTGACCCGGAGAGAGACCCGGCATCCATAGACAATGCGACTGAACAGATCTCTTCCAAACTCATCGGTGCCGAACCAGAATTCGGCGCCAGGGGCTTTAAGCCGGTGTACGGGTTGCATTTGGTACGGGTCTTGCCTTGTAAAGAGGCTCGGTGACGCGGCCGTGATCAGGAAAACTAAGATCAGGAAGCCGCCGACTAGCCCGGTCTTTTGCTGGAGGATTCTCTTCCCCAGAACCCGTTGGCCGCTCCTTCGCTCCTGATCCGTTTTTACCGTAGCCAACTCCTCCATGATGTGACTCATCTCACCAGAGAGTCGGATTGCCAGACAGTCCTTCCGCCAACAACGGTCATGGATACCCGAATGTCCCGCAGCCGTCCGGAGGCCAGAGTCTTCGGGTTATCTTCCAAGACCACAAGATCAGCCAATTGCCCCACCTCTATCGTCCCTTTGAGATCCTCCTCAAAGGCGGCCGACGCTCCATTGCTCGTGAACATCTGAAGAGCCTCTTCCACAGAGACCCGATGATGGACAAATGGGTTATTGACGGCTGCATGGATCCCCATGATGGGATCGATGGGGGTAATTGGACTATCGGACCCGCCACAAACCGTGATCCCCTTGTCAATGAGGGCGCGAAAATCCTCGACTCGATTGGCTCTTTCCTCGCCCAGGTATTCAACGTACGCCCCATCTGGTCCGCCAATGTTAAATGAAAACATGGGTTGCATAGCCGCCACAATTCCTAAATCTCTCGCCCTCGCGACTTGATCATCCGTGGGCAGTGAAAAATGCTCAATACGATGGCGGTGATCCGTTCGTGGGCTTTTGGCCAGGGCCTTTTCATAGGCTCTCAGGAGCTGTTCGATGGCAGCATCTCCTATCCCATGCATGCTAATCTGTAGGCCAGATTCATGGGCTTTTTGCACAAAGGATTCAAGCTGGACGTCCGTGTAAAAAAGCATCCCCCGACAGTCAGGGAGATCCTGATAAGGTTCCCTTAGCGCCACCGTGTGCTCAAGCCAGGCCCCGTCCAAGGCCAGGCACCCCCCGATCCGTGGAAGCCCCAGTTCCAGAATATGATTCACGTCCATGGTCTGGAAATAAGGGACGATCCTGAGGGGCATCCGGGGCATCGCCTCGAGGAGAATTCTGAAGATTCGATCCTCCTCAGCGGAACCGTCGAGAGCATGAAGTGTCGTGACACCTCGTCTCACGGCGAGGTTGCAGGCTCCTTCGATCATCCCTTGGATTCTATTAAGACCGAGGGATGAAAAAATGCGCCTGTGGGCCTCAAAATGGGACTGATCCGTCGCGTAGGTCCCCGTAAGTCTTCCGGTTCTCGCCTCCTTTTCCACACCCGGGGAATCTGGAGAAAGACCCACACGCTGAAATCCCAACGTGTTAACCACACTGGAATGGCCTGTGTTGGCAACAAGCCAGACCGGGTTCTTTGGCGAGACTCGGTCTAGCTCCTCTAGGGTGGGATTTCTCTTCTCCCTGAGGAGTCGATAGACCAGTTGGGTGCCAAAGACCCAGTCCCCGGATTCTGCCTGGGAGGCCTGATCGCCAATGAGTGCAAGGACGTCATCAATCGAGCGGGCATCGGAAAGGTTCACCGACTCCATGGAAAAACCGGTGAGAACCAGATGGGTATGGGAGTCGATGAACCCTGGAAGAATGGTTTTCCCCGAAAGATGGATCACCTGGTTTGAGGAAAGGTCTAAGTTTAGAGAACTCTCGCCCTCAATGATCTGGGCGATTCTTCCATCCTCGATGACCAAGGTCCCCTTGGCAATATCCCGTGCCGCCATGGTGATAAGATTTGCATTGGCCAGAGCCAGAATCTCAGCCATATCTCCCGCTCTTCGCAACAATCGAGCAAAACGGCAAAATCAGCCACCCCGGATCATCCACTTCACGACCGCGAGCATCAGTGGCCATTCAGATTCGGGATCGTGAAGCGCATCATCCCAAAGGACCTCATCTCGATCGTTGCCCTCTTCAAATTCTGTGTGGACTCCCGAAAGAAAAACCCTGCCCTTTCCATATGAATAAGCCACCATGGCCGGTTCGCCATTCACATCATATGTAGCCAGGGTGTCGATCTTCACCCCAGGGGGAATATAGAACCAGGGTGCACCGTAGTACATGCTCATCAGCGAGGGAGGCTCTCCTGCCGTAATGGGATGAGTGCCTCCGGAAAGGTTGATTCGGCACATCGTATATTGGGGCCAGGGGGCAATCTCTTTGATAGAACCTTTGGCATATCCGGCGAAAATATCGAGTGGGTATTCGTATCGCTCCCCTTCCCAGAAAATATAATCTGCTGCGAAAAAGGCCCCGGCACAGATGCCGACATAGCCTCCCCCTGCCTCCAGAAAGGACCGAATCCTCTTGACCCCTTGCCCACTCAGATCCCGCTTATAGGGGACGGCCCATCCGCCGGTCATGTAAAGGACATCGAAATCCTCGAGCTTTCCCTCAACAATCTCCTGGGGATCGATTCTCTGGGCCTCAGCTCCCATCCATTGAAACATCGCCATGCTGGCTCTGATGGATTTGAAAAACGCCCCTTCGCCGCTATATACGGCAATCCGGACCGGCAGGTTATTTTCCTTGGAAACAAGGAGCCTTTCTGACGCAATGGCCTCCGGAGAACGCCTGTTCACGGACCATTCGCCGGGAACAACCTTGAAACATAGCGAAAGCCCGAAAACGAGAAAAAGGATTGAATACGTTAGATAGGCTCTCATGCCGTCGTTGGTCGAGATATGAAAAAACCTCGTTATCCGTAAATGAACCTGGAACAAGAAATGTACTAAACGATGACCAGCAGGGTCTATTCGCAGCTCATGATTTCCTTTTTAGCCACGCCAGTATAGGATAAAGTCATTTGGGTGTCAATCGAACTTAGGTCTACAGAAGCGTATCTTTTTCCTCACCTTCTCTGAACAAACCAATGGGGCCTGCAATAATAACGATCGAATCAATGGGTTGATTTCCGGATTTCAGTGATGCTTAAATAGCAGCATATCCAACAAAATCCATGCATGGTTGAATCGCTTTCTCATTGATTCGATATGATGGAAAAGAGCACATGGGGTTGGTCAGTTACGGCTGGGATACTCGTGATTTGAGATTTGTAAGAACCTGTTTACAAAAAATGCCCTCCTGCTCGACCTCGGGATGAGGCTCGAGCGTGGTTCGAGGGGTCCTCGACCAGCTACTGAATGTTCTAAAAGCCATTGAAGAGAAGAAGACGGGGGACAGCGATGTTTGAAGTTACGGAGAAAGCAACCAGAAGAATCAAAGGACTTTTAGGGAATCGTGAAAAAATCTCCCCGATTCGGATCATCCTCGTAAAGGCGGGATGATCCGGGCAATCGCTGGCAATGGCTCTGGATGAGCCAAGAAACGGAGATAACGTATTCGATGTCAACGGGGTTACGTATCTTATGGATAAAGACTTTTTCGATCACGTGAAACCGGTAATGGTAGACTACAACGACTCTCCCAACGGTTCCGGGTTTTCCATTTCCACCACAGCCTATAGGTTCTCCCTGGAGGTCCGCTTTTAACTGTTAGGACCGTCAGAAAGCCATTTCCCGAATCGCCCCTTCCATTCGAGATGGGATCTCTCCGAAAGGTCCATTTTGTCTGACTCCAGTCCTACATCTCCCGACTAAATGGACCAATTTGGCCGTTCGGCCATCCAAGTCTTCACGCTTTCGTGGAGCCAATCTTCAAGTCCTCTGACGACATAAAATTTCGGAAAAAGAAGATCGTCACCCGGGGAGATCACCCCTTCGGCCACGGCAGTCTTCGCCAAGGCCGTATGGGGATAGATGCGAATGCCCACGGTTATTTTTAGCCCATCCAAGTGTAAGGAATCCGCAAAGGCAATGCTTTCTTCAACCGACTCTCTCGTTTCACCAGGACCTCCTAACAGCAAAAAGCCCCTTTGCCGGATCCCACAGTGGGCGAGCATTTCAGAGGTTTCGCGTACCTCATCAGGATTATACTTTTTATTCATGCTACGCAGGATTCGTTCGCAACCACTTTCGAATCCCAGGCTGACCTCCTTGCAACCGGCTCTCGCCATCTCCTTAATCAATTCTTCGTCGACTTTGGCAGGGTAAAGGATACACCGCCACGATACTTTCAATTCATTGGTTATCAGCCTGCGGCAAAGTTCGCTCGCATAGGAGGAAGGGATGTTGAAGACGTTATCGACAAAATAGAAGCATTCGAATCCAGCCTCCACGTGGCGAGCAATTCCCTCGACGGCACTTTGGGGAGAGCGTTTCCTGATTGCGTGGCCTTCGATGGTTGCCGTGGAGCAATAGCTGCAATTCATGAAACATCCCCGTCTGGTCTGGAACGGCATCCAGAGTTCCTGGCCCTTGGGGACTGAACGATACCAGAGGCGAGCGTCCGGAAGGGGTAATGCATCCAAGTCCTTTACAAATTTTCTTTTGCGCTGAAGACCACGACTCGGCAGATAAAGGCCGGGCATCCCCGAAAAGTCGGCTCTCCGTTGCATCAGATCTAACAGTATAGGGAATACCGTTTCTCCCTCCCCCTGGATTCCCATATCGGCCCCCAGATACGTCAGACAAGCTTCTGGGAAGATGCTGTAGCCCGCTCCACCTATAATGATGGGAGCGCCTGAAAGACTTTTACAATCGGTCACCATGCCTTTGATCTGATCCAACAGGAACCGTGGGTTGGTCATTTCTTGGTCATCGATGTTTCTCACCGACATACCAATAATATTCGGACGGAATCCTTCAATAGCCTCCTTCACACACCGTTGAGTATCCTCTTCTGTCATCAGGTCAACCAGCTCCACATCATGCCCGGCACTTCGTGTCGCTACGGCCACGCAATTCAATCCCAGAGGTAAGGGTAGTATATTGATCTGTTCTGTGTTAGCAGAGATGAGAAGTACCCTCATGGCCTTCACTCCGGACATTCCTCAATTCATCTCGCGATACTTGACCCCCTGCCCTCAGTCTAGCCATTTATGAGATTTTTGCAAGAAACCTTACATAATATCGAAACTCAGGATTTAACCCTGAGATCAGATCCCAACATTCCCTCCTGATCTAACACCTCCAGTGACACAAAGTCGATTGGCCTAATCCTGAATTTGGGGTTTTGAGAGGGTTTCTGGGCGTAATGAGCTGAGGAAAATATCTGAAAAACACGAGAATAAAGTCTCGCCCTGGGTTCTGCCTCCACCCTTTTGACGATTCGGGAGTCTTTGTCGGCTTAGTAAGGGATCAGCAGCTTCTGGCCAGGGTAGATCCGCGATGTGTCCCTTATTTTGTTGATTTCCTGAATCTCACGAATGGTGGTTCGATACAATGAGGCAATTTTGGAAAGGCTTTGACCTGGCTTGACCACGTGTACCTTGTAATCGGAACTTCGACAGAAGTCCGATGCCAATTGACTCTCCGGCGCCGATTCCTGTTGGCACAGAAATCGACGGATGGAGTTTTCCAGGCTTCCGGCTATGAGATCCTGACGGGAGGAACTCCGCAGGATGGCCTCCTCTTTGGGGTTTGAGATGAACCCCACTTCGACAAGAGCCGAGGGAATTTCCGGCGCCTTCAGGACCTCGAAACCCGCCTGTCGTGGTGTTGAATACTTGAGTCGACGGACTTTCCTGAATTCCTTGAGCACACTTTCACCAAATTTTAGGCTGTCGTTGATGGTCTGGGTCTGCACGAGATCAATAAGAATCGCGTTTAGCGTGTCATCATCATTTAACCGAATTCCTCCGAGGAAGTCAGCGGCATTTTCTCTTTCTGCTAGAATCCGTGCGGCCTCATCTGTGGCACCTTTCGTGGACAGACAGTAAACAGAGGCTCCGATCGGCTTTCGGCTGGGGGAGGCATCTGCATGGATGCTGACGAAGAGATCCGCACCATAGTCCTGGGCAATCCCAACCCTCTCCCTGAGTCCCACGTAGTAATCGCCGGTCCGTGTGAGGAAGGTCCGAACGCCCGGTCTTTGGTTCAGACGCTTTTGGATCATTCTCGCTATGGCTAGGGCGACGTGCTTTTCCTGAGTCTTTCCAGGACCTATGGCCCCAGGATCTTCGCCTCCATGTCCTGGATCAACGACCACCACATAGGCACCACCCACCTTTTCCCTCTGAACTGCATGGCGAGCTTCCCTCATTTCCCTCGCTATTTTAAGGCTTTCCACGTCGATCACCAGCCGGAAGGAGCGGCCATACATCGGAGGCAAACCAAAGGCATTATGCGAAAGTCCGGGTTTTTTGAGATCCAAAACAATTCGCACCACTCGCGGGCTGTGTCTTGCCAATCGAATTTGATCCACGAGGGCACTACCGACGGGTATGGTCTGACGGGATTTCGGGACCGATACATCCGACAGATCGATCACCACACGCGGTGGTCCAGACAAGGCGAAGGTTTTAAATTCGAATTCTCCTGAGAGGTCGAGCACAATCCTCGTGGACGAAGGCGACGACCAATATCGGATGCCCAGGACCTCGGGTTCCGCTCGAGTTGCCCGGCAGGTCATCATGACCAGGAACGAGATCAATCCCATGATTATGACATGCTTGGTGTGTTTCGATAACCGAACCATGGTAAACGCTCAATTCCCGTTACTTCGAGTGACAGATCCTAGTACAAAATTTAGCTTATAATTCCAAGATAATCAACCAATTTTCTTACAATTCGGATTAAACCATACAACTCAAGTGTTGGGAAAGTAACCGTTCGACTTCTTTTCGACCACCATCTCAGATTGACAGTCTGTGAAAAGCGATGATTCCTCGCTCCCCCGTTCACTGATGCCCTCTCACAAGAGTCAAAAGCAGACTTGCCCCATTCATATGACAACACCCAAAAAGGGCGGTTGTGACTCATAATGGTCCTTGCTTTTTACGTGGAAAATAGTATATATTTAAATTGTTGCATAGAGACTCTTTGGAAGCGACAAAAAAACCCGTAAAGAACTCTAGACAACTTCTTTACGGGGTTTTTTGTTAAAACTCTACAAATCCAATTTCCAACGAAAATGGTAATTGCCAGGGGTCGAGTGAAGTTGTTTCCCCGTCCCTAAACCGAACAATGAAAAGAGGCCAAAAACAATAGATAGGAAAGAACACGCGAAGAGCTTCGGGCTAAGACCCAGTCATTCAGGCTGTCCTAAATTGTTTCAGGTTGCCAGCCCGGGCTGTAAAAAAGAGGTCGTGGTTCAGGTTTGCCCTCCCGAAGAAAAAAGCTCCTGTGTATGGAACGATATGTAGAAATAGAGACCTTTCCGATGAATCTCGGGGATTATTCACCCCATCTGAAAGGTAAGGGCGAGCCCACACTGAGCCTTCCAACCCATTTCTGCGTGATCTAATCATTGCCTGTCTGCAAGTCGTGTGAAATCGTAGAAATCACTGGTTTGGCTTGAAAAATGAAAGGGTAGCTCTGTTCAATATCGAACGAGTTGTTTAAGGATTGATGATGAAGTTTTCAGAATTAGATTTAAAGTCAGAAATTGTGAAGGCCCTGAACGACATAGGTTATCAGGATTTGACGCCCATTCAGGAAAAGACCTTCTCTCCCATCTTGAACGGCAGGGATCTTTTGGCCCGGGCAGAGACCGGCTCGGGTAAAACAGCGGCCTGCAGTATTCCACTGGTCCAGATGATCGATCCTTCGTTCAATGCCATCCAGGCCCTAATCGTGGTCCCTACCCGTGAACTGGCACTTCAATATGTGGAAGAGATCGATAAGATTTCGAGACTTACAGATGTCGTCCCCTTTGCCATCTTTGGCGGATTCTCGATGGAGATTCAAAAAGCAAAATTAAGGGAAGGGGTCCATATCCTCGTCGCAACACCCGGAAGATTGATCGATTTCCTGTACCACACCACGTCGATTAAACTCTCCTGTGTTCGCACCCTTGTTGTGGATGAAGCGGACGAGATGTTGAAGATGGGTTTTATTGAAGATATTGACTTCATTCTGTCCTGTCTGATCCACGAGCACCAGACCTTGTTTTTTGCAGCGACGATGCCCGAAAAGATCAATCGATTGATCAGGGTCTATCTAAAGGAACCCGTCAGAGTGGAATTGAATGATGAACAAGTGGCTCCGCAGCGTCTTGTTCACCATTTTCGCTATACGGGGCGACGTGACCGGCTCAATGCCCTGATCGAATACCTGAAAAGGGAGGAGATCTCCCAGGCCATCATCTTCTGCAATTCACGATCTCGCGGTGAGAAATTGATCAGGGAGTTGAAAGGAAAATTCAAATCGATCGGGTATATTCACGGAGGTCTTGAGCAATCGAGGCGAACATCGATTTTCGAGCGTTTCCGCCGAAATGAGATTACCCTCATGGTTGCCACGGACATCGCCGGTCGTGGACTCGACTTCAGCCATGTCAGTCATGTGATTAATTATGACTATCCTTTCGGCCTGGAATCCTACACGCACAGGACAGGAAGGACCGCGAGAATGGGGCGGGCAGGCATTGCCATGACCTTCGTGACAAATCAGGAATTGAGGGCCTTGAAATCCCTGCTCAAGATGAATCGTATTGAGCCTGTGTGGCATGGCAACATCCCCAACCTCCAGGCCGTCTCCGACCATAACGGGAGACGAGACGGCAAAAAATACTCCAAAAAGCGCTCCAGGCCTTTACCCCAAAGTCGAATCCCATCGAACAACAGGAATGACCCCATAAGGGGAGAAAGGTGGGAAAGGCAAGAAGTCGTTGGATGAAAACAGGACGTCCATTTCACGGGGAGCTGCGGTGCCATGGCCGTCTGAGTGTTTTATATCCAGCATCAGTTTGAAGGCTTGTATTGGGCCCGTCACAGCAATTGGGATCCGATCAGGGTCGGAGCTTAGACTCTAACAACATAGGGCAGTTGCTCAATCAGAGGAGTTTTGAGGAGCTTTCTCAGGGGCATGGGGTAGGAAAATCTTGCAAAAACCCAATACTGAAGTCTGACCACGGATCAACTTTTTTGGTATCTCAGTCATCTTCCAGGGTTGATGTGTCCCCAAGGGGCAGCCCAAGCTCCCTGGCCTTCAACAGGCGGCGCATGATTTTTCCACTCCTCGTCTTGGGGAGGGAACCAATGAAATCAATCTCGCGGGGGGCGGCAGCAGCGGAGAGACGTTTCATGACAAATTTCTGGATATCGTGCCTCAGTTCCTCCGAGGGTTCATGGCCGATTTTCAGAGAGACAAAGGCCTTAACCACTTCCATTGCAATCGGATCTGGCTTGCCAATAACGCCAGCCTCTGCCACCGCCGGATGCTCGATCAGGACCGATTCCACCTCAAAGGGGCCAACCAGGTGTCCGGCTGTGTTGATCACATCATCTGAGCGACCCACAAACCAGTAGTAGCTTTCCTCATCTCTCTTTGCCTTATCGCCGGTAATGTACCACCCCTTTTTGAACCGGGACTGATACATTCCGTCCTTTTTCCAGTAAGTGCGGAACATGGAGGGCCACCCCGGCCGGAGTGCCAGGTTTCCCTCTGTGCCAGGTGAGAGCTCGTTACAATTGTCGTCAACGATTTCTGCTTCAATGCCCGGGAAAGGCCTCCCCATGGATCCGGGCTTAACGTCCTGAACAGGGTAGTTGGCGATCATGATAGATCCGGTCTCGGTCTGCCACCAGTTGTCGTGAAATGGCTTCCCAAAGATCCTCTCTCCCCAAACCACTGCTTCGGGATTCAGTGGTTCGCCCACACTGCACATATAACGCAAAGAGTCAAAACGATACTGTCGAGGCAGTTCATCCCCAGCCTTCATGAGCATCCTGATAGCTGTTGGTGCCGTGTACCAGACGGTGACCTTCCTCCGCTCAAGGAAGCTATACCAGTGTTTGGCACTGAATCCCCCTTCATAAACCGCTTGAGTGACACCATTCGACCAGGGGCCAAACATCCCGTAAGAAGTTCCGGTGACCCAACCAGGGTCGGCCGTGCACCAGTATACGTCTTCATCCTGGAGGTCCAGAACATATTTAGCGGTGGCGTAGTGTCCCACCACGGCCCCATGGACATGGACAGCCCCCTTGGGCTTCCCGGTGGTGCCGGAGGTGTAATGCATGATCGCGTAGTCCTCTTTGTGAGTCCGAGCGGTGTCGAAGGATTCAGAGGCTTCGGCCATCATATCTCCATAGAGTAAATCCTTGGGATCCACTTTTCCTCTTTCTCGGTTCACCAATACGACATTCTCGAGAGCCGGGAGTTCAGGAAAAATGTCAACGACCTTCTTTTTCAGAGCGGGGCTGGTTATCAATACTTTGGCCTCGCTATCTGCCAGACGGTCCTTGACAGCATCCGGTCCAAAAGCAGAAAAGAGCGGACCGATGATCCCACCCGCCTTCAGTGTCCCCAGAATGCCGATGAAAATCTCCGGGACTCGCTCGAGAAAGAAGAAGACCCGGTCTCCTTTTCGGACGCCAAGCTGGTCAGTCAAAACGTTGGCGAATTTGTTACTCAGTTGTGACAGATCCGAGAAGGTATACTCCTCAACGTCGCCTTTTTTTCCCTCCCATATGAGAGCCTTCTTGGCCCCCCGGTCCGTTTTCACATGTGCGTCGATAGCCACGTGGGCGATGTTGATATTTTCGCGATCGAACCAGTCGAGCTCCCGAGCGAGTTTGTCCCAACTAAACGTCTGGCGCATCTGAACATAGTCTTGGAGATTCGGCTTGGGGGTCCATTGCGCGTAAGGCTTTTTTGTTATTCTCGGATACTCCATCCACGACCTCCTCTTGATACAGATTCAATCCTTTCTCGACAAAAGGGGGCAGCCTCGATGACCCAAACGCAGCTCATGACATTCTGGATGCCATCCACAGGAGTCTGTCATGGATTGAACGGCGATATGCAAGGAATTCAGGAACCCGTAAGGCACGATCCTGTTCGACTTAAGCCCGGCTCCTATTTCCCCTGGTCAAGTCCTATATCCTCGGAATGACATGCTAGGACCTTGATGAGATTTTCGACTCGACCAATTTCACGAGTTCACCTACATTGGCCAAATCCACGAGGTCCTCGCCTTCTATCTCTATTTCGTATCGTTTCCCAAGAGCCTCGGCCAAGTTCAGAAGCGCCAATGAGTCTCCGCCCAGATCGTACTGCAGGTGTGCCTCGGATAAGACTTCTTCCTTGTCTACGGCGAACTCGCGGACGATGATTTCCTTGATTCCACCTTCGAGATCCATCAATCGTTTCTCCTGTGCTTTTCTTCTAGCGGTTGTCATGTCAGATCGTGAATCATATTGGCCAGATCATCAACCTATTTACGCACTGCCGAGTTCTCTGGACTTAGAATATTGCGGTAGATGTTTCCCTATTTGCTCTTTCATTTCCGCTTGTGATATCGCAGTGATTCTTCCGCCTTTGTATTCTTCACTCCACCATCTGATTATAGGAAGAACATCTCTTTCAGGGACCTTATCATCCTTTCCCAACAACCCTTCTGCTCTAAGAAAATTGTTCACATATGCCACGACACCTTCAGGGCCAGATTTGTCTGTTAATAGAATCTGTGGATCTCTACCAAGAAGGGACTTACTATCAAAAGGATTGTATATCCTCTCATCCGAGTCTAATCCTTTCGCGTGGATACCTGCCCTTGTTGTAAATGCCTCATGTCCCACGAGGCATTTATCATGCGGTATGACGACGCCTATTTTTCTTACGTAGTCTGCAGCCTCTGTGATCGCCTCGGTATTCATGCCATCTTTTGTCCCTTTCAAACTCATATATTCAAAAATCGCAGACTCTACTGGAGGGTTACCTGTTCTCTCGCCAAAACCGCATAAAGTGCTGTTAAGGAAATCGCAACCATAATACCAGGCTGAAGCGGCATTCGCGTGGACCTTATTGAAATCATCATGTCCGTGCCACTCTAACCGATCCGTTGGCACTCCTGCTTCAAATCTCATCGCGTGGACCAATTTTGGTATGCCCCGTGGGAGGGCAACCTTATCATGGGGTACACCAAAACCCATTGTATCGCACAACCTAACCTTCACTTTTAAAGAATCATCGACCTGGTCAGATATCTCCATCAATTTTTGCACAAATGGAACAACAAATCCGTAAATATCAGCTCTTGTGACATCCTCCAGGTGACACCTTGGCCTTATACCTTTTTCTAATGTCTTTTCTACCATAAATATGTATTCTTCCAGTGCCTTTCTTCTATCCTTCTTAAGCTTCAAGAAGATATGATAATCAGAGGACGAAGTTA
>JABAOC010007612.1_pt2 | contig 26443 bp, 32 predicted proteins | sample 7062161 | NCBI WGS metagenome assembly JABAOC01 (sample SAMN14538625, study PRJNA623070) | marine sediment metagenome | biome: marine biome [ENVO:00000428]; feature: marine pelagic biome [ENVO:01000023]; material: deep marine sediment [ENVO:00002113] | place: India: Gulf of Khambhat ... | reverse complement strand
TCTTTTTGTGGCGTATCGCCCGTTCGGACAGCAACACGGATTTCAGGCAGACCGAGCCTCAATTCATTTGCCTTTTGCTGAATGCCAGCAAGCGGCGCTTCTAAATTCCTTTCAATATCGTAGTTAAGCGCTTTAAGCGGCGAAATATAGAGTGTATGAACTCCTTTTGGGTGATTATTTTCGATCAGTTTTTTTAACAGATTATCGATGCAGACGAGAAAGGCGGCCAGGGTTTTACCTGAGCCTGTGGGGGCTAAAATTAACGTGTTTTCTTTTTTAAAAATTGGCGGCCAGCCCTGAATTTGTGGGGGAGTGGGATGATCGAATGTTTCATTGAACCAGTTTTGAATGGTTTGATGGAATTGAGAAAGGGTATATGAATTTTTAACAGTCATAATTTTCAAGCATGTGGCTATTTCAAATGAAATTGTAAGTCGTGAACTACAATATTTCAATTGTACTTTTTTATAATCAGTTCTTCAATAAATTGAACAATGACTCTTGCTTTTGCCACCATTTCCTCAGCTTGTTTTTCAGAAACTAAAGCGCCTACATCATAATCAACATCCTGGCGAAGGTCATAAGCATCTATTAAGTCCCGATGAAATTCAACAGGCACAATTTCTGACTTGGCATAATCTTTGCTAAAACATGAAATTACACCCTGATGACTCGAAAATTCTTTTCCATCTGATAACAATAATGCTGAAACAGCATGGAACATGGCGTAATAGGCACGATTAGCAGTTCCATAAAAATAATTACCCTGAAAAAGATGTTCCATTTCTGCCAGATCTTGCCTTGCTCTATTCAATATTTTAATGACATCTTCTTTTATATCGCCTTTCTCCATATCCGAATCCCCTGCTTTTCAATATTTTTTGCATAAAGCCGTCCCTTTTTTAGCATCTGTCGAAACCGAGTTGTCGATATGACCGAGATAGCAATAAGACAATCATGTTTTAGCGATATTTGTGATGAAATATTGACAGCCCATTTTCTAAGATCATGATTTTCTTCTGTTGTTAATAGAAGAATATCAATGTCAGAGTCCTTTGACTCTTCTCCACGAGCAGTGGAACCATACCAGATAATTTCAACCAAATGTTCCCCGATTTCCTTCGTAACTTCAGAAGCAAAGTGCTGAACTATTTTCTGAATTTGCTTTTGATTCATAATTTCATTTTCTAAAGTACAACAATATTTTATTGATCTTTTAATTCTCTATTATTTCTTCACCTGTTTCAATAATAGTTTTAACAAATGGATTATCCATCGAGAATTCCTCTTCTACAAACGGATGTGGCTCAATTCTTGTATCCACCTTACGTCTTAATTTCATTAATAGCAGTTGATCATCTATCACATCTCCAGAAAAATCATCGGAAAAAATTGCCAGGTCTATGTCGCTATCTTCTTTAGGACTTCCCTGAGCATAGGAACCATAAAGATAAACCTTCGAAAAGTTCAAATTATTTTCCCTCAAGACTCTAAGATATTGATGTATTATTTCGTAGATTCGTTTCTTATCTGTTTTTTTATCCATAATCTAAATTCCTTAATCTTTTAAATGTTTTTCGTTGTAAATTCTTTTGTACATTTCTTATAAAATTTCTTTTTATAATCAGGATAACGAGCTTTAATATTGAACGTGGTGATTAAGTCTAAAAAATCCTTTTGCTCTTCATTAAGAGTCAATTTGGCTTTTTCTGCTAAACGGGAAAGGTCATGAATAAAAGGGGGAGTATCATCAACATTTTTAACATAAAAAGCTTTCAGCAATTTTTCAAGCACAAGATGACCAATGAATAACGACCAATGATAATCTTTGCTTTGAAATAAGTTTTCCATAGTTATAAAATCGTTATCCGAAGATGTCTCCCAAAAATTTATTAGTTCTTCTTTGGTCATTTTTGACCTCAATTATTGAAATGAAATTTATATCTTCCTCCGAATCCACTCTTTAAAAAACACATCCGTAAAACAAAAAACATCATTTTCCCTATCCAGGATTTGTTTTTCCATCAAAGATTTTAGAGCAGTTTGATTAGCTGAAATATTTCCAAGATCGTATTTTTTGATAGATTTGTTGGTCAGAATATCTTTGCTTCCAGCATGAACAATTGCCTCTAACAATCGGCGTTGAAGAAGTGATAAGCCATCCCAAATCGATAGATAAATGGGCGTATTTTCAGTGAGTATCTGATCCAAAGTTGGTTCGATATCCTGTAAATTTATTTCTTTCGTATCGTAAAAATTATCCCACAATTTGTGGCAAAAGAACTGCGCATTGTATGGGAAATCCTCAACCAAATTGAGCACGTGCTCAATTGAATTTTGTTCAATTGAAAATCCTGTGTTCTGAAACGTATCAAAAAGAAATTCTATAAATTCAGTTCTTTGAATTTTCTCCAGCGTCATCACTCTTCCCATCATATAAAAGGCACGACTGCGATTTGCCACCATATCGTAAAGCAAATGTCGCTTGGAACCTGCAAACAGGTATGCCACTTTATCCTGATGTTGAATACTGGCTCGCATCGCTTTTTCAATTGCTTCGCCGTTAAATTCCCTGATTTCTTGAAATTCATCAAAAACGACGACAAAATTTCGTTTCTTTTCAACTGCTAACTTCTGGGGTAGATCAAAAATCTTATCTAAAAATCGAAATGTATCCTCTTTAGAATTTGCGTATTCAATGCCAATACTTGTTGTGCCATCGGGATCAACGGTAACTTTGGGACGTAATCCAGGCAGCGTTTTTTTGAAAAAATCCAGCATTCTTTCAAATTTCGTTTCGACAGCTCTGGTAATCTCTCGTACGTAGATTTCTAATAGCTTATGTAGTGAAGTGGCTTTATATAGGTCAATATAGACCGTGCATATTCCTTTTAACTTGAGGACTTCCAGGACGTTCATGATCAGCGAAGTTTTTCCGTACCGCCTGGGAGAAATTAAAAATATCCGTTCACAATCAGAAAGGTCGCGGACGAGTTCATTGAGTTCTTCTTTTCGATCGGCAAAGTTTTCGCCTAATACGGCTTCGCCATATCTGAAAGGATTTTTCATTGTTTCAATTAATCCGCTAATTAAGAAACAGTTATTTTTAAAAAATATAATTATAAAATTTGGCAGAGTCAAGCAAAATTTATCATTCTAAACTTACCAGATTTAATAATGATATTTAACAAACTGAGAGCATTTTTTCGCTTTTGGTTTAAAGATAAATTTTATTATATTGTAAATGAATTTCAATCATTTCTCGTCTTAAATAGTGAACGCCAAAGTAAAAAAATGCTAACGCAGAGCCATGAAATGCCAGATACAATAAAATCGCTGATCAAAAAAGCAAAAAAGGGGGATAAGCGATCCTTTGGAAAACTTGTTAAAATGCATCAGCGAGGGATATTGTATCTGGCTTATGATCTTATCGGTAACTATGATGATGCAAAGGATCTGGCTCAAGAAGTATTTATTCGGGCGTTTAAAAAATTAAACCAGTTTGAGGAACGCTCTCAATTCTCGACCTGGTTGAATCGTATAACCGTCAATCTTGCAATAGATCTTTATCGAAAAAATAGGAGGAATCCAAAACAATCCATCGAAGATAATTTTGATGAAATTCATCACCATGACACTTTGGAAAGATTTAATCATCAAGATTCGCCTGATCAGACAATCGAATTCAACGAAAAAAGAGCTATTCTGGAACAAGCACTGAATAAACTTTCAACAAATCAAAGAACTGCCATCACATTAAAATACTTTCATCAAAATTCAACTCGAGAAATTGCTGAAATTATGGGATGTTCTGAAAATACCGTTCGCATCCATTTATTCCGAGCAATGGGGAATTTGAAAAAAATTTTAACTGAATATCAAAACAGCTAAGGTGGCAACATGGAAAAATGTAAATTTGAGAAATATTTGGTCGACTATTTAAATGAAGACTTGCCTTTATCAATCCAGTCTGAAATAGAACATCATCTGAAGGGTTGCGAATTCTGCTTCAGACAACTTAAGGAAATGAAGACCATACATTTTATACTTATTGACAGAAAAAGGCCAGAGCCAGCCATTGATCTTTATCACCAATATCAACAAGAATTGAACGAAGTATTCGAACTAAACATGAGATTTAAGAAAATAAGTTCATTTTTCAATACTTTTAGAATTTTGCCAAACAATATTCCACCATTAGGGATTCGTTTAGCCGGGGCAGTTGCGATTTTAGTCATTGGGGTCCTTATCGGAGAAATGATTTTTAAACCTTCTCAAAAATCTGAACAAGTAATCATTGAACCAACGATTGCGACTATATTGGGAACTCAATCAGAATTAAAACTAATTAATAGTTATTTCTCCGATTCAGAAGCTTTATTGCTTGAAATTTTGAATAGCAATTTAGAAGAAGAATTAGAAGATAAAAGTTTTTTCCTGAGCAAGGAGTTGGCTCAAAAGTTATTGATGCAGACTTTTTTGATCCGTGAAATTGCTTTAAAACTTGATAATCCACAGATATTGAATTTCTTAACAAACTTGGAATTCTTACTTTACAACATTGCCAATTCAAATGAGGATGAAATCATGTTTGAGATAAACGAGATTCAAGAAATGATCAAAGATGCAAAGCTACTCAAAAAAGCCAGGCTTTTCCAGGAGTTATTTAATAGCAAAACAATTAAGCATATTTAGATTAATATGGGAGAATTAAGTCATGAAACGAAAATATATTATTCAAATCTTATTAGTTTTTCTAGTCTTAAGTTGCGGGGCAACTAGTTATTCGTTTGAGGATCAAAATGCTGATGTAAAACTCTACAATAAAGCCAAAAAGGAGTTTCTCAAACAAAAATGGGAAGCTACTATCGAATTGTTTCAAAAGCTCATTGATGAATTTCCTAACAGTAACTATCAAGATGACGCTCATTTTTGGCTTGGTTACTGTTTAGAGAGAAAAACGGGAGAAGAAATGGAAGCGTTTTTAGCTTTCGACAAGCTCATTAAAGATTTCCCCAACAGTCCCTGGGTCGACGACGCCATTGTCCATCAGATTTCGCTGGCGGAACAGTTTGCGAGCGAAGGAAAAAATCAGTACCTTAATTTTCTCAGTGATAAATTGAATGAAGATGAACAGATTCAACAGCAGGCGGCCATTGCTTTGGGTAGATTGGGTGATAAACGTGCTTTACCTGTTCTGAAAACAATGAAAGATGACGAGACTTTAGGTACGTTAGCTAAATCTCTGATTGAGGGGATCGAACCTGGAAAGTTAGCAGAAACAAAATTGCCGGATAAAACCGAGAAACCGACTGATCTGGAAATCGTACGGATTAAACCCGAAGAGAAAATTAAAGAAAGTAAAGAAAGACGAGATTTACTCTTTTTTCCTTCAAAGAGATATAAACAGTATCAAGCCATGCTAAGGACAGACAATAACTGGACAAAAAAAGAATTAATTGATTTCGGTATGTGGCAAATTTTACATCCAGACTATTTTGAAGAATATTATTCATTAGGGGGCTATGACCGAAAAGAATGGTTGAGGAAATTTTGGAAAAGACTTGATCCGACCCCTACTACTGAAAAAAATGAGGCTGAGGAAGAATTTATTCGCCGGGTGAATTATGCACGTGCTCACTTTTCGGATTTTTGGAATTATCGATATTTCAGGTACTTAAAAGATCAATACATACGAGAAGGCTGGCCCCATGCTCCCTGGGATGCTCGTGGCGAAATTTATATCAAATATGGAGAACCTGATTTTCAAACCGTTGCTGGGTTTCATCAAGAAGAATGGACCTACTGGAGATATAATATTGATTTTGTGATTAATCAATACATGACAAATGTGTATGGAAATGCTATTTATCATGGTCCAATGAGTCGATTTATTTATCGTGATTTTCCTATGCGAGTAGATGCAGAATTCATTTTTAATCCTGAATTCAGGTATCATTACAATTATAAAGCAAATCCGATAAAGGGTTTTAAAATCGAAATCGAGGAATCCAGGTTCCACAGTGACAGGACTATTTCTTTTAATTATTTCTTAAAAACCAATGAATTGAAAATCTTTGAAAATAAGAATCGCTATTTGATCAAATATCTAATCGAATATGTCGTGTATGATGAAGATATGCGAGAAGTCAAGCGAAATAGTCAATTAATCGAATTTGAAAAACCGAATCAGAGAGCATTTAAAAAAGAAAAACATATTAAGGGGAATATCACATTGAATCTTGAACCAGGTGAATACATGCTTACCCTCAGAATAGAAGACCAAAATTCAGATAAATTAGGAATTTATGTTGAGGATTTTTTGGTGAAAAAATGACGATTTTCAATGGATAGAAAAATAACACAGGATGTTTTCAATAAATTTCTCAATAGATGATAACACTATTACAAATAAATTCTTTATTATATCCGTAGGTTTCTTATCAACCGTGGGTAAAAAATCATTTTTTCATCCGAGCTTCCACTGATCTGGTGTGACCGTGCAAACCTTCCATCTCACCCAATCGCACAGCCGTGGAACCGATCGATGAAAGTCCTTGTTCGGTGACTCGGAGCGTGGTCTGGAATTTCACAAAATCTTTCACGCTCAATCCACCTGTATATCGGGCGCAGGTGTTGGTTGGCAGCGTATGGTTCAAACCACTGCTATAGTCGCCCAGGGCTTCAGCGGAATACGAACCGATGAAAAGCGAACCATAGTTCCGCAATCGGTCTGGATAAACTTCAGCATTCTCAACCTGTAATTCCAGATGTTCTGGCGCTTTTTTGTTGGCGAGGTTAAAAGCTTCATCAAGTATATCGACGAGAATAATCGTTCCATTGTTGTCTAACGATTTTCTGGCAATGTCAGCAGTTTTCAAATTAGAAAGTTGCTTTTCCAGCTCCTGAATTACTTGATCGGCTAAATCCTGGGAAGTGGTGATTAAAATCGGAATGGCATGAGGATCATGTTCTGCCTGTCCTAAAAGATCAGCGGCGATAAAGCCAGGGTTGGCGGATTCATCAGCAATAATGAGCAATTCTGTAGGACCTGCAATGAAATCAATACCGACTGTACCGTAGACCAGTTTTTTGGCGGCAGAAACGTATTTATTTCCAGGACCAACAATTTTTTTTGTCCACAGCTTTTATCGTCTCCGTACCATACGCCATAGCAGCGATTGCCTGAACTCCACCGATTTTATAGACCTTATCAACCTGACTGATATTAGCCGCCACTAAAATAGCTGGGTGAAGTGAGCCACCATAGCTCGGCGGCGAACAAATGATGGTCTTTTCTACACCAGCCACTCGAGCAGGAATGCCACACATTAGCACAGTTGACGGCAATGGATATCTGCCTCCAGGCGTATAGATGCCAACTCGCTCAATGGGAATAACCTTCTGACCTGTAAAAACGCCTTTTCGAATTTCGAACTCAAAATCATTCAGAGAATCCTTCTGTTTGAGGGCAAAACGATTGATGTCCTCAGCAGCCAATTCAATAGAAGCGATGGATTCTCTATCAAGCTGTGTATAGGCGTTTTTAATTTCCGCTTCAGGAACAACGAATTGGTCGAGTTCAACACCATCAAATTTTGAAGTGAGTTTTTTTACCACACGATCGCCGTGATTCTTCACGTCTTCAATGATCTTTCGCACCGAATCGATTTCTTCAATTTCCTGATAGGCAAAAAAACGATCATCTAAATCCTCAAATCGCACGATCTTCATTGCTTTCTTCGTCTCCTCAGTTCGTTCAAGACGTCCTGTATTTCCACGTCGGTCTTCACCAGCAAAACCGTTAAAAAGTACAGCAAATCTGCGGCTTCCCAGATAATTTCATCTTTAGTTCTGGCGATAACGATTTCCTCAGCTTCTTCCAGCAGCTTTTCCCGCAGTTTTTTATCGGTCAGGGTTGCCGTGTAGGAACCAGGTGTGGGGTGATCAATTCGATCTTTGATGACCTCGTAGAGTTCCTGCCAACTGAATTCTTTCTTCCCAAAACAGGAGTAACTTCCCAGATGACAGGCTACGCCATTTTGCTTAACTGTCGCCAATAGTGCATCGCTGTCACAATCAATTCGAATTTTGACCAACTCCTGAGTATTTCCCGATGTTTCGCCCTTCATCCAGAGCTTGTTCCGAGAACGGGAGAAATAACACATATTGCCCGTTTCAAATGTCTTTTTCAGCGAATCTTTATTGCTATACGCCAGCATCAAAACCTGTCCATCAGTATCGGTTGTCATTGTGGGAATGAGATCAGTTTTCCAGTTCAACGATTCAATGAAAGCTTCATCTAATTTGATTTTGTCGGTATAGAGCGCCATACCCAGTTGCACATCCACGCCGATAGCAGCCAGTTCCTTTACTTCGTCCAGGGTAGAAACACCTCCAGCCACAGTCAATTGGTTATTTGTGATGGATTTTAACTCACGAATCGTTTCCATACCCGTGCCCTGAAGTCCTCCTTCTTTTTCAACACAGGTAAACAGAAATTCTGAAGCAGAAGATTCTATTTCTTTTACTATATCAAAGAGCTTCAATCCAGTTCTGTGTTTCCAGGCTTGTGTAACAATTTCCCCCTCAAATGCATCAATAGCAATAATAATGTGCTGTTTGTCAATGGCGGATTCCAAGAGTTGAAGAAAGTTCTGGTTAACTTCATCGTTCTCGAAGGCTTTTGTCCCGATGATAACCTTAGTCGCACCATACGAAAAAATTTCTTTTGCTTTTTCTATATCTCGAATTCCTCCACCAACGCGACAATCGGCAATACCGCAAATCTGTCTAATAATCTCATGATTATTGCCTGTTCCCATGGCAGCGTCCAAATCGATGATAGCTATTTCATTATATTTATTAAATTCTTTTGCTAAATCGATTGGATTTTCTCTTTCGAGAACTTTTTGTTTGCCCTGTCTTAATTGAACCGCTTTCCCATTCATCAAATCGATCGAAGGAATGATCATCGGACCGTGACTCCTTTATCTTTAAGAAATTTTTTTATGTCTTCAACTGTATATTCACCGTAATGTAGCAACGATGCCAGCAAAACCGCATCTGCCTTCCCTCGGACAATGGCATCATACATCTGTTCCATTGTCCCAGCGCCCCCAGAGGCGATAACAGGAATATTCACCAACTCAGAAACTTTACGAGTTAAATCCAGATCATAACCCTGCTTTGTGCCGTCCATATCGATAGAGTTTAAAAGGATTTCGCCTGCTCCCAATCGTTCCCCTTTTTTCGCCCATTCTAAAGCGTCGATACCAGAGTTCACCCTGCCACCATTGATGAAAGCGTACCAGGATTTTCCGTCTCTTTTTGCGTCAATGGAGAGAACGATACATTGTGACCCAAATTTTTCTGCACCATCAGTAATCAGCGAAGGATTTTTAATGGCAGCCGTACAGATAGCAACTTTGTCCGCACCAGCGTTTAAAATTCGTCTCATATCTGTGACTTCTCGAATTCCGCCGCCAACAGTTAGTGGGATAAAGACTTGACTGGAGACTTTTTCCACCACTTCGATCATGATCTCCCGGCTTTGATACGAGGCGCCAATATCCAGGAAGGTTAATTCGTCGGCTCCTTGTTCATTATAAAGCGCTGCCAATTCAACAGGGTCACCGGCATCTCGAATATTTTTGAATTTTATTCCCTTCACAACCCTGCCGTCTTCAACGTCCAGGCATGGGATGATTCGTATTGCTAACATTTTTTGGTAATTAGGTAATTGGGTAATTAAGTAATCGGGTAATTGGTTAATTCGGTAATAATGCGGTTCGCTAATTTAAATCAACCCAGTTCTTCAATAATTTTAGTCCGATATCTCCACTTTTCTCAGGATGAAACTGGACGGCATAAATATTTCCGTTTTCGATCACCGATGGATATGTAATGCCATATTCCGTAGTTGCTGTAACTAAATTTTGCTTCGCTGGCGCGATGTAATAACCATGCAGAAAATAGAAAAATGAACGATCTGGAATATCATCCAACAATTTTGATTGTTTTTGAATTTGAACCTGGTTCCAACCGATCTGCGGCACTTTTCCGCTGTTGAAACGCAAATTTTCTCCTTGAAAAAGTGATAATCCATTCACACCAGGTGATTCCGAGCTGCTTTCTAACAACAATTGCATACCCAGGCAAATCCCCAGAAAAGGTCGGTCTGCTTTCAGCCAAATCTGAATCGCTTCATAAAAGCCAGATTCCTGTAATTTCTCTACGGCAGCGCCAAAAGCACCCACACCCGGCAGAACGACCTTTTCCGCATTCGACAAGTCATCACTTTTATTAATTACTTTGCTCTCAACATCCAAATAATCGAAAGCCTTTTTAACTGATTTTAAATTTCCAGCACCGTAGTCAATAATCGCTATCATTTTCAATCATTCCTTTTGTGCTTGGTATATTTTCAATAGCTCGGGGATCAGTGGAACACGCCATTTTCATGGCTTTGGCAAAGGCTTTGAAAATCGCCTCGATTTTATGATGATCGCTTCTGCCAAAGGGAATTCTAACGACTACATTAGCGCCAAGATTTACAGCAAATCCCTGAAAAAAATCCTCAAGCAAATCTGTATCCAGTTCCCCGCAAAAACGCCTCTTGAATTCGGCTTCAAATTGGAGATAAGGTCTTCCACCAATATCAATTGCAACAACAGCCAGCGCCTCGTCCATCGGATAAACAAAATAACCCGACCGATTGATGCCTTTTTTATCGCCCAATGCTTTTTTAAATGCCTGTCCCATTACAATGCCACAATCCTCTACAAGGTGATGTTGATCCACGTGTAGATCGCCATCCACTCTCATTGTCAAATTAAAAAGCCCATGTTTGGCAAACGATTCCAGCATGTGGCTCAAAAAGCCAACTGGCGTTTGGATATTATATTCTCCTTTGCCGTCGATGTTCAATTGAATGGAGATGTCGGTTTCTCTGGTTTTTCTTGTGACATGAATAGTTCGCATTTGATACTTTCAAGAATTTAGAATAATTTTCAACAAATTTCTTCAATTACATTAAAATCGATGACACCTCATTCACACTTCCCAACACTGTTTTCGCTCCAAACTGTTCCAGAAGTTTAACTCGGTGTTGTTTGTCCGAAACCTGATCCAAGACGCCAATAGCGATGATGTTTGCTGCTCGGGCGGCTTTCATATCATCGATATTATCGCCCAGATAAATGGCTCGTTTTGCATTTAATTTTTCAAGTGCCATATTGATGCTAAATGGATCAGGCTTGCCTTTGTTCGATGGGATATCGCCCATTGTAATCAGCACATCAAAATGATTCGTGACGCCAAATCGCTTCAACACAAATTCTGCTTCAGGACGAGGCCTGCCTGTCACAATTCCCAATTTATAATTCTTTTTCAACTTATTTAAGATGTTTAGATTCAATAGCCACTTTTCGTTTTGAATAAAGCCATTATAGTTATCTCCCAAATAAAATTGCTGGAATTTTTCAATAATCTGTTCCATCTCAACATGCTTACCACGAGATCGAACGATCTCCTGGGTTAGATACCAATCATTGTTTAAACCGCCTTTATCCTTAAATGTAGAAATTTCTTCGGGGCTAATTGTTTCACCGATAAAATACTCTGCCGTGTTTTTGATTGCCAGACGATATGAATTTGAAACATCCACCAGCACACCGTCCATATCAAATAATATCGCTTCGAAAGGTAGAATCTGGCGCAAGGTGTTCAGCAACTTTAAATTATCCTCCCGCTTCCCGATACTGATGCGCAAATATCCTTTCAGCAGGGGATATTTGTTCAAGTTTCTCAGCAGGATATCCCGATCTTGCAGTTCTTGAAAAACCTGATCTGCTCGATCACCAATCTTCATCAACAGAAAGTTGGTTCTGCAGGCATGGATTTCAAGGCCCATTTTATCCAGTTCCTTTTGAAGAAATTTAGTCTCGATGGCAACATTTTCCACGACCTGCTGAATGAAATCCTGATCATCCAGTGCTACACTGGCAGCTTTTAAGGCGATTGAATTTACGGCAAAAGGTAAGTTCACTTTTGCTAACTTATTGATGTTATTTGGATTGGAAAATAAAACACCTAATCGAAGACCTGTCAAACCATAAGCTTTTGAAAATGTTTGAACAATGATCAAATTATCGAATTGTTTTATCAATTCAACATAAGATTTTCCAACGAAATGAAAATAGGTTTCGTCCAGTAAAATGAACGATTCGTTTGCTTTTTTTAAAATCTTTATCAGTTCGTTGTCAGGAATAGTCGTTCCCAATGGATTTGCTGGATTAACAATAATTATCAATTTGATTTTCTCTGAAACCAACTCTAAAATCTTATTTGTCGGAAAAGTAAAATCTTTGTTATAAAGAACTTGGATGATTTTAGCGCCCCGAATTCGACCAAAAATATCAAACATTCCATAATTGGGTACAGGCAGCAGAATTTCATCATCTTCTTCAATCAAACAATCAAACACACAGCGAATCGAATCGTCTGCACCATTGGAAATAATTACATTTTCCAATGAGACATTATAATGCTGTGAAAGCATTTTTAAAAAAGAACCATATTCTGGGTAAAGAGAAATGTCCTCTACTGTGACATTTTCTATCACTTCCAAAACTTTTGGCGAACAACCCCAGGCGTTCTCATTCAAATCTAATCGAAGTTTCGACCTTCTATCTTTATTAAATATCTGATATGTTTTGGCGTTTGCTATCGTCTTTCTTGGCGAAATCATAACACAACCTTACTAAATTCAAATTCAAGAATATCTGTTGCTCCAATTTTTTTAATCAATGGTAATATTTTACTCACTTCTTTTCTTTTTACTGCTACTTTTATAGCAAATCCATTTTCTCCATATAACGGAGAAACAGTTGGAGATCTCATACATGGAAGGACTTTTACCAGATCCTCTAATTTTTCTTTTGATACATTCATCTCTAACATCACTCTTTCACGTGCATCGAGTACAGATTGAAAGAGCATTTTCATTTCAGCAATTTTTTCAACTTTCCAAGGATCTTTTAGAGCCTTTTTATTAGCGATAAACCTCGTCGATGATTCCATTAATATTTTAATAATATGCAACTTATGTTCTTCTAAAGTTCTGCCAGTTGATGTATTATCGATTATCATATCTGCGTCTTCTGGTGGAAAAACCTCTGTTGCGCCAAAAGTTCTTAAAAGTATGAAATTATAATTATTTTCATTAAGAAATTTTGTCGCTATTTGTTCATACTCAGATGCAACGACAATTTTCTTTTGAAGCAGATCTATTTTTCGTAGCTCCTCAGGTATTGCCGCTACAATTTTTACAGGATCAAATTTTAAATCTAATATTTCTTCAACATTTGCGTTTGTTTCTATAATCCAGTCATATCCAGTAAAACCAGCATCATGGGCACCTAACTCAACGAGCTTTGGAATGTTTTGTGGCTTCATAATTTTAGCTTCAATTTCCTTATCATCTATACGAGGAATATATATTCTTCCGTCAATTTCAATACCATAACCTGAATCATTTAGTAAATTCACCACATTATTATAAATTCTACCTTTTGGAATAACCATTTTCAATTTTTGCATAATCACGCACCCATGTTAATTGATAATTTATTTGTAACTACGTAGCGTAGTGATGCCTGTGAATACAGGCATCTCATAACTTTTTGAATTAGGTCATATTGCAAAGAGACTCCTGCATTCGCAGGAGTGACATCTATTTGTTTATTTTGAAGTAAAATTAATTAATCCTGAATAGTTACATTTATTTATACAATCGTATTAATTTATTAATTACATTATCTGTTTTCATTCGCTCTTGCTGTCCAGTCGTCATATTTTTTAATGATACTTCTTTTTTTTCTGCCTCCTCTGGACCTATCACGGCAACATAGGGAATTCCTTTTTTATTCGCATAATTAAATTGTTTTTTTAAACCATCGGAATCAAAAAAGATCTCTGAATTAATCCCAGCTTTTCTTAAATCTTTTACTAAATTAAGACTATACTTTTTATTATATTCATCAAAGACTGTTACGAGAACTTGAGATGCCGTTTTCACTGTTGGTAACATATCTAATTCTGTCATTACATCAATCATTCGTTCGATACCGATGGTGGTGCCAGTGGCTGGGATAGTTTTGCCTAAAAACATACCGACCAATTCATCATACCTGCCGCCACCTGTCAACGATCCAATATTCGGTTCTTCAACGATCGATTCATAAATGGGTCCTGTATAATAGCTCAAACCCCGTGCTAAATAAAGGTCGATGACATAATTCTGCTGCGGAACTCCCAGTGTTGGAATGTATGAAATTAGTTCGTTTATCTCAGCAATACCTTCCATTCCGATTTCAGTTGAATTTAATAAAGAAGAAACATCGTTTAAAATCGTTTCAGCTTTACCTGAAATTTCGAGAATTTGGAGAATTTTATTTATGGCGGCTTCAGGTATTTCACGTTCCAGCAATTCCTGTTTCACGCCATCAATGCCAATTTTTTCAAGCTTATCAATGGCAATACACACTTCGTTACTTCGATTGACATCAACGCCAGAATATTCCACAATGCCAGAGAGGATTTTTCGATTATTGATTCTGATTTTAAACTTTTTAAAACCCAGCGTGATCAGGATTTCATTGATCAAAGCAATGCTCTCGGCATCGGCTAACATGGAAGCACTACCGACTGTGTCGGCATCGCATTGATAGAATTCTCGATACCTTCCTTTCTGCGGTCTATCCCCCCGCCATACAGGCTGCATCTGGTATCGTTTGAAGGGAATGGTGATTTCATTTTGATACATCGCAATAACACGACAGAGCGGCACAGTCAAATCATAGCGCAGCGCTTCATCCACAAGATCGGAAAATTTCGATATAGTGAACTCTTTAATATCTCTGCCAACCTTCTCGATACCTGTCCCTCGTTTGAGAAGTTTCAACATCAATTGCTCGCCTTCTTCGCCGAATTTTCCAGATAAAACTTCTAATTTTTCAAATGAAGGGGTTTCCAGCGGTTCGTAGCCATATTTCTCAAAGGCGGTTCTGATCGTATTCATCACAAATTGACGCCGCATCATCTGTTCGGGTAGAAAATCTCGTGTGCCTCTGGGGATGCTGGGTTTGATTATTTCCATTTAAAATACCTCTTTAAAAAATTTAACTTTTCACTATTCTCGCTCACAAAATTGGAAATCACATCAGAACTTTTTTAAGACCGCTAATTACGCTAATTTTTCAAATTTCGCTAATGTGTGTAATTAGCGAAACTGGAAGTCCGCCGTTTTTTGGATGATTAGCGGTTCAAATCTAAAATCAAAACAGCCCTATCATCAGTTGATAATAGGGCTGTCGTTTCTTTCTATCATCAAAGATGTGTTTTCCATATTAATCATAATGTGAATGATGATGTAAATAATGATGGCGCATTTTAAAATCTCCTGGACGATAAAATAATAAAGGTGTCATAAATATAATTATTATTTCAAAATAACGCAAGCAATTTTTTATTAAAAATCTTTATTTAAAAAAGCATTGATTATTCGACTTGAATTAGTTAAATTTTAATGAAACGACAAACCAGGTTTCTCAAAGAAACCTGGCTTGTTTCTTTTTTAAACTTATTCTGAACCAGACCTAACAGTGGAGGCGTAATGTCAATTGTAATTACTGGCAAGAACCTGACTATCGTAGACGTCTATAAAGTGGCTCACGGATTGGAAAAAGTGGAGCTTCATCCCTATGCAGTTGAACGGATTAACAGGTGTCGGGATTTTATCGAAAAAAAGATCGAAGAAAAAGAAATAATGTATGGTGTCAATACTGGAATTGGTGAGCTTTGCGGCGTGATACTGAATGATGAGCAGATCAAGCAATTTCAAAAGTATCTGATCTATAACCATTCTGCAGGAATCGGTGACCCCGTGCCCATCGAAGAAGTTCGAGCAGCCATGCTAACTCGAATTAATGTTCATGCCAATGGTTATTCTGGGTGTCGACCTGAGATTACCCGGACCCTTGTGGATATGTTAAATCGTGGTGTAACGCCGGTTGTGTGCAAAAAAGGGAGCGTTGGCGCCTGTGGCGATCTTTCGCCGATGAGCCAGATTGCGTTGCTGTTGATGGGCGAGGGCGAGGCTTTTTATCAGGGAGAACGTCTGCCAGGAGATAAGGCATTGGAGAAAGCAGGCATTCCGATACCAGGTTTAAAAGCCCGAGATGGTTTGGCTGCCATCAATGGAAGTAATTTGATCTCAGGTATGGGTTGTCTTCAAATTTATGAAGCCGAGCGATTTTTAAAACAGGCAGAAATAGTGGCAGCCATGGCCCTCGAAGCCTTAATGGCAAATATGAAACCGTATGATCCCCGATTGCATCGCTTGCGAGGATTTCAAGGTGCAGTGACATCATCAGAAAATATCAAAAAAATCATTGATGGATCTGATCTTTTATCAGGCAAAATGAAAGTCAAAGTCCAGGATGCGTACAGTATGCGATCAACACCACAAGTGATCGGCGCTGCCAGGGATCATCTGCGCTGGACAAGAAACCAGTTTGAAATTGAGCTCAACGGCGTGGGAGACAACCCGGTCTTTCTGCCAGATGATGGGATTGTGCTGACCGGGGCCAATTTTCAAGGATCACCGATTAGTGTGCCGCTGGATATGCTTGGTGCATGTATTACAATGGTCTGCGTCATTTCCGAACGACGCTTGAATCGCCTTCTCCATCCTGCCCTGAGTGTTGGGCTTCCCGCTTTTCTCACCAAAGGCGCAGGCATGTTTTCAGGACACATGCTCAGTCAATATACGGCTGATATGATGATCGTTGAACAAAGGATCCTTTCCATGCCTGCTTCTATCCAATCTATTCCCGCGGCAGCCGATCAGGAAGATTTTGTGAGTATGGGGATGAATACTGCTATAAAAACAAGGCAGATTATCGATAATGCGTATGGTATTTTGGGAATTGAATTTATCGCTGCTGCCCAGGCATTGGATTTCCGAGATTTTAAACCAGGCAAAGGCACGCAAGCTGCCCATGCGGCTATCCGAAAAGTTGTCAAACATCTGGATGAAGATAGACCGTTATATCCTGATCATAATAATATGATGGAAGCGGTGAAAAAAAGAGAAATCCTTCATGCTGTTGAAGAGACGATTGGGGAGTTGAAGATGTATTGATTGGAGTGATGGATTATTGGATCAATGATAGCATAGTAGATGGACTCCACTTTCAAACTGGAGTCCATCTATTTTCATCTGAAATCTCAAAATAGATGTTTTTTTACCCATTGGATTCATTAATCCTTTGGGCATTTTTTTGTACTATTTTGGATGTATCGCGATGTAATAGTTCAAGGTTCATTTTTAATTTTTCAGATATCATCTCTTTCAGTTTATCTGGGTGTTGAATTAATAACTCTTTCGTTTTCTTGTTCTGTCTTTTAATAAATCGTTCAATTTTCAGTGCCATACCGACTTCATCAAACAGTTGCCAACATTGGGCGATTCTTTTCGGTTTGAAGCTTCTGGTATACTTCGAATTTGTCGTGCCTTTCAAATGCTGTTGATAACGCTTTGCTAAATCCTTTGTATAGCCAGTATAATAATTCCCATTTTCGCATTCTAAAATATAAATCCAAAACATATCGGAGTTTTTTTTGATCTCTTCCATATTCCTATTTAAAGCGATCCAATCATTTGAATTTTTAAATTACTTACAGCTTCACTATAGTTAATCAGCATGCAACGTTCCTTTACAAATAGCTTTGAGCCTGTTACCTTATCCCCAGTCAATCGTGGAATGAGCTGAAAGTGAAGATGATTCCGCTTGCCATCACACATTGTGCACAAATAGACCTTTTCTGCAGGAATTACTTTTTTAAGTGAATTAATTGTAAAATGAATTACTGTAAAGATCCTTGCACTCATATCCAATGGCATCTGCGAAATATCTTCAAAGTGAGGTTTCACCAGAATAATGGTGTGCCCGGGATTCCTGGGGAAGAACTCTAAAAAACAACTCAAAATATCATCTTCATAAAAAACTCGATCATCATTTGGTGGATATACATCACCCGTTTCTAAATTTTGACAGGTTGGACAGATGGCTGCTTGTTGGAGCGTTTTTATTTTCGCCAGTAAATTTTTGTGCTCGATTTGTTCTTCTTGACTGAGTGGTCTAACTAACATCATTTATATTCTTTCTATTTGGAGATTGTTTCTTTTCGATAGGAACGTATGGGAGTTTGTTTAACTGATACTACCTGATTAAGACCATCTTTCTTACCTGATTAAAATCTCCGCTTTCAGATGATAGAAATAAACGCCTGAAGCTAAAATGGAAGCATTAAATTCCACGTCATAACTTCCTGGACTTTGTCGTTCCTTGACTAACGAAAGCATCTTTTCTCCAATCAAATTATAAACGATTAATTCAACTTCTTCGGTACGGGCAATTTGATATCGGATTTGTGTTATTGGATTAAACGGATTGAGATAATTTTGTTCCAGACTATATTCTTCAGGCATATCTTTTTTAATTTCACAAAATCTTGCCGAAGTATTTAGCGAATTAATGGTATATGAAAAATCAACTTTTCCATTTATGCGCCCCTCTCCTGGTTTCTCATCCCCTGGAAGATAGGCTCGAACATAATCAACCGTTACAATCGAATTTGAAACCGTGACTCGAAGATGACCCGAATTGGGCAAAATATCACCATTGATATAACCATAATTAGTAGCCTGTCCCGCTCTTTTATAATTCGGATGGCTGGGTTGAGGAACTAATTGGTAAACGACGCCGTCAAGATCCTGTTTGGCAAAAAAATGATCGTGACCATGAAAAAATATGGTGACATTATTTTCGACCATGAGCCGATGGATTGGCTTTCCCCAGCCAGGGCGTTTTTCATCGAAGCCCCAACTTCCATCTTCATTCAAACCGCCCCATTCATAATATTTAGCATACTTGCTGCCGCCGCGTCCCTCCATGTCCTTACCGCCAACCAATTGATGACAGAAAACAAACTTGAAAGTCGCATCGCTATTTTCCAGCGTCTGCCTGAACCAGTTGTATTGTTGATCGCCGAGAGTCCAGTCCCAATTGTCGCCACTTTTTCCTGGCTTGGTGGTTGTGTACCAGTACGGATCGAGCACGATGAACAGCGCATCACCCCACTCGAAGGCGTAATAATCTTCACTAAGACCGACAAAATTTTCAACAGCGGTATTACCTGTGTAGAAATTATCAGGAGCAGGATTGGGGTAATTTAATTTTCGGATGGTTGTCGCCCACAAAGCAAGATTTTGGGAAGTGCCATTCAGATTCCAGCCCAACTCGCCCTCATGATTTCCGATCACGAAAAACAACGGAACAGAGTGACAGGTCAAATCAAAATAAGATCTGAGCAGGAGATGCCGGTTCACCACTTCGTCATAATTTTTTACAATTAATTTATCGGACATGAACGTGTCACCCAGATCGAGCAGGAAATCGGGATTATCTACCAGGATATTCTGCAACGTCCTTTTGTAAATTTCTGGATTGGATTGTTCATCGAGATGGGGATCAGCCTCCACGGCAAAGGTGAAAGTGCTCCCTCGTGGTCGTTACATGTGGAAAGTATGTTCTTCACCTGGGTTAAATCCAAAAGTATCTGGCTGTCAGTAACACATCCAATAATAATATCGAGTATTCGGAGAAAGCTTGTCGATAATCAATTCGATGGGTTCTCTGCCAGGGAATTGCTTGACGTCAGTTTGATTCGTATAGTTAGATGGTTCGGCGCCGTACTCAAAATAGACCTCAAGATCATCGTAGGCAAGTGCGTTTATCGTAACCGATTTGTCAGTAGGACGACCCAAAAGTTCTGTCGCAATAAAGATTGAATCGCTTTCTACGCTGGTTGAATTCATATTTTTTTCAAGAACTGCATTTAATTTTTCGTGCGTAAACGAAATTAAAAATAGAAAGGTGATTAGGGGTAATAATGTCTTTTTCATTGCAAAAATATCGCCTTTTTTAATTCTCTGTAATCATTCGCTTGTAATTCATAAAAATAAATTCCTGAGCTGACTTGCTGGAAATGATCGTCCAAACCATCCCATGGAAGTGAATATTCGCCAGCTTTCAGATTATTGTCCAGGATTGTTCTGATCCTTTGCCCCACTGCATTATAAATTTTTAATGTCACATGCTCTTCATCAGGAATCTGAAAACCAATTTGAGTTGTCGGGTTAAACGGATTAGGGAAATTTTGATTCAGTTTAAATTTTTTCGGCAACTTGTTCAAAGATTTTTTCGATGGTACTGAGGTGTTGGCTGCTTTAATGGTGTAGCTATAAGCGACTTCGCCATTGGGATGTTCTGTTGTCTCATCCTGGGGAAGATAGGCTCGAATATAATCGACCGTCACCTCTTTATCAGACACCGTGACTCGCAAGTGACCCGAGTTTTTGTAAATAATGGCTGATGGGTAGGCATCCTCGTTTTCGCTGCCCACATTGTCGGTTGCGTCGGATGGCATGGGACATTCCTGGTAAACGATGCCGTCGAGCTCCTCTTTGGCGAAGAGATGATCATGCCTCTGGAAGAAGATGGTTACGCCGTTTTCGACCATCAATTGATGAATTGGCTTAGCCCAGCCAGGGCGTTCCGTATCAAATTCCCAAATGCCGTTCTGGTTATAGCCACCCCATTCAAATTTATCCGCCCACTTGACAGCGCCTCGAGTTTGTCCCAGTACATGATGGATAAAAACAAATTTGAATTTAGCCTGGCTCCCTTCGAGTGTTTCTTTGAACCAGTTGTACTGCTTCTCTCCAAGGGTCCAATCCCATTCTCTTGGCTTCGGAATGGTGGTTAGATATCGGTACGCATCAAGTACAACGAATAGGGCATCGCCCCATTCCCAGGCATAATAATTCTCAGGAAGTCCGACAAAATCCTCCACAGTCGTATTCCCTGAATAAAAACAATTTGGAGATGGATTGGGGTAGTAAATTTTTCGAGCTTTGGTTGCATAAATAGCTATGTTCTCGGCAGTGCCATCCATGAAAGCATCGCATTCTCCTTCGTGATTTCCCAGGCAAAGGAACAATGGCACAGAATGACAAAAGCAAGTACATTTTGCAACGTTATCTGATAAAGGGCAGGATAACATTTTTTGTCATAAAGATGCGAATCCGCCTGAATGGCAAATTTGAATGTACTGCCCCGTGCTCTTTGTATGTGGAAACTATGTTCGGCTCCAGCACTGAATTGAGATTCGCCTGGTTTGCGATAGCGCATGCGATAGTAATATCGAGTGTTTGGCTGGAGTTTATCAATTATCATTTCGATTGGAGTCCCCCTAGGAAACATCGTTGTGTCTGTAAGATTGGCATAGACTGATGATTCAGTCCCATATTCAAAAAAGACCTCTAAATCTGCATCAGCGATGGCATTTACCGTAACGGACTTATCAGTTGGACGACCCAGTAATTCAGTGGTAATAAAATTGACATCGTTAGTACTTGAGAAACTAATATTTCTCATTGTTGCAAATAAGAATAAAAGAATCATATAAATTTTTAAAATAGTTTTTCTCATCTAATCACCGTCATTTTCTTGGTCTCAATTTTGTCCCCAATTTGTAGACGATAAAGATAAATTCCTGAACTGACTTTTCTTCCCCAATTATCGCCGCCATTCCAGGTGAGTTGATAATCTCCTGGTGCTTGAAATTCTTGAATCAGCGTTGCTACTCCCTGTCCTCTCAGATTTTAAATTTTCAACTGGACTTCGCCAGCAGTCTCCAATTGATAAGGAATAACCATCTGGGGATTAAAAGGATTGGGATGGTTTTGTTTTAATAAAAATTTAGCAGGATTACTCGAACCCGATACCGCTGTATTCACATCATCAGGCGTTAAATAGTCAGGAGTCCTGCTTGTAATCGGACCTTGCGGTGTTAAATCCTTGCCAGCCAGGGCAATGCTGCTATCTGGATTACCTGGAATGAACGTGTTATCATGATCGATGACATAAAATTCCCCCTGAACAGAATTGGTCACGATCTGGCCAAGCTCGGCATTATAATCCAGCGAGTTGCAATGGAGCCAATCTCTTTTTACGGGTCTTCCAGGAAGGTTTAAATTTATTCTGCCTGGATAGTCCGCGATGGTTTTACCCGCTCCAACATAATTCGTTTTCTTAGGATCAATATCCTGAACCACATGATCGACGAACCGCCATTACCACACAACATTCCCATTCATATCGACTTCAACAATCGCATCCATCTGGGCGTTATTGTAGGGGCCATTGTCTGGATCACATCCTGCTGCAATACATTCATCGTGGATCAAGTCTTTATTAGCGATAGCGATATACAGGGTGGTATAAGCATTAAGTTTTGAGTTATAAATTCGTACCCAATCATGGTGTGGATGGCAATCATCCCTGGTTTCAAAATATTCCCATACGATGTTGCCATCCCAATCCAGTTCCTTAAATCCTTTTCCCCTTGATTATTCGTTCCATTCCAGACAACCTGGTAATTTCCAGCCGATTGAAACTCATTGACAAGCGTTTTCACCTCCTTCCCCATGAGATCGAATACTTTTAACTGCACGTGATCGTGGACTGATAACTTATATTAGGCAACTGAACAGTTAATATAAAATTAGCAGGTATTTCTTTTTTTTGGGTTCCCAATATTTGTTGTGTTTGATTCAAAATTTCGTGCAATACGAAATCCGATATGATACCAGGCATGGTTGGGATCATCAGATCCCCGATAATATGAAGGATTGCGATTTGCTACCCGAGAATGCCCCCAATATTCTTTGCCATTGTACCAGTTTCCTCCCCGCAGCACCCGATACGGTTTGCCATCGGGCATTGTCGTGCCTGTTTCTGGTCCTGTCGGATAATCAATTGGACTGACGCTGTAATAATTCCGCCCATACCAGTCATAAACCCATTCCCACACATTGCCAGACAAATCGTACAGCCCATAAGCATTGGAGCCATCCTGTGTTTGATAGCTTTCCTGACTGCCAGGCTAATTGAAATCCGATTTTTGATGCAGTTCGCCATTATAAAATCCGATGTGCGTTGTCCAGGGATAGAGTCCTGTTTCATAAGGGTCTCCTGAATCGGGCCAATTTGCCAGCGACCCGTCTTCGTTCATATCATCTCCCCCAGGGGAAAATGCGATAGGGATTATATTGTTCCCCTCGGGCAGCATATTCCCATTCCGCTTCGGTGGGGAGACGGAAACCATTTTGCGAAAAATCACATTGTCAGGTCGTCAGATCATAACATTCCTGAAAGCCGTTTTGCAAACTGAGCCAATTACAGTAAGCCACAGCGCCACATCATCTTACGCCGACCATCGGATGGTTATCCCGATTTTCTCGAACAGAAAACGAAATGTCATCCCAGTGTATCCTGCTATAGCTGACGGCGGCATCTGTCTCGCAATAGATATCGCTGCCGCCCACCACATAAACGAATCCATTTCTCACTTCAATCAAATTTTGTGACAAAGCGGAGTTGAGATAAGTGCAATATTGCTGGTTGCTGATTTCATATTTACCCATATAAAATGAATCGATACGAACCGTATGGATGGGAATTTCGTCGCTGCAATGTTCGGCGCCGCCTAAATTATGATGATCGCCCATTTCAAACTCACAACCAGGAATGAGTACCATTTCTGGGATCGATTCTTGACCGCTTATTCGAATTCGATAAACACCGGCGCCAGCGGTGATATAAAGTATTTTTCGATCTGTATCACCCCAAGCAAGATTTCTGGTTCGTTCAGGAACGGCTATATTATCGACAAATTTACCATCAGGAGAAAATATCTGTACCCCTTCATCAGAACAGGCAGCATATAAATTCCCATCGGAATCCACCTTTATTCCATCTTTGCGTTAAAAAACTGCTCACTTTGTCATTGGTTGCCAGTTGGCAGATGATTCCACTTCTTAGCCTGATGGTTCACCGTCAGGCCTACCATTGCAGCAATTCATCCTCAGCTAACATTTCTCGCAATCGTTTCTCAATAATCTTGTCTTTGTTCTTTTCTCGAAATGCCAGCATTTCTTTTAATCGTGCCAATTCTTGTTCCAGCTCGGTGACTTTTTCCGCTCGTTGGGTTTCTCGCAAATTGAAAAGCTCGGTTAAATAACTTTTCAGATCAGCTTTAATTTGGGACTTTCTGGTTTCATCTTTTGATTTTCGATATTCGTGTGCCAGTGATCGACAGTCACGTTCCAGTTTCAACTGTTTCTTTAATTTATTATATCGTACTGGATCCTCTACTTTAAATTTCACTAACCGCCGGACGTCATCCCATAGTTTTGCTAATTTCTCCTCGTACCGTGCTGGATTTTTCAGCTTTTCTTGCTGTAGTGCCTCGATCTCATCGGGCTCCTCTGCTTTAATTTTTTCTAAGATTATCTTCTCCCAATCTGATCCCCATTCTCTTTTCAAACCTTCAATATTTCGAGCTGGTGGTCTTTGATCTTGCCGTTTGGATTTATCTCTTCTGGGCGGCTTACCTCTTCTCTCCTGGGCTAATAAATTTGAAGATAGAAACAATAAAATGATGAGTAGATATCCTATAACTTTTGTTAAGCTTTTCATGCTTCGCTCCTGTTTTCTTTTTTTTTTAAAAATTAAAAGGGGTTAATTCACTCGATAATGATTGAATATCTGCTTCGATTTGATCTATATGTTGAACACAAAAATAGTCCACAGAAGAATAAAACAAACTGTTATCCAATGAATCCTTTTCCATAAATCGATTTTCTGATTTTAATTGCGTTATCTTTTGATCCAGGTCGTTTAATGATTCTTCCAACCCGATATCCCAATCAAATATAGTTTCACTGTAAAGTGATACTGATGACTTGAATATCTTGAATCCAGGATTGAATACATAAATCATAATCAAGAACAAAAAAGCCACTCCAACAGGAATCAGTATCAAATGGCGCTTGTTTTGAAAAAGCGAACAGATTGAATTAAAATAAGGTTGAATATATTTTTCGAAAAAACTGTGGTCTGGTTTTAATGAAGGAACAATTTCTTCATAAGATATCGGCGCAATTTCCTCCAGTGGCAACATCTGGGCAAACAGCTTACTTTCCTTTAATAACGCAAGAACACCCTGGCACTGTGGACAGCTATTTAGGTGCGCCTCAAAAGCTTGTTTCGCATCAAATTCTAATTCATCATAAAGATAGAGAATTCCCCATTCTGCATACTTTTCACAAAACATTGGAAATATCCCCGCCAATCTCCTTGTGAATAATTTTTCTTAAATTTAAGATCGCATACCGCATTCTGCCCAGCACCGTATTTAATGGACAATCAAGCATCTGTGCAATCTCTTTAAAAGGCAATCCACTGTACTCTCTTAATAACAGAATTTGCTTTTGTTCGATTGGCAGTTTCTCAATCGATGTTTTTAAAATGTCTTGCAGTTCTTTCTTTTTCAATATTTCTTCAGGCGAGAATGAATCATCAGCCCAGGCATGGAGCAATTCTGTGTCAGTGTCTGAAAATGTATTCTCTAAAATTATTGCCGATTTCTGTTTCTGTTTTTGAATGTAATTCATGGCTAAATTATTGGCGATACTAAACAGCCAATTGGAAAATTTTCTTTGTTCTCGATATTTCGGCAATGCTTTCAGCACATTCACAATCACATCCTGAAACAAATCTTTTGCTGCTTCGGAATCACTGACCATTCGGCACAGGTAAGAATACAATCGCTATCGATATTGGTTAAATAGCGTTTCAAATGCTGTCGTGTCACCGTTTAAAAAATGAGCAATCAATGATGAATCGGATCCTGGATCATGTTCTTTCATAGGCTATTTGTTTTGGTTCTATTTTAGTAAACAAAGATGTGTTTGATTTATTGTGTGAAAATTTCAATAAAATTATTATAATTCTTTTTTTTGATTTGTACCATAATATTCTATAAACAAATAAACCAGGTTTCTCAGAGAAACCTGGTTTATTCTCTTTCCTGGTACAACTTTTTAAACAATGTGTTCTGCTGACATTACAGACCAACAGATTTTACCAGGATCATCTTTTTAGTAATTCTAAAAGAGTCAGCTTCTAAGATGGAAAAATAAACACCGCTGGGCAGATTTTCAGCATCCCAATGATATTGGTAGTTACCAGCAGGAAAACGCTCTTCAACAATTGTATCGACATGTTCACCACGCATGTTAAAAATTTTCAAGCTTACCTGGTTTGCCTCAGGTAAAGAGAAGGTAATCGTCGTCCTGGGATTGAATAGATTGGGAAAGCTTTGATTCAGCACGAAATTATCAGGCTGTGGATTTAAATTTGATTATTTATCTTCAATGTTATACTTTGAACGGTCATAAATTAAACAT
>JABAOC010014364.1_pt1 | contig 26468 bp, 25 predicted proteins | sample 7062161 | NCBI WGS metagenome assembly JABAOC01 (sample SAMN14538625, study PRJNA623070) | marine sediment metagenome | biome: marine biome [ENVO:00000428]; feature: marine pelagic biome [ENVO:01000023]; material: deep marine sediment [ENVO:00002113] | place: India: Gulf of Khambhat ... | reverse complement strand
TTAAGCTTGTATGTGCAAAAATATAAACAAGTTAAAATATATTGAATTTCCGAAATTATAGGCTTGCACCCTTCTTGAATTTATTTAATTATTTATTAATATATCGATTATTAAAAACAAAGGGGTAAAAAAATGCGCTCAAAAGCTGACATTAGATTCAGTATTTAGGGAGTTGGATTAAGGGGATTGGATAATATAAACCGATAATTTAATCCCTTTAATATCTTGTTACCGATTAATATAAAACATAAAATGCATTTCTGGTTTATCTTAACGTTTGTAAAAACAATGAAAATGTAGTTTAAAAATTACATGTTATTTTTTTCTTACCCCTTTAGCATAATTATTCGGTATTTTACCTGTTCGGTATATAATAAAATTATATCAAAAAATCAATGTATTTTTTATATCTTCTGATTTGGTGTAAAGCCTGACCAAAAGTAAATCTCTGGAACCAAAATAGTAAGTGACTGCTGCTGAGTTTTCACCACTTTCTGAAAAACTGCTTGACAATCTGTTCATTTTGTGCTATATTATATTTGAATTTTGATATTCTACTTACATGGACCCCTATTAAGCCGACTCCACCACAATCAGCATCGTAATAATTTATTCAAATACCCCTCGGAGTCGGCTTTTTATTTTTCTCTTAACTCTTCTTTAACCTATGAAACCATTCTATCAACTGGCGCAAACAGATTCCCAAGGAGAACCGCAACTAAAAAACTCCAAGACGTTTCGTTGCTGTTCTTTTTTCGTTGTCGGTTATTTTAAATACGAATACCATATTTTCCTTTTGATTTCAGCTTCGCCGCGCCGGGCTAATGTGTATGTGTAAATAGGATTAAAAAAATCGTGAATCTTATTTTCAAACATTAGGAGCTTGAGCGTTGCATTTTTTAGTTAAATCCACTTAAACTAAAGGTGATAAAAGAGCTACATTTTAACTCCATTTTTTAATGCAATTAAATCGCCAGACTTTTATATCAAATCATAAAGCTGTAACGTTTAAAATTGGGAGTTTAAGATGAATATTTCATATATCGCAATAAATAGAATAATTGAAGAACAGTTGGAAACTGACAAAAAATATCGAAGCACACAATTGGTTTATAATTGGGTGCAGGATTTGGAGCTAGAATTGGGAAACGCGGGCATGGATGACAGGAAATTTTATAATGAAAGGATTTCATTATAGGGTAAGCGATACCGGTTATCTGGACGAGAGCGTAATAAAGAAAAAAATCGGTCGTAATGATCCCTGCCCATGTGGAAGTGGGAAGAAATATAAAAAGTGTTGTGGAAGATAATGTGGTTGTAACTCATCAAGAAAATATTAATAACAGGATTTTCAACTACACTTTTAATGTACAGACAAAGAGAAAAAATGTAAAATAAATTCCAAATCTAAAACAACAAATCCCAAACAAATTCAAATGACCAATATTCAAATTCCAATCCCATTGGAGAAGTAGTGATTAACTAGCAGAAGTAGTTTGATCATAGAATCCTGGGATTTGTAATTAATTTGGAATTTGGCACCAGGTATTTGAATTTTAACTAATCGGTTAAGGTTTCAAAATAATTTTTCCCATCGTACTCCCACTTTCGATTAATTGATGTGCTTTTGCTGCTTTAGACAACGGAATTTTGTCGTAAATATCAGGCTGAATTTTTTTCTTTACCAAATAATCCAGTAGGATTCCAATCGACTTTGCTATAATATCACTGGGCACACTATGGAGATAAAATGTCCTGACACCAAGACTCTGATTGTAGGCAACTGAGAGTCTTCTGGTCAGGTCTGTTTCCAAAGCTCCACCAGCGAAACCGAACCAGATAATTTGACCAAGCGGAGCTAATAATTTAAAATCGATACCAAAAGATTTTCCTGCCACAGAATTCAGGATTAAATTTACTCCTTTCCCTTCAGTAATTTCTCTCACTCTTTTTACTACATTTTCTGTTTTATAATTGATAACAAAACCATACCCTTGGTTTTTAGCAAATTCTACTTTTTCATCGGTACTGGTCATGCCAATGGTGATTACTTTAGCCAGCTTCCCTAATTGAGCCACAGCAACTCCTATCCCACCTGCGGCAGCATAACATAAAACGGTTTCACCAGATTGAACCCGAGCCATTGTGTGAAATAGATGATAAGCGGTGAGATAATTTATGGGAAAGGCTGCTGCTGCATCCATATCGACACTATCTGGAATCGGAATTAGAGAACCAATATCAGCAACGACATATTGCGCATAACAGCTTTGTCCCATGAAAGCGACTGGCAGTCCTTGAAAAAATTGTGACACATCCTCACCCAAGATTTCGACAAATCCACTACATTCCATTCCTAAAATTGCAGGAAGTTTGGGCATCGGTGCATAAGTCCCTCGCCTGATCATTGTATCAGCAAAATTAACGGATATGGATTTAACTTTAATGAGAACCTGTCCTGATGCTGGATTTGGTGTCTCCACATCTAAATAATTTAAAACGTCGTACGAACCTGTCCTCTGGATTTGAATGGCTTTCATTTTTATTGTCTCCACAAAGAAATTTGTTGCCATTGAAAATTTTATTTTTTAGATTAAGGCAAATATACAATTTAATTGGAAATTTGTCAAGTCTTCTGTCAAACCGCCATCAAGAAATTTAGAGAGAAATCCAACGATCAACAAGCCTGAAATGGTTTAATATCGCAACAGGAGCCCTCAATGAATTTGAAACAAGGAATTTTTTTATTGACATTGGTGATAATCTTCTTCGTAGTATTAAAAATTACATCACATCATCTTTCTACTTTGCCTGGAAAAAAAGAGAAAATCAATATTGAAAAATCACAAGATGATGAAATCAATGTAATGGATTATTATACCGCTCAAGGAGTCATGACCGATCCTGGAAAATATTCCTATTTATATGAGGGAATTCCATCGGAAGTATCTGAGCTTCGTAATGTCCTTCAGGGTGTGTTGATCCATATTTTTCATTATCATCGACATGGAATTGAACTTTCAGAGAAAAGGAAAGCGGAAGTGAATCTGCGAAGAGTAGAAGAAATGGGTTTACTGGATCAAGTAGCGGAATTAACGACAACCGGAAACAGTTCTTTTTCAGAAATCAGGGCTCTTTATGAGTCGAATTCGGATTTGAGAATGGAACAAGGTAGGGTGCCATAATTATTTTTTGCAGCTTCAATACGCCGGGGATTTAGCGGTAATTCCGATGTGTAGAGATCAGGTTCATGATTGACTCAAGGAGATTAACATTAATGTATCTAAAAAGATTTTGGATGAAAAACAATCAAGATAAAGTGATTTACTCTATAAATTTCACGGGTGACAATGATAAAATTAAAAGATGGTCAATGATTCAAGGAGCTGATCCGTCTGAAAATTTATTAATCTTGAAGCTTGTTTCTGTCTGTTTAGGAGGCGGGAAAAAATATTTTACTTCACTAGGATATGAAGTCGTAAAAAAACTGGTTCCAAATAATACAACGATTTTCTGGGGAATTGATTTATATGATGATAACTTTAAAAAAGTCATCATTCAATATAAAACTTATTGGGATGGCAGAATCGAGCCATTTTTAGAAAAAAAGAATTATCAAAGTGGAATTACTATATCTAAAGGATTTAATGATATCAAAAAACCTTTTGGGGCTTTTACTTATTGCTATAATCCGAATGGTAAGGATATTATTCAAAGTAAGCCAGATGATGATTTTGTACCTCTTGTTCGTTCCTCTCGGTTTGAGACTATCTTTAATAATCTTTTTCCACTCACTCCTGTTAACGAATGGCTTTATCGTCAATACATAAACGCATCTCAATATCATAGCAGAAAAGCAGAATATCTTTATAAAAATGGTTTTCACCTTTTGTCAAGAAGTTTCAACCTATTGATAATTCTCCGTCACCACAGGTTAATCATTATTTTGACACTGATATTGAACCTCTGTTACAAATAAAGTATCATCTTAATGGTAAAAATTTTGAAAATTTTTTAAAATGGGTGCGTAAAAAATATATCGAACAATTTGGTAAGCTTTATATGCCTCTGGTAGATTTAAATTTTAAATATAATAACAGGCAGTATAAGCACAGGTATATTGAAACTTTGGGAGGGACGATAAAATGAAAAAAGGTGTTGCTCCAACCAAAGATTATAAAAATTTTGTCAGGGATATCGTTAGTGAAATAAATCAAGCTCGCTATAAAGTATATCAGAAAATTAATAAACAGTTAGTTGACATATACCTATTTATTGGCGGAAACATTTACGAGAAAATAGAGGTTTCCAGATGGGGAGAAGGAATTGTAGAAAGATTATCTAATGATTTACAGAGAGCTTTTCCTGATATGAAAGGATTTTCAAAAGAAAATCTTTGGCGGATGAAAAAGCTTTTTGAAACTTACAAAGATTATCCAAAACTGTCACCACTGGTGACAGAATTAACATGGTCACATAATTTGATAATCTTGTTTCAAACCAAAAGCATTGAGGAGAAGGAGTTTTACTTAAAAAGTTGCACTAGGGAGAGATGGAGCAAGAGAGAACTGGAGAGACAAATTGATTCTTCTCTATTTGAGCGCTTTATGTTATCCAGAAAAACAGATGAACTTATACCAAAAACAAAGGAAAGTCAGATTCTATCCCATTTTAAAGATGAATATTCCCTTGAATTTCTGGGATTGAAAGACGATTTTTCAGAAAAGGATTTGAGGAAGGCAATTGTTCAGAATTTAAAACAGTTTTTTCTTGAATTCGGCAAATATTTTTCGTTTATTGGTGATGAATATGCTATAACTGTTGGTAAAGAGGATTTTAGAGTTGACCTGTTATTTTACCATCGGCTTTTGCAGTGTCTGGTTGCGGTTGATCTGAAAATAGGCAAATTTAAACCTGAGTATGTCGGAAAAATGCAGTTTTATCTCGGCGCACTGGATGAAAAAATCAAACTTGACTCTGAGAATCCATCGGTTGGGTTAATACTCTGTAAGTCAAAAAATGAGGAAGTTGTGCGGATTGCCATGAGTAAGTCGATATCGCCGATGAAAGTCGCCACCTATCAAACACAGATTATTGATAAGAAATTATTAAAGCAGAAGTTGCGTTCTCTGCCGTTTCCCGAATGAATTAGTGAATATGTGTTAACAAAGGAGCAACAATGTCAATTCCTGTTAAAGAAGCTCAAAAAAATTGGCAGATAAATTCCATGCTTTTTGAGAGAATTGCTCTGTCAAAGGATAAAAAAGGAGTGCTTGAAACGGCACAAATGGGTCAGCAGATTTCAAAACAAGAAGACCTATTGAAAGATCCGTATGTATTTGAGTTCCTATTTACCCAGTATGGAATGTCAATTTGTTTCAGTAAGAATTAGAATAGGGACAAATGAAGAACGAGTCGTTGTTGAGGAGGGAATTAGGTGCCTTATTTGGAGGTGAAATATTGTCCGATTGGAAGGAAGTAAGGAGATTGGCTAAAGTTCAGTGCATTACAAAAATAATAATCAATGTTCTATTTATTTAATATGAAGAATTTAAATTGATTTTCTGAAAGAGAATCGATAAATTCCCTGTCAATGGTCGACGTTCGAAGCTCATTCTATAGAAGAGTCCATGTAAATAGATTAACTCCATCTAATTGATTTAAATCTTTTTCTGTAAGACGAACTTATAAGGAAGGATATTTGCATAATGCCTAGTGCATGGATACATGCAGTCATAGATCTTATTGCTTACGGAGAGCCTTATTTTGATCTTCATAAGGAAAAAGATAAATCTTATAAAACACTAAGATGGAACCATAGAAAGATAAAGCACGAATGGTATCAATCCTTTGGAGAAAAATGGACATTCGACGATCCTTTTCCAAATTATTTAAGAGATTTAATATCAAGAACAAAAGAGATATTAGGTCCTAACAGAACTGAGGAATTAATGGCCGATGTCGATCATGATTATATTGATCGTATATGGGATGATCTCTCAAATTCAGAGAGAATGTATTGGGAAGGATTTTTTGCATGGATATTATTTATGCCTAAAATTCTTAAAAAATGGGCTGGTGTTGATGCTCTGAAAGGTAGAAATCGAACGTTTATTAATGGGAATGAAGTTTGGGAAAGTACACCTGAACTAAGATTCAAATATAAAAGACTGATAAATTATGTAAAGATTGTTAAAAAAAATAATAAAGATTTAAAAAATATTTTAAAGCGTTTTGTTGGATAAATATTTTAATGATAATTACTAGAAAACTTCTATAATGCAAAGCATAAATTGTGTACTATTCTATATAAAAGGAACCTTTCAAATGGGAGTCTCAGAAAATTTTAAAACATTTTGTGATAATTTGATAATAGATGTTGAAACTCGTTCTAAAATATCTGTAAGATATCAAAATATCACTCAAAGATTAAATAAAGATTTTCGAGACATTGATTCAAAAACATTGTTTAGCAGATATGTTGGTTCATATGGAAGAGGAACAGCAATAAAGGATTTCAGCGATCTAGATATGATTTTTGAAATTCCATATAGCATTTTCTTAAGATACGATAATTACTCAACAAATGGTCAATCGGTTTTACTTCAAGATGTTAAAAAGTCGATTAAAAAAACATATCCAAACACATATTTAGGTGCTGATGGTCAAGTTGTAAAAGTTAATTTTGGAGATAATGTATATTTTGAAGTTGTTCCAGGATATAAAGTGACTGATAGAAGTTATAAATATCCTGATTCAAATAATGGTGGTAGTTGGAAAATAACTAATCCAATACCCGAAATAGAAAAAATTTCAATTTGGGATAGTATCTGTAATAATAATTTGAAAAGGCTATGTAAAATGACGAGGGTTTGGAAAACCAAATGGAATGTCCCAATGGGTGGCCTTCTAATTGATACGCTAGCTTATAATTTTTTATCAACATGGAGATATAGAAAGGAATCTTACATTTATTATGATTGGATGAGTAGGGATTTTTTTAAATATCTTTCAGAACAAAATCCAAAACAAAGTTATTGGTATGCATTGGGTAGTAATCAATTGATTTATAGAAAAGGATTATTTGAATATAGAGCGAAAAGATGCTATAATATTTCTATAGAAGCTATTAAATTTCAATCTGAAGGAAAAGAAAAATTATCAAAACTAAAATGGAGAAGAATTTATGGATCAAAGTTTCCAATTTGATAAATCGAAACAAATTGAAATATTAGAAGCTCAAATAAGAGAATGTTTTGGTAGAGTAGTATGGAGCCATAAGATTCAAGAGAAGTGTGCAGATATTGCTTTGAAAACACTTAAACATATTAAAATTTGGCAAATTATTCTTTCTGCAATAATAACAACAAGTATTTTAACTTATGTTTTCGGATATATTAAAATTGTTTTAATAATAGGAGCAATTATATCAACAATTTTATTAGTGCTCAATGCGTACAATAAAGATTATAATCTTGGAGAAATAGCTCAAAAACATGCCAATACTGCAAGTGAACTTTGGAATATTAGAGAAGCATATTTATCTCTCCTCACAGATATAAAGGCAACGACTATTTCAATAGATAAAATAATTAACAAGAGAGATGAGTTACAATCAAAACTTTCTAATATTTACAATGGTTCACCAAGAACAAATAAGAAGGCTTACTTAAAAGCAAGAAAGGCACTTAAATTGAATGAAGAATTAACTTTCAGTGATGAAGAAATAGATGCTTTCTTACCAAAAGAATTAAGAAAAAATGTATTAGAAAAATCTTAAAAATTATTCGATCTAAAAAAGAAGAAATAGCTTGCATGAAGAATCAATATAATTAGAAAATTATATTTGAATAAAAATAGACATGAGTTGGAAAAATGCTTAAATACTATATTCCCCACCCAAGCACCAAAATACTCTTCGAAACCACCCTCGAACCAACAACTCCTGCAGTAGATAAGTTAGTAAATCGAAAGGATATGGGTGAAGGTGAAATCACGATGGTTCAAGGTAAGAAAAATAAGGTTGCTATTGGTGTGCCTTATTATGAAAACCTGATTTCAAGATTGATTGAGGAAATGAAAAAATATCTCATATCAGTAACTGGATTATTAATTGTTCGTACTGATAAAAAAATTATTGAATTGATAAATTATAAAATGCATGTTTTAAAATGATCAAAATCTGAAAATAAATCATACTAAATTTTAAATGGAAAAAGATATGACAAAAAAGAAAGTGATACTCGCTTACAGCGGTGGATTGGATACCTCTGTAATTCTAAAATGGTTAGAAGATAAAGGATTCGATGTTATCTGTTTTGTTGGAAATGTCGGACAAAACGAGGATTTCAAGGCGATCGAACAGAAGGCTTTGAAAACCGGGGCATCAAAAGTTTATACTGAAGATTTAAGGGAAGAATTTGTGACTGATTTTATTTTTCCAGCGCTGCGAGGAAACGCGATCTATGAGGGAAGATATTTATTGGGAACCTCGTTAGCCAGACCTTTGCTCGCTAAAGCACAAATTGAAATTGCTGAGAAAGAAAATGCCGGATATGTGGCGCATGGAGCGACAGGCAAGGGAAATGACCAGGTGCGATTTGAGCTGGCTTATTATGCCCTGAATCCTCAGATAAAAATTATTTCACCCTGGAAAGATCCTGAATTTTTATCACAATTTAAGGGAAGAAGCGATCTCATCAATTATGCAAAAAAATGGAACATTCCTGTAACTGCATCAAAGAAAAAGCCATACAGCGAAGATGAAAACTTGATGCATATCAGTCATGAAGCGGGAATTTTAGAAGATCCATGTTACAGACCGCCAGAAAATGTATTTTCCATGACAACTTCTCCGATGCAAGCCCCAGACAAAGAGACAATTATTGAGATCCTTTTCAAAGATGGAAATCCCATAAAAGTTGTTAATGAAGGTGATGGAAAAATCGTTACCAAGCCGTTAGAGATATTCGTGTATCTGAATAAGTTAGGCTGTGAAAATGGCATTGGCAGAGTGGATATGGTGGAAAATCGATTTATTGGGATCAAATCGAGAGGAATTTATGAAAGTCCCGGGGCAACAATTCTGTGGGCGGCGCACAAAGACCTGGAAGGCATTGCGATGGACAAAGAAGTGATGCATATTAGGGACAGTCTGGTATCCAAATTTTCTGAATTGATCTATAATGGATTCTGGTTTTCTCCAGAAATGGATTTTATTATGAACGCGTTTGATAAAAGTCAGGAAGCGATTGATGGACGAGTTGTATTATCATTATACAAAGGAAATGTCACTGTGATAGGCAGAGAATCTCATACTTCTCTCTATGATCAAGATCTATCCAGTATGGATGTGGAAGGCGGATTTGATGCCACCGATTCAAGGGGATTTATTAACATCAATGCGATACGATTGAAAGCCCATCATTTGGTACTCAGAAAGCGAAAGCCTTATGAGTGGCGTAAGAAGAAAGTATAAAGGTAAGATGATGAAACTCTGGGAAAAAGGAATTAAACTGGATCAACAAATCGAAAATTTCACAGTTGGTGATGATTACATTCTAGATCAAAAATTAGTCAAGTATGATTGTTTGGCTTCGATTGCTCATGCAAAAATGCTCGGTAAAATCAGCATTTTGAATGAACAAGAGGTTCACAAATTGGAGCAGGAGCTTAATAATATCATCGAGTTAGATAAAAAAGGTGAATTTAAAATTCTAAAAGAACAAGAGGACTGTCACACTGCCATTGAAAATCATTTAATAGAGATATTAGGAGACTTAGGTAAGAAAATTCATACTGCAAGGTCAAGAAATGATCAGGTACTCACGGCTTTGCGGTTATATTATAAAGATCAATTAGGCAATTGTATAGGATTGATAGAAAAACTCATTCAATCTATCGCGGCATTACTTAAAAAGTATGGCGATATTAAATTTCCAGGTTATACCCACACAAGGAAGGCAATGCCATCATCTATTGCGTTATGGGGGAATTCATTTATCGATTCTATGAAAGATAATTTAAAGATAATTGATCTTACATTGGAAATTATCGATCAATCCCCATTAGGAACGGGAGCTGGATATGGAGTGCCGATTAAAATCGATCGAAAATATACTGCCAAATTGTTAGGGTTTAAAAAATTACAGGACAATCCTATTTATGCGCAGAACAGCAGAGGAAAATTTGAGTCTTCGATGTTGCACGCTTTGACTTTGATCATGTATGATTTAAATAAAATTGCTTCCGATTTAATTTTATTCAGCTTGCCAGAATTTGGTTATTTAGAATTACCCGAAGAATTTTGCACCGGAAGCTCCATCATGCCGCAAAAAAAGAATCCCGATGTGCTTGAATTAATTCGTTCCAAATATCATATTGTCGTTTCTTATGAATTCCAGGTTAAAAATATCAGCAGCAATCTCATCTCCGGGTATCATCGTGATATACAACTTACAAAAGAACCGACAATGAAAGGCATGGAAATTACCGAACAATGCCTGTCTATTATGAGTCTAATATTTACACAGCTAACAGTTAATAAAGAAAATTGTCATAAAGCACTGACAGAAGAACTTTATGCCACCGAGAAAGTATATGAATTGGTCGAAAAAGGAATTCCATTTAGAGAAGCTTATAAAATAATTTCTCAAAAATATTGAGGATGAAGAAACATATTTTCATTGGTATTATTGGGCGCCTTTTGTATTGGTCGGGGATTGGGAGTGAAAAAATTTCTTGACATTTATTTAAGTTTTGCATATTATTTATATCATGAATGATATTCATTCACAATCTGAATTAAAATACAAGCCTCGCTGAATTGCTTCTTTTCTGCGGGAAGCGATTAAAGATCATTCTATTGTTGTACTGTCAGGTGCACGCCAGGTTGGCAAAAGTACACTTCTTCAATATGAATCACCATTTCATAATTGGCGATATATCAGTTTGGATGATTTTGATAACCTTTCTCAGTCAAAGAAAGATCCAACATCACTCTGGGAGGGAACAAATAACATCATTATCGATGAGGTTCAAAAATCTACAAATTTGCTCGATGAAGTAAAAAATACCGTTGATTTCAATCGTGAAAAATATCGGTTTATACTTTCAGGTTCAGCAAATATTCTTTTGATGAAAAAGATTAGCGAGAGTTTAGCTGGACGTGCCGTATATCTCACACTCAATCCAATGACGTTTGGTGAGATAAACATGTTATCTCCACCGAAAATATTAGATACACTTTTTCAAGGTAACTTTCCTAAAGAAGAATCCAAAGATTTTGCCTTCGATGGTCCTTTTAATCTAATGTGGAAAGGATTTATGCCTTCCCTCATGCGGTTTGAGGCTCCTGATGCAATTTTACGATGGTGGGAGGGATATGTAACCACATATTTAGAGCGAGACCTTCGACAACTTTCCCAAATCGACTCTTTACCCGACTTTCGAAGGCTTATGGTCGCTTTGGCGTTACGATGTGGGCAAATGTTAAACCAAACCGAAATCGCTCGAGATACTGGGATAAGTCAACCCACTGTGCATCGATATATTAATCTTCTTGAAACGACTTGTCTTGTGGAACGTCTTCCTGCTTTTGCTATTAATCGAACGAAGCGTCTAATTAAAGCACCAAAGGTAATGTGGAGCGATCCAGGATTAGTATCATTTCTCACTGGACATTATGATTTTGAATCACTCATATCCTCAAAAGAAGCAGGCGGAATATTTGAATCTATGGTGTATCTTCACTTGAGTTCACTCGCACAACTTCTAGTACCTAAATCCCGAATATTCTACTGGCGAACAACCACTGGTAAAAAAGTGGATTTTATTTTAGAATGGGGACGTAAATTGTTAGCAGTAGAAGTCAAATTATCAAGTAGCCCAAAACTCTCTGACATTGAAAATTTAAAATTATTCATGGAGGAGTACCCAGAAACATCAGCATGTATCCTTGTCCATTCTGGGAAAGAAGTTAAGATTATGCACGATAGAATTGTTGCTATACCATGGCTTCTGCTAACTGGAAAATTATGATTTCATTTTCATTTGACATATCTATTTGGGTTCATATTGAGGACTAAACCAACCGTGCCATTAATGAAATTAAGAGGATGGATAATAACAATCCAGATAAATTAAATTTATTTTAACGGTAGGAGGTAAAGAGATGAGAAAAGTTAAAGTACTAATGACTTTTGCTTTAATCCTGGCAATTACTATGCCTACATTTTCACAGGAGCAGGTGAAAGATTTAAAGTTCCACTACATGCAAAATTACTGCTGGATGAGACTAGCTGAGATTGTACCTGAAATAACCGATAGGGTCATCTTGCCCATAGGAACGGTGGAATCGCATGGTGCAGTTGCTATAGGTGCTGATAATTTTATACCTAACAATCTTGCTGAATTGATATTTGAGAAATGCAACGCCTTGATCGCACCGCCTATAAATCATGGTTTTACGGGACAGAGTGTTTCTCAATTCCCTGGCTCGATTACTGTGAGAGAAGAAATTTTCGAAGAATATATTTACGATGTCTTGAAACATCTTGTGAGAACTGGCTTTAAGAATATTCTGATCATCAATGGTCATGGGGGAAATACTGAATCGACCAAAAAAGCAATGACCCGCCTTCATGTGGAAACAGGTGCTCATTTCATGGTAGTTGAATGGTGGAAAATCGCATTTAATGTTGTCAATGAAGTTTATGGCGTAACAGCCCAGCAGTCTGGACATGGAGACATGGAAGAAGCGGCTTTAGTCATGGCTTATGATCCTGAATTAGTTGATCGGGAAATGTATGAGAAGCTGGGCAAAGATAATGTGGGAAGGGCAGGAGTTGAAGAAGGTATTGCAATGATGCCTGCTTGGGCAACTTCAAGGTATCCTGAAAAAGGATTGGGATATTTAAATTTTGATGTGAAAAAGGCGAAAGCGTACACACAAAAGAAGGCGGATTATATTGCTGATATATTTAATGAAGCGGTGAAAAGATGGGAAATGATGGAAGGATGGAAAGAGTGAATTGGCGATAAGGGGTATGGGATTTGAGATATATAAACGACTCAACTATTCTGTATCCTCAATCTGGTATTAATTAGTGCCTATCTGAAAGTTGCATTTTTCGTAAGGTGTTATTTCGGCTTCGCCGTCAGAGACGGCTGCTACCCAGTTGGATAGCGGAAGTCCTTGACTTCCACCGGCTTTTCCCGACCGACGCTTATTAGCGTTATTGAGAAATGAAGAAAATGAAAAACATCATTTTTATCAATATTTCGCTGCTGTGGTTCCTCAATGTTTGTGCCTTTTGCCAGATTGATAAAGGTACTATCTCCGGCATTGTCCTTGATGCTAAAACAAGAGACCCTTTAGTCGGTGTAAACGTCATTATCGTTAACACGAATAAAGGCACTGCTACAGATTTGCAAGGAAGATTCTGGCTCGATCTACCTGAAGGCGAATACTTTCTCAAATTCAGCATGATTGGTTACAAAGTATTTGAGTTAAAGGATATCAAATCGCAAGCGGCTAAAACGACGTATCTTCGTATCCATCTGGTTCAGAAGGCAATAGAACTCCAGGAGATCACAGTTTCTGGTGAACGCTCTTTGGTGAGCAAACAGCCAGAGGTCAGTAGCCAGATTCTTCAGCGGCGGGAATTGACGAAAGTATCGGGTGCATTTGAAGATGTGACCCGTACGGTGCAAACGCTACCAGGTGTGGTCAGTCAGGCGGATTTTTCAGGGAGGATGTATGTTCGTGGTGGGCGCGCTGATGAAAATATTGTGCTGTTGGATCGGACTTTTATTTATGAGCCTTATCATCTGGGCGGAATGGTCAGCATCTTCAATCCGGATTTAATTGATCGTGCCGAGTTTTATGCGGGTGGGTTTCCAGCAAGCCACGGCAATGCGATGTCTTCTTTTTTGGTAGTAACTAATCAAAAAGGCAAGAAAGATAATTTTGAAGGAAAAGTCAGTTTAAGCTTTTTGAGCAGCAGTGCTTATGTTGGGGGACCTTTTCCTCACCGCATCGGATCCTGGTTTCTTTCGACACGGCGTTCCTATCACGATCAACTCATGAAGGCGATTGGCAAATTCCAGAACTATATTTTCCCCAATTTTTATGATTTGCAATTAATTCTATTTTATCCTTTGGGAGAGGATAATTTGCTTTCATTCAGTGGATTGTGCTCCGGTGATCGCATGAAAATGGAGTTTGATGAGACCCTCCGAGAAGACACTCCAGCAGACAGCGGCGATTTCGATTGGAACAATCAAATGACGATTGGAACTTTTGATTGGAAGTGGATTATCTCGCCTAAAATTTTTACCCATACGACTTTTTCACATTCAGAACAGCCATTTAAGCACCGTACATTTGGCTTGCAACTACAGTGGATTGAACTCTATGCAAAAAATTATGATTTTCGAGAAGATGCGACATTATTGAATTTCAACAATCATAAAATAGAAACGGGGCTCTATCTACATCGCTCGGATGTGGTTCAAAAAATGCACTTTAATAAATCATACTGGATGCTTTTTGCTGGCGAAAATAAAAACACCAGTCTCCGCATTTCAGATGATTCGACACGCGTGGTAATGGACAATGAAAGATCATATAACTATGTCGGAGCTTACATCCTGGATCAATGGGAATTGCTTCCCCCGATTTTATCAATCAATGCGGGCCTGCGTGGTGAATATTTTGATGTCTCACAGCAGATGGTCTGGAGTCCACGGCTAAGTTTTTCTTTAGCTGTTGATCAAAAGAGCGTGATCAAAGGAGCATGGGGGTATTATCGTCAGTTTCCCAAAGATCCCGTTCAGATGGATATTGATAATGGTAATCCAAATTTAAAAGCTCAACATGCGATACATTATATTTTAGGTTTTGAAAGACAGATTACCCAAAATATTTTGACTCGAATCGAACTCTATTACAAAGACCTTCACAAGTTGATCGTCAAAAATCCGATTACGAATTTTTCCAATACAGGAACTGGTAGGAGCTATGGAGGGGAAATTTTCTTTCAGAAAAGAATCTCTGGCAAAGTTGATGGCTGGATCAGCTATTCCTATTCCATATCAAAAAGAAAGGATGAACCTTACGGCGTGGAATATTATCCCATGCAGGATCAACGCCATACGATTTCAGCAGTGATTAATTACCATCCACAACCGAAGTGGGATATTTCTTTAAAATGGCTGATTTATTCAGGTAGACCGTACACGCCCTTGGATACAGTGATTTATCTTCCTGAAACAAATAGCTATTTACCGATTGAAGGAGCTATTAATTCGAAACGTTTACCTTCTTACCATAGGCTCGATATTCGAGTTGACTACTGGTTTAACTGGGGCTCGGTGCCATTTTCTGTTTATCTGGAAGTCTTGAATATTTACAATCATAAAAATTTGTATGATTACTTCTGGAATGAAGATTATTCTAAGCGGAGTGAAAGTTATCAATTTCCGTTATTACCGACTTTTGGAGTAAGTGTTAAATTTTGACAATTGGATTAATGACTCTGTTGATTTAGCATCAATTAACAGCAAAACACCACAACATATTGGGTAGCAGCAGTCCCTGACTGCTGCATATGGTGCTCAACGAGAAAAAAATAGCACTAAATCAAAAAGATCATTAATCTTGAGAAAAAATTTAAATCCAACTGATTATAGAACTCCAACGGATTTATTGGTGAATGGTGATTGGTGAGTTGTAATTGATATTTCATCTTTTTTACAAAAAATTATTGAAAAATTGCAAGGTTTTGTTCGACTAACCACTCACCAATTAATTCCATCCGTGGATGTATTATGATCAGTGGGAAAACTTTATTTAACTAATTTAATATGAAAACTAATAGTTTTAGAGATTGATAGATGCGGCAGGGGAGAGTTTACATAGGAACAAGCGGTTGGCAATATCGTCATTGGGGAGATGGCGTATTTTATCCTGCTGAACTAAAACAGAAACAATGGTTTCAGCATTACTGTCAACACTTTGATACAGTAGAGATTAACAATACCTTTTATCATCTTCCCAGGCGAGAAGTGTTTGAGAACTGGCGAAAAAATTCACCAGAAAATTTTCAATTTGTTGTCAAAGCCAGCCGCTTTATTACCCATTTAAAAAAGTTAAGCGATCCACAGAGTTCGACATTAAAATTTTTACAGCATGCATCAGGATTGGGTGAAAAATTAGCAGTCATTTTATTCCAACTACCACCTTTCTGGAATCTGAATTTGATTCGCTTTCGAGAATTTGTTGAATATTTACGAACTCAGACGATAATATCCAAGCTAAAAAGCGCAGTTGAACTTCGTAATCCCACCTGGAATAGACCAGAGGTTCATGAAATTTTAAGGTCAGCCAATATTAACCTTTGTTTTGCCGATTGGCCTGATCTAAATATCGAAGAGCCTGTTACAGCGGACTTTGTTTATCTACGGCGTCATGGTCCTGCTTCTCTTTATGCATCAAATTACTCCCCAGAACAATTAAAACAAGATGCGAAAAATATTAATAAATGGTTAAACCAGGGTCGAGATGTTTATATATTCTATAATAATGATGCCTATGGTTGGGCAGTCAAAAATGCACTAAGCCTTAAAAAGATGATTTTAGTTGAGAAATAAAAAACCGGATGGTGCCTTATTAAATTGCCCCATCCGGTTTTATTTTAAATCAGATCAAAACTATCGAACCAACATCATCTTCATCTTCTGCTGTGGAATATATTTTTTAATTTTAAGATTCCTTTTTCACCTTCTTCGGCAGGTCCTCAATCCATTTAAAAATCCGATCATAGTTGCTCTTATTCAGTTTATATACTAAGCCATCGTACTGGACATTCATATAATATCCTTTGTCTTTTTCATATTCTTTTCCCATGAGAACATTTTTCTGTGGCTTGTCAGGTTCTTTAAAGACCATATAATGGCTTGGTCTGTTGAATCCATATTTGGCATTTTTATTGAGATCGCCTAATGTATTACCGATCCGATCAATGACTTCCTGTGCTCGGATACTGGTCAAGTCACGCAGAAAATTATCCACTTCTTTTTGATCGAGTTCGATCTCTTTGTTTCCTTTGACCAGAATCCATTCATTCTCTTTTTTAGTCATCTTTGTCGAGTCGTCATTCATCACTTCCACTTCTTTTTCGATCTTTTTAACCACTAATTCTTTACGATTGGCGACCACTCCGATCATTTCTAATTTTTCTTTATCCTGTTTTACTGCCTCTAAATCGACAAAGTTATCATCTTTAAATTGAGAAAGCGTATCAATTTCCCCATAAATATTCAAGCTGGAAAGCATGTTTTTATCTACTGCATATACTTTTTCTTTCCCACCAAATCGAACGAATCCGGTGTTATAATCCTCTCCTCTTTTACCAATCACTACGTTCGCCAGGGGCTTATTTGCTTCATCTTTCAAGAGCAGATGAACGCCCTGTTCATCAGATATTTTGTAAGTATCAAAGTGTTTCGGATCAGAGGACCGAACTTTTCCAGTCATCTCCAGAACGTCATTCAATAACCTATCAATCCGGCTCTTTTGTGCTTTACAATTATATTTTGTGGGAATATACCACTGATCTTCATTTTGAACGAATAACATTCTGATCGGTTGTTCTTTTCCGATTTCTTTATAGACTTCAATATTTTTTATATCATCTTTTGCTACGCCGATAACGATTGTTTGGACAAGGTCATCTAAATTAACCGAAGCATGTCTCGGTTTGGTGATGAAATACACAATGAGCAAAAACATAAAAATGCCGGCGAAAATATACAGATGTTTTTCTTTCATTGGAAATATCCTCTTTCTTTATTATTTTAAGGTTAATCTTTTTTTCATTTATAGAAATTTCAGTACAGTACGATTAGAGTGGATATGGACGAAAGTGAAACGTAAAATGTGATAATTTTTAATCTTTTATCGTCTCATGTTTCACTTTTGTAGCTCGCTGTTATATGCTTTATAATATTAGTTTCTTTTTCTTTTAATCGTCACAAAAATTCCCAAAGCCAGAAAAACAAGCGGAGGGAACCAGACGACAAATGCTTTAGATAATGCTTTACCCATACCACTGGTGGCTTTGATCCGTCGAGCAACGATATTTTTGGAACGAATATTTATCAATTCATCTCCAAGGGTTAAGGCATCGACACAGTTAAGTAGAAGTGCCATATGACTGTTAACCGACTGCAGGATATCGTTTTTGAACATGTTGCTACAACCCATGACAAGCATTTTATTTTCTTTGGGATCGCCGACAATTTCAGAAGGTAATTCTGGCTCTTCTTCCTTTTCCTCATCTTCGCTTGTTGCACCAGGTTCTTTGGACCATTTAGGAATATTTTGATCCACATATTTCGGTTTAAATTTCCCTTCAACCAAAATTCCCAATGGCTGATATCTCAATACATCTTCGGAAGAAGGCGGCGAAACATCAATGTTACCGTAACCATAACCTTCCCTCGTCCAGCTAAAATTACTCGAGGTGAATAAGGTTTCAAATCTTATATTATTCTCTTTCATGATCTCTTCATGGACTAGAATTCTGTTTCCATACATGTAGAATAGTTCAGTAATCTTATTTGAGATCGATAGATTGGAATTGATGTTTTCTGCATTGACTTTAATTATGACAGGTTTTGTAACAGGCTCATAACGCTGTTCACGGATTTGAAACATCCCCATCCTTCTTGTTTGGTAAACAGGCACTTGGATGAAAGCTGTGCTTTTGTCCATGAACACCTTGTCGTCGAATTCGAATCCATAATTTTTCGCAAGAGTATTGATATTTAATCTTGAAGGCATTCCTCGAAGATCGAATTGACCTGGTTCTCCTCGTGAAGGAGATATTTGATAGTTATATTGCTGGGCTGCCATAACAACCCGAACGCCTTTATGAATGAGTTTATCAATTTCATAGAGCTGTCGCTCATTTAGTGGTTGATCTATCATCATAACCATAGTTTGGATGTCTTCGGGAATAGGATCATCTTTCTTGATATTGGTTCTCGTGACATCGTAACCCGATTCCTTCAATAATTTTTCAGCAAAAGTATATTGATCTGGTGGTGGTTGTTGCTGGTAAAATTGGCGATACTGTGGTGGAATTTCAGGTTGTCCTGGATAAAAACCAATTTTGGGTCTCTTATTAGAAACTAATTTGTAAATACGGGACATGATCTCATATTCCAGGTTTCCAAAGGTTTCGGGACGAACTTCTTCGATCACATCCTCTTTGCGATCGAGATATGAAATAACAATAGAGGAATAAACCCGCTTAACGGACAATTCATCCCGTTCAGTGCTTTGGACACCAAAAGGAATCACACCCCTTTCATACAGTTGTTCGGCGATTTTCTTTCGTGTAATTTTCGGTTTTTGCTCATCTTTAAGAAAATCTTTTTCATCTTCCTGGTTGGCTTTTTCTTTCTCCTTTATCTCCTCGTATGCTTCCTTTTCCTCTTCTGCCGATGGATCAAATACAGTATAACTCAGATTACCTTTGGAAGCCAGCTTGAGTTCTTTCAATTTATCAATAACATCCCGTTCCAGATTTTTCCACTGGGTGGGCATCTTTTCTGATGATGACACATAATAGGTTGTCTCTATCGGTGCTTCCAATTTGGATAATATTTTCGCTACGGACGGAGAAAGTTTATAGATTCTGTTAGCCGTCAAATCAAATCTGCCGATATTAATATTATTAAAAATCATATTGACTGCTATGACGATCCCCGCCAGTAAAACCGCACCGATAACAAATGTTGTAATAAAATGTTTTTTCAAATCTTTCATTAGTATTTCCTCCTTTCCAGTGATTTAGCGTTCAGATAGAGGAATAATGCGGTAAAGGATACAAAATAAATGATACTTTTCAGATCAATAACACCCCGTTCGATATCGTTAAAATGCCGAGTGACACCAACATATTGGTATAAAAATTCTCCCAAACCAGGAATCCAGCCATCGATCACCATGGGCACATATTGCCAACCGATCAATGCCATAAATCCACAACTCAGACTGGTGATGATAAGAGAGACAATTTGATCTGAAAAGAAACCCGAAATGAAAATTCCTACGGCGAGAAAAAATGCTCCTAATAAAATCGCACCGAAGTATCCGCCAATGATGGGACCAAAATCGGGTTTACCTAAAAAGATAAGTAAAATCGGAATAGCCAATGTCCCTGCCAAGGCGACTAAATAAAACAGAAAGCTGGCTAAAAATTTCCCTATAACGATATTTTCAATTTTCATTGGCAGAGTAAGCAACAACTCGACCGTACCTAATTTGTGTTCCTCAGACCAGAGTCGCATGGAAACGGCGGGAATAAAAATCAATCCCAAAGTTAATGGTAACGAAGAGAAAAAGGCTCGCATGTCTGCATTGCCAAAGAAAAAGAAATGAAACATATATAAGCCACTATTAAGAACAATAAAAATAACGCTAAAAACGTAAGCAATTGGTGAGTAGAAATAGGCTCGAAATTCTCGCCTAAAAATTATTCCAACGTCTTTCATGCCGCACCTCCTTCCTCACTGGTTTCTTCAGCTTCCTCATTCTCGTTGTTTGTACCAGCGGATTGCGTTAATCGGATAAACGAATCTTCCAGCGAAAGTGTTTCTGGATGAAATTCAAGAATATTCCAATTTTGTTCTCGAACGAGATCATTCAGTTTGCTAATCGGATCAGCACCTGATTTAAAATACAGGTGTGCTCCAACCTCTCCTCGTTTTCGATTATCATCATATTCGATATCCTCAAGATCGGAAACCGATTTGAGCGCTGACTCGAAATCTTTTTTCGTACTTTTCACAGCGAGATAGACCGAACTCTGCCTTGTCACCTGGTTTCTGAGGTCATCGAAAGAGCCATCAGCTACAATCCGACCATCATTAATGACGAGAATGCGGTCGGAAATGGTGGCGACTTCGGGGAGTATATGGGTGCTGAGAATAATCGTTTTTTCATGCGCCAGGTTTTTAACCAACTTTCTAATACCTATAATTTGTAAAGGATCCAGACCAGAAGTTGGCTCGTCAAGAATCAAAACATCTGGATCGTGAATTAATGCCTGGGCTAAACAGGTTCGCTGTTTAAAACCTTTGGAGAGCACACCAATTTTTCGATGGAGAACAGGCTCCAGACCAGCGGCTTGTACAACCCAGTCGTACCGTTTCTTAAATTTTCCATTTAAGTGCCTAGCTTCTCCAATGAATCGAAGATATTCGTCAACCAACATATCGGAATACAGCGGCACAGTCTCTGGCAGATATCCAACGAGCTCACGCACTTCCAACGGATTTTCCAGGACATCGTAACCGCCAACTTTTGCCGTTCCAGAGGTAGGTGCTGTATAAGTCGTGATGATCTTCATTGCCGTTGTCTTACCAGCCCCGTTGGGTCCGACAAAGCCGACAATCTGCCCTTTCTCGATTTTAAAAGTCACATCGATCAAAGCTTTGGTTAGTCCATAGTTTTTACATACTTTTTCTAATTCAATCATAACACATCCCTTTGTTACGATTCCATTACCAGTTAACTAAACTTTATTTTAATTGATTATTTGAAATGAAATAAGAAGTGTTCATGAAAAGTAATGAAGTGGACACAAACGTCGTTCTAAAACTTCTATCATAATTAACCCAGATTTTCAGTCCTCCTCCTGAATTGGTTCCACTATTATAAGACAAAAAAATGTTCTATAACATGTTATAAATTAAAAAGGTAAAAGTCTGTATTAAAATTTATATCAAAGAATATAACGACAAAAGGATATTTTAAGTTCCATTTTAGAAAATTTTTACATACAAAAAAATTTTTTCTGTTAGGAGAAATTTAATTGATCCCATACCCTTGAAATTTCCGAACCAGTGGACTTTTTTGCACAATCAATAAAGCCCATTTCTCAAACAATTGTACATAATTTTCACGCGTTGGAAAATCTAAAAAATTCAAACCATTTTCCAGCTTCCCATAAGCGGCAATTCTTTGTTTATTATTATCCCAGAGCAAATATTTGACGCCAGCTTTCATCGTGAATCTTCGAACAGTCCCTCTTCCGAGTCCACCGCTTTCCTCCCGAAGATCTTTTTCAAATTTCAAATCCTCGAAAAAGATAACATAATGCGGGGTAACATTGTAATATTTTATCTTACCTGATAAAGGGACAAACATCTTGATATCTAATTTGTTTTCAAATTGTAATCGCTGAAATATAAATTCCATGTCTGTCGGTTTGAAAAGTGGGTCGATTCCATAAATTTTGGCGGTAGTTTTCTCTGCCAGAGCAGGTCCCATATAATTATTAAAATAGTCACGTTCCTGTTGATTAAACATGTCCTGCTTAACTTCCTTACCTTGCAATAATCTTTCCTGTACATCCTTTCTGATAATGTCGGTATTCACTGCCATGACCATTAATGATGCACTGAAGTTATTTAGATTTTCGTATTCGGGATATATGAATTGGTAATTTGAAGAAGATACGCAATAAAGAAACGAACTTACTATTATAATCAAAATAAGTTTAAAGAAATTAAAACCATAACAGTTAGAATTTTTCATAAAATTTATCTCTTTCGTTATTTCAAATTGCCCAGATTTTCCTTCACAAAATTCTTATTGAACCACCCAACAAGTTGCAGATGTTTTGAAGTTTTGAATTTATATTTTAGGGTAAGAGCTGTCAAAATATGAAACAGGCCATAATAGATTATATTAATGGCAAGATTCAATTTATCATTTTCCAGCAAGAATTGAACATCTTCGATCGCCTCTTTTGCCTTTTCAATTCGATAGGAAATCAGAGCATTTCGATCTTCGTCACGGAGTGTCATACAGTGACTCCATGTTCAAGTGCATCAAGAATGAACGGCTGTTTACCTGTTTTGGTATTTAACTCATTTTTGGAAATAATTTTTATATCCGTTATGATATCGTACTTTAAATCGATTTGGTAGCAGAGGTCTAAAATTTCATTTTCTGTGCGCCAGTCATAATCATCTTTAAGGACGATGAGAATATCGTAGGCTGAATGGGCTCTGCTTTCCCATTGATTTGAGAACCAGATAAGATTATTTTATCAACTGAGTCAGCGAATCGATTTTGGATTAGTTGTTTTAATTCTTTCAAGATCTCAATCTTATTCATGAAGCATTCCCCAATCGGTTTCAAATTTTCCTGGTGTTCATTTTTTATCAATTTTAAAATATGAATTAATTATGGAAATTGCAAGGGAAATTTGTAGGACAAAGTGCCAATTTGTCCTACAGCATTGCCAGCAATTCCGCCGTCATTCTCGTGCTGGGATAATCAAAACCAAAAAACTTTAATTTGATTTGATAAGCTGCTTCGAAATATGCCTTTGCCTGTTTCTTATCATCTGATATTCATTTATTCCTTGATTGGTCTTTTTCTAATTTTTCTCTCAGTCACAACCAAAAAATTACCTTCCAGATTGGTTAGATGTTGACGAACAATCGTACGGACGACCTTTACTTTGTTTAATGTACTCTCATCTTCTAACCTTAACAATAAAACTCCGCTGGGCTTAAAGTTCTGGTGAAAAACAAGTTCTCCAAAGTCCTTATCATTCGTGACAATTATCCGTCCCTCATTTAATGCTCGTTGAATAATCGAAAGGTCATCCGCTCCTCGCATCTGGCTGATCACTGAGACGACATCAAAACCCTCAGTTCTTAGTAGCTCAGCCACCTTATCGCCTGTGCTTTCATCGACTATAAATTTATACATCAATTGCTTCCTCTGGAATTAAAGGGTAGACTTCTTCATTAGCAAGCAATTCTGAGGCATAAACAAGGACAGCTTGAAGATCTTCTTTTGTCAGGTGGGGGTAATCTTCAAGAATTTCCTGTTCTGGAATTCCCTGAGCAATGAGCCGCATGATGAGTTCTACAGGGATCCTCGTCCCTTTAATCACCGGTTTGCCGACCATGATTTTTGGATCGATGATGATTCGCTGTAGCAGTCTATTTTTGTTATAACTGGTCATATTTTCTCCACATTCTTATTTAAAATTTCCTGTCATTCATTGGCGAGCAATTTTAAAATACGAATTAAGGAGTGAAATTGCAAGTAAAATTTAAGTAGGACGAATTGCCATTTTGTCCTATAGCTTTGCCAACCATTCCGCCGTCGTTCTCGTGCTGGGATGATCGGGACCAAAATACTTTAAAAAGAATTGATAAGCTGCTTCAAAATATGCCTTCACCTTTTTCTTCTCGCCCAATCCAAAATACACCTAACCCAGGTTATACAGTGTACTGGCAACTAAAGAATGTTGTTCACCATAAACTGTTCTAACAATCACCAGCGCCTGCTTGTAATAACCGATCGCCTTCTTTGATTCACCCAAAACTCTCCAGGCTTAACCCAGGTTATTCAGCCCAGTGGCAACTTGAGGATGTTGCTCACCATAAATGACTTTCCAAATCGTTAGTGCCTCCTCGTAATAGCCAATCGCATTTTTTGGTTCGTCAAAATCAGCCCACGCCACGCCCAGATTATTCAAACAAGTAGCTACATACTCATGATCTTTACCCAAAACATTAGTATAAACTGATAATGTCTTTTCATAATATTCAATAGCTTTACCATAATTACCTAATCTACTATAGATAGTCCCAAGATTATTTAGACATGTGGCGGTAACTTGATGATTTTCAGTATAAATCCTCTTCCAAACTGTCAAAGCTCGTTCATAGTAAGAAATGGCATTTTTATAATCGCCTAAGTCACTTAATGTATAGCCTGTATTAAACAAAAGAGAACCATCATCCCCCGTCGCCAACGGCTGCTTCTTCTCCCCCAGCACCCATTCCCCAATCCGCTTCGATTCTAAGTACGCTAATCGCTCCCTTAGGAAGTTTACTAAATCTCCAGCCTGATAAACAGCCACATCCTCCCTGCCACAATTCAGCGCGTGGTAAATCCATTCCTCAGTCAGTACGGGATCCAGTTCTCCTCGTGTGCCACAAACTTGCTCGTAATAGGCAAAGGCGGCTTCGTGGCAGGACTCGCGGTCTTGCTTTTTCTTTATACAGGACCATAAATATTCATGCAGCAGCGGTGAGATGCTGTAAACATCTCGTGCCTGATCGTACTCGGCTAAGGTTAAATGAATGCCCCGACCTAAAAGTTCGTCCCACGGGGCAAGTCCTGCTTTTTCGCCGATCAATCTCGCCCCTGCTTGTGCCACAGGCAAACGAAAAACGCTGAACCAGCAGAGGAACTTTGCCACATCTTCTCCCGCACGATCCAGCAGTTGATGAATCACATGCTTTTGAATGAATTCCTGCTGTTTGCCTTGCACGGCTTGCAGCAGGCGGGGGGCTTCGGCGGTCTGCATTTCAGCCACCAGCCGGTCAATCCATTCCATCAGCCGTGGGTTGCCTTTGCCCGCCTGAACTAATTTCGATACCACGTCAATATCGGGATAGCCGTAAATATGGGGCAGTTCCCGTGCTTTTTTCCGCTGCTCGGCATCTCGAAAGGTGGTCAAAGCGATCGGCTCCAATCGTTCTTTCACCCAATTTTGTCCCTGCACAGAAAGTGCAAACGGATGACGGCTGGTAATCAGTAGTTGGCTCATCTTGCCTGGAAACGGCAGATACTGTAGCAGCGTCATCAAATTCGGCACGGCTTCGGGTAGTAGGTCGCCAGGGGCACCAGCGGCAGCGCCTTCAATGTTCTGTTCAAAATCGTCAAACAGCAGAAAATAGTTTTTCGCTTTAAAACTGGTGGCGCACAGATCAGCTAATTTTTCGGGCAGCTCCTTTTTGGCGGATAGAATCGCCTTGCCATCGCTATCATGCGACAGGGTGAACGCCAGGTTTAACGCATCCTGTAAAGTAATGGCATTCAGCTTACCGTGAACAACGATCAAATGGTGATCTTTGAACCGCTCACAGATTTTGCCAGCGAGACAACTCTTGCCGAGACCGCCAGCGCCGTGGAGCAGCAGTCCCACTTTATTGGGATCGTGCTTCAGCGCCCGCAGGCTCTGCTGCAACTGGCGGCGGCGTCCAACAAAGCCCTCGGTCAAAATTTTCACCTGGCTGTTGTGGAGAAAGGTATGAGCTAAGCTGCGGGCTTTGGATCGGATCGGCTGCCCATTTTTCACCAGGGGTGAAAACGGCGTACCGCCGCTGTACAACCGCAGCATGGTCCAGGCTTGATGACTGTGAAAGCAAAACGCCTGCTGCAGCTCCTGACGTGCCCGCATCACCGCCGCCAGCAGGTCTTTGCCACGGGATAGCTCATGGTAGATGATCTGCTCGGCACGGGTCGTCTGATCATCGGCCACGGAGCGACCCCAGCCCAGGACAGCGGGAAGCTGATGCCGTTGCACTAATTGCTGGGCAAACGAGCTCGCTGCCAGACCTTCGGGCGTCTGTCCCGT
>JABAOC010000733.1_pt10 | contig 26471 bp, 23 predicted proteins | sample 7062161 | NCBI WGS metagenome assembly JABAOC01 (sample SAMN14538625, study PRJNA623070) | marine sediment metagenome | biome: marine biome [ENVO:00000428]; feature: marine pelagic biome [ENVO:01000023]; material: deep marine sediment [ENVO:00002113] | place: India: Gulf of Khambhat ... | reverse complement strand
CGGTGGCGGTGACGCCGGACGGGCGCCACGCGGTTTCGAGCTGCCCAGATGACCATACGCTCAGGGTGTGGGATCTGGAGCGAGGGCAGGTGCTCCGCACGCTGAATGCCCACGGCGAAGCAGTCTCGACGGTGGCGGTGACGCCGGATGGGCGCCACGCCGTCTCGGGCTCCTCGCCTGGCACGCTCAAGGTGTGGGACCTGGAGCGGGGCGAAGCGGTCCGCACCCTGGGGGGCCACGCGCGTTGGGTTCTGACAGTGGCGGTGACTCCGGACGGGCGCTACGCGGTCTCGGGCTCGCTGGACAAGACCCTCAAGGTCTGGGATCTGGAGCAGGGGTACGCGCTCCGCACCCTGAAGGGCCACAGCGAAGCAGTCTCGACGGTGGCGGTGACGCCGGACGGGCGCCATGCGGTCTCCAGCTCGGGCGACAATAGCCTCAGGGTGTGGGATCTCACCGATGGCACGCTCGTCGCGACCTTCAGCGGAGAGGGTGAGTTAGGGGTTTGCGCCGTTGGCCCGGATGGTCGGACGATCGTCGCGGGCGATAACTCAGGTCGCGTGCACTTCCTGCGCCTAGAGGGCATCGGAGCATCGGCTGAGGGCGGGGCATGACGGGTTCGAGACGAGTCGGGATGTTGCAGGGCGAGCAGTAGCTGACCCCAGCACGCTTCAGAGGCCCCGGCCAAGCTCATCAAGGCTGCGGCGGCCCTTGTCTCTGGCACCGAATCCGCTGTTTCAAAGCAAGCTCGCCTAAGCTGAGCAGGGTTCGTGGGCGAGTTCCCAACAACAAGGTCACCTATCGAAGGGGCAGCCAACGGCACAGGTCCGGTAAACTCAAGCGTCATCGTCGGCCGCGTCGGGGTCGCCTCCCTCACACGAGTGGGGGCCTTGCCGCAGGGATGACAATCTGGATCGCCACGGTGTATACTGCATGCACACTCGGCACCTAAGAGGAAGAGGAGGGTCATGTCTCGACTGGACGAAGTGAGACGGCTCAAGGAGTTGCACAAGCGGTCGATTATGGCGAAGCCGAACGTCGTCGGCGTCGGCACCGGCTACAAGGTGGTTCGCAGGCAGAGGACCGATGAACTGTGTGTTGTAGCTCTCGTGCGCGAGAAGATACCCGAGGCGGGACTCGATCGAGAGGCGCTGATCCCCTCGGAGGTTGAGGGAGTATCCACCGACGTGGTCCAGGTGGGCGATATTCGGGCCCTGCAGGAGCGCACCGACCGCTGGCGCCCGGCGCCCGGTGGTGTTAGCCTCGGCCACTATCAGGTGACGGCCGGGACCTTCGGGTCCGTGGTGCGCGATCGGGCGTCCGGGGCCCGCCTCATCCTCTCGAACAACCACGTGCTGGCAAACAGCAACGACGCCAGCATCGGTGACCCGATCCTTCAACCGGGTGCAGCGGATGGCGGCCGGGCCGAGCAGGACACGATCGCCCACCTCGAGCGTTTCTGCCCGATCGAGTTCACCACCTCGGCGCCCGATTGCCCAGTGGCGATCGGCGTGGCCGGCGCGGCGAACGCTCTGGCACGCCTGCTTGGCTCGAGCCATCGGCTCGAGCCCTACCAGAGCGACCCGAGCGCCTCGAACGTGGTAGACGCTGCTGTGGCCCGCCCGTTGGACGACGGTGACATACAGGACGAGATCCTGGAGATCGGAGTTGTGGAGGGTACGACGCCTGCCGTACTCGGGATGTCGGTGCGCAAGTCCGGTCGCACGACCGGTTTTACCACGGGTGAGATCCAGGTGCTGGACGCCACGGTGAACGTGAGCTACGGGGCCGGGCGTGTCGCGCAATTCGAAAACCAGATCGTCACCAGCCCGATCTCGCAGGGCGGCGACTCCGGTTCGCTGTTGGTGGCAGGTGACGCGCTACGCGCGGTCGGGCTGCTGTTTGCCGGCTCGGACCAGACCACTATTCACAACCCGATCCAGGCAGTGCTCGACTGCCTGGAGGTTACGATATGAGCGGGGAGGAGAACGGGCAGGCCGACGCGCAGGCCGGGCTGGAGAAAGTCCGCGCCGTGAAGGAAGCGTATACCGATGAGCTGATGTCCAAGGCGAACGTCGTCGGTGTCGGCGTGGGCCTGCTCGAGCGAGGCGGCGCGCGGACGGAGACCGTGGCACTGGTGGTCATGGTCAAGAAGAAGGTACCGCGTGATCAATTGCCGGCGGACGATATCGTCCCGACCGAGATTGAAGGTATCCCTGTAGACGTAAGAGAAGTCGGAGAGATCAGCGCGCAACGCTAGGCCGGAGTACCTCCGCTTCCTGAGCACCAATTTTCGAGAATACGGCAAAGCCGCGCCCGGCCGGAAGGCCGCGCGCGGCTTCATACTTGCAGCGGGCTGTGCCATGGCCCGCGGTTACATCATCGGTGTGATGGTCACACGGATCACGTTCGATACGCTGGGATACGTGTACGCATCGTCGACCAAGCGCACCGTCCCGCTCTCGTCCGCTCCGCTGTCGGGTCCCGATTGCCGGGGAGCCTGATCGAGACCGATCCCCGGCTCCTGGTTCACCTCGGTCCCCGCGTCCCACAGCATGAACTGGGATGTGACGTCGCCCGAGATCGGCGAGCCGCTCATGCTGAACAGATTGATACCTGCCTCGTTCGGCGCGTAGAACAGGTCGTTCGACTGCACGAACATGGTGGCCAGCGACAGCTTGGCGCCCGGCGTCGCCGTGATGGTGAAGCTGTACGACCCACCGGGCAGAATCACGCCCGGCATCGTAGCGCCGTCGGGCGTCGTGAAGGCGCCGCTCGACTCGATGCCGCTCTGGCCGCTCAGTGCTGCGGCCAGCCCCGACGGGTCGCCGTCTTCGGCCAACGCCTCAAGTCCGTCGCCGCGATCGGCCTGGCCGTCGGTGAACAGCACGGCGTCTGCTGTATGAACCGCCCAAACGCCCGGAGAGAGTGGCACGGTAAGGCCGGTGGCCGCCGCCAGTGCCGTGCCGAGCGTAGACGGATCGCCGTCCTCGGCCAGCGCCTCGAGCCCGTCACCGTAGTCGGCCTGCCCCACCGTGAAGAGAGGCGCGTCGCCACCGTGTACGACCCAGACGCCTGGCGCCAGCGGTACAGCCTGCGTGCCGGCATCGGAGGTCATCAGAGTCGTGTTGGTCGAGACGTTCTCGATCCGCACCGTGAAGCTGGTCTGGCCCACGACGCTAAGAGTGACCTGCAGGACCTGATCGACGGCCGGAAGGTTGTTGAAGTCATCGGGCGCGATCCGGACCGTGTTGTCGGGGTCCGCCGCGCCTGTGTTGGGGCCGCTCTGTCGCTGAGGCTGATCGGCGCCGAGACCCGGCTCCTGGTTCACCTCGGTGCCCGAGTCCCAGAGCGAGATCTGAGACGTCACGTCACCGGTCACCGGCGTGCCGCTCATGTCGAAGAGGTTGATACCACCGGCTCCTGGCCCGTAGAAGAAATCGTTCGAGGGCACGAACATGGTGGCGAACGACAGTTTCGATCCCGGTGCGGCGCTGAAGCTGAACTCGTACGCCTCGCCGGGCCCGATGGGTGCTGGTGACCCGGCGCCCACCGGCGTGTTGAAGACGCCTGAGGCGCTGAAGTCGTACAGCATCGAGGCATTCTCGATGCGCACCTCGAATGTCGTCTCCTCGGTCACCGACGTCGTGTCGTCGTCGCAGCCGGCCGTCGGCACGACGAGGAGCGCGAATGTGGCAAGTAGTCGTAGGATCATGGTTACCTCTCCCAGTGGTTTTCCCGTCTTGTAACTTGTCCGGCAGGCCCCGCGACGGACCGGCGCCGCCGGCGTTTGACCCACCACACGGACGACTACCGGCGGGCTCGCGAAAAAGGCGACTTGCCACCAACGCTAGAGTGTTGCCGATGAGGGTGGTACGGTTTCTCTACGGAAGGTTGGAACGGCCGATAAGCGGTCGAAGCGGCGGACGACGTTCAGCCGAGGCGGTCCTTGGCCTTGAGCGCGTAGCGCCGGCTCATGCTCAGTGGCTCGCCGACGCCGGCCAGGTAGACCAGGTAGCTGTAGTTGGACCACGGCTCCAACCGCTCGATATGCTCCATGTTGACGATCGTCGAACGGTGGATGCGCAGGAAGTGGTTAACCGGCAGCCGGGCCTCCCAATCCTTGAGCGATTTGTGGACCAGCCGGCGCATGCCGTCGACCGTGTGCAGGTACGAGTAGTCGGCGGCGGCTGTGATGTACTTTATGGCGTCGACGCTGAGGAACGTCATCCGATCATCAAGCCGCAGGAATAGCCGGTCCTGATAATCGAGCTGCTCCATGGCCATGGCGACGGGTCGCTCTGCCGCAACCTTCTGCAGCGCTGCCGCCAGCCGCTCGGGTGTCACCGGCTTGAGTAAGTAATCCAGCGCGTTCACCTCGAAGGCGCGCATCGCGTGCTGCTCGTAGGCGGTGACGAAGACGACGACCGGCTCGGTCTCGAGCAGTTCGAACAAGTCGAATCCGGTCTCGCCGACCAGCTGGATGTCGAGGAAGACGAGGTCGGGTTCCTCGCGGTTTATCAGATCGGCGGCGCTCGCCACCGAATCCGCTTCGCCGACGATCCGTACCTCGGGATGCGCCTCCAACAGCGAGCCCAGCTCGCGGCGCGCCAGTCGCTCGTCGTCGACGATCACGGCCGTCCGCGTCTCGTCCATCATGGCCTCGGCGGCGGTTGCCTGATCTCGATGACCGAACGCACCCAGTCACCGTGCTGGGCCACCTCGAAGCGATGCGCATCTGGATAGAGGCGCGCCAGTCGCTCCCTCACGTTCTCGAGGCCGATGCCGGCGCCGTCGGGCGCATCGACGCTGCTCGACAGGTTGGCCGCCTCGGACTTTGGCGCCAGCGTGTCCCCGTGTTCGCTATCTCGATGTGCAGGTTCTGGCCGTCGACCCGCGCCTCGATCCTTACCTGCAACGGCCGCGGGCTCGTACCCATCCCGTGCTTGATGGCGTTCTCAACTAGCGGGTGCAGGAGAAAGCCTGGCACGGTCCTGTCTTCGGCAGGGCGTTCCACGTCGATGAAGACAGTCAACCGGTCCTCGAAGCGTGCCTCCTCGATGGCAAGGTAGCGGCGCAGGGCGTCAACCTCTTCACGTAACGGGATTTCGTCGAGCGGTGCCTTGACCAGCGTATAGCGCAAGAACTCGGAGAGTTGCGTCACCATCTCTCGCGCCTTCTGAGCGTTCTCCTGGATGAGCGCCCGAATCGAATTCAGTGCGTTAAAGAGAAAGTGTGGGTTGAGCTGGTACGAGAGGCTCTGTAGTTGCGCTTCCCGCGCCAGCGCCTTCGCCTCCACCGCGCTCTGCTCCTGCAACCGTGAGTAACGCCAGAACTCGATCCCCAGATACGCCGCGCTCCAGGCGAGCATCACGAACGCGTAGTCGGGGAAAGCCATGCGGAAGGATCCCCAGTCGACCGAAAGACTCGCCTCGCTCCAAGGCGGGGTCTGAACGGCCAGGTAGAGGAGCTGCCAGACCGCGCTGATGACCAACGACGCGGCGACGGCAACCGTCGCGAGGATCTTGATTTCCGACGTGCGCCGCATCACCCGGCGGTACAGCACGTAGAGGACGAGACTCAGTACCAGGCCCAGCGCCGCACGCAGAAGCTTCACGCCCAGCATGCTGAACATCTCGGCCTCGGCGAGGCTAGGCAGCCCCGATAGGTACGTGCTGAAGCCGTAAGCGCCCCAAACGGCGACTTGAACGGTCCAGAAGGACAAGCGTTTGACAAGCATACGGATGCAATCTGTATCTCTTGCAGCGTGGTAGCGCAAGCGACGACGTGCGCGCTCCCCTTCATCGACCCCAGACGCCGCTCGTCGAGCGACCGCACCGCTCGGCGCGGCCTCCTGGCCGCGTCCGCGGCGCCGGTCCAGTGGGGCTATGCCCACGTGTCGTTGCCTGCCGCTTTGTACGGTCACATCTTGTATCAGTCCCCACCATCTGTTCGCGCCGCTGACAGGATCGAATGTCCGGTTTCAGGAAGTTCATCGTCGAGGTCCACCGCCGCTCGTTGTGGCAGGTCGTAGCCATCTACATCGGTGGGGCCTGGGCCTGCTACGAGATCATCGACACGATCACCGACCGACTCGACCTCCCCGGCTGGCTACCCGTACTCGCCATCGTCCTCTTCCTGCTCGGTCTGCCGTTCGTGGTGGCGACGGCGTTCGTACGCGAGGAGGCTCCGGGCAGCCCGGCGGCGGCGAAGGCCGCCCGGCCGAAGGCCAGCGGCGCCGAATTGCGCGCGGCGCGCCAGGCGAGGATGGCGCGTCGCCGACTCGTCACCTGGCGAACGCTCGGCGTCGCCTTTGTCGCCGTTCTGGCGGCCTGGGGTGCCGTAGCTGCCGGGTGGCTGCTCGTCGGCGGCCGGCCCGAGCGCGGGGCGGGAGAAGCGGCTCCGCCGGTCTCTGTGGCGCGGGTGGCGGTGCTGCCATTCTCGGTGCGGGGGAGCGAAGACGTCGCCTATCTGGGCGAGGGGATGGTCGACCTCTTGAGCACGGCGCTGGACGGTGCCGGCGAGCTGAGTGTCGTCGATCAGTACGCGCTGATGAAGTTCATCGCCGGCGAGCGAGACGACCCTCTCGGCCCGGAGACCGGCAAAGCCGTAGCGAGCCGGTTCGGCGCCGGTCGCTTCGTGCTGGGGACCATCGTGGAGGCGGGGGGCCGACTCCAGGTCAACGCGTCGCTCTACACCGCTGATGGTCGGATCGAGGTCTCCGCAGAGGAGATCGCGGAGGACGAAGCCCAGGTCTTCGACCTGGTGAACAGCGTGGCCCGGCAGCTACTGGCTGCGGGGATGGGCGGCCCGTCCGCACGACTCACTCAGGTTGCGGCGGCGACCACCAATTCGCTGACAGCGCTGAGGTTCTACCTCGAGGGGGAGAGGGAGATGCGGGCGGCGCGCTTCGCCTCGGCGGCTTCCGCGTATCAACGCGCCATCGAGGCGGACAGTACATTCGCCCTCGCCTGGTATCGCCTGGCCATCGCGGCGCTCTATTCACCGACACCTACCGGAGTGGCGCCGCGGCAGGCGGCGGCACAGGCAGTTCGTTTCGACAGCCGGCTCTCGCAACCTGACCGTGAACGGCTCACGGTGATCAATTCCTTTCTTGCCGGCGAGGTGGTTGAGGGAGAACGCCACGTCCGCGCCATCCTCCGCACGTACCCAGAGGACATGGAGGGGTGGTACTATCTGGGCGAGTTCCTGTACCACTATGGCCCAAGGCAGGGCCGTCTTATAGCGGCGGCTGGCGACGCATTTGAGCGCGCCCTTCAGTACGATCCCCACCATTTCTCGACGCTGATGCACCTCTCCTGGGTCCGCGCGATCGAATACCGCTATGCGGACTTCGAGCGGTTGGTGGAACGCATGGTCGAGGTGGAGCGCGGCAGCGAGCTCCCGCAATTCAGCCGGGCGGTCCTCGCCTTCTTGAGAGGCGGCCGGCCTGGGCTGAGGCAACATCTCCCGGAACTGTCGAGCGCGCCCAGAATGAGCATCCGGTTTGGGACCATGCGGCTCGCTCTCCTCGATCACGGGCTCCCCGCCGCGGTCGAGGTCGCCGGATTGCTGACGGACGCGTCACGTTCTACAGCGGATCGGAGGTTAGGTCACCTATCGCAGGCCTACCTCGAGATGGCGCAAGGGCACCTACGCGCCGCCGATGATATCCTGAACCGTTTGGAAGCGAGCGGCCTGCAGCCCGGATTCGAGACGCCGCTCGAGCTTCGCGCAGCGATGCGGCTGAGCCCTTTCGTGCCTGTGGAGCGCGCTGAACTGGAGCGACTGCGGGAAGAGCTGGCGGACCTGGACTACGACACCGTTTACGCTCCCGTCACTCGGCTGTACCTCCTCGGTCTTTTGAATGCGCGGCTCGGCAGGTCGGATGAGGCGCTCCGCTACGCGGGACAACTGGAGCGCCATGCCGCGCTTGGGAGTGAGGAGGGGTCCTCTGACGCGGAGAGACTGGCAGAGTACTCCGTTCTGATTCTGCGCGCGCAGGTCGCCTATTTGGCGGGTGACGCGGAAGAGGTGCTCCGCCTGTTGGAGACGGTCCAGTCGCAGGGTAGGTGGGCCGTGGCGCCCGAATCGCTGTTTCGGTCGCAAGCGCGCGAGCGCTACTTGCGGGCCCAGGCGCTCGAGGCGATGGGGCGCGACGAGGAGGCGCTCGGTTGGTACGCCTCCCTCGGTTGGATCACTGCCGACATCTTCTACGTCGCTCCTGCGCTCCTGCGGGTTGCCGAGATCTACGAGCGGCTCGGCGACGCCGAGCAGGCGGCGACCCACTACCGGCGTTTCATCACCCGCTGGGCCGACTGCGATCCGGAACTCCGGCCGACGCTGACCGCAGCCGAACAGGCGCTAGCTCGACTTACCGCCGAACCCGAGGTGTCGTAGCCCGCCATGGCTTCGTTCCGGGTCGGTATCGACAACTACTGCCTGAATCCGCTGCGCCTGGATGCGATCGCTGTGCTGGGTCGTCGGCGTAGAAGTGTTCTTCGGTCTCGATCGTTCATTACGAGGCGAGTTTCGCGAAGAGCGCCAGTGTGCACCACGGTTGAGAAACGTGGGCGAGCCTTTTTGCATCTCTGCCGCCAGCGCGGGTTCGTCTCGATTGGACTCGCCGGCATCGCCGTGCTCGCCTCGTTCGGCTGCGACGACGGTGGCCCGCGGGTCCCGGCGCGCGTCATAGTCTCTCCTGATGTAGTCCTCGTCGGCAGCGTAGGCGTAACAGAACAGTTCGAGGCTCACGTGGTGGACGCGGGCGGGGCACTGATACCGGGCGCGGCCGTGAGCTGGAGTAGTAGCGACGAATCCGTCGCCGACATAGACCCTGTCAGCGGACACGCCACCGCGGTGGGTGCGGGCGTTGCCACGATTACCGCGACCGCCGAGCCGGCTTCCGGCCGAGCGACGTTCGAGGTCTTCCTCGCCGAGGAAACCGACTACGTTCCGGGGCAGTCGTACTACGGTCGCAGGCAATACATCGAGTACATTGCCGGTGATCTTCCCATCGTACTCTCGGCTCCCCACGGCGGGTATGAGCTTCCGGAGGAGATCGCCGACCGGACCTGGGGCGTGGTACTCCAGGACCGGCGAACGCAGGAGCTGGCGCGGACAATCGGCGCCGCGATCTACGAGCGGACCGGCGGATACCCGCACATCATCATCTGCAGGCTCCACCGCTCGAAGCTGGATGCGAATCGCGAGATCGAAGAGGCGGCGCAGGGCAACGTGTATGGCGAGTGGGCCTGGAGCGAGTATCACGACTTCATCGAGACAGCGAAAGCGGCCGTGGTGGAGCGGTACGGCCGTGGCCTCTATCTCGATCTCCACGGGCACGGACATGAATTCCAGCGTCTCGAGCTGGGCTACCTACTGTCGGCGAGCGACCTCGAGCTCTCCGACGCCGAGCTCGGGCAGCCCGCCTATTTGAATAAGAGTAGCATCCGGACCCTGGCGCAGGAGGCCGATTCGGGGTTTGTCGCCCTGGTGCGCGGCTCGCTGAGCTTGGGCGGCTTGCTCGGCGCGCGCGGCTACCCCTCGGTACCGAGCCCGGCCTATCCCGACCCGGGAGGGTACCCGTACTACACCGGCGGCTACAACACGGCCCGGCACGGCTCACGCGAGGGCGGCCCGATTAGCGGCGTGCAGGTCGAAGCGAACTGGGAGGGCGTTCGCGACAGCCTCGGCAATCGCGAAGCGTTCGCCGCGGCGTTGGCCGAAGCGCTGGAGGTCTACTTGAGCGAGCACTTCGGGATCGACATAGCCCTGCCGCTGGCTAATCGTTAGGGCAATCCACCGACATCTTCGGTCTCCTGGGAACCGCGGCGCGCGGCGGGGAGTTTAGCAAGTCGAGCAGCCGTACTCAGAGCCTTAGTCTAATCGGAGCTCCCGACACACTCTCAAGGAGGTCGCGATGATTCGCATGTTCGTGCGCCATCCGGTAGCTGACTTCGCCAAGTGGAAGCAGGCCTATGACGACTTCGACGCTGAGCGGAAGGGCATGGGGGTGGTAGGTGATGCGGTCTTCAGGTCGGCGGACGATCCCAACGACGTCACCGTATGGCACGACTTCAAGACGCTGGAAACGGCCCGCGAGTTCGTAGAGTCCGATCGTCTGCGCGAGGTGATGGCCTCGGCCGGCGTGGCCGGCGAGCCCACGATTTGGTTCACCGACCCGGCCTGAGCGGCGACTTACGCCCCTTGCAGTTCCACCGAGCGTCTTCTAGCTTGGTGACTCGCAGTGGTGCGCACAGAGGAGTTACCGAGGATTAATCAGATCATGATTCGGCATTTCCAGATGAACCGCGTGACGCTGGCCGCCCGGATTCGGGCGGCGGCGCCGTTTGTGGTTACCGGTGTGCTCACGCTGAGCCACATCGGCACCACGGACGACGGCGGCGACTCGCCGGCGTTGGGAGGAGTCACTTGACGTAGCCTAACCGGATTCCATCCTCGTGATCCGGCCTACCGGGTGCTCCTCTGGGACACCTGGAAGGCCGTTTTGTTTTTCCACCTCGACCGATCACGACGATGGTAGGCCAGCATCATAACCGGCGCGATGAGCAGATCATCGCACGCTACACGGATCAGCCGCAGCGACTGCCTGTGGAACTGCGCCGCCTGATCGAGGCGGCGTGGGGCGGGGAGCCGGTGCAGCTGTATGCCCTGGCCGACCTCGATCAAACTCTGCAGCTGAGCGAGACCTGGCTCGCCCTCGGGCCCCGGTGCTTAGCCGTAGCCCGTCATAGGGGTGGGCGGTGGGAGGTCCACAGCGTCGAGCGTGGCGAGATCCGCGCCGTGCAAGAAGCGCCGGGACTCAGCAGCACGACCCTGACGTTCCTCGGCGACCCCGGCCGGCCATCGCTGGCTAGGGTCCGGTACACGCATCGCCAGCGCCGCGCGATGGAGAACATCAGGTTCGTCGTCGAGGAAGGGCTGGCGGGCCGAGCCGTGGAGTTGGAAGACGCCGACCGCGCGTACGCGGAAGGCGTCGCCGGCCCGATCAGAGAGGCGCAGGCGCTCGTCGCGGGGAATCGTATGGCTGTGATCTGGCGTCTGCTGTCGTACCTGCGGCCCTATCGTAGTCAGGTGATCGCCGGCATGGCGGCGGCGGCGGTGATAACTCTCGTCAGCCTCGTCCCGCCTTACCTCGCCGGCTACCTCATCGATCGCATCGTGCGGCCGGTCCAGGACGGGACAATGTCGCTGGCCGAGGGGAGCGCTGTGGCCTGGTTGGCGGTGGCGGCGATGGGTGTCGTGTACCTGCTGAGCCAGGGGGCGGCACTCGTGCGCCTTCGCAAGATGTCGGTGCTGGGTGAGTGGGTCGCTCGCGACCTGCGCACCGAACTGTTCAAGCACCTGCAGGAGCTCGGCCTCGGATTCTACTCGCGGAACAAGACCGGAAGTCTAATCACGCGGATGAGCTCCGACACCGACCGGCTGTGGGAGTTCTTGGCGTTCGGCGCCGTCGACGTCTCGCTGTCGCTGGTCATGCTCCTCGGCTTGGGCGCCGTGCTGATCAGCCTCGATTGGAGATTGGGGCTGGTCATGACGCTTCCCGTGCCGGCGTTCTGCTGGGCGATCTATCTGAGCGGCGAGCGAATCAACAGGCTTTTCTTGCGCGCCTGGCGCAAATGGTCGCGGGTCAGCGATGTGCTGTCCGATACGATCCCCGGCATCCGTGTGGTCAAAGCCTTCAACCAGGAGGAACGGGAGAAGCGGCGTTTTGGGAGGCGCAATATCGATGTGACCGAGGAGTTCAATCGGATCCACTATCACTGGACGACCTTCTGGCCGGCGCTGATGTTCGCGGTCCACATAACCACGGTGGCGGTGTGGATCTTCGCGATGCCACGTCTGCTGGGCGGTCCTGACGGAGGCGCCCCGACGCTCTCGGCGGGTACGTTCGTGTCGTTTTTGCTATACACGACGATGTTCATCGCCCCCATCGAGACGATCGGGCAGATGGCGCGGATCCTCAACCGGGCGACCAGCTCGGCGCACCGAGTGTTCGAGGTTCTGGATACCGAGCCGGAGGTCGTCGACGTGGCCGAGCCCGTGAGGCTCGAGCCGGTCCGCGGCCGCGTCAGCTTCGAGAACGTGAGCTTCGGCTACGACGGTGTGCGCCAGGTCATCCGCGGCGTGAGCTTCGATGTGGAGCCCGGTGAGATGATCGGCCTCGTGGGCCCATCCGGCGGCGGCAAGACCACGCTGGTCAATCTGATCGCCCGCTTCTACGACGTCACCGGCGGCGTGATCCGCATCGACGGTGTGGACATCCGTGAGCTCGATAGCGGCCATTACCGGCGGCAGGTGGGCATGGTCCTTCAGGACCCGTACCTGTTCCACGGCACGGTGCTGGAGAACATACGCTACGGTCATCCCGAAGCTTCGCTGGACTCTGTCATCGAGGCGGCGCGGGCGGCCAACGCCCACGACTTCATCTGCCGGCTGGCGCACGGCTACGACACGCTGGTGGGCGAGCGCGGGCAGACGCTGTCGGGTGGCGAGCGCCAGCGCGTGTCCATTGCCCGGGCGATTTTGCACGACCCGCGCATCCTCATCCTCGATGAGGCCACGAGCAGCGTCGACACCGAGACGGAGCGCAAGATCCAGGAAGCGCTGGACCGGCTGGTTTCCGGTCGTACCGTGTTCGCCATCGCGCACCGTCTCTCGACTCTGCACCGTGCCTCGCGGCTGTTGGTGATGAAAGATGGCCGGTTGGTGGAGGCGGGCACCCATGAGGAGTTGTTGGCTAAGCCGGATGGTGTGTACCGGAAGCTGTACCATTTGCAGAGCGGACTGCGGTGAGGAGGTTGATATGAAGGCAACAGTGTACGCGAAAACATTGCTCGAAGATTCGCAAGCCGAATTGACGCTCGAGCGGCGTGCCGACGGCAGGCTCTGGGCGGTGAAGGGGAGCGAGGAGCGCCCGGTCTGGGTGCGTCGTTGTTTCCCGTGGTCGCAGCCGGCGCGGTACATCTCGTTGCGCGACAGCGAGGAATCCGAGTTCGCCCTCGTGAATAGACTGGGCGAGCTGTCCGTCGAGTCACGGGCGATCCTCGAGGAGGCCCTTGTAGAGGCCGGGTTCGTCTTGAAGATCGTCCGCGTGTTGGACCTGGACGAGGAGGTCGAGATTCGCAATTGGAAGGTCGAGACCGAACAGGGGCCCCGTTCGTTCCAAACACGCCTCGACGACTGGCCGCGCCGAATGCCGGGTGGGGGCATCCTGATCCGCGATGTAGCCGGCGACCTCTACCACGTCGACCAGCCTGGTGAGCTCGATGCCAGGAGTCGCGGCCTACTCTGGGTATTCATTGACTAAGGCGGCGTGACGGGCGCGGCGCGACGCAGGCGAGGACTCCAACCCTTTGCTGCTTGCGGTCGTCTATATGTATAGATATCCTATAGGAGGACGACCTATAGAAATCCGATAGGAGAGCCGATGGCTGAGGCAAGAACAGACCTTCTCCGCGGTACTCTCGACATGCTGATCCTCAAGACGCTGTCGCTGCAGCCGTTGCACGGGCTGGGGGTCTCACAACGCATCGAGCAGGTCACGGGTGGGGTCTTCCAGGTTAAGCCGGGCTCGCTGTTTCCGGCGCTTCACCGTCTCGAGCAAGAGGGGTGGGTCGAGGGCTCGTGGGGCGAATCGGCGAACAACCGGCGGGCCAAGTACTACAGGCTGACCGCGGCGGGCAAGCGTCGACTGGGCGAGGAGAAGCGGAACTGGGCGCAGGTCGTTCTGGCGATCACCAGGGTCATGGAGGCTACCTGAGAGGTGAGCCATGCCGGCATACAGACGGATCATCAGCACCTTCCGTTCGCTCTTCCGTAAGGAAGAGCTCGACCGCGATCTCGATGAAGAGCTGGCGAGCTATCTCGAGCTACTGACGGCGGAGAAGATCCGAGCGGGGATGAGCCTGGAACAAGCTCGTCGGGAGGCGCGGCTCGAGCTGGGTGGAGTCGAGCAGGTGAAGGAGAAGGTACGGGAGAGGCGGGTCGGCGCGATGACCGACACGGTGTTTCAAGATATCAGGTACGCCGTCCGCACACTGAGGAAGAACGCGGGCTTCACCGTCGTGGCCGTTCTTATACTCGCCATCGGCATCGGCGCCACCACGGCGCTGTTTAGCACGATCAACACGGCTCTGCTGAGCGGCCTCCCGTATCGGCAGCCCGACCGCCTGGTCATCGGCCTGAAGACGATGGATGGAGAGATGTCCGGGCCCGTCTCCAGGGTCGACTATTTCGACTACCGGCAGTACAGCCGGTCGTTCGAAGAGTTGGCCGCGCTCACCACGTTCACCATGCAGTTCACCGTCACGGGCGGACGCCGGCCGGAGCTGGTCGATGCGGGGTTCGTCACCTGGAATCTGTTCCGTACCCTCGGTGTGAACCCGATCGTCGGCCGGCATTTCCTGCCGGAGGAGGAGGACCCAGGCGGCGGTGGTCAGATCCTGATCAGCTACGGCTTCTGGCAGAGTCATTTTGGAGGCGACCCGGGCGCGGTAGGGAGCGCAATCTACTTCGACGGCAACCCGTTCCCCGTCGTGGGCGTGATGCCGCCAGGGTTCCGGTTCATGTTTGATGCCGATCTCTGGGCCCTTGTCGACAAGGATGGTCCGTTCGATTCGGAGCGTGATTCGCACAGCCACTGGGTCGTCGGGCGGTTGAGGCCGGGCGTGACGATGGAACAGGCTCAGGCCGATGTGGACGCGATCTCCAACTCCCTGGCGGAGCAGTACCCGGAGAGCAACGCGGGGAAGGCGCTTCTGCTGGCGGAGCTGCAGAGCTACATGGTGCGCGATGTCCGCCTCAGCCTGCTGCTGCTCATGGGGACGACGGTGTTGGTGCTGCTCATCGCCTGCGGCAATGTGGCCGGCCTGCTACTGGCGCGTGGGGAGCGGCGCGTCTCCGAGATTGCGATGCGCTCGGCGTTGGGGGCCTCGCGGCGTCGCCTGCTCCGCCAGTTGGTGACGGAGAGCCTGATCCTCACGGCTGCGGCGGGATTTCTCGGTATCGCGGTCGCCTATCTACTGCAAGGAGTGATCCTGCAGTTGCTTCCCGTTGGCGAGCTGGGCATGGAGCGTCCCGTAATCGAGTCGACGGCGCTCGTCTTCACCCTCTTGGTGTCGGTTGCCACGGGACTGGTGGTCGGGGTGGTTCCGGCNNCGGATGTCCGGAGCAGCCGGCTGAGGAGCGGGCTGGTGGTCCTGCAGGTCGCGCTCTCGGTGGCGCTGCTCATCGGCTCGGGCCTGCTGATCCGCAGCTTCGCGCAGCTGTCGACAGTCGATCTCGGCTTCGACCCGGAGAATCTGCTCACCGGGCAGCTCCAGATACAGGTTTCCCAGTACCCGACGCCGGAAGAGCGTAACCAGTTCTTCACGTCGCTGCTCGAGGAGATCGAGGCACTACCGGGCGTGGTCTCGGCGACGGTGATCAACCGGCTGCCGATCCTCAGCCGCTGGCAGGACTGGTCCATCTGGCCCGCAGAGCAGCCGTCTCCGTCGATACAGGAATCCTTCTCGGCCATGGCCCGTTGGGTACCGCCCGGCTACTTCGAGACGATGGGCATCTCACTCGTATCAGGCAGGGACATCGCGCCGACCGATGTGCCGGGCAGCCCCTTCGTCATCGTGCTGAGCGAGGGCGTGGTGCGGGCGCTCTTCCAGGGCGCGGATCCCATCGGCCGCATGGTGAACGTCGCCGATTGGCGAACCTTCGAGGTCGTTGGCGTGGTGCGGGACGCCCGCATCAACAGGCTGCGGCGCGAGCCCGACGCGGCGTTCTACATGTCACACGCCCAGATGGCGCAGGCGCGGGCCCAGATCGCCATTCGCACGGCGGGGGACCCGAACGCCCTCGTGGGACCGATAGAGGACCTGCTGCGCCGCAAGGACCCGAACGTTCTCTTCGCGAATGCCTCTACGATGACCTCGGTCCTCGACGATGAGGTGGCCGATTTCCGGATCGTGATACTCTCGCTGGTTCTCTTCGCGGCCGTCGCCCTCGCCCTCACGGCGATCGGGCTCTACGGAGTGCTCGCCTATCACGTGAGCCAGCGACTGAACGAGATCGGCGTCCGCATGGCCATGGGCGCCTCGAACACCGACGTGCTCGGTATGATCCTGAGAAGAGGCATGCTGCTGGCCGGGTTCGGCCTGCTGCTGGGCGTCGCCGGCGCCTACCCCGGGACCCTCGTGCTCCGCCAACTCCTGTTCGAGACACCGCCACTCGACCCGGCGACCTACGTGGGCGCGGTGGGCTTCCTCAGCCTCGTAGCCGCGCTGGCCTGCTTCCTACCCGCGTGGCGGGCCACACAGGTCGATCTGGTGGAGGTGCTGCGAAAGGAATGAGAGTCTCCTGCGTGATCGACACGGTCCCGTGCAAAGCTTATTAGGCTGCAAGCGTCGCAGTGTCTGGCCCGGCCTGGTGAGGCTGGTCGGAACGCGCTTCAGTGCGGTATCATAGGAATAGCCCAATCAAAACAGGAAGCGCTGATTAGGAGGCACCTTGAAGAGAGTGATTCTCGCAGGTCTTCTCGGCGGTGTCGTCTTGGCAGTCTGGTTCGTGATCGTCGATGGCCTTCTCGGCTTCAAGCGCGGAATCGAGATGAATCAGCTTGCCGATGAGAGGGCAGTGTACGCCTTTCTAGTTGAGCATGTGCCCGAGCCGGGGCGATACGTGTGCAACCCTGAGATCTCACCGGATCGGGGTTTCCCAGGGGACGATCCGGTGTTCGCTGTGCAGTACAGCGGTTTGGGGCACGCGGACGCAGGCCAGGAGATGCTCGTCGGGCTGGTGGTCATGCTTCTGGCTCCTGTTGTGGGAGCGTGGCTGCTCTCCAATGCCTCAAGTCCTGTTCTGTCGGGCTATGGCTCCAGGCTTTTCTTTTTTTCGGGCATTGGTGTTGTCTTCACGTTGTTTGGCGTCATGGCGAGGTTCGGCCTTGCGCGGTACCCTCTGGGTAATGCCGTCGCCTTGTCCGTCCACGACCTTGTTGCGTGGGTCGCTGCGGGATTGGTCGTTGCCCGGTTGGTGAGACCTGCGGTGCTGGACAGCACAGCGAGAGCGGGCTAACTAGCGTATGCGCTTGGCGCGGGCACCAATGGCGATGTTGGTCTCAGATTCCTCGTTAGGCGCGCTGTTGGCCGCGCAGGTGAAACGCTAGTCCGTTGGGCAGACGTAGGGTTGATCGCGCGAGTAACGAAGTCCGTCCAGTCGCGATTTGCGTGTTTCGCTACGCCGGCCAGATTCTTGTAGGTCGCGGGCGTGACACCATCAAGGGCGAGGAGTTCATGCGACCGCTCGGTGGCCGAATCGAGTTTGGGGAGCTGGCGACTGATGCCCTGCGCCGTGAGATTCGGGAGGAGCTCCACGCCGAGATCGACCGGCCGGAACTGCTTGGGGTATTGGAGGACGTGTACGTGTACGATGGAGTGCCCTGTCACGATATCGTGTTTGTCTTCGACGCGAAGTTCCAGGATGCTTCTATGTACGAGCGGGCCGAACTCCCCATCGCGGAAGATCTCTGGCACGGGCCAGCTACATGGCAACATCTGATTGCTCTCAGCGCTGGTGGGACACCGCTCTATCCGGCCGGTCTCTTGGCGCTGCTCCTGGCTCGTTCACCTGATCAGCGGTCGCGGTCACAATCCCCCTGAGCTGTGGGGAGGGGCGACCGGTGTCGAGCCACTTGACCGTGCTCTGCCACTGGCCCGTGACCTCATCAGCATCTTGTCACACCCGCTGGGCAGCACCGTGCCATGGCGCCTATGGGCACACGACATCTTAAGCCATCGCAACAGCGTGTGTCACCGCCACAATATTGGCCAACTTTGGCGCAGCTACGGCTAGGACCTGTAGGCTCCTCGGGGGGAAGGCAACCAGGCATGCTTGGCGTAATCGTGGTTGTCGCGATGATCACGAGTGCGAAAAAAAATCGTCGGCTAAGCTTCCTCATCATGGCCTCCTAGATAGGATCCTCGGCACAACTAGTAAGATTAGGCAGTCAAGCGAGAGTCAAGGCGTCGAGAGCTACGAAGCGGTAGTAGGCGCCGCCCGCGAGGCCGTGCAGGAGGTGGGACTCGTGCTCCGCGAGCACTATCCCGTTAACGACAGCACCTGGGTGATCGTCTGCGTGAACTACGTCCAATCTCGGATTGGTCCGAGACTGCCCCCGAGCATTCTCCGCGTGGTCGTGCAGCGGCTGGGCGAGCAACAGACGGCGGTGCGTGTGATCTTCCGCCGCGGAGGGGCGGTGGAAGTATGGAGGATGGAAGACTACTCCCGCGACATCTTCGCCGCTCTGATCGAGAAGCTCGAAGGGAAGCTGCAGCGTCCGGGACCCTCACCACCCGCCCTCTCGGCTCAGGGCTACAGGTCTACGACCTAATACATCGCATCACCGGGGTTGTCCGCGAAGGGCCTCGCGCCTCAATTCCTGGATGAAGCCTGCATCTACCCAGTAGTTGTCGTCGTTGCCGGCGCGGTTGCTGTTGAAGAACAGGTACCGTCCGTCGGGCGACACGATCGGGCAGATCTCATTGCCCCTGCTGGTCACCGGTTCGCCCAGGTTCAGCGGTTCGGTCCAGCGACCGGATTCGTCCCGGAAGCTTATCCACAAGTCGACAAAGCCGATGTTCTCCTCGTGGCGGACGCGCATGAAGATGAGGTAGCTCTGATCGGGAGCGATGAACGGTGCGCCCTCGCCCGCATCGCTGTTGACCGGCGCGCCCAGGTTCTCCGGCGCCTGGTAAACGCCGTCTACCAGCCGGGACACCCAGATGTCGCCGTCGCCGGGCGAGTAGATGCTGCCGTCGGCCGCCACCGAGAACTCCCAATGGAGGTCGAGCGTGTTGGGGCCGCCCTCGATGATTTGCGGCTCGGACCAGCCGTGCGGGGCGCGCGTCACGTACCAGATCCGCTCGGCCTGTCGACCTTCCTCATCGCCCGTCGGGCGCACTGACAGGAAATAGAGTCGTTGGCCGTCGGGAGCGAAGATCGGCACATCGTCGCTCCAGCCGAGGCGCGAGAAGGGCACCGGCACCGGCTCCGACCAGCGGCCGTCGATGATGCGTGAGAAGACCATCATCCCGGTTGAGTAACCCGAGTCGGGGAGTGCCATCTCCGTCGACCAGTAAGCTTCCGTGCCGTCGGGTGAGAACGCGACGGTCCCGTGCTGGAAGCGATGGGTGGAAACGATGTCCAGTGCGAACAAGGCCGGCTCTGCACCCGCGGGGGGCGGGGTTTGCCCCATATAGGGCCCCTCGAGAACGGGGAAAGTGCGCGGCTCGGTGCTCGCCCCCGCCGCGGCCAGAAAACGCGCCATCGGCTCGCGGCCGACCGCCTTGGCCGTGTTGTAGGCCGACACGCCGGACAGGCTGCGGGCGTCGATGTCGGCGCCCCGATCCAGGAGCGTCTGGGCCACGTCCTCACGCCCCAGCTCAGCCGCGTAGTGGAGCGGGACGCGACCGTAGCGGTCCCGCTCGTTAACGTCGAAACCCGCCTCCAGCAGACGTGCCACAATATGCGCCGAACCACCCTGGCTCGCCGAGTGCAGTAGCGAGCCTTCGTTGTCGTTGCGCATGGTGAGGTCGGTATCCGAGTCGTCGAGGAGCACGAAGAGGCGGTCGAGCCCCTTCTCGGCGCTCAGCATGACGAGAGACTGTGCGGCCCAGGTGCCTGAGGAAGGAAGCCTGGCCCCCGAATCGAGGAACAGGTTCACCAGGCCGCGAAAACCCCTCCAGGCCGCTAGATCGAGCGGGGTTTCGTCGTAGCGGCTCACAGCGTTGACGTCGGCGCCGGCGGCGATGAGCAGCCGCGCCATCTCGAGGTTCCCGGTTTCCCGCGCCACCAGGAGGAGAGGTGTGCGGCCCCTCATGTTTCGTCCCTCTGTGTCGGCGCCGTGCTCGAGCAAGAAGCTGGCGACGGCCAACCGATTGCGCCGAATCGCCGAGTGGAGCGGAGTCTCGCCGTCCTCATCTGCTACGTTCAGCTCGGCTCCCGCACCGGCGAGCGCCTCGCAGACCTCCACGTGACCGGAAGCCGCGGCGACTTGCAGGAGAGTGCGTCCGCGTTCGTCCGTTTGGGCAATAAGATCGGGTTCGTTGGCCAGTAACTCACGCACGGTGGCGGCATCGCCTGCTGCCGCCGCCTCGAACACCGACTGCGCCTCGAGGGATTGCTGGGTCGTCAAGCAGAGAGAGAGAGCGAACGGCAAGGCGGCGACGCGAGTCGCGTACGGTTGGCGCTTCATCGAGTTTCTCCCCATGGATGGCGACGGTCGAGGCTCGTCCTGCGGGCTGTTGGTCTGACGCACACTGCACCCCGCAGGGTTGCCTGTCCAGGGCTGCCCAACACAACAAGGGCTCGCTGTGCGATCAGCGAGCCCTTCTAGTCTCCCGGTGAGCTGCAGGCCCGAAAGGCCCCGCTCGTTCAGCTGGCCGTGATGTGTGGTGCGAAGACCCGCAGATCTCCGGCTGGATCGGAGCCGATAGCGTCACGGACGGCTTGGGAGAGAGCTGATGTATCAGAGATCTCCTGCAACCGCTGTCTGAGCTGCGCCTCTTCCGCACTACCTGCGAGGACGCTCATCCAAACTGCATCGGCTATCGCCAGTGCCTGGGCGTTCGGGTCCTTCCGTGCCTGTGCCTCGTCCGCCAGCTGCTTGAGCGTGGCGGAGGCCTCTCTGTAGCGCCCCTCGAAGTAGTAGGCGTTGGCGATGCGCCGCAGCTCGCGGTCCGGCAGCAGGCCCTCGCTGCGCACCGCCTCCGCCGCCGATTCGTAAACCGCGCGAGCAGCATCGAAGCGACCGCGGTGAGTGAGTATATCGCCCCGCTCCAGGACGGAGGCCACGTCCCGCGTTGTCGGCTCAGCCCGAACGCGGCCGTCAGCCAGCAGAGCGAGGGCTGTCAGCGCCAGAACAGCGCTTGCGTGCATGGCGGTGTTGAGTCGAGGATTGAGTTCCATGTTCAGGTGCTCTCCTTATCGATTGAGTACCGACTGTGTTGTTTAATGCCGGGCCGCTAGCGAGCGGCTCGTAGGCTGTATCGTCTAGTCAACTTCCGTGCCCCGGCCGAGCCGTTCGCGCAAGGCTTTTATTTGCAACGAGAAAGACTGAAAGGACCCCTGGATCAGAGGGAGGGGCGCCAGCGAAGTTCGGTCAAGATGACCGCTTGCAGGTGGGGGCCCTGGCCGGAATGTCCGCGGCGTACAATCCGCGTTTCATCCCGGTCACAGCTCATTCAAGACCCGCATCGGTTCCACCCGGGCAACCCGCGCCGCGGCGACCGCCGCGGCCACGACGCAGAGGAGACCCAAGAGGAGGGATGCTGAGGTGTAGACCCAGACATCCCAAGGGGCCGTTCCGTAGAAGAAGGCGGTGAGGAGGCGATTCACAGCCAAAGCACCGAGGAGGCCGATCGCGATCCCGATTCCCCCGGCTCGGAGGGTTCCCAGGGCCACCATCTGGATCAGGCGTCGCGACTGAGCCCCAAGGGCCATGCGGATACCTATCTCGCGGGTCCGCCGTGAGACGGTGCGAGCCGTGACGCCGAATACGCCTACCAATGCGAGGAGCGTCGCCAGACTGCCGAACGCGGCGACCAGGACCACTCTAAACCGCTCGGCCCCGGTCGAGCTCGCTTGCAGGGCGCCGACGGTGGTCTCCTGACTGAGGGGAATACCCGGATCGACGGCCCGGACGGCCTCGCGCATCGAGGGGACAAGGGCCTCGGGTGAGCCCGGCGTACGCGCCACGATGCTGAAATCGCCGAACACAGAGAGTTCTGAGGGCCGGCGATACACCATGGGAAGAGGATCTTCCAGCAGGTGCCGCTCCCGCACATCTCCCACGATCCCGATGATCCGGAAGCGATTGCGACCGTCCAGGATCGCGGCCCCCAGAGGAGACACCGCGGGCCAGCCCCAGTATCGCCGCGCCATGGTTTCGTTAATGAGCACGGTGCGATCGGCGTCACCTGCCGGGTCGCTGTCGGAGTAGAGCTGGCCGGCGAGCAGGGGGATCCCCATGATCTCGAAGTACCCGGAGGAGGCGCGATGGCTCCGAGCGATGACCCGGCCGCCGCCGTCGGGGGCTCGTCCCTCGATGGTGTAGGTGGTACCCGATATCCGGCCGGGGAAGGGAAGACCATCGATCCCGCCGGCGCGGATCACGCCCGGTATCCGCTCGACGCTTTCCAGGGCTGCCCTGCAGAACTGCATCTGGGTGGCCCGGTCCGGAAAGTGGGACTTCGGAATTTCGACCCGGACGGTCGCCACCCGATCTCCTCGGAAGCCGGGATCGACAAGACTGAGGTTCATCAGACTCTTGCCCAATAGGCCTGCCGTGACCAACAGAAGCATGGTCAAAGCCAGCTCCCCCGAGACGAGGGTCGCCTGCAGCTTGGTGCCGCTACCGGAATGCCAGCGGCCCTCGCCCATCGAAGACGAGCAAAGCGAGTCGCGATGTTGGAGGAAAGCGGGAGCGAATCCAAAGAGAACGGCGCTGGCCACGCCGACGGCTACGGCGGCAAGCAAGACGTTCCAGTCCACGGCTACCTCGGCAAGGCGAGGCAGCGCCGGGCCCAAGGACACGAAGCCTCGAACTCCGAGAGGCGTCAGCACCAATCCTGCCACGCTGCCGAGTAGCCCGAGCATCAGACTCTCGGCGAGGAGCTGCTGGGCGATGCGGAGCCGTCCCGCCCCCAGCGCGATTCGCGTCGCGATCTCACCCTTGCGGTCGATGGCCTCGCCCAGGAGCAGGGTCGCGACGTTCGCGCAGGCGATGACCAGCAGGAGCCCTGCGGCGGCCAGGAAAAGGAGGAGCGGCGCGCGGTACCGTGCCACCACCTCATCCCTGGGGCCGGTGAGGCGAAACGCCAGCTCGGCCGGGCTCCGGTCGCCCCGGAGAACCACATCCAGCTCGCTCAGGGCCTGCGCCCGAGAACCCCCCGGGGCGAGGCGGCCCATGGCCTCGAGATCGCGGCTGCCGGGAGAAGCGCGTCGGTCGAAGAAGACCGGAACCCAGGCCGCTCGGTCACCGGTATCGATGGAAGCCCTGAAGAGGTTGAATAGGGTGCTGTGCACACGAACCTCGGGAGGGAGCACACCGATGACCTCGAACGCCCCTCCGTCGAGGGTGACGCTTCGTCCGACGATGTCGGGGTCGGATCCGAAACGGCTGGACCACAGGGCGTGGCTGAGCACGACTAGGCGCGGCGCACCCGGTCCCTCTTCCTCCGGGAGAAAGGCTCGTCCCAGTAAGGGCCTGATGCCCAGCATAGAGAAGAGCCCGGCGCTGGCTTCACCCACATCGAGCGTCTTCGGAGTCCCCGCGCCGGTGAGGGTCATGGTCCGGTTCCGGTGCACGGCCACCTCGCGGAAGGCTCGCGTGCGATCCCGGAAGTCCAGAAACTGCGGCCAGGAGAGCCCGATCTTGTCCCAGGCCTCGCTGAGCAGTGCATCTTCCCTCCATTGGGGATACGTCTGCCAGATGGTCACCAACTCACCCGGTCGCGCATAGGACATGTTGCGGAGCAGGATGCCGTTTACCAGGCTGAAGACCGTTGTGGAGGCCCCGATGCCCAGGCCGAGGGTGCCAATCACCAGAGCGGCGAAGAGGGGGCGCTTCCGGAGAGTGCGAAAGCCAAAGCGAAGGTCTTTGACGAAGTTCTCCATGTTGCTCCTACCGCCCAACGAACCATGGTGGAGGCCCTCCTTGCGAAGGGGGGCCCGACCGGGCCTTCCGAAGAGCCACCCGATGATCCTACTCATCCGACGCCCTCCAACTCCGCTGTGATTCCGTCCCACAGCCCGAGTAGGGAGCGACGCATCTCCCTCAGCCGCTCCAGGCCTGCGGGCGTGGGAACGAAGTAGCGCCTGGGGCGTCCCGATTCACCGGCCCCGTCGGAGAGTCGGGAGGTCAAAAGCCCCTTCTCCTCCAGGCGGCGCAGGGCGATGAAGACGGCCGATTGCGCTGGTGAGCGCTGGGTGCGCTTCTCGATCCCCAGGACCACAGAGACCGTGTAGGTGTCACCCCGAAGCCGGAGAGTGGCCAGTAGCACCTGGTGCTCGAGTTCGCCGAGCGCCGTTCTCGTCATAGGGTCTCGTGGGCCGGTCGCCACCACAATTGCTGGTACGTTAGACGCTGTAATCGCCGGCGGGGTTGGAAGAAGGGCGCCGTGCCGATTTGCCCTGACCCGAGCCGCCTGCAACCCAATGCCCGGCCTGTTCTGAAGATCGGTGACCCGAGAGCGATAACCGTCCGCCCCGGGGAGGGCCCCGAGCCGATGGAGAGGCGGTCCCTGTTGCATATATGGCACAATGGAGCAACCAGGGGCTACTTTCGTGTCATAAAAGCTACGCAGCCCTTGCGCGAGCGCCGCTCGTCCTCTATCTTGAGACTGTGTGATAAAAGCGATGCGAAGCCTGGATTGGGGGCGATATGTCCGATAAAAGCTACACCACCGCCACCGACCGGGAGGTCATGCGGGAGATCGGCGAGCGCCTGGTGGGGCTCCGCAAGGCTCGTGGGCTGACCCAGAAGGAGGCGGCGGAACGCGCCGGCCTTTCCCGGAGCACACTCCACCGGGCCGAGAAGGGGGACAACCCCACGCTCCTAACGTTGGTGCGGTTGCTCCGCGTCTATGGTCGGGTGACCGCCCTGGAGGGCTTCATCCCCGCCCTCGAGGTGTCTCCCATGGCGCGGCTGCGTGAGCGCAAGGAGCGGTCGGGTGCCTGACGTGCCGGAGGTGCGCGCCGAGGCCGAAGTGCGTCTGTGGGATGAGACGGTGGGCGCTGTAGTCGAGCTCGAGAGCGGCCGCATCTTGTTCGAGTACGCCGACGAGTTCCGTCGCCGAGGGCTAGAAATCTCTCCGATCCACCTCCCGGCGGAGTTGGCCGGCCCCCAGAGCTTCGAGGAGCTCCGCCGGAAGCCTGCGTTCGAAGGACTACCGGGGGTGCTGGCCGACGCGTTGCCCGATGCCTTCGGCAACCGGGTCATCCGAGCCTACTATACCGCCCGGGACGAGGCTGAGCGGGCGATGAGTCCGGTTCAGAGGCTTCTCTACGTGGGCGAGCGAGCCCTCGGGGCACTGACCTTCCATCCCCCAGAGGCGCTTCCCATCCGTGCCGCCGAGGAGGAGTCGCTGGAGATCGCCGCGCTGGTTCGCGACGCCCGGCGGATTATTCGCGGCGAGCCCGAGGTAGCGATCCCGGAGATCTACCGGATCGGCTCCTCGGCGGGCGGGCGGCGCCCGAAGGCGATCGTCCACTACGATCCCGAGAGCGGCTCGATCCGATCAGGAGGCACTCCGCTCGAGTCCGGCGAGGTGGCGTGCATCCTCAAGTTCGACGGAGTCGGAGGTGGAGAAGCGCCGGGCGAATTGGGGCCACCGCAAGCCTACAACCGCGTGGAGGCCGCCTACGCGGCAATGGCCGTGGCCGCTGGGGTGGAAATGTCCGAGATCGATGTCCTCGAGGCGGACCGGTACGCCCACCTGCTTGTCCGCCGGTTCGATCTCGTGGAGGGCCGCCGCCTTCACCAGCATACTTTCGGCGGCTTGATCCATGTCGACTACAACGAGCCCGGAGCCAGCTCGTACGAGGAGTATCTGCGCACGCTATTTCGGCTTGGGATGGCCCACGACGCTCTCGAGCAAGCCTATGGGCGGATGGTGTTCAACGTGCTGGCCGTCAACCAGGACGATCACGTCAAGAACCTGTCGTTCCATATGAGCCCAAGTGGCGAGTGGTCGCTCACACCTGCGTACGACGTCACGTTCGCCCGCGGCCAGCGATGGACGGCCAACCATCAGATGAGGGTGCAGGACAAGGTGTCCGGCATCCGGCAGGCCGACCTGCTGGCGGTGGCGAAGCTTTTTGACATCAAGAAGCCGAGTCGCATCCTCGAACAGACCCGCAGTGCCCTAGCCGATTGGGAACGGTTCGCGGCGCTCTACGACGTCCCCAAAGAAGCTGTGGGCGCTATCCGGAGGGAGCTCGACGAGCGGGCCGACGCGCTCGCCGGCTGAAAGCGATCACTTGCCCCCTTTCTTCGTGCCCTGGGAGGCGAGCTCGGAGACGTAGAGCGTGCCGCTCAAGCTCTCGCCGCTCGAGTAGCTGGTCACCCACACGTCGTACTGGCCCGACGGCGGGTTGTAGATGTTGACCTCGGGGTTGAGGCCGCTGTGCGAGTCGTCGTCGCAGTGCCACTGCCCGGATCCGTCGTTGATCACGAGCCCCGTATCTCCGTCGCCGATGACGTAGAAACGCAGCATACCGCTGCGGCCCGACATATGAAGGATGAAGTCCGGCTGGCTGGCGGCGTACCCGACGCAGCCCGAGCCGAGATTCATGGCGCGTACGTCGAGACTGCCGCCCGACGTGACGGACACCGAGTGCGGGTCGGGCATAAAGCCAGGAGAGAGGGTCACGTTGCCAAAGTAGGCCTCGCTGCC
>JABAOC010004351.1_pt8 | contig 26503 bp, 24 predicted proteins | sample 7062161 | NCBI WGS metagenome assembly JABAOC01 (sample SAMN14538625, study PRJNA623070) | marine sediment metagenome | biome: marine biome [ENVO:00000428]; feature: marine pelagic biome [ENVO:01000023]; material: deep marine sediment [ENVO:00002113] | place: India: Gulf of Khambhat ... | reverse complement strand
GGTCTTGAGTGCATTACGTCAAGGAAAAGGATGTGAGCGGGATCGAGTTGCCAGGCAGAGTATGGAAGAAATTGATCGGACCGGAGGATGGTGGATGCCGGAACATGATCTTCGGCGTCGTCACGTTTCCTCCAGGTAGCGACCCGGGAACTCACAAGCATGAACGTGAGGATGAGATCATTTATGTGATCTCGGGACGCGGCGAAACGAGGGTTGGAAGTAGGGTTTATCCCCTTGAACCAGGTGTGACGGTGTTCACCGAGCCCGGGGTTGAGCACGGGGTCAAGACCTTAGGTGATGATCCCTTGGAGCTGATCAGTGTTTTCAGCCCGCCTGTGAAACCAGGATCTTATGACAAGAAATGACCCTTGATAGATCCGAGACAGTCAAAATCAGGAGGTTACAAATTGGAGCGAAAGGCGCTACTGGATGAAGTGAAATACTACTTTACAGACTCGGATCACTGGCGTCGTCTCTGTGCGGCATTGCAAGATCCTGACCCAGAAGGCAGTCACATCCACGCTTATGTGGACACATCAGTACACCCCGACTCTCTCGAAGCCATTATGAAGGCCTATTTTGAGAGAATGGGCTGGCCATCCAGCCGTAAGATCGACCACATGGCGCCCAAGTCGGGCATGGGAAGCCTACATGGTGTAGAGCCGAAGGGTAAACCCCATTTCGATTTTCAGTGGTTCTTTCAAAAGGACGTGGGTTTGAGACCTTGTGACGGTGGAGAATCGGGGTGTAACCTTCTGGTTTGGAACCGATGGTATATCAACGAGTTCTATCGTCAGTTCCCGTTCCGAAGTATAGGCGCGGAGGAGGAAAGGGCTTTGGAATCCTATTTCAAATCCGACCACTTCCTGAAAGGGTTAGAGTTTCCAGTGATGCCAACCACCAATCACATGCATATTAACGTCCATGCTAGTGTCCATCCGGATATGATTAAAAAATACGCCGAGGAGGCTTTGCACCGTAAAGGCCGAAAAATATACTACACCTGTCCCAATGTATATCTGGTGGCGGGCAAGTATCGCGGCAAGCTTGTTTTCATGGGGCAGGAGCCTGAGGTGGTTTTCGATATCGGCTGGAAGTTTGCTTCCGAGGTGGTGATTGAGCCCGCCTGGGAGCGATGGATTTTTGAAGAAACTCCTGGCTATGATGTATGGACTTCAGATATGTTGGCCGAAGTCATGAAGGAGGAGTATGTCCGTCTGAGCGACGGCGAAATTGATCAGGTGCTGAAGTCTTGTAACTTCCCCAAATAGAAGTTTTTGAACAAGAGGAAAGGAGGTGAGTTGCACTATTTTGTGTGTGGAGTAGTAGTATCTTCTGAAGACTGAAGACTCATGAAGATATGCAAGAAAGGAGGGCAATCATGAGGAAAGTCAACCGTAGGGAATTTATTAAGTATTCGGCAATTGCCGGAACTTGTGCGGCCTTTTCTGGGTTTCCTACTGCTCTTCGGGCGGAGACCCCGAAGTTTGGTGGGACCTTGCGGGTCGCCCTTCCAGACAACCCGCCGACCCTAGATACCCATTGGGTCACAACCTACCTTGTCATCGACGCAGCATGGCATTATGTTGAACCCTTGTTTACCTTGGGCGAGAAATTTGAGGTTATTCCGATGCTCGCCGATGGCCATCAGGTGAGCCCAGATGGCAAGGTCTATACCATTCCGCTGAGACGCGGTGTGCTTTTCCACAACGGAAAAGAGATGACGTCTGAGGATGTTGTGGCCTCCATTGTTCGGTGGGGAAACCATGCACAGACTGGAAAACAGATATTCAAACTCATTGAATCGTTCGAGGCCAAGGACAAATATACCGTGGAAGCCCGTCTGAAGAGCCCGTCTGGAGCCTTTCTCTCGTTTCTGGCTCTTCCAAGACAGATGGCAGGCATCTATCCCAAGGAGGTGGTCGATGCGGCCGGCAAGGGGGAAATCAAAGAGTATATCGGCACGGGTCCTTTCCGGTTCGTGGAGTGGAAGCCTGACCAGCATATCAAAATGGTCCGATTCGACAAATACAGTGCGTGTTCCGATCCAGCAAGAGGATATGGTGGGAAGAAGGTCCCATACGTCGACGAAATTCGGTTTATCCCAGTTCCTGATGTTGCGACCCGAATTGCCTCCGTTGAAAGTGGAGATCTTGATCTGGGCGACTGGATTCCACCAGATGCATATGACCGTTTGAAGAGGGAGGGGCGCATCGAACCGCTGATTGTCAAACCCAAAGAATACCTCAAGGCGGTTCTGAATCATGCAGGAGATGGGCCCGTGAGCACCAACAGGAAGGTGCGCCAAGCAATGCAGGCAGCCATCAACTGCGAACCGGTGATGCTGGCTGCCTTTGGCAACAAAAACTTCTATCGTCTCGATCCGGGCTTGATGTTTGAGGAACAGGTGTGGTGGACCGATGTAGGAGGTGAAAATTACAACCAGAACAACCCTGAGAAGGCTCGCCGCCTTCTCAAGGAATCTGGTTACAACGGAGAACCAATCCGATGGATGTGCTCCCAGTCGTTCATGTGGATGTACAACAGTGCCCTGGTAAGTAAGCAACAGCTTGAGAAGATCGGTTTCAATATTGACCTCCAGGTCTATGATTGGGCCACCGTAGTTCAGCGCTATACCACGGACCCTAAGCTCTGGGATGTTTTCATGACTGGTGAAGGGTTTAATCCGGATCCTACCCAGCTAGAAGTGGTGAGTTGCTATGCTGAAGGCAAGTGGTGCGATCCTAAGAAGAACGAACTCCTGGAAAAGCTCTCCTTGGAGGCGGATTTCGAAAAACGGTTCGCCATCTGGAAGGACTTGCAACGATGGCACTACGAGGATGTGGGAGTCATCAAGATGGGTGACTTCTTCAGCATGAGAATCATGGGGAAAAGGGTCCGAGGGTTTAGGAATCTGGTTCAGCCCTTTGAGTGGAACGTCTGGCTAGCCTCGTAGCATTCCTGAATGTGTCGGTAAAGCCTGGGGCAGGGTCGACTCCGGAGAATGATGTGCCATGATTGGTTTCTTGCTGCGACGGATTCTCTCGGTGATACCCACAATGTTCATCGTTTTCACGGTCGTCTTTTTACTCCTCCATCTTATTCCGGGCGACCCTGCCTCTTCCATGCTGGGGGCTGGTGCCTCGGCCGAACAGATCGTCGAACTTCGGACCCACCTGGGTCTCGACAAGCCTATATACGTCCAGTATGTCAAGTACCTCATTAGGGCCATCCATGGGGACCTCGGCGATTCCATTTTCCTCAAACGCCCGGTGGTGCAAGCCTTCATGGAGCGGGTGGAGCCGACGATTCTCCTCATCGTCCTCGGACTTGTCTTGGCCGTTCTCATCGGCATACCGGCTGGTATCCTTTCCGCTGTCCATCCCGATTCAATTCTAGATAAATCAGCTATGCTGTTTGCCCTCTTGGGAGTTTCCATCCCGACTTTCTGGCTGGGATTGAATATGATCCAGGCATTTTCCATACACCTTGACTGGTTCCCAGCCTCTGGATACGTGCCACTTTCCGAGGGTTTTCTCAAGACTCTGCAGTCTCTCGCGCTGCCGGCTCTTTCTCTCGCTTTTAATCAAGCAGCGCTTTTCGCACGCATTTGTCGTTCTTCCATGCTGGAAGTCATGCAGCAAGATTACATTCGCACCGCTCGCGCCAAGGGTGTTTTGGAGAAGTGGGTCATCCTCAAACATGCCCTTCGGAATGCTCTCCTGCCCACTGTCACAGCCGTTGGGACGGCCTTTGCGACCCTGATTGGTGGCACGGCAGTCGTTGAATACGTATTCAATATCCCCGGGGCAGAACGTCTCATAATCTCATCAATTCTTCGGAGAGACTACGCCGTGATCCAGGGAAGTGTGCTCATTATCTCCATGGCATATGTTTTCATAAACCTGGTCGTTGACACCATATATGGCATCATCGATCCACGGGTGACCTATGAGTAAGGTGAAAGACCTGGCAGACACCTATTGGGAAGAAGAAGTTCAAGTATCAGAAGTTCGATGGTACGAAATTCTTCTCCGTAGAAAAGGAGCAATGATCGGTGCATGTCTGGTATCCTTTATGGTCTTTGTTGCAGTGTTCTCGCCGTGGCTTAGCTCTCATGATCCATTGTACCTGGATGTCATGAACCGGCTACAGCCCCCTAGTCACGATCACCTGTTTGGCACCGATGAGTTTGGCAGGGATGTCTTTAGCCGGGTAATTCATGGAGCAAGGATCTCCTTACTTGTGGGCTTCATTGTCATGCTATTAACGAGTCTCGTCGGGATCTTTTTCGGCGTTGTCGCTGCCTATTACCGATTCCTCGATAACGTCATTATGCGCGTTATGGATGGATTCATGGCTTTACCTGGAATGCTTATGGCCATAGCCCTCATGGCTGTATTGGGGCCACAGGTTTCTAATGTCATCATTACCCTTTCTGTCATTTATATGCCTCGTACTGCAAGAATCGTTCGCAGTGTGGTTCTCGTCGTCCGAGAGATGACTTTTGTTCAAGCGGCACGGGCCTTGGGTGCGCCGGACATGGGGATTATGTTCAGAGACGTCCTGCCGGGATGTTTACCACCAACGATTGTGCAGGGGACGTTTATCTTTGCCTATTCGATTTTGACAGAGGCCGCCCTCAGCTTTCTTGGAGCAGGTGTTCCTCCCCATATCCCGAGTTGGGGCAACATAGTAAGCTCCGGGCAGCTGTTCATGAGGGACGCTCCCTGGATATCGCTCTTTCCAGGCATTGCCATCGTCCTGGCATGTTTGGGGCTAAACCTCCTAGGGGACGGTCTCAGAGACGCCCTGGACCCACAACTGCGTGAGGTGCTGTAGATATGGCCCATTCAGAAGAAAAATCTGGTGATTTGTATCGGTATATGGAAAGACCGGGACTGGGCGTTCTTTTTTTCGAGAACCCTTCTCATGTGGCGTCCAAAACGCTTGAGCAGCATCGATCGAGGACCTTGAAAAGGTTGGAGGCGATGGGGTTAGAGATCCGGGGGGTCCATTGGGTCAGCTCTCACACCGACACAGATGAGGTTGTCTTGCATTTCCAGAAAGCTGATCCTGATTTGGTACTATGCTCTTTGACAAGCTGGGTAGAGGAGTATCTTCCAATCCGAGTCCTGAATCCTTTAAGCATTCCCATATTCCTCTGGTCCATTCCAAACGGTACGGCGCACTCCCTCCTCTCGGGGCTTACAGCCACAGCCAGTAATCTTCGACAGATGGGCAAAGCCTATTTCCATGCTGTCGGACCGGTGGAATCAGATGAAGTTTTCAATGAGATAAAGGCCTGTGCCATGGCCGCATATCTGAAACGGAAGGTTCGAAAACTCCGGATAGGTCTCTTCGGCCAAAACTGCCCCGGCATGATTGATGTCGGGGGCGACGATATGACCCTGGCAGCCTTGGGCCTGGAGGTCATTCGGTACGAGTTATCTGATCTCATGGAAACCTATGATCGGATTTCCGAGGACAGGGCGAGGAGTTCGGTCGATGTGCTGGTCAAAGCTGCCGGGGGTGGCATCGAGCCTGAGCCGGAGGAACTGCTTCGGTCGGGGCGAATGGATCTGGCTCTGAGAGAGAAGGTCGAAAAGGAGCGCCTGGACCTTGTGGGGGTCAGATGCTGGCCAGAACTCCGGTCTCAGTTGAGGGTTATGCCCTGTCTCGCTTTTTCCACCTTGATGGATGAGGGAATCATCGGAATATGCGAGAACGATCCTACGGCGGGTGTGACCATGTGGCTTCTTCTTTGCCTTTCCGGGAAGGCGGTGTTTCTGGGAGACATTGGACGAGTAGATTTGGCCGAGGGGACGCTTAGCCTCTGCCATTGTGGTGTTGCATCCTCCAGCCTCGCCGAGGACGGGCGTGCGGTGCACATCCGAAGGTATGTCCTACATCCTGAAGGCGGTATATGCATAGAATTCCCGCTTAAGCGGGGCCCGGTAACTCTCGCAAAGCTCATGCGACCTCGAGGCGGAACCTTCTCGATGTTCATTTCACGAGGGGAAAGCGTTGAGGGTCCCGAACACCGGGGAAGCGTTATATACGTCCAACCGGAGGCTGGAGTGGATCGATTTGTTTCAAGGATGCTTGAAGATGGCGTTGAGCATCATATTGTGGTGGGATATGGGGACCTGGTAACTCCCCTTGCCCGATGGTGTCATCTGATGCAGGTCCGTGTTATTTCACCGTGAATTTCTTTCTTTGATATTAGGACATGGACGAGGCAGGCAACGGGGGTGTTCGAGACCTCATATTCTGGGGGAAAAGGGAGGATGGTGTGAGTGAGCTTGAGTGCTTATCAGAGATTTTTTGAGCCTATTGTTATCGGGCATCTCCACATTCGAAATCGGCTTGTGATGCCAGCTCTTGGAACCATGTTCGGAACCGAGTATGGTGGAATCACCCAGCGATATATTGATTTCTTGGTCGAACGAGCCAGAGGCGGTGTTGGACTGATCATAACCGGCAATTGTTGCGTGGACTGGCCTCGGGGTAAGGTGGGGGGAAACCCCTTCCGGCTCGATGAGGAGAAGTTCATTTCAGGGTTTAACGAGCTGGCAGAAAGCGTGAAATTCCATGGTGCCACTATTGCCGTACAGCTTCAGTTTTCGGGTCGCTTGACAAGCCTTTCAGCGACGGAGGGGTTGCATCCCGTGGCTCCCTCCGAGACGCCCCCGTCCCCCGGTGGAGAAAGGCCCCACACTCTCTCTCCTGAGGAGATCCACGAAATTATCAGAAAGTTTGCCAAGGCCGCTCTTCTCGCTAAACACGCCGGAATCGACGCTGTGGAACTCCACGGAGCCCATGGATACCTGATTGGGCAGTTTCTTTCCCCATTCACCAACAAGCGAACGGATGCCTATGGAGGGAGCAGAGAGGCGAGGGCGAGGTTTGGCGTCGAATTGGTCATGGCTGTTCGGGCTGCGGTCGGTTCGGGGTATCCTATTATTTATCGAATGAGCGCCGATGAGCGGATTGAGGGCGGGCTTGAATTGAATGAGAGCCAATGGTTCGCCTCTCGTCTTGAGGAAGCAGGTGTCGACGCTTTTCATGTCACGTCCGGTATTTACGAAAGCCGAAGGTGGATGTTTCCAGGCGTGGGCATGGAGCACGGCTGTAACGTTTCTCTTGCGGGGGGGATAAAAGAGGCTGTCTCGGTTCCTGTAATCGCGGTGGGTAAGATTAACGACCCTCTTATGGCAGAAGAGATTTTGCAGCAAGGTCAGGCCGACATGGTTGCCATGGGTCGTGCTCTCATTGCTGATCCAGAATTGCCAAATAAAGCCAAAGAGGGGCGCATGGATGAAATCCGGCCCTGCATATTCTGTAACGAATGCATTGGCCGACTGTACGAAAACTGGCGGGTAAGGTGTTCGGTAAATCCATATGTGAGCGAGGAAGGAAAGCCGAAGGCCCCACCTCCGGAAAAGAAGAAGCGGGTTCTTATTATCGGGGGTGGACCTGCCGGCTTGATGGCGGCCAACGTAGCAGCTTCGCGTGGACACGAGGTGGTGTTGTGTGAAAAGAATCCAGACCTCGGCGGAAGGCTTCACCCAGCCAGCCAGCCAGCCTTCAAAACAGACATCAAGCCTTTTATCAATTATTTGGTTCGGCTCACAGTTAAGACCGGCGTAACTGTTGAGGCCAAGACTTGTGTCACGGATGAATGGCTCAAGGGTCGCCGTTTTGATGCAATCATCGTGGCCACCGGTGCCCTTGCTGCTTCGCCAAAATTCGTGAACAATTCGGGGAGGGAACTCTTTTCACCGGAAGAGGTGCTGATGGATCAACTGGCAATGGGTGAGCGGGTTGCTGTGATTGGTGCAGGCCGGGTGGGATGCGAGGTGGCTGAGTTTTTGGCTGAACAGGGCAAGAAGGTTACAATTGCCGAAATGCTAGGTGAGGTAGCACCGGATTTGCACATACTCGGAAGGGAGCGGATCATTCAACGATTTGAGGAGTTGGGCGTCAGGGTTTGGACCGGGTTCAAGGTTTCGAAATTTACGCCACAAGGCCTCCTGCTTGAGGATAAGACGTCGAAGGAACATCTTATCGAGGTCGATAGTGTTGTTTTTGCGGGTGGCTACATTCCAGATGCAAAGAGCGTGCGTATGGTGCAAGGAATTGCTCCCGAAGTTTATGCGGTCGGTGATTGCAAGGAGCCCCGTAAGATTTTGGATGCGGTGGCCGAAGGGAGTTACATTGGATCGATGTTATGATAAGAGGTAATGTCTCGCGAGGGGACGCATTGAATGCAAAAGCCCCTGCATATAGCAAACGAGGTTGCTTCAAAGCTACCGAATGAGCATCCAGACCAACATCTGTAAACTGCTCGTGCCGACCAGTCCGATTGTCACTTGAAGGCGCACAATCCAGCATGAATACGAAACACAGTGGGTCTGAGATTCTAAGAATAACGGACCTGAAGACATATTTCTATGGCCGAAGGGGGGTGGCTAAGGCTGTTGACGGAGTAAGCTTTCATGTCCTTCAGGGCGAAACTCTTGGAGTTGTAGGAGAGAGCGGCTGCGGAAAAAGCGTGACTGCTCTCTCTATTTTGCGTCTTGTCCCTATGCCGATGGGCCAAATCGCGGGTGGTCAGGTGGTTTTCGAAGGCAGGGATCTCATAAAATCATCAGAAGCTGAAATGCGCCGGATTCGTGGGAATGATATCTCCATGATTTTCCAGGAACCGATGACCTCTCTGAATCCTGTCTATACCGTTGGTGACCAGATCGTCGAAGCCATCGCGCTTCATCAGAAAACGACAAAAAAAGAACGGTGGGAGAAGTCCATCGATCTCTTGAAAATGGTGGGAATTCCCTCTCCTGACCGGCGTGTTCATGATTATCCTCACCAGATGAGTGGAGGGATGCGGCAGCGTGTGATGATCGCAATGGCTTTGTCTTGCCGACCAAAACTGTTGATTGCTGACGAGCCCACGACGGCCCTCGATGTAACCATTCAGGCTCAGATTTTGGACATCATGACGGATCTCAAGGAAAGGCTCGGTATGTCCACCATCCTCATCACACATAACCTAGGCATCATAGCGGGAATCGCTCAAAGGGTGGTAGTGATGTATTCAGGGAGGATCGTAGAGGAGGGCATCGTCAAACAGATCTTTAATAACCCCTTACACCCATACACCCAGGGGCTTCTACAATCGATCCCTCGAGTGGACAAGGATTATGATCGAAGATCCCACCGTTTGCAAGAAATTCCGGGTGTGGTTCCGAGTCTCCTAAGGCTTCCACCTGGATGTGCTTTTTTCCCCAGATGTCCGAAAAGAATGGCCATCTGTGTCAAGAAACGGCCTCCTATGATGTTAGTGGAGGAAGACCACTATGTCAGTTGCTGGCTGGGGGAAAGCGAGAAGGAGCACCCACGGGATGCGTGATCAAAATCCTCCGAAGCTCGTCGTCCAGAATCTGAAAAAATACTTTCCAATAAGGAAGGGACTATTCGGGGTTCGGGGTTATGTGCACGCCGTTAACGGTGTCAGCTTTACGCTGCAACGAGGAGAAACTCTCGGCCTGGTCGGGGAGAGTGGATGCGGCAAGACAACCACAGGCCTGTGCATTCTTAGGCTTATCGAGCCAACAGGAGGCACTATTACCTATGAGGGTTTAGACATCCTCAAAATGCCGAAAGGAGCGCTTCGTTCTCTCAGGCGGAGGATCCAGGTGGTGTTTCAGGATCCTTATGCATCATTAAACCCTCGGATGTCTGTTCGTCATATCATCGGGCGGGGTCTTAAAGTCCACCATCTATGCGGTAGGTACGAATTAGAGGATCGTGTTGCTGATATGCTCAGAAAAGTCGGGATGAAACCGGAGCACATGAGTCGGTACCCACACCAGTTTAGTGGGGGCCAGAGGCAGAGAATCGGCATCGCCAGGGCTCTCGTCCTGAACCCCGATATGATTATTGCCGATGAGCCGGTCTCGGCCTTGGATGTTTCGGTGCAGGCACAGCTTCTCAACCTGCTCAACGATCTTCAGAAGGATTTTCAATTCTCGATGATCGTGATTGCCCACGACCTGAGCGTGGTGCGTTACATTAGTGATAGAATTGCGGTAATGTATCTCGGAAGAATCGTCGAAATCGCTCCGTCCCGAGTTCTTTATGACGAACCTTTACACCCTTATACGCGTGCACTTCTGTCAGCCATCCCCATTCCAGATCCCAATTTATCGCCTAAGAGGATTCTCCTGGACGGTGACGTGCCGAGTCCCATTGATCCACCGGTTGGTTGTAGCTTCCATGGCAGGTGTCACGAAAGGGGACTGACCTGCAAGGCGGAGATCCCGCCTCGGCTAACTGAGGTCAGACCTGACCACGTCGTTGCCTGTCACCTCTACGATTCATGATACCGATCAGCCGATCTTTGACCAATGGAGGCCCAAAAATCTTGCTTAACTGGAAGGAGTTCTATCATGGTGAAAAAAGTGGCGAGGGAACAAATACATTTTTCCTTTTCTAAGAGCTTTCAGCCGGTCGTACGCGTGTTGCCCGGTGAGAAAGTTATTTTTGAGACCCAGGATGCACTTTGTGGAACTGCACCAAGGGGAAGGAATGAAATCTTCCCCGATCTAGATCTTTCCCGAGTTAATCCAGTGACAGGACCAGTCGAAATAGAAAGCGCGGAAAAGGGTGATACTTTAGTGATAGAAATAGAGGACATTAAGCTTGCCAGCTATGGTTCGATTCAGGCATTTCGAGACATCGGTCCCATTCCAGGCTTTGTGGATCAAAATCGCACAAGGACGATAGAAATCAAGGAAGAACTGAGTATTTTCGACAGTCATATCAAGCTTCCAATAAGGCCCATGGTGGGTACTATAGGCGTTGCACCGGCCGAAGGAGAGGTTTGGGCGGTTCATCCTGGTCCTCATGGTGGGAATATGGATAATAACGAGATCAGAACCGGAGTAAAAATCTACTTTCCTGTATTTGTTGATGGTGCCTTATTCTCCTTGGGGGATGTTCACGCTAACATGGGAGATGGAGAGCTGCCGGGGGCGGGTATCGACATTCGTGCTGACGTAACAATCGCGTTTGATGTTTGGAAGGGAAAGCACATCGAAAGACCAATCATAGAAACTGAAAACGCATACATTGTCACGAGCAATGCGCGGAGTTTCAATGAAGCCAGCCGGATCGCAACTCAGGAAATGATTCGACTCCTGCAGGCAGGGCTTGGGGTGGACCCTATCGAGGCTTTTTGGTTGATCGGCGCCGCTGGAAACCTGGCTGTGTGTCAGGCATGTAACGGACCTATAGACATAACCTTGAGACTGAGCTTTCCAAAGTTGGAAGGTCAGGTGAAATGGAATAGCATTATTTAACTGTTCCCTGTTCCCTGTTGCATGGCTAAGTCGACAAAAATGAATATCAAACTTCGGAGCTAACCAGTGGTACGGAATTGTTTTCGTTCGCTAATTTTTTGAGGTAGTGTGTTTTCGCATGTGTAATATGATCCTCTGCTAACTGTTCAAGTGTTTCCAGATCCCTTCCCTTTAGTGCATTTATATAGAGTTGATGTTCCTCAAGACTGCGTTCCAAGAATCCCGGTGACGACCAGGCAGAATGTCGTATGATGTGACAACGACTTCTTAATCCGTTTATCATCTGCTGCAGTGTCTGATTTTGAGAACGTTTGAAAATATAGTCGTGGAAGTTAGTGTTCGCAATTAACATATTCTGGAAATCTTTCTTCATAAAGCTCTGTTCAACCTGCTTAGATATTCTTTTGAGTATTTTTATGTCCGAGGAACTAATATTCTTTAAAGCCAAGCGTGTAGCGAGTTTCTCCAAGGCAACTCGTATCACAAAAATCTCCTCGAGTTCTTGTAGACTAACGTTGCTTACAACTGCTCCTTTGTAAGGAATCAATTTGACAAGCCCTTTGGTTTCAAGAACTTTCAGCGCGTCTCTTATCCAGAAACGACTGACATTAAATATCTGTGACAGATTTTTTTCAACGAGTCTTTTGCGAGGTTGGAAAGCGCCAATTAAAATCATGTTCTCCAATTCCGCAACAACTCGCTGAAAGTCTTGCTTATAGTTTCTTTTCGGACCTCGATTCTGTTGACCCATTATCCTCTCCTCTTTCAGTTCCTCGGAATAACAAAACTTCAGGAACGGAGGACACTCGCTGTTTGTCTAACAACGTCCCGACGCGAGGGAAAGTGAATCACTCAATCATGGGAAGTGATTAATCATAACCGTTTTTGATGTCTAAAACAATCATGTCGCTCGGGGTCCCAGAGGATTTCGTCAAAAATTGAGAGCACTCCTCGCTTATATCTGCTTGTGTAAATTGTTAACAATGTGTGATAATAATCGAAGTGAAAGGCGGGTTGAGTCCTGGGGGACCTTGACTTTGCTGACCCACGTATACTGTTTCATGGAGGAGAAAAGCTGCCCGGATTTAGAGGGGAATTTGGATAAATGAAACACAGGTATAAAGTGCTTCTCTACGAGGCAATGCATCCCGAGGGTACTTCTATTCTTGAAGAAAAATGCGATTTGGTTTATGCCAACTCCTTGAAACAGGAAGACTTAATCAAACAAGTCCGTGGTGTGGATGGCATCATCATCCGCGCCAATGGTTCAATTACTAAAAGCATTATCGAGGCGGCCGCGCCTCTTAGGGTTATTGGGAGGCATGGGGCTGGATTGGATTGCATCGACCTAAAGGCCGCCAAAGAAAGGGGGATTAAAGTTGTCTACACCCCCGTGGCAAACGTTGAGAGCGTCTCCGAGCATTTTGTAGCTCTAGCTCTCGCACTTGCGAAAAAGATCCGACTTGCCGATATAGCACTCCGGAAGGGTAATTGGAAAGCGCGTTATGACCTAATCGGAACAGAGCTCTACGGTAAGACACTAGGCGTTTTGGGATTTGGGAGGATAGGACAAAACACAGCTCAGATTTGTTATCACGGTTTTGGAATGTCTGTGCTTTATTATGACGTGACGGATTACCCCGAGACAGAAAAGGAGCTAAATGCCAAGCGTGTGGATCTTAAGGGACTCTTCGCTGAATCAGACTTCATCTCTATCAACCTCCCTCTACTACCCAGCACAAGACATCTGATTAATGCCGATTTGTTGGGGCTGATGAGGCCAACAGCCTTTTTGGTCAATATGGCGAGAGGCCCTATCTGGAACGAAGCGGATGTGGTGAAGGCATTAACGGAGAACTGGATTGCTGGCGTTGGCTCTGACGTATATGAAGTGGAGCCGGCTTCATCAGAAAATCCCTTGTTCATGATGGAAAATTTTGTTGGTACACCACACATGTCTGCACATACAGAGGAAGGAATGATCAGAATGAGTATGGTGGCTCGCGATGTTGTAGCCGTTTTGGAAGGCCGAGATCCTGAATTTCCAGTGCCCGAGTAGTTGCATGATCTAGTGTAGTGTGCATGGTGAAGCTTGTCTGAATGCGGTGATCTGTTGGAGATATTTGCCCGGGAAACCTTCCCAATTTGAAGGTCTGAGAGCTCGAGGCCTGTAGGGGAGAGACGTCACTCAGTAAGTACGGGTAATGCCCCGCATCGGAGAAACCCTCATGGATTTTCCCCTGATGTATCGCATCCATCAGCGGTTCAATGCGATTTCTATTGGCGATGTCACTGGGGCCGTTCGCAAAGAATTTTCGCGACTAAAGACAGTTGAAGAGAAAGCCAGACCTGGCCAAACTGTTGCGTTGGCCGTTGGGTCAAGGGGCATCCACGGTTTACGAACTATCGTGACGACATTAATATCCTGCTTGCAAAGCATGGGACTTAGGCCATTCATCTTGCCGGCCATGGGTTCCCATGGCGGAGCGACCGCTGAGGGACAAGAGGAGGTCCTCAAGGCCTTAGGCATTTCTGAGGATACGGTTGGAGTTCCCGTTGTCTCCAATATGGATGTGGTCTCAGTCGGCTACTTGGATTCAGGAGCGGAGGTATTGATATCCAAGGATGCCATTGAAGCCGACCACTTAATTGTCATCAATCGGGTGAAACCCCATACAGCCTTTCGAGGGGAAGTGGAATCCGGCCTATGTAAAATGTTAGTCATCGGCTGCGGCAAGCACAAGGGGGCTGAGACTATGCACAGGTTTGGTTTGACAGAGTCTATCGTTCCCGCAGCCCGAGTGATCATCCAAAAAACCCCGGTCCTTTGTGGTTTGGCCGTTGTGGAGAATGCTACAGGGGGCACGCATATCATCCGATTGGCACAGCCTGACGAATTTGTCGGTGTGGATAGAGAACTTCTAAAAGAGGCTTGGAGGCTATTGGCAAAGATCCCCCTGGAAGATCTTGACGTACTCATTGTGGATGAAATGGGTAAGGACATTAGTGGCGCGGGTATGGATCCCAATGTGATCGGATTCTGGCGTCGAGAAGGTGGTCCCAGGGCGCCAGATTATCGCACCGTCATCGTTTTGGATATAACAGCCCGGTCGCACGGCAACGCGATGGGCATCGGCATGGCGGATCTGACGACCCGTCGAGTGATGGATAAGATCGATCTGGAGGCTACTTACACCAATGCTCTAACAGCGGGTATCCTCCGGAGTGCCCGGTTACCCATTGCCCTGGAGAACGATAGGACTGTCCTGGAGGCTGCTCTGAATCAATTTCCGGATCCCAAACGCGTTCGAATGGTGCGGATCATCAACACCCTTCGCCTGGAGACCTTTTGCGCTTCAGAGGTTCTGATACCGGAACTGAGGAAAAGAGATCATATTGTTCTTTCTGAAAAACCCTTCCGGTTTCAATTTAATCATGAAGGAAAGCTATTACCTTTTGTGGATTAGATTCGGGTATGGAAATTTGGGCCTCACATATCCTGGCTCCGCAGGCATGTCAAGCAAGGCAGAGGACATCTCGGACTTCCACGGAAACCATCCTTGTCGGGGATTTTGGTCTCCTTGGTTAGAATCTTTAGCGCACATTGTCTAAGCTGATCGATTCGCTTCGTGCGAAGAAAATCTTGTAAAAGAGTTCGAGTTTTAATATATATAAGATATATCACTGGTCCGGAGGACGCGAATTGACGAAAGTCTATGTGCTGCGGGATGCGTGCAAAGGCATGAACGATTGTGGAATCTGCAGATTTGTGTGTCCCCAAAATGTCTTCGGAGTATCGGATTCTTTAAACCAAAAGGGTTTTTTCCCACCGGTGGTCGGGGATGAGGATGCCTGCACTGGATGCGAAAGCTGCATGATCTTCTGTCCTGATATGGCTATTGTTGTTAAAGAGGGCAAAAAGAAGAAGGCTTCTCGGTGAAAAGGGTCGAAAATAATATGCAATCCAAAGGGATGCGACCAGGGAAGTTTTTCATGATGGGGAACGTGGCCTGTGCAGAAGGGGCCATAGCGGCGGGTTGTGAATTTGCCGCGGGATATCCCATTACTCCGGCTTCTGAAATCGCTCATACCCTGGCGAAACGCTTACTTGAGGTGGGGGGATATTTTTTGCAGACCGAGGACGAGATCAGTGCGATCTGCGCAGCCATTGGAGCCTCGTGGACAGGAAAAAAGGTCCTTGTTCCGACATCGGGTCCAGGGATCAGTCTCATGCTCGAGAATATCGGATTTGCTGTGGGAATCGAGACCCCCTGTGTCCTGATTAATGTTCAGCGCGGAGGACCGACCACAGGAGCACCGACCATGGGGCTCCAGGGAGACATGGTCCAGCCCCGTCGAGGTTCCCATGGCGATTATGAGATCATCGCGCTCTGTCCTTCAAGTCCTCAGGAGATGTTCGACTTGACGGTTCAGGCCTTCAACCTCGCAGAACGGTATCGGGTCCCTGTATTTGTGATGTCTGATGCATTCGTTGGTCACATGAGGGAAGAGGTTGTCATCCCTGAGCCTGATAAGATCGAACTCTTTGATCGGAAAATCCCGAAGCAAGGAGCGGATCTGAGCCAAATCGATGTTTTTCTCGATGAGAATGTCGCTCCCATGCCCATATTTGGCAGAGGGTTCAAGAGTCATGTCACCAGCTCCTGTCATGACGAGCATGGAAACAGGAATTTGATAGACCCCACAGCGCTAGACAAGTTTATCCGGCGATTGAGAAACAAGATCCTAAAACACCGAGATGAGATCGTTCAGGTAGAGGCCGACTATGATGGGTGTGATCTGGCATTGGTGGGGTATGGCGCTGTTGCCCGTTGCGCAAAGGAGGCTGCCTACCTGGCCAGATCGAAGGGGCTCGATGTCGGATACTTGAGGGTCATCACGGCGTGGCCTTTCCCGGACAGAGAGATACGGGATCTGGCTAAGAAGGCTAAGAAGATTCTCGTGTTAGAAAACAACTCTGGTCAGTACTACCCTTATGTGAGAGCTGAAGCGGTGGAGCACGCTGATGTCGAATTTCTGGCGCCCGAGATTTTGGGACAGGTTCACGGGCTCGACGATGTGCTTGCAAAGATAGAGGAGATGCTCGAATGGGTTCCGTAGAACACCCGCTAAAGAGGTACGTTCGCCCTCTCACTGGGCCGACAGGATTCTGTCCGGGGTGTGGAGATGGGACCATTTCGCAGTGCGTTCTCAGGGCCATCGACGACCTGCAGATGGACATGGATGATTTTGTTTTTGTGTCTGGAATTGGGTGTGCAGCATGGATTATCAGTCCCTATTTCAACGCAGATGTCCTACACACCACCCATGGTCGGCCGATTGCCTTTGCCACGGGTATCAAGCTGAATCTACCCGAAAAGAAAATCATGGTGATCAGCGGTGATGGAGATCTGACTGCGATCGGAGGCAATCACTTGATTCATGCGGCCCGTCGGAATATTGATATGGTCGTCATCTGTGTCAATAACGGGATCTATGGTATGACAGGCGGTCAGGTGGCTCCCACAACGCCCAGAGGGTCCAAGACGATCACAACGCCTCTTGGAAATCTGGAACACCCCTTTGATATCTCCTCCATGGTCCAGGCGGCTGGAGCCTCCTATGTGGCGCGGTGGACGGCGTACCATCCCCGTCAACTCACCAAAAGCATAAAGCGAGCGATACGGAAAAAGGGCTTCGCTTTCATCGAGGTCATCTCCCAGTGCCCTGTGCAATTTGGGGCAAAGACAGGTGCCGGTAGTGCAGTGGAAATGCTGAAGATGTTCAAGGATCGGTCTATTTCGGTCAAAAGAGCGGGGGAGATGAGCGCCCAGGAGACGAGTGATCTGATTGTGGTTGGGGAACTCGTCGACACGGATAAGCCCGAATTGTGCGAAGAAATTGCGAAGTTGAAAAAAAGGACAAGTAGGGACAAATGAGGACTGATCTGATCATCGCAGGGGTGGGAGGTCAAGGAAGTATCATGGCCGGCACACTTCTGGGCACGGCGGCTGTCGTGTTCGATAATAAGAAGGCCTTGCAAACGCAGTCATACAGCTCGGAACTGCGAGGGGGTGCAGCGGTCACCTGGGTGATAGTTTCCGATGAAGTCATTGTATATCCTCGCGTGGTTCACCCCGACATCTTGGTGGCCCAGGCTCCTCAGGCCGTGACGCGTTATCTCTCCCAGTTGAAGCCGTGTGGGACCTTAATCATCGATTCTGACATGGTTCAGGACCCTCCTCACAATGGCTACACACTTATTCAGATTCCCGCCACAAGCATTGCCAACCGGGAGATCGGCAATAGTATTGTGACCAACCTTTTGGTTCTGGGGGTTTTGATAGGCGCGACCCGTGTCGTCTCCCCTGACGCCATAGAAAAAGCGATCCATTTGTCTATCCCGAAGCCCAAAGTAGACATGAACCTCAAGGCCTTTAGGCGAGGTTTGGAAATCGTGTCGTCATAGGAGGAAGTCATGTCGCTAAAAACCAAACAACAATACATCGACAGTCTAAGGAAACTCAAACCCACGGTATACATGTTTGGTGAAAAGATAGAAGATCCGGTGGATAATCCGCGGATATTTGCCGGTATCAGTGCGACGGCCGCAACATACGAATTGGCTGAGATGGATGAGTACCGAGACTTAATTACAACAGTGTCGCCATTCACAGGAGAAGTCGTGAATCGATTTACGCTGCCAGCTCAGTCCATTGAGGACCTGGTGATGCGGGTCAAGATCAATCGAATTCTCGGAGGGTATACGGGGACCTGTTTTCAAAGATGTACAGGCTTGGATTGCCTTGGAGCCCTGTCTATCGTGACCCACAGCATTGACCAGAAACATGGGACTTCGTACCACGGTCGATTTGTAGACTTCTTAAAGTACATGCAGACCAACGATCTGACGGGGAATGCCGGTGTGACAGATGTGAAGGGCGACAGGAGTCTGAGCCCTCACCAGCAAGAGGACAAAGATCTGTATCTCCGAGTAATCGATAAGAACCGGGAAGGTATCTTCGTGCGGGGAGCCAAGGCCCATCAAACAGGATCTCTAAGCTCCCACGAGATTATCGTGCTGCCTACCAGGGCCCTTCGCCAGGAGGATGAGGATTACGCTGTCGCGTTTGCGATTCCTGCCGACACGAAAGGGCTTATACACATCGTGGGAAGGAGTTCTCTGGACACTCGTGAGTTGGAAGGGACGGATTGTGGAAACATTCGATATAGCAAATACTGTCCTACCCTCATATTCGATGACGTGTTTGTTCCCTGGGAGCGTGTATTCATGTGTGGTGAGGTGGAGTTCGCCGGTGAGATCGTGGGGCGCTTCTCCGCCTTTCATCGACAATCCCATGGTGGTTGTAAAGCGGGTAAGATCGATGCCATGACCGGTGCAGCCCAGATCGTGGCGGAATATAACGGGACCAGCAAGGTCAGCCACATTCGGGAAAAGATCATCGATATGATTCATCGAGCAGAGACTCTCTATGGATGCAGCCTCGCAGCGTCTTATGAGGGTAAGAAAGAGCCCTCGGGGACGTATTTTATTGACCCAGTCCTCGCCAATGCGTCGAAAATTCATGAAGGCAAAGAGATGGCGGAGGTAGGTAGGCTACTCGTTGATGTGGCCGGCGGATTTGTGGCTGACCTTCCTTCTGACAGGGATCTGAAGAATCCCGACATTGGGCCTCTTCTTCAGAAATATCTCAAAGGCGCGGGTGATGTTCCCACGATGAACAGGGTCAAGATGTTTCGGCTTATTGAGAAGATGGTTTTGGAAAGTGCGGATACGATATCGGACATCCACGGCGGAGGATCTGCTGCAGCCCACAGGGTTACGATTTCCAGAGAATCTGACATGGATTACAAGAAAAGATGTGCTATGAGGCTCGCTGGGATCGAGGGATAGGAGGACCGATCTGAGTATCAGGGATAACTTTTCCCTGAGAGGGGCTGGAAAGACCGGTCTATTTTGAGACTGGAATGGTTGAGACCTCTGGAGTCGGGGTACCAGGCGTGACGGAACTAAACATTGAGCCAGTAAGGCTCAGGGAATTTGGGATGGATTTAATGACCCAATTGGGCGTCCCACAGGAAAAAGGGGAGATATGTATTGAGGCCTTTCTTTTCGGAAGTCTCAGAGGAATCGACACGCATGGCTTTTTCGCCCTTCTCCCCAGAATGGTGAGAGAGATCAGGGCAGGGATGATCGATCCCAAGGCCGATTCTTGTGTGATCAAACGGAAAACCGCGACGGCACTGATCGACGGATGCAGGGGACCGGGGCCTGTTACAGCCTTTCAGAGTATGAACGAGGCTATGAGGCGGTGCCGTGAGAGCGGGATTGGCGGGGTGGCAACTTACAACTGCAATCATTTCGGGGCCGCTTCATTTTACGGCTACCAGGCGGTTAAGGAGGATCTGATCGGATTAACCTTCAGTAACGCCACGCCGAGGGTTGTTCCCCACGGTGGGCGTGAGGGCGTACACGGAACAAATCCGATGAGTTTTGCGATTCCTGCGGGCAAATACCCACCCCTCGTGGTTGACATAGCCACCAGTGCTTCATCTGCGGGCAAGATCGGCCAGGCCCTGAAAAAGGGTGAGAAGATCCCAGAGGGATGGGCTCTTGATCAAAATGGTCATCCTACTATCGATCCAGAAAAGGCCTTGAAGGGACTCTTCCTCCCCATGGCTGGTCACAAGGGGTATGGCCTTGGATTGGTTGTCGATATTCTGACTGGGGCTCTCACGGGTTCCTTTTGTGGAAAAGAGGTTCCTGCCCTCGAGGACCTAACGACCCCCTACGGGGCGTCATTCTGTATGCTGGCTTTGAACCCGAGTTGTTTTGCGGGCGTCAATATGTTCAAGGAAAAAGTGGACAGACTGATCGAGGATTGTGTCACGTGTCCACCTATGGACGGGGTTGAGCGGGTTTACTTCCCTGGTGAGTTGGAAGCCATCGAGGAGGAAAGACGAACGAGGATAGGCGTTCCGATTCAGGAGGAGGATCTGGACAGGTTTTATCAGAATCTAAGGGACCATGGTCTCGATTTCAAAGAAGATGTCTTGATCTGATCTTTGAACTTTTCTCGGATTCCGGCCTTGCTGGTCGAAATGGTGTTTCATGCTGAGTCTGAATGAGAAAGCATATGTGCTGATCAAGGAGGGGATTCTCTTTGCCAAGTTCAAGCAAGGAGAAGTGATTAATGAAAGACAGCTGATGAAGCAGTTCGGTTTGGGTAGAACCCCGGTCCGTGAGGCCATTCTCCGTCTGGCCAATGAAAAGCTTCTTCGCGTTATACCCAGGCGCGGCGTGGTGGTCAGTGATATTGATATGATGGATGTATCGAGGCTTCTGGAAATGAGGAGGGTCCTCGAAATCCACTATGCAAAGAAGATTAACAATCACGTCAGCCGGTCAGACATCAATCAGCTGAAAGGACTCTTGCACCAACGGAGCAAGGCCAAGCAGGAGGGAGCAATCCAGGAGGTCGTCCGGGCCGACAAGGCTTTTCATCTTGGCTTGTTTCGATTGCTCGGTGATGCTTTCTTGGTTGAAATACTTGAGAGGATTTATGACAGACTCTTTCGGATTTGGATCCTCGCCAATTTGCGGCGTTCAGATGATCCAGAGATCGATCGCGATCACCATCGCATAGTTAAATCCCTGGAGGAGGGCGACTCAGAGAATCTCGTATTGGCGATCAATCATCATATTGACTATTTTAGGCAGAAGATTTTCTCCGTGCTCATGGAATAGAAGATTTTCAGATCTGGAATCAGATGACCTTCTCGTCCCTAAATTGCTTGATCTCCTCACCAGAATAGCCCAACTCTTTTAGAACTTCTTCTGTGTGCTCTCCCATCAGCGGAGGAGGCAGTCGAAGGCTGGCCGGTGTGCGGCTCAATTTGGTTGGGAAGCCGATTGTCTTGATCTTTCCAATGGTCGGATGATCCTGTTCCAGAAGCATCTCCTGGTGAATGACCTGAGGGTCATGAAAAACCTCATCTATGGGGAGAATGGGGCCGTTGGCCACCCCAGCCTCGTTAAGGATCTTTTCCCATTCCTTGCTGGTTTTTTCTGTCAGTTTTTTCTCCAAGAGGGGCGTTAATTCTGGCCGGTTTACGACTCGATCGGCCACGGTGAGAAACCGCTCGTCTTTTATGAGATCTTCGAGTCCGATCGCCTTCGCCAACCGTTCCCACATGGCCTGGTTGCCCGCCGCAATGTTCATATACCCATCTTGGGTTTTGAAAGTTCCGTAAGGCGACATCATGGCGTGGTCATTACCCTGGGGTTCGGGCCGCTCCCCTGTTGCGAAGTATTTTGCAGCCTGGAATCCCAAGACGGCGATCAACCCTTCAAGGATCGAGGTCTCCACGCGTTGCCCCTCTCCAGACCTTTCCCTTTCGATCAGGGCCAGGAGGATGCCATACATCCCAAAGATTCCACCCAGAGAATCGCCAATAGCCACGCCGACCCGTACCGGACCGGTATTTTTCCACCCAGTGATACTGGAAAGGCCTGACATGCCCTGAGCGATGGGGTCGAACCCAGGTCGGTCGGCATAGGGACCCGTCTGGCCATATCCGGAGATGCTGCAATAGATGAGTCGAGGATTGATTTCTCTCAGGGTCTCGTACTCGATTTTCAATTTCTTCTTGACATTGGGCCGATAGTTTTCCACGAGGAGGTCAGCATCCGTTAACAGCTTAATCAATACGTCCCGTCCCTTGTCCGTTCGAATGTCTAGAGTCATGCTCCTTTTATTCCGATTGTTCAGGAGGTAGTAGGGGCTTTCTCCTTTCAGATAAGGCGGGCCGAAATCCCGGAGCATATCGCCTCTGCCAGGAGGTTCGATCTTCAGTACCTCTGCGCCGAAGTCAGCCAGAAGTTGCGTACAGAATGGACCTGCCATGGCTGCCGTGAGATCGACAATCTTGATTCCATCAAGAGGCAAACTCATTTTTCCGTTCTCCTTTTGTCACGGAATATGAATTCATTGAAGTTGTTGCTATTACTCACACATGAACGTAGGTTTGTCAACAAAGCTTCTGGTGGAGTTTCCTCGGTTTTGTGGGTGCTCATGTCTCTGAGCGAGAGTCAAGATTTTTTCGCCAAAAAAGTCTCAGCAGATTCAAACTTTCTGGTCTCTCACAGAGTGCACAGAGCCTCTGAGAAAAGCTGCTCTGGATTGGTGAGAGGCCAATCCAGAGCAAAGCATTTGCCCCAATTTTTCCTCTCAAAAAATTGGGGCAACCATCTCATGCATGAGGTTTCTCTCTCTGCGAACTCTGCGGGCTTGAGCGATCCTCGTGAAACGGGGAGAGCGGGCGAGAGAATCGGTGATTAGCGAGGGGCAACGCGAGAGCAAGGGAGCGAAGGGACATGAGGGTCACATCTAAAGATTCAAGATTATCATGATACATTAGAAGGTTTGGGATTCCTTGCTTTGAAAACTCAGAAAACTCCCCAAAGAGCTTGTATCTTAATAGCGTTTGGCATATAGAATACCCTGAAATGGCTCTCGAGGAGCAGAGGGGGAAGGTCGAGCCTCCGGAGGAGAAACGGAGAATCTTCCATGAGGAAACGCGTTGCCTGGATTGTCATCGGTCTGATCCTCGCTTTTACTATTGGAATTGAGGTGTACAAGGGTGGGGAAAAGCTGCCCTGGGCAATTCTTTTTGCAGCCGTAGTGGTTTTCTTTGTCTATTCTCTCTGGAGAAAAAGGTAGACACAGGGTTCGGTGGTCGGCAGACAGGTGTCAGGAGATGGGAGTTGACCACTGATGATTGAATGGCGACAGAATAGATTGGATAAAAGGCCCTGAAATGCAGGGGTGACTATTTGGAAGCAAAATGCTCGAAATGTGGGGTTTCTTACGGAAAAGGAGATTTCTTCTGTCGAAAATGCGGCGCCAGGGTGAGATTCGCCCCGGAAGTCCAGGATGAGATGAGTCCATTTGAGGTGGAGGCCGTTGAGCTCTTGAAAAATCTAAGAGAGTTTCGTGCATGGATAGATCAGCACGAGCGGAAAAAGGTCCGGTTCATGAGGGCTTATAAAAATAAGCTCGAGCGGGAGATGGGCCCATCTGTCGATGAATTTAGAGAAAGATACGAAGATACAAAGGAAGGAAAGTCCCCCCTTTATCATCATCTTCTGGAGATTTTCACCGTCCTCAGCCGACCCATCAAATTTATGGAAACGGATCTGAGACCATCAGTCGGCATGGGGGTTCTTTTAGAACGATGGATGATGACAAGCGCTGTTGAGGATTACCTGAGGGAGTGCTGCCAGGAAGTCGATCGACTCCTCGACGAGTTAACGAAAAAGATGGGCTCGGTCTGAGGAATCACGGGCTAAGTGTCCTAGTTCATGATCATGAGGAATATTCTGAACGCATTTGCTCACCACCGAGGCACAGAGGGCTCAGAGATTTTCTTCTTTTTGCCCATCGGGAGACTGCGATGGGCAAAAATTATCCCCTTAGCCCGGTAGGGCTGATGCTTTTCGTTTGCCATCGTCTCTTGGCAAACGAAAAAACGACGTCTCTGTGTACTCCGTGTCTCTGTGGTAAAACATATTCTTGCAAAAAATGAGAATCTTCAAAAACTCATTGAGCACGCACCAAGAAACAGAAATGATTCCCAATCCTTGCTACTGAAAGGCATATATGGAAGTTGTCGAAAAAGGAAAGACCATCTCCGTCCATGGAGCTGAAAAGGTTCCGGTCAAGAAAATCCTTCTGGACGCAGTGATTCTCCTCATCCTCATATGGGGGGTTTTTGCTGCTCTCCTTCTCTTCTCCTCACAGCCCGGGTGGGGGCTTCTCCCTTACTTCATCGCGATCACGTTGCTCCTGACGGTTCCCCTCGTTTCTGGTGTTTTGATTCGACAGTCACGGTACCATAGAAATATCTTCTTTGATGGAGAGGAAAAGGTCCTCACTCTCAGGGGTATATGGCGCGCCTGGCAGATTTCATTTGATGAGATCCGCGAGTTTCAAGTCAAAAAATACCGTCTCAAGAGAGATGTCTTCCTCTACCGACTCGACGTTCGGCTTGCTTCAGGGAAGATTCGCCGACTGATTCAGGATGTACCAGACAAAGGGGTCCTCTCTTCCCTAGGGGAGAAAATCGGCCGCCTCGTCGGGAAACCCCTGAATGTATGTGACTAATCTCAATGTCATTGTCTTGGCAATGGCTCTGGTTCACCACAGAGGCACAAAGGACGCAGAGTATGAGAAACTTGTGGTTTTCCGCCAGAGTCGGAGAGCCACAAATCCTGTCCGCCTACGGCGGACCAATCCCTTAATTTGGTTATATTCAGAACTGTCCTGTGTTCCTGCACGATATTGATTTATTTGGATCGCGAGAATTTTCCCTTGCCGGCCTCTCAACGGCAAGGGAAAAAGATTTCCTCTCTGGGCCCTCCGTGCCTCTGTGGTGAGTCAAAAAGCCAAGAACACTGCGCCTTTAACCAATGAAGCTGTTCTGCCACGGTCACAAAAAAGTGGGGTTCAAAATGAACCCCACTTTTTGGACTGACGGCAATCGAGAGCCGGTCCAGTGATTAGCCAGCCTCGGCCCACGCCTTGAGCCCTCTCTCTTCCTCGGTTCCAGGAACAATATTGTCCAGGAAAAGGCCAATGAGCGCAGCAACTGCCATTCCTGTCTTCCCAACGGTCGTGATGATATTTCCAATCCACTGCACGCCGGCTGGCCAGGTGGCACCCAGAGGGAACTTGTCGAAGTACTCGGGCAGGCTCAAGCCCATGAAGAAGGCGAACCCGATAATAAACAGGTTTCGTGAAGAGCTCATGTCACAGAGGATGAGGTTTGACAATCCCACTGCTGCAATCATGCCGAAAAGCCCGCAGTACATGGCCCCAACGACCGGACCCGGCATGGTGGTAAAGATTGCCCCAAACTTTGTGACAAAGGCGAGAATAATCATCACCGTTGCGCCCCATCTGACCACGTGGCGGCTCGCCACCCGGGTCAGGCCGATGGCCCCGATATTCTCAGAATAGGTTGTGGAGCCGTTGCAGGTCTGGAGCAATCCAGCGATGAGACAGCCAATTCCTTCGGTTCCCAGGCCGCGGCTGATCATGGAAGCCGTCGGGGTCGGTGCCTCACTGATCCGAGCTGCCGCGTAATAGTCTCCAATCGACTCGATCATGGAGGCAAGGTATGCGGCCACCATGGCAAGAGCGAAAGCGATGTTGATCTGAGGCATGCCCCACTTGAAAGGAACAATCGGCATGACGCTGACCCATGGGGCTGCCGCTACTTTTCCCCAGTCGACGTAGGCCGGATGGCCAGGCCCGATGATGCCTAGAGCCGTAATGATGGTGGCGATGACCCATCCCGTGACAATGGCGAGCAGGACCGGGAACAGGAGAAAGATCCTCGATGTTCTTCCAAGAAACTGAGAATAGAGGATTAAAGCAATCAGGGTCAGTCCCGCAACGAACCAGCTACCTGCCAACCCCCCTGAAAAGGCCACGGGGGCACCCACCTTGTATAGGGCCAGTCCAATGAGGGCGATGGTGGGTCCAATGGTGACGGGTCCCACGTATTTCCTTACCTTTCCTATGACGCCGGTCCATCCAAGGATGATCTCAAAGGCTGATGCGAGGATGATGGCACCGGTGATCTGCTGGACAGCGATCTCAAAGCCCATTCCCTGCCCGACCGTAGCGCCGATAATGACAAAGGCCGGTGGAAGGAAGGAGAAAGAACCTCCCTGAATCACGGGAAGCCTGTTTCCGATGGTGGACTGGAGCCAGGTCGTGATTCCCGAGGTGAGAAAGATCGTCGATATGAGAAGAGCCGTGTCTCCTGGTGGCATCTTCATGGCACCAGCCAGGATAATGGGAATCAACACTGTAGCCCCAAACATCGTGAGATAATGCTGAATACCAAGAAAGATGCTCTCTGCAGTTGGTGGCTTATCCTCTATGGTATAGATGATCCACTTCTTTTCTTCAGCCATATTTGCCCCTCCTTGTTCCTAGGGTAATGAATTTCCGATAAGGCCTTAACTTCTGCCCCCCTGGCGGTAGGAGAGCAACCGCACTTTCACCTCCTTTCCCCCGAAGATTCAGTCGAGATTAACATGA
>JABAOC010006038.1_pt1 | contig 26510 bp, 35 predicted proteins | sample 7062161 | NCBI WGS metagenome assembly JABAOC01 (sample SAMN14538625, study PRJNA623070) | marine sediment metagenome | biome: marine biome [ENVO:00000428]; feature: marine pelagic biome [ENVO:01000023]; material: deep marine sediment [ENVO:00002113] | place: India: Gulf of Khambhat ... | reverse complement strand
AACACAGGAACTAAATATTTAGACGGTAGAATTTATTTATATTTGGACGAAAAATTAATAACCTCATTATCAATATCATCTGATTTAAAAGGTAAAGTGTATACAACTCCTGCAATTACTGGTTTTAGATTAACAAGAGGAGAAGCTCTAAAAGAACAGCTAATGTTAAAAAGTATTTTGCAGTCTGGTTCCTTGCCTGTTAGTTTGGAAATAATAAGAACTGATCAAATATCACCTGTACTTGGTGGAGAATTTTTAAGAGATGCTTTTTATGCAGTTATTATAGCAGCTATAACTGTTGCTGCTGTTCTTTATTTCAGATACAGAAGTTTCAAGATATTAATACCAAACATGTTGTTCAGTTTCTTTGAATTGGTTCTAACTCTTGGTGCGGCTTCATTAATTAGATGGACACTTGATTTGTCATCAATAGCAGGAATAATTGCTGCAATAGGAAGTGGAACCAACGATCAAATAATGATAATAGATGAGATATTAATTGGTGGTGGGGAAGAGGAAAAGAAGATTTATACCTTAAAACAAAGAGTCAAGAGATCATTCTTTATAATATTTGGTTCTGCTGCAACTGTGATAGCTGGTGTTTTGCCCATGATGTTTATTGGTGTTGGTGCAATGAAAGGGTTTGCAGTAACAACAATTCTAGGAGTTTTAATTGGTATTGTAATAACAAGACCTGCATTCGCAAGAATTGCAGAAAAAATATTAGAAAAGGAAGAAAAGGTTTAATCTTTCATTTCTTCAATTAGTTCCATTAAAATAGGTTCTACTTCTTTTCTTATATCATTATTAGCATAACCTGCCCATGTTACATTTGTTTCTATATCAAGTTTGGGATTTAAATCATTACCATGCTCATCTGTTATTATACAACCTGCATCGGTTGCTATTTTTTTTGTACATATATCATAAGGCTTGCAACATAAACCTAACTCTTCACCTCTTTTATTAAGAATTTTTTCTGTTAATGGTCTTGGGTCAAAAACAAATCTGTATTTTCCTGTTGCAAGTGCATATTGCTGAGCAGCTGAGGCAACCCATTGATCATTATATGCAAATGCTTTGCCTCTTTGAACTGGACCGAATAATTTGAAAAATAATTTATCCTCTATTTCTCCTATTTCTTTTTTTGCGCCAGGAAAGAAACTTACAATACTTACTTTACCATATTTTATGGATTTTGCTTTAGATGGTGTTATGGGCAACGTCTCTTCTATCTCATTATTAAATATATTAAATCTCTCTAAAACTGGTTTTTTATCTTCCTCACTAATTAATATCTCTGATATATGTTCTCTTGTAGTAGGTATAGAAGTTTGAACAGCAACTGAAATATCATTTAAAGATGTTTTTTCACCTTTATTGATAGCAACACCCGTAAGTATCCATGCTGCACGAAGATCAAAAGCAATTTCTCTTGATCCATCTAAACGATCTAAAATTACCCTAATCTTATAATCATTTTGATCTAAATTTTTTGGAAATTGTAATGTTCCGAATTCTTCATCTATTAATATTAAAGGTGTTTCTTCACCCCATCTTGAGAAATAATCAACTATCAAATCTGAAGAATATTTATCAATTTTGAATACAACATCTCCACTCCCAACACCTGCAACTTTCCACAAACCATATCCGGTTTTAAGTGCCTTCGTATAATTATTTCTCATTTGAGATTGTAAATCCTTTAACCTATGTGTTATATCTGAAAAACTTTCCATACTAATCTATTTTTAGTGGGTCTGAAAAGAATTTAAGTTTAATTTTTGATTGTTAGTTAACTACTTAAAGTGGTAAATTAAAATTTTCTTTTTATTATTCTTTATTCACTTATGTTAATAACACTTTTTTCTTTGCTAATAGGAATAGTATTTGGGGTGGTAGCGGGATTATTACCTGGTTTACATCCAAACAATACAATACCGATTATCCTCGGTATGTCTTTTTTATTCGGACCCTTGCCAACAGCGATTATTTTAGTGTCTTCAGGAGTTATAAATTCTTTTATTAATTTTATTCCTTCAATCTTGCTTGGTGCTCCAGAAGAATCAACAGTATTAGGAGTTTTACCTGGACACAAACTATTGTTAGAAGGTAGAGGTTTTGAGGCAGTGAAATTATGTGTTATTGGAAGTTTGGGTGGTGTTTTATTTGCTATCTTAACATTACCAATATTTGTATTTTTTATTCCAAGTTTGTATGAATTAATAAGACATCATGTCCATTGGTTGTTAATTGCAGTAATAGGTTATTTGATACTTGAAGAAAGGGGAAAAAACAAGCTTCTTGCATTAGGTGTTTTTATTTTATCTGGAATTCTTGGTTTGATTGTTTTAAACAATTTTGGTGATTTTGCTTTGTTTCCTTTGCTTACAGGATTGTTTGGCATGCCAATGATTTTAATCTCAATGTTTCAAAAAACAAAACTTCCTGACAAATTTACATTTGATGAAGAGAAAATCGAAAGAAAGGGTCTTTTAACTTGTATAGGAGTTGGCAGCTTATCTGGAATAATTGCTGGTTTATTGCCTGGGTTAGGTGCAACTCAATCAACAATCTTAACCCAACAAGCCTTTAGAAGAGAAAGGAGTGGTAGAGAATTTTTGATATCAATTGGAGCAATAACAACTTGTGATATTGTTTATTCCATATTAGCTTTGTGGTTAATTCATAATCCTAGATCGGGAATAGCCATTGGTGTTAGCAAATTGTTAGAAATTGGTTTCAAAGAAACTTTGGTTTTTATTGCAATTATTTTAATCTCAGCTGCCGTATCAACAATTTTAACGTTAAAAATGACTAAAATGTCATTAAGATTTTTGAAAAAAATAGATTATCAAAAACTCTGCTTGTATACTTCCGTTTTTCTCTTTGTTTTAACTGTTATTTTTTCTGGATTGATAGGAATTTTAATTCTAGTAGTCTCAATAGCAGTTGGTTTAATTCCTAATTATTTAAATATCAGAAGGACTTATGGTATGGGATGTTTAATTGTTCCATGTATTCTATTTTTTGCAGGTATTAGTATTTTATGAATTTCCACAAATTATTTTCATAACTGTTATGGAAAATGACAAATTTTCATAAATTCTTTAACTAGAAACTTGTATACATTTATTATTCACACATTTGATTATTAAATTCCCTGCAATACCTGTGCAGAAATCAGGACATTGTTGACTAGTATCTACATAAGCCTTGTTGCCATAGAAACAATCACTTGTTTCTTTATGTATCCCACAAGCGCAGTCTTCATCAAAATTACAGTACGATTCGTCCACGACTTGAGGGCATTCGCCTTCAAGGTAGAATGAAACCATTTTGTTCATGCAAGCAAAGCATGAGTTGGAATAGGTTTTTGCATCGTTGCCACAAACCGGCCTGTATATTTCTATGCATGCCTCGACTTCCCTGGATTTATCGGAACAAATATATTTTGTTATGTTTTTGTCATAGGGGATGCATGAACTAGGCTGTATAATATTTCCACTTTTATCAGTGTAGGTGCAACCTCCTCCGATATGTCCTGGAATACAATCTATGCAAATAGCTTCTATTTGCTCTGGAGTATTAAGAAAAAGTACAATCAGTAACAAAACTATTATTATAAACAAAAACATTTCAACATTTTTAACCATTTATTCACCATTTATTTTTCAGTAAAGCCCATGAAAAAGAATCCAATTCCTAAAATAAATGAAACGAGCGCAAACATAAATGGAAAAAAGGCATCGAATTTTAGGAAATAAGGAATTACGAAAAATGCAATAGAGACTATAAACATTATAACTCCAACAGCAAGACTATAAGTGCGTTTATTCATTATATAAATTTTGTAAATCAAAGTTTATAAAATCTAAACTAGATGTTTCCTAGGTTATTTTCATATAACGTAATTATAACCCATATAACATTTTTTATTAATAAATTAATATTAAGATATCAAAGAGAATTTAAGCTTCTCATTTCATTTTTTCTTTCCATTCATGTTTACATTTTTTATTTTTACATCTTAACTCTACTTCTTGATTCCCTGCTAAAGGAGTCATCAATAATTTACCTACGTCTTTGTATTCAGCGTCACCTTCGCATTTAGGACATTTATAAATTGTTGCCTCTTTAAAACTACCAAACAAACCACTCATAGTTATAATATTCAAATTAAAACATTTAAACTCTTCTAAAAAATAGGATTTAAGTATTAGTTTTTCAATGTTATATGGGTGTTATATAGTGTTATTTTCATATAAGTTGATCATTTACTAAAATCAACCATACTTCCAATTGAACCATTAGCAGAAAAATATAGTCTTCCTGAACACTCAGGACATTTTCCACTCAGTGTAGGTCTTCTAAATTCCCAGCCACATTTTTTGCAAACAACTGATTCAAATGCATTTAAAACAGTTTCATCCGGGGATTTCTTTTTACTTCCGTTTATTATATCCAAAAGACTTTTTTGTCTAACACCCTCTATTAATTCTGAGGAAGAAATTCCGCATACTTCGAATACTCTTTCTAATGGAGGAAGTAATTGATTATAAATATAATATTCAGAGTCTATCTGTAAACCTTTTTCTTTAACAAAATTAGGATCCTCTGCCCTTTTTGACAAAAGTTGATTGCCTCTTATTATAACATAACCTAATCTTGCTCCTACTAAAGATTTAGTCTTATCTCTTTTCATGATTTTTTTCGCAAGTTCGACATGAGGCTGTACACCATCGTAAGCATCTAAAGCTTTTGTTACACCTTTTATAATTGTTAATTTTTCTAATGGTATCTCGCCCTTTGCTAGTTTGTCTATATTTCCTCTAACATACCTTGATGCTTTGCTAATATTCTTTTCCTTTAAAACAATGTTCAGAACTTCAAGCATTGAATCGGAAACTAGTTCACACCAGTCTCTTCTTACTGTTTCTATTCCTTTCATTTCTAATCTGTCAAACCATTCGCCTCTTTCTTTTTCAAAAGCCCAACCAGCATATCTCTTCTTTGAAGAAATTAAAAGTGTTTTAAAAACTTTTTCAAATTTTAAATCCAATCCGTATAATTTTTTAGAAATAAAATCAGAAATCTTTTTACCAAATTCCATACAATTGTCAAGATCCTTAACATCCGATTTAATAAAAACTGAATCTGTATCTGCATAAATAACTTTTGCCGGAAAATTCTCTTCAATTAGTTTTTTTGTTTTTGTTATTGTGTCTCTTCCAAAAGCTGTTATTGTATTCGCAATATCCATAACATAAAGTCTTGACCTGACATAGCCTGTGTAACCATACAATGAGTTTAGAAGATCCTTTAGAGCTAATTGTTTTGCTTTTAATATTTTCTTGTTTTCCGGATCAACTTCTATTCTATATTGTTTTCTTGCTGCAACTCTCGAAGACATTACATCGTCTACTATCTGTGGTATAATGCCTTTGAAAACTGAAGGTTTAACAAATTTAGTTCCATAAGGAGAAACAAAATGCTCAACATCCTCTCCGTTTGTTAAATATGTTGTAGTGCATATGTTAAAGGCTCTAATTAAAGAGGGGTACATGCTAGTGAAATCTAAACAAATGACCCACTCATGAAACCCTACTTCAGGTTCTAATACCAAAGCTCCTTTCAAACCATGTTCTTTTATTCTGTCTCCTATATCAGACGGTTTGCAAGGCATTATAATATCTCTCTTATAGAATTCTCTTAATAATCTAAACTCATGTCTCTGTGATTGCCCACCCAAAGAATCTTGTAAAACAAGTCCAGATAATTTTGCTATTTCAAAAAACTTATCTAACAATCTCTTTTCTACAACAAGTCTTAGGGCTAATATTGCATCTCTTCTTCCATATTCTATAATTTCTCTAAAATCATTTCCATTCCATATATCTCTAACTTTTTTAACATAATTATCTCCACGAAAATCTACTTTTCCTGCTCCAAGCACTTTTTTGGAAATTGTATCTAGATCATATCTTTTGAATTTCACCCATGGGTCCCTTCTATATATCTCAAAACTATCAACAATCACTCTTCCACAAACATTTGGCATGTAACTATGCTGTAATTTTCTTGTCATAGCAAATTTTTCAGATCTTCCTAAGTCTCGTGGTATTCTTAGGGTTTCCATTCTTTTAATTAGAAACGGTAAATCAAAACCATTGATATTATGACCGCAAATTATGTCTGGATCATATTCATCAATTATTTCTTTGAATTTTTTTAGCATGTCTTCCTCGTTTTGACACGATATTGAATTTTTATTTATCCTAGCTGATTTTGCTATTAGAACTAGAGAAGACTTTCCTTTATGGTTTGGAGAAAAAGCCATACTGATTACAATTATTTGATCTTTTTCTGGTGTTGCTATTCTTTCTTCTGATGGCAAGCACTCAATATCAACTGACATGTATTTTAAAGGAGCATTTTTCATTATTTCAATTGGTTTTATACTCTTGGCATTTATTGCTCTGCATTTAACAGTACCTGTTCTCCTGAATTTTCCTTCAACATTTATCCATCCCATTCCCTTTAAATCAAAATCAGCCATGAATCTATATCTAAAAAGAATGTCAGCTTCGAAGGGAGTTCCAAACTTTCTTACAAAACTTCTCATCTCAGGTGTTAGTCTTGGATTAGTTCCTGTTATTTTTAGAACCTTTACAGGTGGCTGAAATCCTATTGGAAGTGTTTTCTCAACGATTTCAATTTTCACATCATACCTCTTCATTATTTCCTCTATTATTTCCGTATATTTGGATTCATCACCGTAAAAATAGAAATAAGGTAGGAATTTATCATAAAAAACGCAAATTGTTTCTCCTTGGTTGTCTTTACAGAACAATCTAATTATTGGTTTATTATTAAGAACTATGTAGTCGGCATCAAGAATTTGTAGTTCCATAGTCACTATTAGTACTTAAAATTTAAAGCCTTTATGGTTGGAGAATCTATTTTTTCTTCTTCCTTTTATCATAAATCCAGATTAAAAGAATGTAAAGCTCTATAACAAACATTATAAGAGCTGCTAAAATTCCTCCTATAGTGCTACCAAAAAAGAACATAAAAAAGAGTAATGGAAAAAGAAGTATGATAAATATAACAACTTTCCATTTCTTCTTCATAATCCTAATTTATAATTTCCAGCTTATAAAATCTAAACTAGATGATTCCATATGGTATTTTCATATATTCTAATTATAACCCGTATAACATTTTATTAACCATTGGTATTAATCTTTCACTGGTTTTAAATTATCTTGAGAATATGCCACATGCATATCCAAATCTTTAAAGTAAACTTGTGCAGAATTGGGAATTGGTAAATTATCTACACGCGAAATAGTACCTCTACTACCAACTGAAATTATAATAGTCGCTTTTTCTAGTTTCTGGACTCTATTTCCTTTTTCATTAAAATATTGGGGTACTTTTGTTTCAACAAGCTGGTTAACTTTTAGTTTAACCATTTTATCACCTTTACTACTATAAGATATATATAAAAAAAATTTAAACTTATTGGAAGGTAACCTCCTTGATTGGTTTTCTTTCTTTTCAAAAAAATGTTATATGGGTGTTATATGGTTAAAATTTCATATAAGTTAGATTCTTATATATCACTAACTTCTCTTGTTTTCAAGTCAATCACTTTATTCTTAGAAACAATGCTTATTCCCTTATAGTTTGTATTGATTTCTTTGTCTGTAAGAACTATATCTGGTGAGGGTTTTATCAGAAAGTCAGTATTTTCAATATTAACATACCTTTTTTTCAGAACATCAAGAGGATCGTAGCCTAAAATTAGTAAAATGACAACATTATTTATCTTAAAAATACAGGGATTTGTAATTTCATACTCTTTGTTCTTTATTTTATCCTTGATTTTGTTGTTAAGAATTAGATAATCGGTTTTAAGACCTTTTTTATCTGATAATACAATCTTAACAGGCTCTCTACTATAAACAACTGGCTTTAAAGGAACATCTGGAAACAGAAGTTTATCAATAAATAATATCTTGTTAGTTACTCTTCCAGAAACTGCAATAACATCATCCAAATTTACTCTTTCCCCTAATTTCTTTGTTGCTAATGTCTTGATCTCTCCTGTCGAATCTTCCAAAGAAATAACAAAATTATTATCTTTCTCCTGTTTTTCCTTTACTAGGCCTATAATAGTCAGATTTCCAACATTGCCTTTGTTTATAGAAACTATATTCGACAGCTTAAGTTTCTTCATTAAAACGTCTTGTAGAAAAGTATATCTGTTATTTAAGTTCTTTACAAAATCCTGAACAGTGAATTTCTCTGTTTTTTTGAATATTCTTAATATTTTCACATCGCCTACAAGAACACTTCTTAAATTTTCCTCATTTATAATAAAAACATTCTCTTTTTTTAATATTTCAACTAAATTATAGAGCTCTTCTTCACTCAAAGCCTCTATTTTATCTGCTATTTTCTCATCTACCAAAAATCCTAGATTAATTAAGTTCTTCAAATGATTATGGTTCATAGAAATATTTCGTATAGAAGCTTTTTCAGTTTTTTGATAATTGAACTTGATAGTCCTAAAGATATTATTCTAGTTCTACCATACCTGCCTTTAGAGATTATTTTTGTGTTTATTATTCCAAAGAGATCTAGTTCAGCTATCAGGTCCGAGACTCTTCTTGTTGTTAATATTTTAAAACCATGTTTTTTACAAATTTCTTGATAATTATCATAAACTTCTCCGGTTTGTATTTCTTTGTTCTTTTCTGCTAATTCAATTATGGAAAATAAAACGGCCTGCGACTGTCTTGGTTGGGCTTTAACTGTTTCTAATATTCTATCAATATCGATTTTTTCTTGTGCAACATCAACATGTTTTACAGTAACCTTTTGTTCGGTGTTTCTTTCAACCAACTCACCTGCCACTCTTAATAAGTCCAATGCTCTTCTAGCGTCTCCGTGTTCTTGAGCAGCTAAAGCAGCACATTTTTCTATAACACCTGGTTCCAACATGCCAGGAATAAAGGCTACAGAAGCTCTTCCCCTTAAAATATCTTGAAGTTGTAAAGCATTGTATGGAGGAAATATCAATTCCTCTTCACTTAAAGAGCTCTTTATTCTTGGATCCAAGGATTCAATAAAACCAAGACTATTGGTTATTCCTATTAGAGAAACTTTAGAGTTTTTAAGATCCTGATTTATTCTTGTTAAGTTATAGAGTATTTCATCTCCTGTTTTTTCTACCAACGCATCTATCTCATCTATTATTAAAATAACTGTTTGTTTTTTCTCGTCTAGTGTTTCAAAAAAAGCTTTATAGATTTGATCAGTTGGAAGTCCTGTAAAAGGAACCACTTTTCCTAACATCTTGGATAAATAAGCCATTAATCTATATTCTGTGTCTGCTGTTCTCTTCATTTTACAATTAACATAAAGAACTTTAATTGTTTGACCGTTATTTTCACTTATTTTTTCAAGCTCTGAACCAACAAAATTAGAAATTAGTGTTTTTCCAGTTCCTGTTCTACCATATAAGAATACATTACTAGGTCTTCCGCCTTTTAATGCTGGAGCTAAAATTCTTCCTAGATCATTTATCTGTTTTTCTCTATGTGGTATGTTTTCTGGTGAGAAGGAAATAGTTAGTGCTTCCCTATTTTTAAAAATAGATTTTGATTGAAGAAATTTTGAGAACAAATTTTCACTTGAATTCATAATAAAAACCTCCGTTTCTCATAGAAATAACCTTATGAACTTATTTATTATTTTCTTCACATGAACCCCGTTTCTTCTCATGGAACTTCACATGATATTCATAAATAGCTTTATTACAGTGTTATAATTCCAACTCTCCCCCCGTTTTCTTTTAGATTTTATTTCTTATGGAAAATACTTTAGGTAAAAGAACCTTTGTTTCTTATAACGTTGTTATATATTATAAATAAATAAAAAAGTAAGTAAGTAAAGTCATGTTCGATAAGAAGTGAAGGGGAGGGTCTAGAAGTTCTTTTTCAATGTTTTCAATAGTTCTTCACTATTTTTTATTTTTGTAACACTTATTGGTATTCCTTCTAATTCTGCTATTCTTTTAGCTAGATCATCAATTTTTTCAGATCCTTGTAGGACAACCAACCCAGGTCTTAAATTTGTAACCTTTAAAGCAACCATTGAACTCCTTCCGCTACGTGATTTTGTAAATATTAAGGCCCTTTCGCTTGTCATTCCATATAATTTTACCATATCCATTGGAGAAAGATCTGTTATAGCTTTTAGGGCGTCTATCACAGTATAACCATAAATTTTCTTACTAACATTTTCCTCTTTTACAACTACAGGAGCTTCTATTATTTTACAAAATTTCTTTATCTCAACTGGTGATTCAAACTCTTTCATATCTAGAACAGCGTCAGATAGAACTGTTTGTGTAGGCAGGACTGCAAACTCTTGTATTATTTTACCTCCTGCTTTCTCATCTATAGTTATCATACCTTCTACAATCCTTTTTATTATTTTTATACCAGGAGATTTTCTCCTACCATTTTCATAATCAGAAATAACAGAAGGCATTATGCCCATCTCGTCTGCCAATCTTCTTTGAGGTATTTTGAATATATTTCTCCACTTTTGTATTGTTTTTCCTGCTTTTTCACTGAGAACAATTTCTCCCGCAATCCTTTTAGCTAATGTATCTTTAGCTAAACTCTGTGTATCCATATTAGTATATTGTCGAATCAGACTTATAAAATTAACTTATTCGACATCTGTTCCTTTGTATATAAAACTTTAAATTGTTTGGAAAGGTAAAAATGATATGCCAACAGGAATTAAAGTAAGAGATGCAATGGTAGCAAGTGTCATTACAGCTAAGCCAATGCAAACAGCTTTGGAAGCATCTAAAATAATGAAAAAAGAAAATGTTGGAAGCGTTATAATTTGTGAAGGTACAAAACCAATTGGTATTGTCACAAGAGAAGATATTGTTAATAAAATAACAGCAGAAGACAAACAGGCTTCAAAAATATATTTAAAAGACATAATGTCAAAAAATCTGGTTACATGTCCTCCAGACTGTGATATTTCTGAAGCTGCGAGATTAATGTCAAAACATAAATATGAGAGAATTCCTGTTGTTTTCTTAGGTAAGCTGATTGGTGTCATTTCTGCAAGAGAGGTTGCAAAAGTTTGCCCAGCAGCTTTAGAGGTAATGACAGAGCACCTAAGGATAGAAGAACCGCTCCAAATTACAGAAGAAGCTAATTCTGGTGATTGTGAATTATGTGGAAATTATTCTGAAGATTTACATAATATTAATGATAGATGGGTTTGTGATTCTTGTTCCGAAGAAGCAGAAGAGTTATAAATTTAAATAGTTTTAAAATTAACTTATGAATACTCAAGAGATTGAAGAAGAGTTATTAAAATTACTCAAGGAAAACAAAGAAAAACAAGTTATAGTTGAAGGAAAAAGAGATAAAAAAGTTTTATGTTTATTAGGTTTCAAGAGAATAATTACCTTGAAAAAAGGGATATACGAAACAACAGAAGAACTGAAGAAAAAAGAAGTATTAATATTGACGGATTATGATCCTGAAGGAAAGAAAATAGCACATGAATTAAACCGAATTCTTCAATCTCTTAGTTATAAAGTAGATAGAGAAACCAGAAGAAAGATTGGTTTTATGTTTACAAGATTAAAGATTAGAAAAATCGAAGAATTAAGGGGTGTATTAAATGAGTAAATTAGCTCAAGCTACTTCTAAATACACAATTTATGCTAAATTTGAAGCTGATGGAACTGTTGAAAAACCAGATGTAATAGGAGCTGTTTTCGGGCAGACAGAAGGTTTGTTAGGACCCGACATGGAACTAAGGGAGTTACAAAAAACTGGTAGAGTTGGAAGAATTGATGTTGAAATGAAGACATATAATGGAAAAACATCCGGAATAATTACAATTCCTTCGTCTCTGGACAGTTCTGAAACAGCTTTAATAGCAGCATGTGTAGAAACAATAGAAAGAGTAGGACCATGTTTAGCTAAAATTAATGTTGAAAAAATAGAAGATGTTAGGGTAAATAAGAGAAAGTATGTTGTAGAAAGAGCAAAAGAGCTTTTGGGTAAAGTATTTCAAGAAGATTCACTTGATTCACAGCAAATATCAGAACAAATAAAAGAAGCTGTTCGAGGCGATGAAATATCAGAATTCAAAGGATTACCAACAGGACCAGATATAGAAAACTACGATGAAATTATAATTGTTGAGGGAAGAGCAGATGTTACTAATCTTCTCAAAAACGGTATAAAAAACGTTATTGCGATAGAAGGAACATCAATTCCCAAAGCTATTATTGATTTATCTAAAGAAAAAATAACAACAGCGTTTCTAGACGGTGATCGCGGTGGTGATTTGATATTAAAAGAATTGAAGTCAGTTTGTGAATTAGATTTTGTAATAAGAGCTCCAAGAGGAAAAGAAGTAGAAGAATTACGAAAAAAAGAAATATACAAACTGTTAAGAAGTAAGGTGCCAGCTGATCAGGTAAGCTCAGAGGCAAAAAACAATAATAAAAAACAAGAAAAAAGAAAAGAAAGAGTAGTTCATAAACCTGTAAGAGTTGAAGGAGATAAAATTGAAGCATTTAAAACAGTTTTAGATGATTTAATAGGAACAAGGGCGGCATGTTTTCTTGATGATGATCAAGAAATATTAGGAAGAGTTCCTGTAAAAGAAATGTTTTCAGCTATGCGCGGTCTGAATGCAAATTGTTTGATATTTGATGGTGACATCGATCAAAAACTGATTAATCATTGCTTGCATAATGGGATAAAATATATAGTAGGAATGAAAGTTGATAGAATAAGAACACCTGAAGGTGTAAATATTTTAACTATTCATGATTTGAAATAACGTTTGATAAAAATGCATGTAAAAGAAGCAATAGAAAAAAGAAGATCAATAAGAAAATTTGAGGAAAAACAAGTTTCAGATGAAATAATTAGAGAGATAATTGATTCTGCAAGAAGAGCTCCATCGGGGTGCAATGTTCAACCAACCAGATATATTATAATTAAAGATAAGAAAACAAAAGAAAAACTTAAGAAAAAAGGAGTGTTTAGACAAGATTTTGTTTATGAATCACCAATCATAGTTGTATTATGCGGCAATCCAAAAGAATATGAAAATTTTAAAGAGGTTAAATATCAACAAGAAGAAGGAACATTACCCAAAGATCTTACAGAAGTTAAGAAGGTATTAAGAGGAATAGAAGAGGAAAGAGCAAATAGGGACATTTCAATTGCTTCTTCCTTTTTTGTTCTTAGAGCAACGGAATTAGGTTTGGGAACGTGTTACATAGGATTAATTAATAGAGATGTTTTAAAAGAAGAGTTAAATATACCCAAAGATTGGTTTGTTCCATTTGTTATAATAATGGGATATCCATCAGAAAATCCACAACAGAGGCCAAGAAAAGATTTAAATGAACTTATCTTAAAATAATAAAATGAGGAGATTGAATGAAGAAAAAGAAAAAAACAGCTGAAGATGTTGCTGAGAAAACAGGCGAGGCAGTTGGTGAGAGTATTAGAAAGGGCTGGGGGATTACAAAAGCATTTGGAAAAGGAGTAAAAAAATCTTTTACTAAGAAGAAACGCAAAACAAAGAAAAATTTAATATAAACACAAAATAAATTATACAAATGCTTGATTTAGCTAAAAAAACATTAAGATATGCAGAAAAATTTTCGGATTATACAGAAGTTAGGTTTGAAAATTTAAAGACAAATAGAGTAATAGTAAAAAATGGAAACTTAGAAGCCACAGAAGTCAATAAAATTTTCGGAATTTCTATTAGAGTTTTAAAAAACGGATTTTTAGGGTTTGTTTCCACAAACAATCTAAAATTTTCTAATTTAAAGAAACAAGTAAATAAAGCACTAAAACTTGCAAATTATTCTAAAAATATTCTCAAAAAACCAGTAAAACTCTCTGAAGAGAAAGCATTTAAGGATAAATATAATGTTAAAGAAAAAATTAAACTTGAAAACATTAGTTTGGAAGAAAAGATCAATAAAGTCTTTGAAATAGAAAAAGCATTAATAAAAACAAAGATTAAGCTGCCAATAAGATTACTTGAATATTCTGATGAAATAAAAGAAAAAACATTCATAAACTCAGAGGGTTCTTTAATTCAATCAAAAGTACCTAGAATAAGTTTTGATTATGTTATAACCTTTATTTCTAATGGCTCTAGCGAGCAAAGGGTTTTTCAATTTGGAGGTGTAGGAAGCTGGGAACTATTAAGACAATGGAAATTAAAACAAAAGATTTTAGAAGAAGCGAAAACCTTACCTAAAATTGCCAAAGCAAAGAAATTACCAAAAGATAAGTATGATGTCATACTTTCACCAGAATTAACAGGAATAGCTTCTCATGAGAGCTGCGGACATCCTTATGAAGCAGATAGAATATTAGGAAGAGAAGCTGCCCAAGCTGGAAAATCCTTTGTAAAAAAAGATATGTTGGGACAAAAAATAGGATCAGAAGTTGTTTCTGTTGTAGACGATCCAACAATTCCCAATAGTTACGGATTTTATTTGTATGATGATGAAGGAATCAAAGCTAGAAGAAGATTTTTAATAAAGAATGGAATAATAAATGCTTTTTTACAAAACAGAGAAACAGCTGCAGAATTTGGAATAGCAAGTAATGGTTCATCAAGAGCAAAAGCATATTTTTCAGAACCAATAGTAAGAATGGCAAACACATTTGTTTTGCCAGGAGATTATAGTTTTGAAGAACTTTTAGAGACAATAAAGAAAGGAGTTTATATAAAATCTTACATGGAGTGGAATATAGATGATAAAAGGTACAATCAAAAGTACACTGGTTTGGAATCCTATTTAATAAAAAATGGAAAAATTACTAAATTAATAAAAGCACCAACCCTGGAGATAACAACACCTGCTTTCTGGAGTAGTATAGATGCCGTTGGTAAAAAATTAGATTTTGCAGCTGGAAGTTGTGGTAAAAGCGATCCCATGCAACCTATGCCTGTCTGGTTTGGAGGACCAGATATTAGACTAAGAAACATATTTTTGGTGTAAACATGAATTTTATAAAATTTGCATTAAAAAAAGGTGCAGATGATGTTATTATACAAAGAACTTTGAGCGAAGTAAAACAGGTTAGATTTGCAAATAATAATATTCAAATTTTCAAGAACTGGAACACTGAAACCGTTAGAATATTTTTAGCTTCTAAGAAAAGAATAGTAAGCACAATTGTTTTTGATGTTTCCGAAAAAAACATTAAAAATAATATTAACAATTTAATAAAATATACCAAAATTATAAAACCAAACCAAGACTATTCTGGAATATCTGAAGGACCATTTAGATATAAAAAAATTGCTAAAACATTTGATAGAAAAATTGTTAATGTAAATCTTTTAGACATAACAGAAAAAATGATTAATTCTGCATTAGAAAACAGTAAAAACACAGCTGGAATTGTTTGTACGGATGTTGATAAAATAAAATTAGAAACCTCTTCGAATGTTTCGGCGTCTGAAAAATCAACAGCAATCAAATTATCAATAAGGGCTTTTAATAAAGACGAAGAAACAGGACATGCTGCCTCTTGTTCCAGAACTTTAAATTCTCTTCAACCGGAAAAAATAGGAAGAAAAGCCGGAGAAATATCAAAATTAGCTAAAAACCCTGAAAAATTTAAATCAGGTAAATATGATTTGATGTTTGATCCACTTTCAGCAGCAAATTTATTAAGTGCTGTCGGTGGTTATTCCTCAGCATTTTTTATTGATAGTGGTATGTCTTTTTTAAGAGGAAAAATAGGGAAAAAAGTTGCAAACAAAAAGGTAACTCTAATTGATAGTGGAACAATAGCAAATGGTTACGATTCTTCTTCATTTGATGATGAAGGTGTTCCGACTAAAAACACAAAAATTATAGAAAAAGGTGTTCTAAAAAACTTTTTACACAATACAACAACTGCTAAAAAATATAAAACAAAGACAACTGCAAACGCAGGTCTAATCGTACCACAGCCACACAACATTATTTTACAAAAAGGTAAAGACTCAAAAGAAAAATTGTTTAAAGACTTCAATGGTCTGTATATAACAAATCTTTGGTACACAAGATTTCAGAACCATTTAAAAGGAGATTTTTCAACTATTCCCAGAGACGGAATATTTCTAATAAAAAACGGCGAGATCATCAAATCAATAAAAGACATAAGAATTTCTGATAATCTTCAAAGAATTCTAGAAAACATTGTTAATATTTCTAATAAACCAGAGTGGATAATTTGGTGGGGTCTTGATTTTCAGATACCAGTTTTTACACCTTATTTTTTAGTAAAAGATATTAACATAACACAGTCTACCATGTAGATAACAAATATTTATTAGCTTAAAATCTTAATTCAATTATGGTAGATATTAAAGTGTCAGGTACAGTATTTATTGCTCTAGTCTTACTTTGGTACTTAGGAATAACGGGATGCCAAGCAATGAATAAATTAGAAGAAGGATTGGGGGATCCTCTATGTTGGGGTGGCTGGATAGCATTTACTGTCTTACTTTTAGTAGCAGTTATGATACATCCACAACAAGACTAAATACCTCTTATTTTACAGACCTCAAAATAATGCTTTAATATATTACAAAACTTTGTAAGTTCTTCTTTAGAAAAGGATTTTTTACCAACAAAATTCTTGTCTAAAGTTTTAATTCCTCTGAATTGCTGTATAAAGAACCTTTTCGAGCCTTTAAGCCACTCACCAATTAATTTTGCTTGTTTTTCATCAAATAAATCAGGTACAACAGTGATTCTGAATTCATATTCTTTCATTTTTTTAATTAAATCAATGCTTTTTTGTACGTTTTCTTTGTTTACCTTAACGTTAGTGATATTTTCGTAGGATTCTAATGGTGCTTTGATATCCATAGCAACATAATCAACTAATTTTTTCTCAATTAGTTCTTTTAACATTTCTGGATTGCTGCCATTAGTGTCCAATTTAACTAGAAATCCCAATTTTTTGATTTTTGAGATGAAATCCGGAAGATCTTTGTTTAGAGTAGGCTCTCCACCCGTAATACAAACTGCGTCTAAGAAACCCTTTCTATTTTTCAGGAATTCTAAAATGTCTTCTTGTTTTATTTCAGGCCTTCCATCGTCAACAACAAGTTCAGGATTATGACAATAACTACAACGGAAATTACAGCCAAAGATAAATATTGTGCATGCTATTTTTTCAGGATAATCAATAACAGTTTGTTTTTGTAAACCTTTTATTATCATAATTATCTAGAATTTTTTAGGACTATATACTAATCTGTCTTTGAATTCTTCTTGTTTTCCTCTGTTCCAATGTTGAACAGGCCTTATATATCCTACAACCCTTGAAAAAACCTCTGCTCTTGCATTGCATGTAGGACAGTTGAAATGTTCACCTCTTATATAACCATGTGTTTCACAAACCGAGAACGTAGGTGTTATTGTGAAATAAGGCAAAGCAAAACTATTTGCAATTTTTTTAACAAGTAATTTTATTGTTTCTCCATTATTCGGGGATTCTCCTAGAAAACTATGGAATACTGTGCCACCTGTATACTTTCTCTGTAGTTCCTCTTGATGTTTCAATGCCCAAAAAACATCATCAGTATAATTTACTGGAAGGTGAGTTGAGTTTGTATAAAATGGAATTTTTTCTCCAGCAGTTATAATTTTCGGATTGCTTTTTCTATCTATTCTTGCCAATCTGTAGGAAGTTCCTTCTGCAGGTGTGGCTTCCAAATTAAAGATATGTCCTGTTTCCTCTTGATATTCTCTAAGTTTGTCTCTCATAAATTCTAGGATTTTAATTGAAAATTTCCTTCCTTCCTCACTTGCAATACCTTCATTTAAGAAATTAAGGCAAGCCTCATTCATACCAACCAATCCTATTGTTGAGAAATGGTGATCAAAATTATGAAGATATCTTTTTGAAAAAGGAAGCATTCCTATTTCCATCATTCTTGAAATCAGTTTTCTTTTTAATTCAAGAGAAACTTTTGCAAGATACATTAATCTTTCCAATCTTTCAAGAAAATCACTTTCATTTTTTGAGAAATAACCGATTCTAGGCATATTTATTGTTACAACGCCTATGCTGCCAGTAGACTCACCAAAACCAAACAGGCCTCCAGTCTTATGATTTAACTCCTTTAAGTTTAATTGCAATCTGCAGCACATTGCTCTAACATCAGAAGGCTTTAAATCACTTTTTATAAAGTTCTGGAAGTATGGCAAGCCATACTTCGATGTCATTTCGAACAATAAATTAAGATTTTCATTATCCCAGTCTAAGTCTTTGGTTATATTGTATGTAGGTATTGGCCATGTGAACACCCTACCTTTCATATCTCCTCCTGTCGTGACTTCAATAAAAGCCTTATTAATCAAGTCCATTTCTTCCTGGTAATCAGCATAAGTGGTGTCAAGAAGTTTCCCACCAACTATTGCAGGATCATTTTTTATATCTTCGGGGACTGTCCAATCTAAAGTTACATTAGAAAAAGGTGTCTGACCTCCCCAACGAGATGTAATATTCATGCCAAACATATATTCCTGTATGTTTTGTTTGATTTGTTTGTAAGTTAATTTGTCAGCTCTTACATAAGGAGCTAAATAAGTGTCAAAAGAACTAAAAGCTTGAGCTCCTGCCCATTCGTTCTGTAAAGTTCCAATAAAATTAATCATCTGACCTGTTACAGTTCTTAAATGTTTTGGAGGTTTTGATTCAACTTTTCCAGCTACACCATTAAATCCTTCAAAAAGTAATTGTTTTAGACTCCAGCCAGCACAATATCCGCATAAACTCATGCTTAGATTATGTAGATGAAAATCACCTTCTGTATGGGCCCTTGCTATCTCTCTAGGATAAACTTGATTTAAAGCATAATATGCCATGATAGTTCCAACACCATGCCATAGAAGACCAGAATATGAAAAATCAACATTAGCATTCTCTCTTATTCTCCACTCGTTTTGTCCTATATAATTTTCAATAACGTCTCCAACATTTAGAAGTAGAGCCTTCACATCTCTAAGCTTCTTGTGCTCCTCCCTATATAATATGTAAGCTTTAGCAGTTTTGTAATGTCCATTTTCCACCAATACTTTTTCCACAATATCTTGTATGTTCTCAACTGTTGCTGTTTTTCCATCATATTTTTTGTTAATAAGTTCAACTACTTGGTCTGATAGCTGTTTTGCCTTTTCCCTGTCAGTGCCGCCAACAGCTTGCGCAGCTTTCCAAATAGCAATTGTTATTTTTTCCTGTTCAAAAGGAACAATTCTTCCATCCCTTTTTCGAATTTTATTGACCATTTTATCACCTTAATGATTTTTTGAATGATGGCACGTCATTGAAATGCTTATAATAAGAAGCAAATCTTACAAAGGCCACTTTATCTGTCATTTTTAGTTTTTTCATTACAAGATCTCCAATTACTCTGCTTTTTATTTCTGTTTTATGTAGTTTCCTGAGTCCGGCTTCAACCTCATTTACAATTCTTTCAATTTTTCTAAGACTTACAGGTCTCTTTTCACAAGCTTTCATTATTCCTGTTTTGAGTTTTTCTCTATCAAACCTTTCCCTTTTACCACCTTTTTTAATGATTATCAGATCTAGAATAGCCCTCTCATATGTTGTAAAGCGGTTTTTACACTTCAAACATTGTCTCCTTCTTCGTATTATCTTGTCTTCCTCAGTATCTCTCTTGTCAATTACCCTACTTTTAGATTTTTTACAATGAGGACAAAGCATTAAAAAACCACAACATGTTGTATATCCTTAGATGGAAAACCACAATTTCCAAAAGGCTATGTTAATTGGCAATTGCTATTTATAAAACTTTAGATATTTCAAAATATATGTTTAAATTTTATCAACATAAAATAAGTTTATGCGTGCATTTTTGGGAATTTCAATATCAGATGAGTTAAAACCTAAGATTTTAGCTGTTCAAAAGAGATTTTCCAATTTTGATATAAAGTTTGTTGAGACAGACAATCTGCATTTTAACTTAAAATTCTTCAGAGAAATAGGAGATGAGGAAATAGACAAGTTAAAACAGATTCTTCAGGAAATTTCTGAAAAATTCGAGCCCTTTGAAATAGAAATTAAGGGAGTAGGAGCTTTTCCAAGCAAAAATTACATAAGAGTTCTATGGTTGGGAGTAAAAGAAGGATATAATATTATAACATCTTTGGCTGAAACCATACAAGATTCTATAGAAGTATTAGGTTTTATAAAAGAAGGAAGATTTAAACCGCACCTAACCTTAGGAAGGGTTAGAACAGCTAGAAACAAAGATAGTTTAAGATCTCTTATCGAAGAATTAAGTGATGTAGAAATAGGAAAAATGAATGTAGATAAGACAATATTATTCAAATCTAAACTCTCTCCTACAGGCCCAATTTACGAAGAAGTGTTTAATGTTAGAATCTGAGATTTAATCCCGCTTTTTTAAGTTCTTCAACTAATTTTCTTCCGGTTTCGGTTTTTGTGAGATCTTCTATACCTTTTGCAAGTGTCGCATAAGAACCTCCTAAATTTATCAAATCTAAATCTAATCCTTTTTTCTGAACAGCTGCAACAGTACGAATAGAATTTGTTACTGCTAGAACATCTTCCTTACCGTCCTTAACTTTCTGTTCTGCAGTTTCTTCTTCTCCCATTTCTGCATATACTGTAGCCTCTTCAAATTTTTCTAAACCTCTATTTAAGAGTTTTTCACAGTCTTTTCCATATTTTGCAAAACTTGGCATAACATAATTACCACATAGTAGTATATAAATTTATCATTTATAACCGAAGGTGGTAAAAAATATTGAAGATTATGCCCCACCAATTAAATTTATGAACATCTTGAAAATATCAATTGTAATAGCTATCCTAGGAATCATAGCTCTGTTCTTCATTACACAATTTAATAAAGAAAACATAGTAAAAGTAGAAGATCTAAAAATAGGTCAAGTCGAAAGGATAACTGGGATGGTAACCTCTGTTTACGTTAGTAAAAACGACCATGTTTTCCTAAAGGTTGCAGACAATACAGGAGAAGTTACTGTTGTAGCTTTTAAAAACTCTAATATTGATACTGCTTATGAGTTAGAGAACGGGGATCAGATTTCAGTTCTTGGTAGAACAGATGAATATAAGGGTGAATTAGAGATAATAGCTAAAGAAATACAAAAGATTTAAATATTACTAAAGAGTAGTAATTATTATGGAAACAAAAACTCCTAAAGATATAATAGAAGAAACTTTATCAGAACAAGGATCTGCAAATGTAAAGTATTTATCATCTATTTCTGGTGCAACAGAAGAAAAAGTTGTAAGTATTGTGAGATTATTAGTTAAAGAAGGTAAAGCAATATATCATGCTGATATGCAAGAGGGAGGAGCTCCTTTAGCCGAATGGAAAGGAACCTAACCTTAAACACCTCTTATCTGTTTCTTAACCTCAAGATACCTTTCCACATCCTCAATCTTTATGTCAGGATTCTTTAATCTTATGATCTTGGCTCTAAAACCAGGTACAACCTCTATATTGTCAATATCAAAGAAGTAATTTAGTCTACTAATAATGCTTGAAACAGTTGCTGGGTGTATGTTTGTAATTCTGGCAAGACCTCTTATATGTAGAGGTCCGTTAGTCTTTAGAGCATTAAAAATTTTTAATAATTTTATCTTAATTCTTCTTTGCAAATGCGACACCTGTATATATATGATTCGGATAAATATAAAAAGTTTTGTTTTTTGCGTTTTTTTCGTTCTGTGTCGATTGATTTGTTGAAAATTTTAATAATTTGTCGATTTTTTCTTCACGAAAATCTTCATAAAATCTTCACGCGACCACTACATCCGAATCACACTTATCTCACACTTTATACTCACCCTACTCAATATATTCACGTGAATACCCTGTAACATGTATAACATAAAATTTATTTCACATTAACTTCACACGTGAACATGTGAACTTCACATGAATATTACGTGAATACACGTGAAGATATTGTGAACTTCACGAAAACTTCATGTGATATATCTCACAAATGATTTCTAACATGAACTTCACATTAATTTCACAATAACATTCACGTAATGTTAATAAAAGATCATAAATCACTAAGGAACATTCACATTATCTTCACAAAACCTTCACGTTCCTTTTCACGTGAATAGAAAAGCTTAAATATGTTATTCACGTGAATATTTTATGAATAATATGGATAGTGATTTTACAAAATGGGGATGGAAAGAGAATCCTTTTGTTCTTAAAATTGATCCAAAGTTATTTGTTGGTTATAATGAACAAGTTAACGCTGTTTTGAATCATATCAAAAACAAGCACAGAGTAGCATTAATCACAGGCAGAACAGGAGCTGGAAAAAGCACTTTCCTAAAATGGTTAGAAACAAATTACGATACTTCAAAATTATACGTGAGTAAGCCACCAGAAAAATCAGAGGATTTTGTAAGAGTATTTACTGATATATTCGGTTTTAGTATATGGGAAAGAATTTTAAGAAAAAGACCATCGCTTTATAATTTACATGAATATATTAATAAAAAAATAAAAGGAGAACATCTTGTTTTTCTAGTTGATGAGGCCCATGAGACAAATAAGGAAGTTTTAGAATGGTTAAGGGTTTTAACAGATCAAATTGATAATGTGAGTTTGGTGATGGCCGGAATGCCTGTTTTGGAAGATAATATAAAAAAGGAACTGGAAACATTAGACCAGAGAATAACTACAAGAATAAACTTGATTTCTTTGGAAAAACACGAAATCAAGGAATTAATAAAAAAGAGAATAGAAGATGTTGGTGGCAAAGGAATTGAACCGTTTACTGAAGAAGCTTTAGAGAAAATATATGAAAGAACAGGAGGTTTTCCCAGGGAGGTTCTAAAATTTTGTAATAGATTAATTAATTCAGCCCTTGAAAAGAATTTAAATGTTGTTGACGAGAAACTAATAGAAGAACACAAGGAAATCAAACTTCCAAAAGTGAGACTTGAGGAGCCTGTAGTTACCTTTATGCCAAAACCACCCACAGATGAGCAATTTAGAGATCTGCCACTAAAACAAAAAATGATACTAGAACTGCTATCAAACAAAGACTGGTTAACACCAAGAGCTATTGTTGAGGATTTAGAGTTGAGGGGCTATAAAACTAAGGGACATGCTATAAGATCCATCAATAATATTCTTAAGAGATTAATGTTAGATGGATATGTTCAAAGAGAGGCTAGAGGAAAAGCTTTCATGTATGCATTAACGCCTAAAGTAAAGACACTGTTTGTTGAAAGCTAAAATAATTTGTTTTCTTTTTCAGCTTTAAAACCTAAAAGCTTTTCAGCTGCACTGGTTACAGGATTTTCATATGGTGATAAATTCAACGCACTGGCTACTACTCCCATTGGGAATTTATAAGGTGTTCCGTGATCGTATATAGTAACTCCACTCTCATAAACTCGTTTTTCACCGTCTCCATATGCAACCTTTTTCAAAAATTCATCTGTTTGGGTCATACTTCACCTATACTTACTTGGTAGTGGTAGTATATAAACCTATCGTTTCTATTACTACTTTTAAGAAGTAAATAAAACGATATCTTTATATATCGGTTATTATAATTACTTTATAGTGGTGATATAGTAAGAGGTGATTATATGGGTGGAAGACAAAGAGGAAAATCAGTTGAATATGCTACAAGTCCACATACAGAAACCCCCAACGAGTCTACGGGGTTAGAAAGGTTGTGGGTTCCAGAAGAAAGTGGAAAAGAATTTGAGTTTTATAAAAATAAGTGATACAAGTGAAAAAATTTAAAATAAATTTTAGAAAAATTAAACAGCTTGATGTATTTTTACTTATTTTTATGTTTCTAGGCTTAATAACTCTAAGTTTATGGTTGGTTTGGTTAGTTTTTTGGATGATATTCTTTTTAAAGATCGAGCAAATTATTAAAATTTTCGATAAAATAGAATTACTATTAACTTAAGAATAAACTTGAAGTATGTGATTGAACAATTATTTCTATGCCTAAAAAACTGGTTGTGATAGTAGGCTTACCAGGATCAGGAAAATCTACAGTAGCTGAATTCATAAAAAAAGAATTTAATGCTGATACAGTTCATAGCGGAGATGTTATAAGAGAAGAAGTTAAAAACAGAGGCTTGGAATATACACCGGAAAATGATGCTTTAATTGCTGATTGGTTCAATGAAACTGAAGAAGGAGAAAGATCGCTTGTTCAAAGAGTTTGGGACAAAGTTAAAGATTCTGAAAAAGATTTAATTCTTGTAGAAGGATTCAGAGCTACAGGAAATATAGAATTTCTAGAAGAAGTTGCTAAAATAAAACCAATTGTAATAGCCATTACTGCTTCTTTTAATGTGAGAGTTCAGAGAGAATTGAAAAGAGGAAGATTTGGTAAAGAAGAGGGCATAAATTATCTGAAATTAAGGGAAAAACAGGAAAAGAAACATGGCATCGAGAATTTAATAAACAATGCGGATTATACAATCGATAATTCTGGATTAAATAAAGAAGAAACTAATGCAAAAATATCTGAAATAATAAAAGAAGTTCTAAAGTAGCATTTATATTAACCATAATCTGAGTAATGTTAAAGGTTTTGAAAATAGACCTTTGCCGTCATCTGTTAATTCGTAATAAGGAACGTTTTTTATTTCTTGTTTTCTTATAAATTTGGGGTTTTTTTGCGCCATTTCATCAAATCTTTCATAATTAAAAAATTTTACACTTAGTTTTAATTCTCGCGGGCAAACAGGCATTTTAATACCCCCCATATATTTCAAAGCACCTAGCGAACCAATATAATTCATTCTACCACATATTCTATTTAAGCAAAATATACTTAAATATTTAAAGCTAAAACTATACTAAGGTGATTTTTATGGTAAAAGCCAAAGATCTAATTGGAAAAACAATTGTTTCTGAAGAGAGTGGAAAAAAGTTTGGTGTTGTTGGTGATGTTAATTTTATAACAGAATCCGGAGAATTGATGAATATTGTTATTACTGAACCAACAAAACAATCTACTGAATTAAAGCTTTCAGAAGATGAAAAGGGAAGATTGTTAATTCCATTTTCTGCAGTAAAATCCGTTGGAGATTTCATAATCATATCAGAGAGAAGCATTGTTTAATTTTTAAAGCGATGTAAATTCCATTTGAGGATGATTGCTACAACCTAATTATTCTTCTGGGTCTTTTATTCCTTCAGGTGTTATAAAGAATACAGTTTCAGCTTCAGGAAGATTTGGCGAATCAATAACTCTTGCAATTCTTCTATTAGCTTTTGATTTTCTTAGATATACTCTGTGAGTGCTAAAGTGTCCTAATATATGACCACCAATCGGAGCAGTGGGATCCCCGAATAAAATATCAGGCCTTGCCATAACCTGGTTTGTTATATAAACAGCAACATTGTGAACATCTGCTATTCTTTGTAAAGTGTGTAAATGTCTATTTAATTTTTGTTGTCTTGCTGCCAAAGTTCCCCTTCCTATAAAATCTGCCCTAAAAGCAGAAGTCACACTATCAACAATAATAAGCTTTACGTTCTTCTCTTTTATCATTTCCCCAATTTTTTGAGCAAGAACCATCTGATGGTCAGAATTATAACACCTGGCAACATAAATATTTCCTAATATTTTTTTTGCATCCAAACCACGTCCTTCAGCTATTTGTTTTACTCTGCTTGGTCTGAATGTGCCTTCTACATCAAGAAATATACAAGAAGCATTCAATCCCCCTTCTTCTACAGGTAATTGAACATTAACAGCTAACTGAAAACCCACTTGTGTTTTACCTGATCCAAATGCTCCATGTAATTCTGTAACAGCTTGTGTTTCTATCCCGCCGCCTAACAAATTATCAAGATTTTCGCTACCAGTTTTTATTTTTCCTATTTGCTTTCTTCTTTCATAAACATCTGTTGCTGTTTCAAATCCAATATTTAAGGCCTTTCTGGCACTTTTGATTACTTTATCAGCTGTTGCCTCTCCTATTGATGCAGCTTCAGAAACTTCTAATGTTCCGGCAGCAGCCAAACTCATTAAATCAATATACCCAGCCTTTTTTAGTTTATCGCCTATTTTCTCGCCTACACCAGGTATGTCTGATATGTCCTCAATTTTTTTAGCCATAGAATCATCGTGTTAAAACATTCGTAGTTAAATTATTTATAACTTTATTTATCTCTTTTTCCATATCAATTTCCCTAATATTATTTACAACGAATTCCAGTCTTCCAAACAACTTATTCTTCCTTACCCTTCCGAACATTATGAATTCCTTGCCAAGAACATCCAAGTTGTCAAAAAACGAGTCTTTTATTTTTAAAACTTGGTCAATATCCATTCCTATTAATTTCAGAGCGTTTTCCCTGAAGAACACGGC